>Ga0123333_10003278_pt1 | contig 15787 bp, 14 predicted proteins | sample BioC12SIPDNA_3_FD_89957 | JGI IMG/M metagenome (GOLD analysis project Ga0123333, IMG submission 89957) | Anaerobic biogas reactor microbial communites from Washington, USA - Biogas_R2_B C12 SIP DNA | ecosystem: Engineered > Bioreactor > Anaerobic > Unclassified | place: Washington, USA... | reverse complement strand
CGCTGCCGCAGGCGGTCAGCACCAGAGCGCCGACGGTCAGGGTCACGGCGAGCGCGCTCCTGCGGGTCTGTGACGTTGTCATAGATGGTCCTTTCGGTTGGACGAGGCTGTCGCCTTCCTGCCGTGAGCGCCATTGCACGGTGAGACGTCGCCCCTGCGGGACTGGAATCGCACTCCAACGTAGGGAAGGGTTCAGCGGACCACAACCAGGCGCTCCCGAGCCGCGCGAGCGAAAGGACCCCGATTCCGTTGCGGGACAACCCGTTGACCTGCGGAAACGTCCGCGAACCGGTCGAGAATCAGATTGTCAACAAATGGTCAATTGTTACCGAGCCGCAACCTACGCTGTGTCCCGGGTCACGCCTCGACCGACGGCAGCTCACACCATGAGCAGGCCGAGGCCGGCGCTGATCACCCCGATCGTGAGGCTCAGGGCCCCCAACCAGACCAGTCCGACGACCCGGCTGGGACGCTGGGGGTCGCGGCCGATGACCGACAGGAAGAAGCCGGCCGGCATGAGGATCGCGGCGACCAGGATGCCGTTGGTGAGGGTCGACCACATGCCCTCCACCCCCGCGAGATCCACGTAGAGCGTGGCCACGAGACCGAGGATCACCAGGACCCCGGCGTGGGCGTGACCGGCCCGGAAGAAGGACTTCTGGAGGTCGTTGGTGGGCACACCGGCGGTGGCCACCCGGAGCAGGAAGGTGCCGCCGAAGGCGATCGCGACGACGGTCAGCAGGACGATGCCGCCGGTCTGGGCGGTGCTGGCGCTGAGCATGGTGTCTCCTCGGTCGGACGGGCGTGCCGGCCGTTGCGGCGGACGCAGCCCGTGGAATCTTTCCACTGGAAAGACTACGCCGACTCCCGAGAAATTGCCAGTGGTAAGTTTACGTTGTGCACTACCACCACGGAGACCTGCGCCGGGCGATGCTCGAGGCCGCCACCGAGGCCATCGCCGCCAACGGCGTGGACCGGCTGAGCATCCGTGGGCTGGCCCGGGCCACCGACGTCAGCCACACCGCCTTCCGGCACCACTTCGGTGACCGGCGCGGGCTGCTCACCGCCCTGGCCGCGGAGGGCTACGGGAGTATGTCGCAGGTCCTGCGCGCGGTCGACCGCACCGGACCGGAGGGGTTCCTGGAGACGGGCGTCGCCTATATCGAGTGGGCGCTGGCGCACCCCGCGCACTTCCAAGTGATGTTCGAGCCAGACCTGGTGGACATGGACGACCCCGACCTGCGGGAGGCCCTGGACGGACTTGCCGGTGCCCTGATGATGGGCGCCGCGGACTTCGCCGGCCGCGACCAGGCCGGTGACCCGCGGACCAACCCCCTGGCGCTGGCCGCGTGGAGCCTGACCCACGGCTTCGCCACGCTCGCCCTCGCGGGCAACCTGCCAACCGACGGCGCACCCGTCGGCGAGCTGGCGCGGGACGTCCTGCGCCACCTCGCTCCCCCCACCCAACCTGGGCACCCCCCCACCGAACCTGGGCACGGTTAACGGGGCTGCGCACGGGATATATCCGTCGCACAGCCCTGCTCACCGTGCCCAGGTTGTGGAAGGTCCGGCGCTCAGCGGGCGTCGCGGCCGAGCCTGGCCAGCAGGCGGACCTGCCGTGGCTCGTCGTCGCCGACCTCGACCGGCGCGGCGCAGATCCCGGGACCGTAGAGCGCGTCCCCGAAGCCCGGGAGCGCGGCCTCGATCTCGTCCAGCTCGTCCTCGGTGAGTTCCTCGTCCGCACCGAGCGCACGAGCCAGGTCCCAGCGGTGGACGATCAGGTCCCAGCCGTAGAAGCCGGCCATGGTGGCACCGATCGTCGTCCGGCCGAAGTGCCCGTCATACTCCAGCGGGCCGATCTCCGGATCCTCGAGGAGATCGGTGACCACCGCGGCGTGCCGACGCCAGGACTCGCTCGGGTCCGCATCCGCCAGGCGCCCGATCGCCAGGCCACGCTCGGCGAGGAAGTCGGCCTCGCTGTCGATGAGGTGATCGACCAGGTCGCGCACCGTCCACTCCTCGCAGGGGGTGGGGCGCTCCCAGTCGCGCTCGGAGGCGGCGTCGAGCAGGACGGTGATCGCGGCGGCCTTGGCGCGGTAGTCCTCGGCCGGTCCTGGGGTCGGCGTCTCTGTCTCGTGGGTCTGTTCTTCGTAGGTCTGCTGTGCGTTCATGTCCCCAGCCTCCCCCGACCGGCCCGGCCGGGTCTTGCAATAATCCGACAGGTGCCAGATCCGCATCCCATCGACCGGGCTCGGCTCACCGAGCGGGCGCCGGCGGCTCCCCCGGTGCACCGCTACGCCCCGTCGGCCGAGCTGCGGGACGTCGTGCGCCACTACTGGGTGCCGGTGTGGGACCTCGGGGCCGGGGTCACCCTGACCGAGAAGGTCCTCCAGTACCCCACGTGCCTGGTCGTGGTGTCGGACAGCTATGCCCGCTTCTACGGCGTGGCCCGCGGCCTGTCCACGGTCGAGCTCTCGGAGTCCGGGTGGGCGGTCGGCGTCATGCTCCAGCCCGGAGCCGGGCGGGCCGCTGCCGGTCGGGCCGTCGACCACCTCGTGGACACCTACGCCGACCTGGCCGACTTCCCCCGGCTGGCCGATCTGGTGCCACGGGTGCGGGAGGTCATGTCACCTGCGCCGCACGACGAGCTGGCCCACGCGGCAGCGATCCACGAGGTCGAGACGAGGCTGGAGCCGTCGGTGGGCCCTGATGGGGCACTGCTCAACGCGGTCGTCGCTGCGGTGGAGTCGGACCGGGACCTGCTGACCGTGGCCCAGCTTGCCAAGCGGGTCGGGCTGGGCGAGCGGGCCCTCCAGCGGCTCACCGTGGGCCAGCTCGGCCTGACCCCGAAGTGGCTCATCCAGCGCCGCCGCCTCCACGACGCCGCCGACCACCTCAAGCACGGGCGAGGGACGCTGGCCGAGGTCGCGGTCGAGCTGGGCTACACCGACCAGGCGCACTTCACCCGCGACTTCCGCACCGTCACCGGCTACACCCCTGGTGAGTTCGCCCGGGTGCTGGGCCGCGACGCCCGCCGCCCCTGACGACCGAGCGCGCCGCGTGGTGCCCCCTGGGAGCGCAACACGACGCGCCCGGTCGGGTGGGGGGCCGTGTTCCCTGACGACGAAGCGGGCCAGTCCCGGGGGGACTGACCCGCTGTCGCGAATCCGGAGAGTCGGCCTCAGAGTGCGGCGGAGGCCTTGCGGGACTCCAGCACCTCGTCGACCAGGCCGTAGGCCTTGGCCTCGGCCGCGGTCAGGATCTTGTCGCGCTCGATGTCCTTGCGGACCTGCTCGGCGGACTTGCCCGAGTGCTTGGCCCAGGTCTCCTCCAGCCAGGTGCGCATCCGCAGCACCTCGTTGGCCTGGATCTCGATGTCCGAGGCCTGGCCGTAGTCGCCACCGGCCAGCGCCGGCTGGTGGATCAGGACGCGGGCGTTGGGCAGCGCGAACCGCTTGCCCGGGGCACCCGCCGCGAGCAGCACGGCCGCGGCGGAGGCGGCCTGGCCGATGACGAACGTCTGCACGTCGGGCTTGATGTACTGCATCGTGTCGTAGATCGCGGTCAGCGCGGTGAACGAGCCGCCCGGAGAGTTGATGTACATCAGGATGTCCCGGTCGGGGTCCTGGCTCTCCAGCACGATCAGCTGGGCGATGATGTCGTCCGCGGACGCGTCGTCGACCTGGACTCCCAGGAAGATGATGCGGTCCTCGAACAGCTTGGTGTAGGGGTCCTGGCGCTTGGTGCCGTAGGAGGTGCGCTCCTCGAACTGCGGCAGGATGTAGCGGCTGGACGGGGCGCCGCCCGCCCAGGCCGACCCTCCGGCATACGGGGTCTGAGTCATCGTGTGCTCTCTCTCGTCTCTCGTCGGGTCCGGCTCAGGCCTTGGCGCCCGCGTCGTTGGAGTGCTCGTAGACGTGGTCGACGAAGCCATACTCCTTGGCCTCCTGGGCGGTGAACCAGCGGTCGCGGTCGGAGTCCGCCTCGATCTGGTCCACGGTCTGCCCGGTGTGCTGGGCGATCAGCGCCGCCATCTCGCGCTTGGTGTGCAGCATCTGCTCGGCCTGGATCTTGATGTCACTGGCGGTGCCCCCGATGCCGCCGGACGGCTGGTGCATCATCACCTTGGCGTGCGGGGTGGCGTAGCGCTTGCCCGGCGCACCGGCCGACAGCAGGAACTGGCCCATCGAGGCGGCCAGACCCATCGCCACGGTCGCCACGTCGTTGGGCACCCACTGCATGGTGTCGTAGATCGCCATGCCGGCGCTGACGGAGCCGCCCGGGGAGTTGATGTAGAGCCAGATGTCCTTCTCGGAGTCCTCCGCGGCCAGGAGCAGCAGCTGGGCACAGATCGCGTTGGCGTTGTCGTCGCGCACGTCCGAGCCGAGGAAGATGATCCGCTCCTTGAGGAGGCGGTTGTAGATCTGGTCGTCCAGTCCGGCCACCGGTCGCTCGCCGGCCGCGACGATCTCGCTGTTGCTCACCATCTGCTCCATCTCATCGCTGGGGGTCGCGGCCGAGCCGCGTCCTTCGTCAGTGACCCTAACGTCCCGGTTCGCCGCGGCAATCCCCCGTATGTCGTGTGTTCGCCCTGAGCGCAGCGCAACCCGTCCACGTCCCCTCCCCACCGGGCGCACGGTCTTGCGGAATAGCCCGCGACCGGCGATGGTTCCACGACCTCGATCTTCGACGTGAGGGGACCCCGTGAGCAGCGACGAGCATGCCCTGGACGAGGCGATCCGCGAGGAGCAGACCTATCTCGACGGGCTGTATGCCCGGGTCGACCAGCTGCGCGAGGAGGTGGACCGCGACCTGGCGGCGGTCCCCGTCGGTCACGGCGGCAGCGCGCAGGACCTGGTGGACCGGGACGCCCGGATGGCGGCGCTGTCCGTGCGGCGCTCGGACCTGGGGCGCGCCGAGAACGGCCTCTACTTCGGACGCCTCGACCGCACCGACGGGGAGCGCCTCCACATCGGCCGGATGGGCCTGCGCGACGAGGACCTGACACCGCTGCTCGTGGACTGGCGCGCGCCCGCCGCGGCCAGCTTCTACACCGCGACCGCGGGCTCCAGCTCGGGGATCCGCCGTCGTCGGCACATCCGCACCCAGCGCCGTGCTGTGACCGGGGTCAACGACGAGGTGCTCGACCTGGCGCGCTCCGGCGCGGACGGGGCTGCGGAGAGCTTCGTCGGCGATGGCGCCCTGATGGAGGCCCTCACCGCACACCGCACGGGTCGGATGGGCGACATCGTGGCGACCCTCCAGAGCGAGCAGGACCGCATCGTCCGCTCGGCCGCCGAGGGCATCCTCGTCGTCCAGGGCGGGCCGGGCACGGGCAAGACTGCGGTGGCCCTGCACCGGGCCGCCTACCTGCTCTACACCTATCCGCGCATCGCCGAGAGCGGGGTGCTGGTGGTCGGGCCCAACTCGACCTTCCTGTCCTACATCGAGCAGGTGCTGCCCTCGCTGGGTGAGACCCAGGCCGTGCTGATGACTCCCGACACGTTGCTGCCGGGGGTCGTGCCGACCCGCTCCGAGCCGGCCGCGGTGGCCGCGCTGAAGGGGCACCCGGCCATGGCCGCGGTGATTGCCGCCGCTGTGACCGACCGGCAGGCACCCGTGGAGGACGTTGCCGTCGTCTTCGACGGTGACACCCACGTGCTCGAGGCACCGGTGATCGCCGCCGCCCGGGAGCGCGCGACCCACGGGCGTCCCGGCTACAACCAGGCCGGCAGGGCCTTCCGGGAGGAGATCTGGGGCCACCTCACCGACCTGGTCGTCGCCCACGGGGAGCAGCTGCTCAGCGACGTCGAGCACGGCTTCGAGGCCGAGGTCGGGCGTCTGGACGCGTCGCTGGCCCGGGACCCGGACCAGGTGTCGGGCCGCGTAGAGGCCGAGGGCACCGAGGTCACCGGCGCGGTGGCCGCCCACGAGCGCGACCGGCTGCGCGCCGAGCTGCAGGCCGACGCGACCGTGCGCTCCACCGTCGAGGGGCTCTGGCCGGTGCTGACAGCAGAGCAGTTCCTCGAGGACCTCCTGTCGGACCGGGGCCGCCTGGAGTCCGCCCTGGCCGCGGCGGAGGCAGAGCTGGGCCTGGGCACCGAGGACGCCGCCGAGCTGCTGCACCGCGCTCCCGGCGGCGGCTGGGGTCCGGCGGACGTCGCCCTGCTCGACGAGGCGGCCGAGCTGCTCGGCGTCGACGACACGGACGCGGCAGCCGCCGACCGGGCGACGCGCGAGCGGGACCTGGCCTACGCCCGACGGGTCCTGGCCGGGAGCGGCACCCGCGGGGTCTCCGCGGAGGCGATGGCCGACCGGTTCGCGGAGAGTGACACCCGCGTGCTGGCCGAACGCGCTGCCGCGGACCGCACGTGGGCCTACGGCCACGCGGTCGTCGACGAGGCCCAGGAGCTGAGCCCGATGCAGTGGCGGATGCTGCTGCGGCGCGTGCCCTCGGGCTCCCTGACCGTCGTGGGGGACGTCAACCAGACCTCCTCCGTCGGGGGCAGCACCTCCTGGGACTCGCTGGCCGCCCAGCACCCGCGTCGGCGCTGGACGGTGGTCGAGCTGACCGTCAACTACCGCACGCCGCAGTCGGTGATGGACGCCGCGCTGCCGGTGCTGCGGGCCATGGACCCCGCGGCGACCGCACCGGTCTCCGCGCGGTCCGGCGAGGACACACCCTGGCGGCTGGAGGTCGAGGACGACCTGGTCGCGGTCACCGCGCGGCTGGCCGCGCAGGAGCACGCCGCCCTCGAGGGCGGCCACCTGGCAGTCATCGCCCCAACGGCCCTCGTGCCCGCCCTCGCCTCCGCGGTCGCCGAGTCCGTGCAGGGGTCTTCGTCCGGTGCGGACTTGGACCTCGCATCCAGCTGCGTGGTGATCGACCCGACCCGGGCCAAGGGGCTGGAGTTCGACGGTGTCCTGGTGGCCGACGTGGGCGGTCTCCTGGAGGCCACGCGCGGCCACAGCGACCTCTACGTCGCGATGACCCGGACGACCGGGCGGCTCGGCCTGCTGCACACCGGGCGGGCGCCGGACGTCATCGCCGGGGTGCCCACGCGGCAGGTGCCCACCCCGCCGGCGAGCTGACCCACGACCGCGAGCTCACGGCATACTGCCTGGTTCGAGTCTGGGCGACGTCACCCCTTGCGCACGACGGTCTGCTTGGCCGACTCACTGACCGTCGTCCGGTCCAGGTCGATCTGGGTGCCGACATACTGCTCCACCCCGGGCCGGAAGTGCCCGCCGAAGTGGAGCGTGAACACCCGGCCGTCACGCTCCTTGAGCTGCGTGACCTGGTCGGGGTCGAAGCCCGAGGAGGTGAGCCTGCCGACCGGGGAGCCCTGGTCCGCGGTGCCCAGCCGGAGCAGGGTGGGCGACCGCACGTGGGCGCTCTCCGACAGGCCGACCGCCAGGACGTCCGGCAGCTCCACCGGCCCGTGCCAGCGGAAGTTGCGGCGGGTCCAGAGCCGTGAGCCGTCCACCGCCATCCCCTCGCCACCAGCGATGGCCCCGATGAACGCCGTCAGCGCGGCCACCATCACACCCATCAGCCCCAGCGCGATCAGCGGGGTCCAGGACCGGGTCACCAGGGCCAGCACCGCGCCGACGACCACCGCCAGGACGCCGACTGCGTAGGGCCAGGTGGGGGTGGCGGCGCGGAGGACGATCGCCTCGGGTGCCCCGGGCGGCCGGCCCCGCACCGGGTTCGGGACGCCCGCCTCGCGCAGGGCCTGCAGCACCGGCACGTGACCGCGGCGCATCGCCAGGTCGTATGCCGTGGGGCCGGGCAGCAGACCACCGAACGTCCGCGGGGCGGTCCGTGGGTCGAACCCGCGGGCGACCAGGTCCTTCACCAGATCAGTGCGTCCGTGCCAGGCGGCCCACATCATCCCGGTCCACCCCTTGCCCAGGGGTTCGAGGGCCTCGTCGGTCACCGTGACCGGTCTGCCGCGTGCCGCCTCGCGCAGCCGCTCGATCGTCCCACCCACCTGCTCGTCGGAGAGCGGGCCGGAGACCTGGATCGGCTGAGCAGTCGTCGCGGCGTGCCGGATCCAGTTCTCGGCGGATGCGAGCGGCTCGACGTGCGCGGGTTCGGAGCTGCTGTGCCGGATGATGATCCGGCCATCGGGGTGGACCTGGAGGGTGAGCGGGTCGACCGCCGGGCTCGCGGCGGCCTCGGTCGTGGGGCTGGCCGTGGCCGCGCCACCCTGCCCGGCCTTGGCCTGCGCGGCCGCCTGGGCCCGCTCTTTCGCGGCCTGGGCCTGGGCCTGGTTCCGCGCCTCCCGGGCGCGCTTCTTCTCCTCCCGGACCTGCGTCTCGTAGGCCTCGATCGCGGGGTCCTTGGTGAAGACGTGCAGGAGGGTGTAGCCCTCGGCCGCCTGGAGGCGGCACTCGTCGCCGTCCCACTCCACCCGACCGGCCGTGATCTCGGTCGCGATGATCCCGAGGAAAGCCTCGAGGGACGGCGCGCAGAGGTAGCGCCCATCGTCGTCGGGGCCGTAGTTGACGATCTGGCCCATCCGGCCGTTCGGCAGCGGCGCGGTGTCGATGGCGAACCCGTGCCCGGTCCCCTCCTCCTGCAGGAACGGGACCCATCCGATCTGCCAGTACTTCCGGGCCACCTGGTCCGGCGGGTAGGCGACGATGTCCTCCTCGTCCTCCTCGTCCCAGTCCTCGCCGACCTCGTCCCACATCTGCTTCTCCCGGATGACCCCCTCGGGGTCCAGCAGCCGGTAGCCGTCCAGGAACGGCCCGCCCGAGACGAGCCCGAACAGCTCCGCCTGCTCCGGCGGGAACGGCCCACCGAGCTCGGTCTCGAACCGTCTGACCTCGCTCGGGACCAGAGGCCGCCCGTAGTCGCCTCGCCCCTCGTGGAAGGCCGTGATCACCCGGATGTGCTCTGCGATCGACATCGCTGTTCACCCCTCACCAGTCCCCTATGGGCGGACCATCATGCCGTATGCCGTGGCGCAGCGGAACCCCCCGGCAAGCGACGCCGTGGGCTGGCCGAAACGACGACGCGGGCCGCCGGATCGCTCCGGCAGCCCGCGTTCGGGGTTGTCTCAGATGTTGGCTCAGGCCTTGTCGGACGCCTCGTCGGCGGCCTCGACCTCGGCCAGTGCGGCCTCGACGTCGGAGACCTCGTCGGACTCCTCGTCCGGGCTGTCGACCGAGTCAACGCTGTCCACCGAGTCAACGGAGTCGACGCTGTCGACCGAGTCGACGGAGTCCACCGAGTCCGGGCTGTCGACGGAGTCGACGCTGTCCTCGGAGTCGACGCTGTCGCCCGACTCCTCAGCAGCGGCCACGGGGGCCTCGTCCTCGTCGTCGGACGGGTCGATCTCGTTGAGGTCGACGACGTTGCCGTCGGTGTCCTTGACCGTGACGCTCTCCAGGACCGCGGCCAGCGCCTTGCGGCGGCCCACCTCGGCGAGCATGCCGGGCACCTGGTTCTGGTTGTCGAGCTGCTGGGCGAACTCGTTGGGGTTCATGCCGTACTGCTGGGCGGTCATGATGAGGTACTCGACCAGCTCGTTCTGACCGACCTGGATCTTGTCGCGCTCGACGAGGGCGTCCAGCAGCAGCTGGGTGCGGACGGCCTTGGTGGTGCTCTCTGTGACCTCGGCGCGGTGCACGTCGTCCTCGAGGCGACCCTCGCCCTCCAGGTGGCTGTGCACCTCGGCCTCGACGACGGAGTCGGGCACGGGGATCTCGACGAGCTCGAGCATCTGCTCCAGGACCTTGTCGCGGGCCTGGACGCCCTGCTCGAACTTGGCGCCCTGCTCGGACTGCGCGCGCAGGTCCTCCATGAGCTCCTCGAAGGTGTCGAACTCGGAGGCGAGCTGGGCGAAGTCGTCGTCCGCGTCCGGCAGCTGACGCTCCTTGACGGTCTGCAGGACCAGGGTGACGTCGGCGTCCTGGCCGGCCTTGTCGCCACCGGCCAGCGGGGCGGTGAATTCGACGGTCTCCCCGGCGGTGTGCCCGATCAGGGCCTCGTCCATGCCGGCGAGCATGGTGCCGGAGCCGATCTCGTAGGAGATGCCCTCGGCGGTGTCGATCTCCTCACCGTCGATGGTGGCCTTGATGTCCACGGAGGTGAAGTCGCCCTCCTGGGCAGCGCGGTCGACACCGACGAGGGTGCCGAAGCGGGCGCGGAGGTTCTCCAGCCGGGTCTGCACGTCGTCCTCGTCGGCGGTGACCGGGTCGACCTCGACGGTGATGGTGCTGAAGTCGGGCAGCTCGAACTCGGGCACGACGTCGACCTCGGCCTCGAACTTCAGCTCCTGGCCGTCCTCCAGCGGCAGCTCGGTCATGTTGACCTCGGGCTGGCCCAGCGGCTTGACGTTGTGCTCGGTCAGCGCCTGGGAGTAGTACTCACCCAGGGCGTCGTTGACCGCCTCCTGCACGACGGCGCCGCGGCCGAAGCGCTGGTCGATGATGCGGTTGGGCACCTTGCCACGCCGGAAGCCCGGGATGTTGACCTGCTGCGCGATGGTCTTGTAGGCCGCATCCATCCGGGGCTGCAGCTCGGCGGAGGTGACCTCCACGCTCAGCTTCACCCGGGTCGGGCTCAGGGTCTCGACGGCACTCTTCACTGTTGCGGCACTCCAGAATCTGGTCGTTGATGTTCAGGACCTGGGGATGCACCCACCAGACCGCGGCGACGCACCGGACTTCCCGGCATACTTCCTCGCGGCCTGGCGCCGGCATGAAGGGCAGCCGGACACCCACAGATCGCTCCATGGTAATGGGTCGGGGTAGCCGGATTCGAACCGGCGGCCTTCCGCTCCCAAAGCGGACGCGCTACCAAACTGCGCCATACCCCGCGCTCACCCGGTGCCGAGGGCGTTTAGACCCCGGCACAGATGGGCAGTACAGTAGTCCCTCGCTGGCCGGCTCCGTGCCGACAGCCACGCGGGTGTAGCTCAATGGTAGAGCCCCAGTCTTCCAAACTGGCTACGCGAGTTCGATTCTCGTCACCCGCTCCACCCGACGGCCGTATGCCGTGTGCTCACCTTCTCCTCTCTGCCGCCGGTCCCCCTCCGGTCCGGTCAGCGCCCCTGCTCAGCTCCACCGCACCCGGACCCGATCGCGCCAGACGTCGTCCAGGAACCCCGCAGGGTCCTCGACCGCCGTGCTGTCGGCGCGGTTCCACAGGGCCAGGTAGAGCCCGACGGCCGAACCCGACAGCGTCACGCCGTCCACGTCCTCGACGTCGTCCACACCCTCCACGCCGTCCGCGTCGTCCGCCGCCGTCCCCGGGCCGCTCGTCCGGGTGGTCTCCGCGGCACCGTCGCGGATCAGCACCGACCAGCCCCGGTCGTGCCCGGTCGGCGCCACCTGCACCCGCACCGGGTCGACGCCGGTGAAACGCGAGCTGCCGCGGGTGATGAAGCCGGTGAGCACCTCGTCGATGCCGTCCAGCGCGACCTCGTCGGGGATCCGGGTGTCCCCCGGCGACGGGTGCCGACCCAGCCTCGCGGCCAACGCGTCGACCGCGTGGATCGTGGTCTCGTGGCACTGCCTGCGCGCCCAGAACAACCGGGGCGGTGGCGCGTCCTTGAGGAAGACCATCGCCCGCACGTCGCCCGGCACCGCCTCGAGGGTGGCGACGAGCGCCTCGGCACCGTCGACCAACCAGCCCACCGGGTCCTCGACCGTCTGGCCCTCCGCGTTCCAGCTCGGCGGGTGGTTGTCCTCCCCCAACAGGGTGGCCCGCGCCCAGCGGTGGACCATCCCCTGGTGGGCGAGCAGCTTGCGCACCGTCCACGCGGGGGCCGTCGGGACCTTGGACTCCAGGCCAGCGGCCGCAGCGTCAGCCGCGAACGCGTCCACCGCGGCGCGCAGCCCCGCCACCTGCTCCTCGACCGACCGGTGCTCCATCACGTCAGCATGGCAGGAGACACCGACAGTGAGGGTTCGCGCGGGCCTGGGGGGTCGGCCAGTCCGAGGTCCGCCGATCAGGCCACCAGCAGCAACGACAGCGCGGCGGTGTCGACGTCCCCCTGCAGGTCCACGCCCGACCTGGTCTCCAACCGGGTGACGGTGCCCTCCATGTCGGCCTCGGCCCAGGCCGCGCGGTGGTCCAGCCCGAGGTCGGGCACGCCCGGCAGCAGCAGGCACCCGGAGGCGGTGTCGTACTCCGGCACCGAGTGGAGCGTGGAGGCCGGCGGGTGCAGCACCGCCAGACCCGGCGGGGTGTGCTCGGCGAACCGGCCGGGCGTCAGCGGGTTCTCCCCCACCAGCTGGCCCTCGGCGAGGACCAGCCCCACCGCCTCGTCCGGCCCCTCGTCGGGCACCTCCTCCACCACCCGGAAGACGGTGCTGCCGCGGGGGAGCATCCCCGGGACGGCCGCCATCTGCACGGCCAGGACCAGGAAGCGGGCCCACTCGACCGGGTCCTCGGGCCAGCGGCGCAGCAGCAGGAAGCCCGAGAGGTATCCCCCGCGGTGCAGCGGGGCGACCTCGACCGGTGGCAGCTGACGATGCGCCATGGCGACCTCCTGACCGTGCCCGACGGGACCACGACAGCGCGGTCCTGTCCTTCTCACCATGCCACGCCCGGACCGGTTCGTGGATGACATTCGCGCAACGATTGGGACGCGCCCGGGTGCGCCACGGCATACGATCCCGTCATGACGACCCCCGGAACCCACACCGACACCATCGAGGTCACCGGCCACGGCCAGGCGGCCGGCGCCCCGGACCTGGTCGTGCTCGACCTCCGGGTCCAGGCCGAGGCCGACAGCGTGACCACGGCCCTGGGGGCGGTCGCCGAGGGGACGCGTGCGGTGCTGGAGCGCACCGCCGAGCACCGCACCGAAGGAGTCCCGGCCCCGCAGACCAGCGGTCTGAACCTGCACACCCGCACCGACCGTGAGGGCCGGGCGGTGGTGGGCTTCACCGCCTCGCAGCAGCTGCGGCTCACGGTGGCCGGCACCGAGCTCGCGGGCCAGCTGGTCACCGACGTGTCGGAGGCGGCCGGTGACGCCCTGCGCATCGACGGGCTGTCGCTGCGCGTGGCCGACCCCGCCGAGCTGCAGACCCGCGCCCGGGAGGCCGCCTTCGACGACGCTCGGGAGCGGGCCGAGCAGTATGCCGCGCTCGCCGGCCGGAGCCTCGGCGCGGTGCGCTCCGTGGTGGACGCACCAGCGGGCCACAGCCCGATGCCGAAGATGGCCCGGGCCATGGCTTTCTCCGACGGCGGCGCGATGCCGATCGAGGGCGGGGAGCACAGCGTCTCGGCCAGCGTGACGGTCACCTGGGAGCTGACCTGACCATCTCCCGGTCGTGCGACCACGTAGCGCGTGGCTCTCGACAAGTCACCGTCCCGTGTGAAAAGTTTGGGGCCGTCAGGTCGGCGTAGGGTCGGCCACCAACGGAAGGAAACTTCTATGGGGATCATGGACAAGATCACCGGCGCCTTCGACCAGAACAAGGACAAGGTCGCGGACGCGGTGGACCAGCACGCCGACAAGATCGAGGAGGGCGTGGAGAAGGCCGGGGACTTCGTCGACGAGAAGACCGGCGGCAAGTACGCCGACAAGGTCGACGAGGGCCAGGAGAAGGTCAAGGACGCCCTGGACGGCCTCGACGGCCAGAAGGACGACTTCGGCCAGGCCTGACCGAACCACCTCGCACGGCCAAGCCCCTCGGGATCCCCGGGGGGCTTTGTCGTGGCCCGCCCCGGCATGATGGACGCATGATCGGACACGAGGCCTTCCTCATCGATGCCGTGCGCACCCCCTTCGGCAAGCTGCGCGGCGGACTCTCGCACGTGCGCACCGACGACCTCGGCGCCGCTCCGATCCGCTCGCTCCTGGCGCGGCACCCGGGGCTGGACCCGGCGACGATCGAGGACGTCTACTACGGCAACACCAACGGCGCCGGCGAGGAGAACCGCAACGTCGCCCGGATGGCCGCGCTCCTCGCGGGGCTGCCGGTGACCGTGCCCGGCGCGACCGTCAACCGGCTGTGCGCCTCGGGCTCGGAGGCGCTGGTGCAGGCCTCCCGGGCGGTCGCGGTGGGGGACGCGCGCCTGGTCGTCGCCGGGGGCGTGGAAGGGATGAGCCGCGCGCCCTACGTCCTGCCCAAGCCCGACGAGGCGCTGCCCCGCCGGATGGAGCTCCACCAGACGACGGTGGGCTGGCGGATGGTCAACCCGGTCTTCCCCGAGGAGTGGACGGCGTCCCTGGGCGCCAGTGCGCAGGCCGTGGCCGACGCGCGCGGCATCGGCCGGGACGAGCAGGATGCGTATGCCGTGCGCTCCCATCAGCTGGTCCACGCCGCCTACGAGCGGGGAGACCACGAGGGGTTCGTGGTCCCGCTCGAGGGCGTCGAGCGGGACGAGTCGCTGCGCCCGGAGGCCTCCGCGGAGACCCTCGGCGCGCTGCGGCCGGCCTTCACCAAGGACGGGGCGGTGACGGCCGGCAACTCCTCCCCGATCAACGACGGCGCCCTCGCGGCACTGGTCGGGACCGCCGAGGCCGCGGCCGAGCTGGGCGTGGAGCCGATCGCACGGATCGTCGGCTCCCGCACCGTCGCGGTGTCCCCCGAGCTGTTCGCGGTCGCGCCGGTGCCGGCCATCCGGCAGCTGCTGGAGCGCGAGGGGCTGGACTTCGACGACATCGCGCTGTGGGAGATCAACGAGGCCTTCGCGGCCATGGCGCTCTCGGTGCTGCACGACCTGCCGGAGATCGACCCGGAGAAGGTCAACGTCAACGGCGGTGCGATCGCCATCGGCCACCCGCTCGGCGCCAGCGCCCCCCGCGTCGTCGTCGACCTGGCCCGCGAGCTGGCCCGCCGCGGCGGCGGCCTCGGAATCGCCGCCGCCTGCATCGGCGTCGGTCAGGGCACGGCCGTCCTGATCGAGGTCTGACCCCAACCTGGGACCCCAACCTGGGCACGCTTATCCGCGCTTCGAGCGGGATATAGGTGTCGCACAGGCCCGCTAGGCGTGCCCAGGATGGGCCTGCTTCAGAAGTCCGCGGAGGGCCGCCAGGTGCCGAACTGCTCGCGCAGCACCTCGACCACCTCGCCGAGCGTGGCGTACGCCTTGACCGCCTCGATCGTCGCGGGCATGACCGACCGACCGGCAGCCACGTCTTCGCCGAGCCGGGCCAGCGCCGCGTCGACCGCGGCCTGGTCGCGGGTCTCCCGCAGCCTGCGCACCGCGTCGGCCTGGCCCTGCTCGGTGCCGGGGTCGATCTCGAAGACCTCGAGCGGCTCGGTCTCCGAGGGGAACTTGTTGACCCCCACCACGACCCGCTCCCCCGACTCGACCGCCTGGGAGTGCCGGTAGGCGGCCTCGGCCAGGTCCCGCGCGAAGCGCCCGGAGTCGATCGCCTCCAGCGCCCCGCCGCGCTGCTCGATGTCCTCCATCAGGGACCAGATCGAGGACTCGAGCTCGTCGGTCAGCTGCTCCACGGCATACGACCCGGCGAAGGGATCCAGTGTCTGGGTGAGGCCGGTCTCGAAGGCGACCACCTGCTGGGTCCGCAGCGCCAGGGTCGCCGCGGTGGCCGTGGGCACGCCGAGCGCCTCGTCGTAGGCGGAGACGTGCAGGGTCTGGACCCCGGCGAGCGCGGCGACGGTCGCCTCGACGGAGGTGCGTGCGAGGTTGTTCATCGGCTGCTGTGCGGTCAGCGTCGACCCGGCCGTGAAGGCGAAGATCCGCAGCTGCTGGCTGCGCGGGTCCTGCGCGCCGTAGGTCTCCTTCAGCAGCCTGGCCCAGACCCGGCGGGCGGCGCGGAACTTGGCGACCTCGGGCAGCACGTCGGTG
>Ga0123333_10003276_pt1 | contig 15789 bp, 2 predicted proteins | sample BioC12SIPDNA_3_FD_89957 | JGI IMG/M metagenome (GOLD analysis project Ga0123333, IMG submission 89957) | Anaerobic biogas reactor microbial communites from Washington, USA - Biogas_R2_B C12 SIP DNA | ecosystem: Engineered > Bioreactor > Anaerobic > Unclassified | place: Washington, USA... | reverse complement strand
TTCTGCGTTCGCCTGGGTGGCGGCCCCTATTCGGGCAGGCCGGTGCTGCCCAAGGCCATCTGCGCAACCACGGGGTGGGGCCCGGCGACCTCTTCCTGTTCTTCGGGCTCTTCCGCCAGGTCGAGTTGGTTGGGGGCGCCTATGCCTGGGCCAGGGGGTCGCGGCCCTGCCATGTCCTCTGGGGGTGGTTGCAGATTGGGGAAGCTCTGGAGTTGGGCCCCTCCACCCCGGCGGGATACGCATGGGCGGCATACCATCCCCACTTTCGTCGCGGCAGGGGTCCGAGCACGGTCCATGTCGCCTCTCGAGAGCTGACCTTGAGGGCTATCGCCGCCCCAGGGATTCCCGGGGCCGGGGCCTTCGCGCGCTTCTCCCCTCGCCTAAGGTTGACTGCCACCCTGGCGCAACACCCGAGCACGTGCGATCTGCCATCCTGGTTCTACCCAACCGGGAACCGGACGCCCCTGACCTACCACGCAGACCCGGAACGGTGGCGGATGCTCGGCCAGCGGACCGAGCTCCGCGCCGCCGCCAGGGGGCAGGAGTTCGTCCTCGACGGCGACGAGTACCCCGAGGCAGTGCCTTGGGCCTGTGACCTGCTGGAGACAGAAGAGCGCAGATCCTAGCGGAGTGGCGCTCCTGGCGCAGGTGCCGCTGCCGCTTGTTGCACGTCAGGTCAAGGAGCCGTTTTCGCTGCCCTGGCAGCGTCCCGCTGCTCTCCGGGGGGCGCCGTTGTGGTCAAACGAGAGCAGGCCCGTACTCCCAGCCCGCCGAGTTGGCGGCCATCGTGACACCATGACCGTACACTGAACTTCACCGCCAGTTGTCTCCATCTCATTGGCACATTCCGCTGGGCCGAAGGGCAACCCGACAGCGCAGAGGCCGTCCTCTTTCTGGAAGCGCTGATGGCTCACTATACCGCTCAAGGCAAACGCTTCCTGTTCTGGGACCGGGCGCCATGGCATACGTCACGGCGCACTCGGGATTGGCTCCGCGACCACAACCGTCGGGCCAAAGTCGAGGGGCTAACGCGCTTGATCGTCTGTCTACTGCCCACCCGCAGCCCCTGGCTCATGCCGCTGGAAGCGATCTTCGGCTGGATCAAACATCAGCTCTTGGGCAACCGTCTGTTCGAGACCATCGTGGACCTTCGGGCCGCGGTGGAGGACTGCCTCCATCGACGCGTCGCAGGCGCCCAAGCCAGACGCAGCCGCGCCTGGCATGCTTCCGCCGCCACATGAACGGTCAAGGTCTGTTTCGTGAAAGCCTCCTAGTGCCCACTCTCACCGGTTACCGTATTGACCCAGGCGTGCCGCACGCTCTGGTCCGGGTCGAAGGTGTAGCCTGCCAGCGTCACGCCCTGCACGTCGATGGTGAACAGGCCGGTGGTGCCAGTGGTCGTGAACTTGGCAATGCCCTTCCGGTCCGTTACGCCTGTCACCGTGAGCGTGGACCAATCCGGTTGGGTCCAGAGAACCTCGACCGTGGCGCCGGGAAGCAGCGCCCAGGTCTCGTCGGTGACCTTGACCGCCGCGGTGACTGTGGCAACCCCTTTCTTCACCGAGGACGTAAAGCTGATGCTCGCCGTCCGCATGGTCGGGGCGGCCTCACGGCAGACAAAGTGGCCGGGGTTATCCGGGTGCACCGGGCTGGAGTTGTTTCCTGCCTGGTTCGGGAAGACCATCGCCACCTCGTTAAAGCCAGAGGTGCCCTCGACCGCGGTCTCGTAGCCACCGTCGCCTGCGGAGAGCTGTTGCAGGAAGGTGATCATGGCCGGGCTGTGGTCCCGGGTGACCACAAACTCGCCGTACAGGCCGGGGCACAGGTAGTAGGCGTTGTAGGCGCCCACCCAGTCGATCAGGCGGTCGCCCACCACGTTGCCTTCGTCGCCGATGTTGGCCTGCATGGCGTCCTGGTGCCAGCCGCCGTACACATAGTCGATGTCCTGGTAGTGGTCGTCGGTGGCATAGGCATGCCAGGGCGCCGGATCGTCGGGCCGAGGCCGAACGTCCAGATAGTCGGCCTGCCAGCCGCCCCACAGGTGGTCGTGGTGCGGGCCACCCCACATCACGTCATCACCGTCGTCGCCGAACAGCCGGTCGTTGCCGCTGTTGCCGTTCATCAGGTCGTCACCGGCCCCGCCGTGCATCCAGTCGCCGTTGGGTCCGCCCAGCATCCGGTCGGTGCCGCCGATGGCGATCTCCTCGAGCCTGACCTCGCGGAACAGGCTGCCGTCCACATAGATGGAATCGTCGAGGAACGGCTCGTTCGGCTCGATGAGCTGCTCCGATCCGGCCGGGACGACCCAGTTGACGATCACGCCCTGGTCGCCCAGCATCGCGTCCTCGCCCTCGTTGCCGAGGAGCTCGTCGCCGATGGCCGGGGTGGCCTGCGCGCTATCGTCGAACTGGCCGTATATGTCGTCGTCGCCGGCCCCGCCGACCATCAGGTCGCTGCCGGCGGTGCCGCCCGGCGTGATGTCGACCATCGCCACGTTGCGGTCCACGCGCTGGCCGCTGCCGCCGGTGGGATGGCGTGGCGCCTCGCCGCCGATGGTGTCCAGCAGGAACGAGTAGCTGAGCGTGAGCCAGTGGCCCTCGTCGTCCAGCGGCCGGGCCACGATGCCGTTGTCGCCCAGCATGACGTCCGAGCCAGCGCCGCCGTACATCCCGTCCCCGAACGGGACATCCGCGGTATCGTCCGCGATGGGGCCGAACGGCACGTTGCGCACCTTCGTGCTGGAGTCAGCGCAGCCGAGGCATTGCGTGGCCGGCTCGTTGCTCGTGGTCGGGCCGGAGCCGCCCAGCATGTCGTCGTCCTCGCCATCGCCCCACATCCTGTCGCTGTCGGCGTTGCCCTCCAGGTAGTCATCCCCGGCGCCGCCGTGCAGCAGGTCCGCGCCGTTCTGTCCGTAGAGGATGTCGTCGTTATCGTTGCCGTACATCGTATCGGCGCCAAAGACCGCCGGGTCCTCCAGCATGCCCGCCATCTCGACGTCATAGAGCTGGACCACGCGCTTGGCCGTGCCGTTGAAGGAGTTTACTTCCCAGACGCCTTCCGTGAGGGCACGGTTGATGACGCCGTTGTCGCCGATCATCACGTCGCCATGCGAGCCCTCGGCAGCGCCCTCGGAGGTGTCGCTTTCGCCGTACATGGCGTCGCCGGCGTCGGCTCCGCCCGGCACGTTGTGGCCGCCGGTCAGGTCATCCTGGTCCGCGTCGCCGAACAGCACGTCGTCGGCCTGCTGGCCCAGGATAAAGTCGTCGCCGCCATTGCCATGGATCGTGTCGGCGGCCCCGCCGTCCGTGCCGCTGATAAAGATGCACAGGAACTGCTGGTCGACGGGCCGCGCGCTATCCCACGAGCCGTGGTCGCCCAGCAGGATGTCGTGGTCCTCGTTCCCGTTGATCGTGTCGCTGGCTGTCCCGCCGAAGGCGATGTCGTCGCCCGTTCCGCCGGTGATCACATCGTCGCCGCCGACGGTCGGAGAGGTGGACTCGAAGGTGTCCAGCGTGGCCAGGTCGGTATCGTTGGCCAGCCAATCGAGCTCGCCATGGTCGCCCAGGATCACATCGTCGGCGGCGTCGCCACTGAGCGCGTCGCCGTCCTGGCCGCCCAGCAGGATATCGTCATCCTCGTTGCCGCCGATGGTATCGCTGCCGCCCATAGCGGCCTCGGTGGACGCGGCCTGCTCCACCACGTCGCCGGCGTCGCGCGTGACATGGGCGTTGTCGCCGAAGAGCAGGTCCTCGCCGGCATTCCCGACGATGGTGTCGCCGAAGCCGGTGCCTACCAGGTCGCTGCCGCCCGAGCCGCCCAGGATGACGTCGTCTCCGTCGTTGCCGGCCAGGTCATCGCTGCCGCCGCACGAAGGATCCGTGGTATAGACGTCGTTGGCCTCTGCTGAGCCATCGGCGCGCACCACGACGCCGTTATCGCCCAGGATGGTGTCGTTGGCCCCGTCGCCGGTGATCGTGTCGCTGGCGTTGCCGCCGAGCAGGATGTCGCTGTCCGGGCCGCCGGCGATGCTGTCGTCGGCGCCGTAGCAGGGCTCGGTCGTCGCGATCCGCTCCACCGCGTACGCCTCGGAGCGGTCGATGCGGCCGTTGTCGCCCAGGGCGATGTCGGCGCCCGCGTCGCCGGTGATGTCGTCGCCGGTGTTGCCTTCGCCCAGGTCCGTGCCGCCCGAGCCGCCCAGGATCAGGTCGTCGCCATCGCTGCCGTGGATGGTGTCGCTGCCGCCGTACGACGGGGTGATGGAGTAGATGTCCGTGCCGTTCTCCGCGTCCGGCGCGAGGATGACCACCCCGCTGTCGCCCAGGATGGTATCGCCAGCCTCGTTGCCCTCGATATCGTCGCCGGCATGGCCGCCGACCAGGATATCCGCCTCACCATCGCCGGTGATGTGGTCGCCGCCGCCCTTGTCCGTGTCGGTCGCGGTGATCCGTTCCGCCGCGTCTGCGGCGTTGCGGCTGACGTTGCCGTCGTCGCCCAGGACGATGTCGGCTCCTGCGTCGCCAGTGATGGTGTCGCCATCGTCCGTCGCCAGGAGGTCGCTGCCGCCCGAGCCGCCGAGGATGATGTCGTCGCCCGCGGCGCCGTCGATGACATCCCTGCCGCCGTAGGTCGGCGCGCTGGTATAGATGTCGTTGGCCTGAGCCGTGCCGTCAGCCCGGACGACCACGCCGTTGTCGCCGAGGATGATGTCCGCCGCGGCATCGCCGCTGAGTGCATCGTCCTCGTTGCCGCCGACCAGGATGTCCATATCCTCGTTGCCGGAGATGGTGTCCTCACCGCCGTGGCTGGGATCCTGGCTGGTGATCCGTTCGGTCACATCCGAGGCGTTGCGCTGGACATAGCCGTTGTCGCCCAGGATCATATCCTGGCCGGCGTTGCCGCTGATCACGTCCCCCCCGTCCTCCACGCCGTCGACATCGGACCCACCGGAGCCGCCGAGGATCAGGTCATCCTGCTCGTTGCCCGCGATATTGTCCTTGCCGCCGCAGGTGGGATCGGTGCTAAAGGCGTCGTTGGCTTGCGCGGTGCCGTCGGCGCGCACCACCACCCCGTTATCGCCCAGGATGGTGTCGGCGCCCAGGTTGCCGGTGATGATGTCCCCGGCCTGGCCGCCCAGGAGGATATCGGGGTCTTCGTCGCCGGCGAGGGTGTCCGCGCCTCCAGAGCAGGCGTTGCTGGTGACGATGCGCTGCACGACCCCGGCCACGCGCGTCACCTGGCCGTTGTCGCCCAGGATGATGTCGGCGCCCAGGTTGCCCCACAGGAAGTCGCCGAACACGCCGCCGAGGAGGATATCATCCTCACCGTTGCCCCAGATGGTGTCCGCGCCGCCCTGGGCGGTCCCCAGGGTCTCGATCAGCTCATGGGATGGCGTGGTCACCTGGCCGTTATCGCCGATGAGGATGTCCGCGTCAGCGTTGCCGTACAGGATGTCGCCGGCGTCGGCCGCGTCAGCCGCGTCGCTGCCGCCGAACAGGCGGTCCACTCCGCTGTCGCCGTACATGGTGTCGGTGCCGGCGTTGCCGTACATCTCGTCATTGCCGAGCACGCCGCGCATGGTGTCGTTGCCGCCGTTCCCCTCCAGATAGTCGTCGGCGTCGTCGCCGAACATGCTGTCGGCGCCGCCGCAGCCATACATGTGGTCGGTCCCCTCGTTGCCGCGCATCGCATCCCCGCCGTCGGTCCCGCTTTCCAGGACCGTCACGACGGCGGTAGCGCGGTTCACGATGGTGCCGTTGTCGCCGAAGATAAAGTCGTCGTCGGCGTTGCCCTCCAGGTTGTCTGTGCCGGTGCCGCCGAACATGTCGTCGTGGCCCCTCTGGCCGCGCATGACATCGTCGCCGGTGCCACCGTCCATCGTGTCTCCGCCGCCGATGCTCGCGTCGATGAGGGTAAAGACGAAGGTAGAGTCCACTACCTCGAAGGTCGCGTTGTCGCCGAGGATGATATCGTTATCCCCCTCGCCGTTGAGGTGTGGGTCGCCCGCGTCGGGCTCGCCGGCGAGCAGGTTGCCGCCGACGATCTTGTCAGCGCCCGTGCCGCCGTAGATCGAGTCGGCGCCGGGGCCACCCAACAGCACGTCGCCGTCGGGGGACGTCTCGTCGCCGCCATAGAGGGTGTCGTTGTCCCTGGCGCCGTCGATATGGTCGGGGCCGCCATCGCCATAGAGGGTATCGCCGCCGTCGCCGCCGTCGAGATCATCGGCGCCGTTTCCGCCGTGCATCTCGTCGCCGACGTCGAGGCAGCCGTCGTCAACGGCGCCATCGGCGTCATCGTCGAGCCCGTTGCCGCAGGCAGCGCCGGTCTCGGCAGGAGCAGGGCCGCCTGCCGCAGACATCCCTCCGATCAGGGTGTCCTCGCCGGCCTGGCCGCAGACGCGGTCCGCTCCGAGGCCGGCCTCGATGATGTCGTTGCCGCCCGGGTCCTGCGGCGCGTTGGCCGCGCAGCCATTCCAAGCGATGGTCCCGTCCGCGGCCGTATCGCCATAGATCGTGTCATCCCCGCCGCCGCCGCCGATCTGATCGTTCCCCGCCCCGCCGGCGATCCGATCATTGCCGCTGAGGCCCTCGATCAGGTCGTTGCCGTCGCCTCCATCGAGCGTGTCGGCGCTGCGGCTGCCGGTGAGCTGGTCTCTGCCCACGCCGCCCTTGAGGTCGGCCGGGATGGTGAACGGCACCAACTCGCCGACGGTGGGACAGCCGTCGTTCACCAGGCCGTCCTCATCGTCATCGGTGGCGTTGGTGCACTGGTTGCCCTTTTCCACCGTCTCCTCTACCGGGCAGCCGTCATTGACCAGGCCATCCCCATCGTCGTCAACGGCGTCGCCGTTGGCGCAGACGGTCTCGGCGCCGACCGCCCCATCCACGAGGGCGATGATATCCTCGTCGTCCTCGGGAGCGACGCTGTCGCCCGCGTTGGCCCTGACCAGCGTCCAGCCGCCTGCCGGCGCCGGATGGTTCTCGGAGTAGCCGAAGGCGACGACGGTCAGCGAGCCATTGGCCTCCTGGGTGACGCGGAACTCTTCCGACGTGGCGTTATAGCCCACGCTGCCTGAGCCGCGCCGGTCGGAGTACGGCCCCATATGTAGCAGCAGCACGCTGCTGCCGGGCGACTCCGGCGCCGCCAGGATGGGCACCTTGTTAAAGTCGCATTGCACCGAAAAGCTGAGCAGCACGATATCGGCCAGCGTTATCTCCCAACGTTTGGACCAGAAGAACAGGTCGACCTCGGCGAAGACATAGATGCGCACGCCGAAGGCCCCGGTCAGCCTGAAGAGGCAGAACGGGTTGCCCGTTGACTCCAGGATACTCGCCACCTCCTGGAACTTGAGCTTGCCGTCCTCGTTGGGGTCCACCAGGTCAACCGCGACGGTCAGGTAGATGCTGCCGCCAGCGCCGGCCGAGAAGATCAGCACGCTGACCTGCGCGTTGGCAAACAGCTCGCCGCGCAGCTCCAGCTCGGGCACGTCCTGGCCCGAGGCGTCGCGGTCGAGCAGGTACAGGCCGTTGAGCAGCGACCAGGCATTCGCGCCCTCAAAGATCATCTCGCGCAGGCCCTGGGTGTCATAGCCGATCCCCAGATGCCCCTTGACGGTGATCGAGCCACCGATCTCGAGAAAGACCGGCGGGACGGCCCAGATGGGCCCGAATTTCTGGCTGTAGCTGAAGGCGAGCTCCAGGTTCGGCGGCTCCCAGACGATCAGGTCCACGTCCTGGCCGAAGAGCAGCGTCAGCAACTGCGAGGGCTGCTCCAGGAAGGGGAAGCTCAGGCCGATGGACTTGAGCCCGGTGGTATTCTGGACCTCGCCGCTCGAGAGCGGCTCGCCGCCCTTGGCTCCCTCGCCGAGGCTATCGAGGATGGAAGTGAGGCTGTCGATATCGGTGTTGAAGGCGGAGCGCGCCTCGGAGGCGGGCAGCGTGCCGCCCTGCAGCCGGGGCGCGTTAAGCTCAAACACCCCATCGCCCAGGGCAATGGTCATATCGCCACCGGCGGTCGACACGTCCAGGCCATTGATGAACGAGACCATCTTGACGATGTAGATGATCATCTCCACCGAGCTGTACTGCGGCGGGCAAAAGTCCTCGCACAGGGTGAGGAGCGTTACAGGCGAGCCGGAAAAATCGCTCAGAACCGGGATCGGCGCCTCGAGCACGTCGATGACCGGCTGCAGCGGCTCGGTGTACTGCCTGATATCCGTGGCGATCGGGGCCAGGAACTCGCTGAGGAAGGAGCCGGCGTCGACTACCACGTCATCCAGCACGATGCCGAAGCAGTTGGTTTCGCCCTGCTCATCGCACGCGTTCGCCAGCAGGGAATCCGCCTCCAGCTCGCCGGCGTCGCCCTGCCCATTGAGCGACCAGCGCCAGTCGATCTTCAGGTCGGCCAGCAGCTTGGGCAGTGCCGAGGTCCCTGCAATCGAGGTCTCGATATGCAGGTTGATGTCCGCCTCCGCCGCGAAGTCGTAGGCAAAGACCCGGCCAAAGGACGGCGCGCTGGTCATCTCGGCAAAGGAGAAACGCCCATCACCCGTGTCCCCCGGGTCCGTCAGATCGATGACGAACTGGGGGTCAAAGGAGCTGGGCGGGTCAGACTCGTCCCCCTCCGGCAGGCAGGGCGTCTCGGAATCGGAGCCGACGTCCGCGCAGGTTGCGGTGGGATCGCCGTTCACGATGGTGACGTAGAGGAAGCCAAGCTGGGCGTCCAGGGTGTCAGGGAGGGCCACCTCGGCAGCCACGCGCAGCTCCGGGCAGCCGTCGTTGGGCACGCCGTCATCGTCATCGTCGCTATAGTTGCCGGTGCACTGCTCGCCCGTCTCCGGGTCATCGCCCTCCTCTTCCTGAGTCAGCACAAAGAAGCCCTGGTTTTTGTTGATCCCGAAGCCGAGGTCCAGCGCCCAACTGGGCGTCACCGACGCATCGCCCTCCGACGAGAGGCCCAGCCCGGGGATACCGATGTCAAAGCCGGTGTCCACGGCCAGGAGCTCGCTTTGACCGAGCTTGCTGTAGAAGCGGATCTCCGTCACGTCCATGGCCGGCAGGCCAAAGCCATCCGCGTAGCAGCCGTCGTTCACCTTGCCATCGCTGTCATCGTCCGTGCTGTTGTCGCACGAGTCGCCTGTCTCGGGGCTCGTATCGGTCGCGGGATCGCCGTCGCCGCGGCAGCCGTCGTCGGCGATGCCGTCGCCGTCATTGTCAACCCCGTCGTTGTCGCCGGTGCATTGAACCCCGGTCTCGGGCGAGCCTGCCGCTGCGCAACCGTCATTGACTTTGCCGTCCTCGTCGTCGTCAACGTTGTTCTCGCAAGCGGTCTCGGGGCCGATCCCGCAGCCCTGCACGTCGCCGCAGAAGAGGGTGAAGAAGAAGTCCTCGCCATCAGGGGTGCCGTCCCCGTTGGTGTCCATGAGGATGCCGGCGCCATCCAGGGCCGTGCCAATCGCGCTGCCAAAGGGGGTCAGAGCGTCCTGCAGGTCCTTCGCGCTCGGCGTCAGGCTCAATGCGTCGAAGGGATCGCCGCCGTCATGGATGGCCGCGACCAATTCATCGTCCAACGTCTGGACGAAATTCGCTGCCTCGTCCAGTTGGTCTCCGATGAGAGGCAGGTCGAAGCCAAAGATCTCTCCGTTCAGCACCGAGGCGATGGTATCCAGCAGGCGGCTGAGGCCGCTCTCCAGGAGCAGCATGTCGACAACCTGGCTGGCGATGAGGTCCTCGAGGTTGGTCAGGTCCGGGTAGGTCAAGGCCAGGGTGTCTGGGTCGCTGATGTCGGACATGCGCAGCACGATCTGGTGATCGGGCGGGTCGCCGATGGGCGTATCCTCAAAGTAAAGCGGCAAGACCGCGCAGGCGTGATCGGTGGCGGTGGGACAGCCGGCCTGCGCTACGCCATCGAATGAGCCGTCGAAGTCGAGGTCGGCGAACGCGATCTTGTCATCATCGTCGCCGGCGAGGTCCACCGTGAATCCGGCGCCCAGGTGAACGCGCCCCTGGTCTGCAACGGCGGGGCAGCCGTCATTCACCTTGCCGTCGCCATCGTCGTCCGTGTTGTTGTCGCAAGAATCGCCGGTCTCCTCGGCATCGGCGGGAGGGTCGCTCTCGCCGCCGCAGCCATCGTCAGCGACGCCGTCGCTGTCATTGTCGACGCCATCGTTGGGGTCCGTACACTGGCCTTCGCTTTCGGGCGCGCTGGCCATCGCGCAGCCGTCGTTGATCTTGCCGTCGTTATCGTCGTCCGCGGCATCGTCACAGGCGGTCTCCCCAGTCACAGCGTCTGTGCCTATCCCAGCCGTGAGCGGGCCGAGGCTGACGTTCAGGACCAGGTCGTCCGCATCGGCCTGGCCGCTGATCTCCAGATTGGTCGAGCCCAGCAGGAAGGGCTGGAACTCATCGAGGTCCAGGCCGAAGCCCAGGCCCGCGCTCGCCCCGATCTGCACCTGCAGATCGCTGGAGCTCTCGACGGCCACCAGGTCCACTCCAGCCAGGTCGCCGCCCAGGCCACCCAGGTCGAGGTTGAAGGTCGTGCCATCCACGCGCGCGACCTCGGCGCCGACCTGGAAAACCAGGTCCTTGTCGGCGTCCAGCGAGATGCTGACGCTGGCCGAGGTGAGGTCGGCATCCACGCCCGGGATGCTCTCCAGAACATCCTCCAGGGTATCCTCGATCTGGGTCTCCAGCGCCTGCAGGGTGGGGATGGTCGGCGGGCAACCGTCGTTGATCGCCCCGTCGGCCTGCTGGCCGGCCGTTTCCACATTATTGTCCTCGTCATCGGTGGCGTTGCGGCACCACTGGCCCGACTCGGGCACGGTGGCCTGCGTTGGGCATCCGTCGTTCACGACGCCATCGTGGTCATCGTCAATGTTGTTGGCGCACTGGGTGGCCGGGTCCTCGCCCACGGCGGTCAGTTCGTCCGCCAGGTCCTGGAAGGTGTCGGCATAGCTAAAGAGGTCGTTGAAGCTCTTGCCAAGCAGGGGCAGCGGGTCGCTGAGGGAGCTGCCGATGTTCTCGCCTTCGAGGGAGTCGAAGCGGCCCGCCAGGGCCTGGAGCACCATCAGGATCTTGTCCAGGAGAGCCGTGCTGCCCGTCTCCGGATCGGACAGCGCCGGGCAGCCGTCGTTGACCATGCCGTCCGAGTCGTCGTCCGCGGCGCCAGCACAGGAGGCGCCCTCCTCGGCAGCGCCGACGAGGGGGCAGCCATCGTTGACCAGGCCGTCGCCGTCGTCATCCCCAGCATTGCTGCACGGGCTAAAGTCGAACAGGTCGCTGGTCGCGAGGGAACTGGCGTCGATGCTGATGTTGTTCACCAGGTCCAGGGAGCTCGCCAGCGGGCCCTCGTAGCTGCCCGAGATGGCGATGCTGCCGCCCGCAAGGCTGACCCCGCCCAGGGTGGCAGCGACCGGGACGCTCCCGTCCACGCTGGCGCTCAAGGCCACGTCATACGTCACGCCGGTCGGCGGGCTGCCGCCCAACGTGTTGAACAGGTCCTCAATCGTGATGCGGCCCCCGGTGGGTCCGGTGAAGTCAAAGCTCAGGAAAGCGCAGTCGGGGTCGGCAGAGTCCGTCATCCCGTCGCTGTCGTTGTCGCTGCCATCCGTGCAGGTGCCAGCGCCAGCGCCCTCTGTTGTGTTGGCGGTGACCACGGCCAGGCTGGCGTCGTTGATGCCCGCCTGCAGCAGGCCGATGCTGGCCACCGCGTCCACGCCGCTGGCCGAGAGGCCCAGCCCAGCAGTCAGCTCGGGAGTGCCCGCGGCAGCCCCCACGTTGAGGAAGGCGCGCTGCTCCAGGGTCTTGAGCGTGGCGCAGTCGGTATCGGCGGCGTCAATCAGGGTATCGCTGTCATTGTCTTCGCCGTCTTCGCAGCTGCCGATGCCAGCGCCGCTCTCCGTGGGCTGTGGCTGCAGGTCCAGGCCGAAGGTGAGATCCAGGCGGTAGGCCGCAGCCAGGCTGGTGGAGCCCCCGGCGGTGACGCCGATATCGGAAAGCACGTCCAACTCGCCGCCAAAATCGAGGGGCACGATAGCGCTGTGGGCATCGCCGTAGGCGAGGCGGTAGGCCAGGGCGCGTCCGCTCACATCAAAGCTGGGGACGATGGCGGGCAGGCCCAGGGCCGTGGCCAACTGGGAGCCCATTTCCACGGCGTCGTCGAAGGTCGGATCGTTCGCCTCGTTCAGAGGGGTCAGCGGATCGTCGACGCGCCTAAGCGCCTCCAGCGCATCCGACAGGGCCTGGGAGATGGACAGGGCGTCCGAGAAGGTGCCCCCCAGGAACGGTATCTCGACGTCCAGCCGGCCGGTCGATTGTAGGCCATTCAGCCAGCTCACCAGCCGGCCCAGGGCTCCCAGGGCATCGACCGCGCTCAAGTTGCGCAGGTCCGCCATGGAGCCCAGGCTAAAGCTGGGGGTCGCGTTCAGGCCGCCGCCTGCGGGCGAGATGTTCGGGTCGACGAAGGTGATGCTCCCGTCAGGCGAGCCCGGCACCAATGAGGTGTCCAGGTTGATCGAGGCATGGACCGCGTCCGTGGCCGGATCGTCCACAAAGCCCGTGGCGGCTACCAGGTCCTCCCAGGCAGAACTGGTGATCTCGACCAGGGTGATCTTGCCGTCGTCGTCAGGATCATCGAAGGGGACCTTGATCAGGCCATTGAGCACGGCCGTGCCGGTCGCGGTAATATCGGCAAAGCCCAACACGGAGGTGATGGTTCCGATGGTGCCATTGGCGCTGGCAGCGATGGAGATGGCGGGCGGTGCGCTGGGCGCATCATCCACCAGGTAGAAAGCCAGCTGCAGGTTGGCGATGTTGGTGGTGTCAAGCTGGAACCTCAGAACGGTGGATAGGGAGAGGTTCGTGGACAGGCCTCCACCGTCGAGGTTGACGACGTCCGTGCGGAAGGCCAATGGCATGGCCACGACTCGAGTCGCGCTCACCTCAAACAGGACGTCGATGAGGTTGGCATTGCCGGCATTCGGTTCCACCACGACAGCGTCGCCGTCCCCTGGCTGGGGGCCGCTAAAGTACACCTGCACTCCGCCTGGATCCGGGTACAAGCCGTCCGCGGCATCGATCTTTCCGGCGAGTTCCTCCAGGCTGAGATAGTCAGTGATCTCGCCCAACGTGGCCTTGAGCGACTCCTCGAACAGGGTGCCCAGGCGTAAGGCATTGTCTGCCCCGGGCACGAGTTCGCCGAGAGGAAGCGCGGCGCCCAGTTCCTCAAAGCCCTCCAGGGTGTCAAGCTTTTCGGACACGCTGGTCAACGCCTGCGCGATGGCGTTGGCGTTGGGATCCGAACCCAGGGCCCAGCGGACGATACGATTGACGACCGCGCTCAGGCTGGGCAGCTGAGTGGTGGTCCTGCTCGACCTATCAGAGTCAAAGGCATAGGCAGTGGGAGCAGGCGAAAGGACGGAGAGAGGGGAGGTGGAGAGAAGGAGGGCAACCACAAGCACCACACGAAGGAGACGCGACATGGGAGGCCTCCTGATGGGCTACCGTGCCCATACTTTGGCCTACAGCCTATGCGGGCGGTTCAGGCGACTGTGTGGTAGCAGAATGGAAAGGCCGCGTTGGTTGAGGCAGCTTCTGGCGACCTAAGGGGGACTTGGATCCCGATCTAGGGCAGATCTACTCTCCCCTGCGAACGAGGGCTGGTAGGTGTTTCTCCTGTGGGGAATGGGGGGGCGATCACTACACCCAGTATATCGCAGAAGCTATCCTATGTCAATGGGAATCCAGGGCAGTCGCAGGGCTTGTGCAAAGTCGCGCTCGGCGATGAACTCGCCGAGCTACAGGGCTGCGCCTGATGAAATCAGGCTTCGGATTCCACGCCGCGGAGGCCCCGGAAGCCCGATTCCATCGGGCGCGGTGGCGTAGCACGGCGATTGATCGCCGTGCGTGGCGGCGCGCCAAGCCAGCTACCGACTTTGCACAAGCCCTGAGGGCAGTCGCATCCAAATCAGCTGCTGAGGACCTTGAGCAAGCAGGACGCGTCCCAACCAGCCATGAGTCGTTTGTGCTGTACGCCGACCTTGGCAGCCTTCGCTTGTCTGAGCAGGTTGAAAGCGATCTGCCTCAACCTGCTCATGTTCTCTGTCGCGTTGCCTTGGCGTATCCGGCTCTGGTCTTCTCGGAAGCTGACGTCCAGTGACCCGTGCAGTTCGTTTTCGATAGCCCAGTGACCGCGCACTGCCTGCAGAAGCTGCCGTGCATCCCCCGGCCTGGCGGCAGTCGCGCTGAGGAAGCGCCCCCTCCCCGCCTGTCCGCAGGCGCGCTACCCCACCCGCCGCCCAAGGCGCGGCGATGCGAGCGTCCTCCGGCGCTCCCGCAGGCCCTGGCATTGCCTGATTCGCCCTTCCGCACTAGAATGGGGCTGTTTGGCCGGCGCAAGCAAATAACCAGGGACCACCCCGATCCCTGGCCCTTGTGTCGGCTGGGGGCGAGGGAGGTGCGCGCGATCCTTCCCCCAGAGAGGAGAGCCATGCTCGCCGACCTGATCACCACGCTCAGCCGCGAGTTCTCCGGCGTCGCCGCGAAGGACTATGTGGCGCACATCATCCGACACCATCGCATCCGCAACAGCCCCGGCTTTCGCGACGCGGCCCAGTATGTGCTGGGCGCGCTGGCCCAGGCGGGCGTCGCCGCCGAGATCATCTCTTTGCCGATGCAGGATGGCCTCCGCTACTGGGGGCAGACCGGCTTCCAGGGATGGGAAGCGGTCGCCGCCACGCTGGACCTCGTGCAGCCGGCGGAGGCCCAAACCAGGCTCTGCGACTATCGCGAGAGCAAGTTTGCCCTGATCCAGCGCAGCGGCCCCACCGCCCCCGTGGAGGCGGAGGTCGTCGTGCTGGACGACGGCACGGAGCTCAGCGAGTATGCGGGCCTCGACCTCGCCGGCAAGCTCGTGCTCACCCGGGGGGAGGTCGGGCGCGTGCGCGAGCTGGCCGTCGAGCGCTATGGGGCCCTGGGCCTCCTCTTTGACGGCATGAAAGACTGGCTGCCCGTGCGGCAGCCGCTGGACCTGCCCGACGCGCGCCAGTACACCCAGTTCTCGTGGCGGGGCAGCGAGAAGCGCTGCTTTGGCTTTGTCCTCTCTCCCCGGCAGGGCGCCGCGCTGCGGCAGCTCGTGCAGACGCGGGCCCGGGAGGGCCAAGCGTCGGTCAAGGTGCGCGCCGCGGTCCAGAGCCGCTTTCAGGATGGCGCGACCGAGATCGTCTCCGCCCGCATCCCCGGCGAGACCGACGAGGAGATCCTCGTCGTCGCCCACCTCTGCCATCCGGAGCCGTCGGCCAACGACAACGCCTCGGGCTGTGGCGCGGCCCTGGAAGCGGCGCGCGCCCTGCAGGCGTTGATCGACGCCGGCAAGCTGGCCAGGCCCCGGCGGACCATCCATTTTCTGTGGCTGTCGGAGATCAGCGGCACCTATGCCTATCTGGCGACGCACCCGGAGCGCCTCCCGCGGATGATCGCCGGCCTCAACCTCGACATGGTCGGGGAAGATCAGGACCAGTGCGGGAGCGTCTGGCTCGTGGAATACCCGCCGGAGGCGATGTCCTCCTTCGCGGGGGACCTGATGGCCCGCGTCCAGGAAGAGCTGGCCGGCGACCTGAAGAACCTGGCGGGCAACGAAAGCTATGCCTTTTTCCGGTATGGCGTATCGCGTTTCTCCGGCGGCAGCGACCACATCGTCCTCTCCGATCCCAGCGTCGGCATCCCCACGCCCATGCTCATCCAATGGCCCGACCGGTTCTACCACACCTCGGAGGACACGCTGGACAAGGTCAGCCCG
>Ga0123333_10003275_pt1 | contig 15797 bp, 9 predicted proteins | sample BioC12SIPDNA_3_FD_89957 | JGI IMG/M metagenome (GOLD analysis project Ga0123333, IMG submission 89957) | Anaerobic biogas reactor microbial communites from Washington, USA - Biogas_R2_B C12 SIP DNA | ecosystem: Engineered > Bioreactor > Anaerobic > Unclassified | place: Washington, USA... | reverse complement strand
TTTTTCCCTTATCGGTACGAGCGGCGGAGGAGGTGGGTATTATAGACGCGGCCTTTGTAGCGGCGTTTAATGGTGGCTACGTGAACGGGACCGTTTCTGGATGGAAGCCCCCGAAGGCCACAACTCGTTGCCACATATACAAATGCATCAAAAAGCCGCCCGGAACTTCGGTTTAACTGCGCGTTGGGCCGGCAATATGTTGCGACGCTTGGCGGTTCGAATCATCCGCGAATGCGGCGGTGCCGTCGCGTCAATTTCCGTAAGCCCGCCCGCTTGACCCGTCAAGCCGCGCCCAGAACGGACGCTGGCGGTCTCCGCGGGTGCGGGCGTCTTCCAGCATGACGTGAAGGTCGGGGCGAATGATCTGGTCGCTGCTGTTGAAGCGGCGCCCGTTCACCGTGACGATCGAGCGACGCTCGAAATCGATCATCTTCGGCGAGAGCCAAACCGTGACCTGGTTCGCGCCGGCGCGGACGTTGATGCCGTTGGTTTTATTGATCGAGGCCTTGATTTGCGCCGGTTGCGTGCCGGCGGGCGGCGGCCAGTTGGTCGGGTTGACCTCGGATCGGGGCGGAAGCCCTTGGATTTCGACCCACCAGAAAAAATTGTCCCAGGAACGCATCGACACGCACTCGAAATCGCGGGGAAAGAAATCGCGGCGGAACCGGGGCATCCAATCGAAAATGTTCAATATCTCGTCGTAAAAATCCTCGTGGCCGCGGCCGCGATACTCGATTACCGTCGTGTCGAAGCCGCGGCGCAGATAGCGGTCGAGGTCGCGGGCATTTTCGATCAGTCTCCGCCCGTCCAACTCGCCGGCCACCACATAGAACGGCACGTATCGGGCGTTTTCCCAGTAGAGGTTGCAATAGCGGTCGGCGCGGGCGACGATTGGGATTACGCCTGCCCAAAGGTCGGGGTGCGCCAGGCCGATGTCCCAGGCCGCGTCGCCGCCGACCGAGTAGCCCGAAAGATACACCCGATCGGTGTCAATGGCAAACCGCCGGCAAGCGTCGCGGAGTGTGTTCAGCACTGCGGCATGCTCCCGGACCGAATAACCATAGCTCTTCTGATGTTCGACCGTCCAAACCGGGGCTATGACGATGTATCCATGCCGGGCGGCCTGCCCGGTTCGCATACTGCCGGCCCAATCGCCCGCCCACCAGTCGACCTGCTGCTCGGCGGTCGTGCCGGCGCCGTTGAGCGCGACGATGGTCGGATACTGGCGATAGGGATCGTATTCCGGCGGCAGTTGCACATAATAGGTAAACGGTTGATCGTTTGTCAGCCCGGGCGCTTCGAGCGTAAAATAGCCCGGTTTCTCGGGAGACCATTCCGGCACGATTCCCGGCGGTTTCATGTGCGCGAGCAGCTTGGCCACGATTTCCGGCTTACCGGCCGGCTCCAGTTTGATGTACTCGAACGTTCGTTCACGATCTGGCAACGACGTTTCGTTCATATACTCGCGTATCAAGTTGCGCGTCTTGAAGGCGGAAATGGCCTCGGGCAATTTCACCGTGGCCGAGTTTGTACCCAACAGCCAGCCGCTGATGGCCAGGGCGATTTTCTCGCCGTCCGGCATTTTCGCATCGTCGGCGTTCAGCATGAAGGCCGCCAGCCGTTCGAGCGTGTCCGCGCTCAGTTCGGCTTCGATTTCATCGATGATCGGCTTGAGGTTTTCCCGCGCGATGGTGTCTTGCATTCTGGCTGCGAGGGCCTTGAGCTGCTTGATGATCTCGTCGTATCGAGCCAGGCGGAGTTCGTAGTCGTGGATCATTTCGCGGATGCCTTGGAGAATGTCCCCGCCCACGCCTTCGGCGGGAAAATTGGGGAGCAAGTTCCAAACATAGCGGTGCTGTCCGGCATCGCGGCGCAGCCGAAGCTCCGCCACCATCCGCGACGCCGCAAGCTGCTTGATTTGCCGCAGCGAAGGGGCCAACTGATCGGCCAAGTCCGCGTGGTCGGGAAACGCCTTCAACAGCGCGTTCAGCGCCGCTTCGGCCTCTCTGTACCGCTCGGCCTGTATGTAGAACCGCGCGATTTTTTTGTAGTGCTCGGGATTTTTCGGATCGATTTGCTTGAGCAGGATTTGATGCAGCACGTCGGTGGGGATGTTGCTCGTCGCAATCCGCATGTCCCACACGTGCGAGATGCCCTCGACCTTCGCCCAGCTTGGCGTCAACTCGGTGATGCCCTGGATCACGTCGATCGAGCCGCGATGGCCGGTCATGGTGAAAATTCGCCGGCCGAATTCATCGAAGGGCTGAATGCGGATCGGATTCCCCGCGGAGCTGATGGCTTGGCCGCCGCGCAACACGCGCTGCCGAATCGTGAACTTTTCCTCGATCGGGCGGTTTTCGTCGGGCAGCACCTCGCGGACCAGCCGGTCGGAGACGAATATCCGACGCAGGTCGTCGTCCAGCAGAAGTATATTCTGGATTGGAGCGCCGCTGTCCGGTTGAATCTGCTTGGGCGGATCGGCCAATCCGGCCACTTTTCCCAGTTTACCGCGCAATATGCGGCCGTCTTTCAACAGAATATCAGCGGCATGGGTCGCTCCGAGCGAAATTGCCAGCCAGTACGCGGCGAAAAACATTCCCGCGAAAGCCGCCGGGAACGAGCGTTTGATCGTTTGCATGAGTAGTCTCCCTCCTGATGTTACTCGGCAAGCATACCATATTGTCGCCGAATGCAGGGGGGAGGTCAAGCTTTGCTGCGGCTTGACTGAAGGCATAGAATGCATTATCCCGAAATCTGTACCTGCGCACAGAAAGACCGCCATCCATGTGACGATACGGCAGTTTCACGAAGTCGATGACGCGGTTGATGACGACACAAATGACAAAAAATCCGCCGCGGATGATGATAAAGCGGCAGGCTAACCTATGCGCATGCAATCATCGGGGGTAAAATGCCCCGATGAACGTCATTTCTCTCCAATCCGGCAGCAATGGCAACTGTATTTATGTTGAAGCCGGCGGCGTTCGCCTGCTGTTCGACGCGGGCATCAGCGGCAAACATGCCAAGGAGCGACTGGCCTGCCGCGGACGCGACATCGCCGAGGTGGACGCCGTGCTGATCTCGCACGACCACGCCGATCACGCCCGCAACATGGGCGTGTTCAACCGCAAGTTTGCCCTGCCGATTTACGCCACCGCGCAGACCTTTCGGGCGGCCGCGCGGTACGGGCTTGGGGAGATCGCGGACTTGCGGCATTTTTCCGCCGGCGAAACCATCCGCTTCAACGGCGTGTCGGTCGAAACATTCCCCACCCCGCACGATGGCGCCGACGGCGCCGTATTCGTCGTCGACGACGGCCGTCATCGGCTGGGAATTCTAACCGATCTGGGGCATGTTTTCGGAGATTTGCCGGGCATCGTCGCTTCGCTCGACGCGGCCCTGCTGGAAAGCAACTACGATCCCGACATGCTCGCCGGGGGTTTCTATCCCGAATTTCTCAAGGAGCGGATCGTAGGCCCCGGCGGGCATATTTCGAACTTCGAAGCAGCCGAGGTTTTGAAATCCAACGCCTCGAAACGGATGCAATGGGTCTGTTTGGCCCATCTCTCGGGAGACAACAACACGCCCTCCCTGGCCCTGCAAACGCACCGGCGAATACTGGGCAAACGAATGCCGATCTACGTGGCTACCCGTTACGAATGCAGTGCGGCGATGCGGATCGGCGCGCCCCTCGCTTCATCTTGCACCCGGTGAATATCCGTCGTGCTCGGCCGTGCGGCGGTCACCACAGCAGCAGCATCCCGAGGCCGCCGAGCATGGGAATGGCGAAGAGCAACGCCACTCGCGCGGCCAAGCGACGCCCGCCGAGCAGGCCGGCAATCGTTGCCTTGGATATCAGATTCGCCATCGCCGCCAGCACGATCATCCGCCAGCCGTCGTCGGCGACCATTTGATTGGTCGCCGCGAGCCGTGCGGTGGACAGGGTCACCGCGTCCATCTCGGTGAAACCGGAGATGAACGACACCAGGTACAAACCTTCGGCTTTCCAGTAATATTGCCCCGCGGCCAGGGCGAACAGCACCAAGGCGTACATCACGCCGAAGACAATCGCCGATTTGAGCTGCGTGGGGTTTTGCTGTTCGGGCATCCGCGCCGGGCGACCCCGCTCTCGCGTCCAAAGCGTCAAGGCCGGCAACAGCGTGAGAATCAGGAGCACGAGCGACGGCACGATCAGCGTCCTGAGGAATCCCGGCGAGACAACGGCCACTGCCGCCAGCAGCCTGACGTACATAATCGTCGAGGCGATCATAATGACGATGGCGGCGTTTCGGTTGCCGTCGCATCGTCTCGCGCCCCGCGGGAATAGCTGACCGTGGTGGCGGTGCTGGAAACCGCTCCGCCAAGTATGTCGCCGAGCAGGATGCCGGCGTTGCGGCCGAAAAACTTGTAGCTGATGTAGCCCGCCAGACTCAGCCCGACGATCAGCACCACCATCCACCATATTTCGCGGGGGTTGAGTACTTTCAGCGCGTCGGCGGTATCGGGGGCAAGCGGGAAGAAATCGCCCGGACCGAGGGTTTTGCTGGGCAGGACGGGTAGAATTATGCAGGTAATCAGGACGAACTGCATGATCGCGCGGACATCGGTGTTACCCAGTTTTTTCACGACGCCGTGCAATTCGGGCTTGAACTGTAGGAGGACGGCCGTTCCGCCGCCCACGGCCACCGCCGCAGCAACCGGTCCGACGACGACCAGCGCGCCGACGGCGAACATCAGCAGCAGCGCGGCGTAGGTGGTCGTGCCCGGCACGTCGTCGTCGTCGATCGGCCGATGGAAGAAATGTCCGACGACGGCGATGCCGGTCACGCCCAACATACCCGCGGCAATGATCCAGCCGCCGAATTGGCCGGCCAACATGGCCGCAATGCTTCCCAGCAGAGTAATCAGCGGGAAGGTGCGCAGCCCGGCGATTCCGCTGGCGGCGTGCTCCCGTTGCAGCCCGACCAGGAGTCCCAGCAGAGCGGCGATAATCAGATGTTGAAATGCGGGTTCCATCACCACAAGTGTAGCACGGAGAACGACCGTTTGGGGGCTGAAGCTTGTGCGGAAAATAGCCCGGCCGATTGAAATATACGCTGACCGCGAACGTTGGGCGAAGCCTGCCCGCCGCGTTTACTTCACGGCCCGGTTTTGCTCGTCGACGTGGACAATCACCGGCCGCAAGCCGCGGGCCTCTTCTTCGTCCACCGCGCAGTACGTGAGTATGACGACCTTGTCGCCGGCCATCCCCAGCCGGGCGGCCGGGCCGTTGAGCATGACCGTGCCCGATCCCGAAGGCGCCTCGATCACATAAGTGGCGATCCGCTGGGCGTTGGAAAGGTTCAACACATGCACCTGCTCGCCGGGGAGCATGTCGGCCGCCTCGATCAAGTCGCGGTCGATGGCGATACTACCCTCATAATCCAGTTCCGTGCCGGTCAGAGTGGCGCGGTGGATTTTGGATTTCAACATGAACCGTTGCACGCGATTACTCCCGCTTTCTTCACAACACGACTTCGCTTAGCCCAATTGCGTACATTTATTCAGTCTCTGTCGGCGTCGCCACAATTCGCGTCCGCAGCCCGACGACCGATAACAGGACGTACAGGGCGAAACCGACCAGGAACGCGGTGACCGGCGAGACGGGCACGTAGTTTTGATAATGTTCCAGGTTGGGGAACATATTGTTCGCCCATTCCCAGTTGGACATCATGTTTACCGCCAGATTGAAGGCCCCGACGATAAAGCCGACAATCCAGGAAATCCAGCCGGCCGGATTGAAGCCGGCTCGCGGTCCGGACCATTTTCGGCCCGCCATGAGATAATCGGCCAGCATCGCGCCGCAGACGGGTCCGAACGAAGCCCCGATCAATACGAAGACCCAAATAACCTGGCCGACCCAGCCGGTGACGGCCAAAAAGGCTGCCGCCAAGGCGCCTAGGCCCACGGAAACGAATGGCGAAATCCGCGGCATCGTCGTCTTGAAGCTGTTGGCGGCGATAAACGACGCGAAGCACGCCCCGGGGAACGCCGAAATCGCCAAGCCGATCATGGCAATATTGGTAAGCGTATCGTTTTTGAAGATGTATTTCATCAGCTTGACCGGGTTGTATTCGCCCACCGCTTCCGGCGGAATCATCTTGCCCCCGTAAGCGAGCACCACGATAAACATCGCGGCCTCGCCCGCCAACACGGTCGGCAAGAGAATACCGCTGACGCCGCCGATATGCACGTCCTCCCTGCTGCGGCTGTTCATGGCAATATCCGCACCGGCCGCGCCGGCCGTGGCGAAAAAGCCAACCACATAAACGCACATGATCCCAAATATCTGCAAAACGCTGGAATACGGCGCCGGCCGAGACTTGTATTCGGCAATTTGACGCTCTCTCATTTTTTGTTGACGCGTGTAGAGTTCAATGTCTTCCGCCGGGGAACTCTCGTCCACCACGATCAGTTCGACCACGGGATACAAATTAATCGAGTTATCCTCGTTCCACTCTTCTCCTCCTCGGAAAGCAAACACCACCAAAAGCAGCAACACGGCGATCGGAATCAACGGCAGATACGTTCCCACGCGGCCGACGTAGCTGATCCCTTTCAGACCGACGAACGCCGCCAGGATGATATATGCCGTAGCAATGATTCCATGCGGCCAGCCGGGCACGGTCCCGTCAATGCCGAAACACCTACAGAGAATTTCGGCCACGAAATAGCCGTTGACGGCCAACCAACCAAATTGCAGCAAGCCCATGAGCAAGCCGGGCATGAACAATCCGCCGGTAGCGCCGTAGGTCGAAGTACCCACGACGTAAAGCGGCAGGCCGGTGCTCATGCCAAGCATCGCCGGCGCCATGTAAAACAGAAAATGACAGATCACCGCGGCGATTATCAACCCAACGAAAGCGGTCACCACACCTTGCGAAAGCATGCCATACGGCGGAGCGGGGTCCATGCCGCCAGTGGGAACGTCTTGCCAAAACACGAACCAGAGCATGACGCCAATGTAGGCGGGCATGATGGTCTTGTACCACGGAGCGCGTTTGGACGCCGGGATCGGTTTCGCCGACGTCAAGTACGAAGGAAGATTAGACATGGATATCCCTCCAAAAAAATACGGTTTCAGTCCTGAAGTATACCTGCTGGCTGGTAGAAGTAAATCACACCCCGCTCTCATCCCATAGCCGGCAACAAAAAGGACGTGTTAAGGCCGCTAGACGCCGAAAATCCACCTTGACCGCCAAAGGCTTTCCAGGGTAGCATATCTCGCCCATTTTCTCAAGGTTGGTTAACGCAAATTTCCCTCTCAATGAATTCCAACTATCGGCGACAAGTAGTCCTCCTGTTGGCTATCGCCTTCACCATTCGGCTGGCAGCCGGCTGGGTCTGGCAATCGAACCTCGAAGGGCGGTTTGTCTTTGGCGACAGCGAAAGCTACTGGCAGCTCGGCCGTGCGATAGCCGAGGGTCGCCCATACGTTTACGGGGTGCAGAACGCTCAAATCTTCCGCACCCCGGGTTATCCTCTGTTGCTGGCCCCTATTTTTCTCGCGACCGACGACGAATTTGCCGCGTTGCTGCTCGTTCGGGCCGAAGCGGCATTGTTCGGCACCCTGGCCGTGTTGGGTGTATGGTGGATTGCCTCGTTGCTGTTCGACCGCCGGACGGCCCTGCTGGCCGCATTGATCGCGGCGTTTTATCCCGGCGCAATTGCACTTAGCGTGCTGGTGCTGAGCGAGGCCCCGTTTTGCCCGATCATGTTGTTGCAACTGGGGTTATATATCCTCGCCTGGAACGCCGCAACCGAGAAAGCAGCCGAGAAATCTTGGTCCCTGGCGCGTGCGTCGGCTTGGGCGTTCTCTGCCGGATTGGCCGGCGGCATCGCCGCGCTGATGCGTCCCGGTTGGCTGCTGTTCACGCCACTGGCCGCCGCCCTGGGGCTATTTCTGTACTGCACCAATAACTCACATTTATCATTCCGTTTAGCGGCCGACGGCACGTCGCCCGATGACCCTTGGCATCAGTCGCGCCGATGGAGGCTAAACGGTTTGTACGTATTTGGCTGCATGATCCTCGGGTTGGGGGTGGCAATGGCCCCGTGGTGGATCAGAAACGCTCGATTAACCGACCGTTTCGTCCCCACCACGCTCCAAGTCGGGGCGAGCCTCTACGACGGGCTGAATCCCCAGGCGACCGGAGCCAGCGAAATGTCCTTTGTCGACCGGTTCATTGCCGAGGAGCGCGCCGAAAGCGGAGTTCCGCCCGAAATGGTCTCCATCCGCTTCGAGGAGCGGTTGGATCGGCGGATGCGCGATGCGGCAGTTACCTGGACCCGGGAGAATCCGGGCCTAGCGGTGCGATTGGCCATCGGAAAGTTCTTCCGCATGTGGAACCTCTGGCCGAACGAGGAGCGAATGACCGCCTGGCCGGTCCGATTGGGGCTGTTTTTAACGTATACCCCGTTAATGATTTTTGCCATAATAGGGGCCGCCCGAACGATCGGACGAGGTTGGACGTACATAATATGCTGGCTGCCGGCAGCGTATCTAACCGCGCTGCACCTGGTGTTCGTCAGCTCGATCCGCTATCGAATGCCGGCGATGTTGGCGCTGCTGCCGCTGGCGGCAGGAGAAATTATGCGGTTGGTCGGGGAGGCGGGAAGGCGGGAAATCCACAGCCACGGAGGGCCTGTTCCATTTTCACGCGAGCGATAAACCGCTGTTGGTTCTGCTTCAAGTGGATCGTGGTCTCGGCGGTCGTCGCCGGCGCGGTGGCTTTTCCATTTCTCTACCGTCGCGTCAACGAGGAAATTCGCGGCCGCGTCGAGGCGATTATTGCCGAACACTACCGCGGTCTGAAGATCGACCTCCGCTCGGCCGAACTCGTCGAGGGCGAAGGGATCAGAATTCGCAATCTGACAATCTCCGATCCGAACGCCGCCGGGGCCGGGGCGGAACTGCTCCATATCGACGAGGCGATGTTCGAGTGCTCGACCGATTGGCAACAGCTGATCTCCGGCAAGACGGTTGTCGGCCGGATCACGGTCGACCGCCCAACGCTCCGCGTCTTGTGGCTATCGGACGGAAGTTGCAGCGCGGACAAGTTGTTTCCACCGCCCCATTTCAGCGAAGTTCCGCCGCCGATCGTGGTCCGCGGAGGCGTGATCGAACTGATCGATCCGGGCAAGGAGCCGATTTCACAATACACGTTGCGCGAGGTAAACGTCACGCTCGGCGTCCCCGCGGCCGATCCGCGGCGGACCGTCAGGCCCGGCGTCAGGCGTCTGCTGGGCACATTCAGCGGCGACGGCTTGCGGCTTGCGACCGTCGAGGGAGAAATCGACTCCAACTCGCCCTACAGCAAGCTTGCCGGCAAAGTCGAGGGCGTTTACGTCTCGCCGGAGATGCGCGACAGCCTGCCCGGCCGGCTCTCCGAGAGTCTCGCCGCGTTGGGTAATTTGCGCGGCGAGGGCGAGCTGCAATTCGAATTGTGCTACGATCCCGCCGCCGAGCCGACTCTGAAGTACGGTGTGTCGGGCAGGCTCGCCCGGGGCCGGATCGACGACGCCCGGCTCCCGCACGCATTGACCGAAATCCGCGCCGACGTGCGGGTGGACAACGGCGGCGTTGCCATCAACGGCCTGACGGCGCGCGTCGGCCAGGCCACGGTGCGCATGTCCTGCCGCCGAGCCGGTTTTTCCGACGATAGCCCGATGACGCTCACGGCGGCATTGCGGAGTTTGGAGTTGGATCGGGCGTTGTTGGAAATCTTGCCGCTGCCGCTGCAGGAGCAATGGCACCGATTTCTGCCCGCCGGGCGCATCGACGCGGACGTCAAGCTGGCCTTCGACGGCCGCCGCTGGCAGCCCGACATATCGGCCCGATATTTGAACGTCTCGCTGACGCACCACAAGTTCCCCTATCGGCTGGAGCACGGCAAGGGCACGGTCGAGCTGCGCGGCGACGTATTGAAGGCGAACCTTATAGCTTACAGCGGCAGCCAGCCGGTGCGATTGACGACCGAACTTTCCAACTTGTTCACCGAGCCGATCGGTTGGTTCGAGGCCAAGGGGGACGACATCCAACTCGACGAGGCGTTGATTTCCGCCCTGCCCGAGCAATCGCGCATGGTCGTTCGCTCTCTCGATCCGAGGGGGTCGGTAAATTTCTTCCTGCGGCTGTGGCGGCGCCGGCATGGCGAACCGCTGCACCAACATCTGCTCATCGCCGCAAACCGCTGCTCGGTCCGCTATGACAAGTTTCCCTACCCCCTAACAAACGTCCGCGGCACGATCGAGATGATCGACAATAGCTGGACTTTGCGCGATTTCGAGGCGAACAACGGCGCGGCCCGAGTGACCTGCCACGGACAATTCGCCGAGGGACTTCAAGGGAAAGAACTGCTGCTAAAATTCGTCGGCCGCGAGGTTCCGCTGGACGAAGAGCTGCGCGACGCGCTAAACCCGAGCTTCCAGCAGGTATGGTACGATCAGCGCCCCCGCGGCTCGGTCGATCTGACCGCTGATGTCCGCTATCTGGCCGACACTAAGAAATTCACCGTGGCCGTCCGCGCCGAGCCGCGGCCGGAATCGACCTCGATCGAACCGGTGCGGTTCCCCTATCGGCTCGAACGGCTGGAGGGGGTTTTGGAATATCGCGACGGCCGCGTGACGTTTGACCGCTGCAAGGCCGAGCACGGTGCCGTGAAACTTGCCGGCCGGGGTTATTGCGAGTTTCAACCCGACGGCCGCTGGCACACCCGCTTCGACGATCTATCGATCGATCGGCTTACGGTCGATCGCGAGTTGCTGCTGGCCATGCCTCCGCGTCTGAAGAAGGCCGCGACCTCGCTAAACCTTACCGGCTCGCTGAACCTCCGCGGCAATTTCGACATGTGGCGCAGGGGGAGTCCGCCCGAACCGCTCGATATGCGCTGGAACGTGCGGGTCGGACTGCAACAGGCGGGCATCCGCAGCGGAGAGGCCGCCCTGAAAAATATCTGCGGCGAGGTCGCGCTCGCCGGCGAATTCAGCCAAGAACGATTCCGCTCCTTTGGCGAACTTGACCTCGATTCCCTCAGTTGCAAGGATTTCCAGATCACCGAAGTTCGCGGGCCGATCTTGATCGAGGACGAACGGATTCTGCTCGGCTCGTGGGTCGATCGCCGCGGGAACGCCGCCGCGGCGGGCCGAAAACCGCGGCCGATCACCGCCAAACTCTTCGGCGGAACACTTTTCGCCGACGGCTGGACGATGCTCGAAGCGGAACCGCGCTACGGGGTTAACGCAACCCTGACCGACGCCGACTTGGCGATTTGCGCCCGCGAGGTCGTGGCCGGCCCCCAGCGCATGCGGGGAAAAATCACCGCCACGGCCGATCTTACCGGACGCGGATGGTCGCGCAACTCGATCGTCGGACGCGGCGCGATTCGTCTTTCCGGCGCGGATATTTACGAACTGCCGGTAATGATTTCGCTGCTGAAAATCCTCAGCATCCGCCCGCCCGATCAAAACGCTTTCAGCGACGGCAACGTCAATTATCGAATCGAAGGCGAGCACGTCTACTTCGACCAGATAGTCTTTCGCGGCGACGCGATCAGCCTTCGCGGCAAAGGCGAAATGAACTTCAACTCGGCGATCAAGCTGACCTTCTATACGCTCGTCGGCCGCGGTGAAATCGACCTGCCGGTAATCAAGGAAGTATTCCGCGGCGCCAGCCAGCAGCTAATGCAGATCCACGTCGCCGGCACGCTGCAGAATCCCGAAATCCGCAAGGAAGCACTCCCCATCGTCAGCCAGGCGCTGCAGCAGTTGGCCGAGGAATTGCGGAGATGATCGGCGGCGGCAGTTCCGCTCGCCTCGCAATTACGCTTGCGGACCCGCCCCGCCGGCCGAGGCGTCGGCGAACGATTGCAACGCCAAGTAGTTCGGTCCGAAGCGCTTGATGTTGTCGAGCTGCTTGTCGAACTCGTCGAAATGGGCCTCCTCGTCGGTCACCAGCGACTCGAACAGTTGCTTCGACACCGAATCGGCGTTCGCCGCGCACTGATTGGCGTAGTCGTTGTACATTTCGACGGCCGTGTTTTCCAACTCGGCGGCTTTGTTGAGGATTTTTTCCGGATCGGTGATTTTCTGGACCTCTACCGCGGGGACCATTTCGACGTCGCCCTTGAGGAAGAGTATCCGCTCGGCCAGCCGTTCGAGGTGCTGCATTTCGACGATGGCGATGCGGCGCACCATGTTCGCCAGCGGCGTGAAGCCCTGGTCGTCGAGATGGAAATGCCAGTACATGTATTGATGGATCGTGCCCAGTTCCTCGGTAACGGCTTTGTTCAGCAGTTCGATGCTTTTAGGTTTTTTCGTGCCCATGATTTCTCTTTCGTCGTTGGTGGAAATCGGAATACGTTGGCGAAGCCGTTTTAAAGCGCGGCCCTACCCGCCTGTAAAAGTTTTAACGGTTCTGTTCGTCCTGTCAAGACGGCCGGCCAGAGCGCGGCCGACAGGCAGAGTCCCAGGGCGATTCCGAAACCGAGCGAGAGCCTCGCCCAGGGGATGACCAGCGGGGTTTCCAGGCCGCCGAAAAAGCTGACGTATTGCGAAATGCCCGTCCCGCACCAGCCGGCCAGCACGCCGAATCCCAGGCTGAGCAGGCAGGTAATCAGGCCGATCAGCAATCCTTCGGCCAGAATCATGCGGAACAGGGCCGAGCGGGTAACGCCGAGCGACCGCAGCACGCCGAACTCCCATCGCCGCGCGCGCACGGAAGCCATAACGGTGTTCACCACTCCCAGCGACGTTACGAGCAGGGTAATCAGCGGCAACTGGCACATTGCCCAAATCATCCCCGACGCCCGATTGGATATTTGTTCGCGTACTTGCTCGGGCGTGCTGATGCGGACGGCTTCGCCGAACATCCGGGCACCGAACGCCCACGTGCCTTGCGCGTTGACCGGTTGCAGTTCGCCGCGATTCCGTTCGGCAATGTGTCGAATCGCTTCTCCGATCCGCTCGATGCTCGCCGTTTCGTCGATATTCATCCAAAAGAAGTTGATCTTAGTCAGATTAAAATCACGGCGCGCGTCTTCGTAATTGGTGAAGACGATGGCGGCCGATCGCCCGTCGCGCCGCCGCAGGCCGGAAAACTTCGTCATCCAGTGCCAGCCAGGCAGAGCGATCGCTCCGGCGATTTTGTATGTGACGCGGTGGTTCGGCGTTTCGGGTGGAATTGTCGTAAAGCTGTCGCCGACGTTCAGGCCCGTTGCGGCCATGAAGTGGTCGGGCACAATGCACCAGCCGCCTGCTTGCAGTTTAGCAACGGCGTCTTTTCGATTGCCATCGGTGAAGTCGGCCTTGATGAGCGGATCATTGCCGCCGAAGGCCGTCTCGGGGTCGAGTCCGATCACGATTACGTTGCCCTGCCGCGTGACCGAAACCCGCTCGCGGCTGCCGGTGACGTCGTCGGCCAATTTCGGCTGTTCGACGGCCAAGGGGATGCACTTGTCGGGCAGCACGCCCGGAATGTTGCGGACGGCCTCGATTTCGCCGTCGGGAAATCCGCCGACCTGAATGGCGACCAGTGCGTCGGGCACCCAGGGTCCGGGCGTGAAGGGCTGCAACATCGAATAGCCCCAAACTTGCATGGCCACGAACAGCCCCAGCCCGACGCACAGCGCCGCGGTGGTGCCCAGCGTGCGCCAAAGGTTGCTTCCCAGTTGCGAGCGAAGCAAGCGGGGATCGAGCCGCAGCAGCCGTGCAATCGGAGGGCTTAACGCCGCCTCGGCCGACAGAATTGCCGCCGGTGCAAGCAGCAAGAAACCGATCGCCATGCTCGTGAAACCCATAGCTTCATAGACCGCGTAGTGTTTCGCGTCGGGAATCGCGGCGATGAATACCAGCACCGGATTGACGACGATCAGCGCCAAGCCGACGACGCCCAGCAGAATCGCCCTGGCGACGCGCGGATCGCGCGAGCGTTGCGGCGACATGGCCTCGAGCGGTTCGACGCCGGTCGCCCTCCAGGCGGGCAAGACCGACGCGGCCAACGCGCCGCCGAAGGCGCTCAAGCCGGTCAGCGCGACGCACCAAGTTCCCAGCGATGCCCCATTGGCGAACAGGTCGGGCTGCGTTTTGCTGAAATAGGCGAGCAATCCCCATCCGGCCAGCAGTCCGCCGCCCCAGCCGATTCCCGCCAGGATCAAGCTTTCGGCGGCAATGACCATCGCCACTTGTCCGCGCGTCAAACCCACGGCCCTCATCACGGCGAATTGCCGGACGCGCTCGGTCACTCCCATGCTGAGCGTGGTGAAGATGATGAACAGCGCAGCCAGCAGCGACAGCCCGGTTGCCGCCCAGGCCTGACGTTTCGCTCTTGCTGCCGAGAAGCCTTCTTCCATGCTCGAGCGGATGTCGTCGGGGCCGAGGATCGAAACTTTCGGTTCGGCTTCGCGGATGCGGCGGTCCCATTGGTTTAGAAATCCGGCCGCGCCGGCCTTTGCCGTGGGAGTCAATTTCACGTTAACCAGATTGACGGCGGCCTTGCCGCGCGTGAACTTATCGGCCAGCGTAGTGGTTGTGTATAGGGCGAAGGGGGCCGGCGCGGCCCGCAAGCCCGTCGGCGGGGTATCTTCGTCTCCGGGGCGCGGCATGCCAGACCCCGGTATTCTTTGCGCCGGTTCGATAATACCGATCACTTTTACGCGATACTCTTTCATGCCGTTGATGACCAGTATTTCATCGCCCGGAGCGGCATTGTATTGCTCGGCGGCGTCCTTGCTGACGACTACCTCGCGGAGAGTCGGCTTGCTCGGATCGATCCATTTGCCCGCGGCCATCGGATAGGGTGGATATTCGGCATCCGTGCCGACCAGGGTAGGCGAACCCATCATGCCGGGAAAGCCTCGTCGGCCGCGGCCCCTTCGGGGAGGGGGAGAACCGGGCGGCTGTTTTTCTCCGGGGGCGGCGCTCGCCGAGTGAGCAAGGGCGCGGCTGCCCGACGGGCCGCGCCCCTCGCTGCGCTCGGCACGACTCTGCTCGGCGGGTGCATTCGTCCCGCTGCGTTCTCTTCCTCCTCGTGGCCCCCCCGATTCGCCGCCCATCTCCAGCGGAGGAACGGCGTTCGGATTGACGATTCTGATTTTGGTTTGCGACGCCGGACAGACCTCAGCCACATCGGGCGATTCTCGCAACGCCGCGATTAAGTCGGATGATATGACCGCGTTTTCGGCGTCCTCCGGCACGACGAAACAATCGTAACGGCCCAAATAGTCCGCGGCCTGATCGTCGAATTGCGATACCATCGCGTCGTAGCTGCTGACGACCCAAACCACCACGCAGGCCGAGGCGATCATCGCCAGCGATGTCAACAGCATTCGCGCGGGATGGCCGATGGCGTATGACAGAGCGAGCCTCCAAGCAACCTTCATGCTCGAACCTCCCCGGCCGGCGCGGCTCTGACCGCGTCTTGATAATGAGCGGCCAAGGCGTGCGGATCGTTGAACCGATCGGTTGCGAATTCGGTCAATGCGCGGCCGTCGCGGAGCACGACGATCCGGCGGGCCCAGACGGCCACGGCCGGTTCGTGCGTGACGAGTACGATCGTGCGCCCCTGCTCGTCGCACAAATCTCGCAACAGACGGCAGATGCTCTGTCCGGTGACCGAGTCGAGACTGCCGGTCGGCTCGTCGGCGAGAATAATCGAGGGATTGGCAATGATTGCCCTGGCGATGGCCACCCGCTGCTGTTCGCCGCCGCTAAGGGCGTCGGGCTTGTGCCGGCCGCGATCGGTCAATCCCAGCCTGCCGAGC
>Ga0123333_10003274_pt1 | contig 15800 bp, 11 predicted proteins | sample BioC12SIPDNA_3_FD_89957 | JGI IMG/M metagenome (GOLD analysis project Ga0123333, IMG submission 89957) | Anaerobic biogas reactor microbial communites from Washington, USA - Biogas_R2_B C12 SIP DNA | ecosystem: Engineered > Bioreactor > Anaerobic > Unclassified | place: Washington, USA... | reverse complement strand
TATGAACAGCTTCACGTGACACAGTTACCACACCCGGAGCGCTGCGCGATTTTCGTCGATCACGTGGCGCCTGCGTCGAATCTGCCCACAGCCCAGGGGCAGGTCCGTGCGCGGCGTTTTGCCCAGGCCCAAGGGATCAACGCGTTCTACGACGTCGGGCGCGGTATCTGCCATCAGCTCATGATCGAGGAGCACCTGGTTCAGCCTGGCACGGTTGCCGTGGGCTCAGACTCGCACAGCACGACCTATGGCGCGATCGCGGCATTCGGCACGGGCATGGGGACAACCGATGTCGCGCTGGCCTTCGCCACCGGGCGCACCTGGCTGCGGGTTCCGGAGACAGTCCGCGTGGATCTGAGCGGGGATCTCGCTCCCCAGGTAGACGCAAAGGACATCGTGCTGCGATTGCTCAGCCTCGTGCGGGCAGATGGGTTCACGTATCAAGCGGTGGAGTTCCACGGGGCAACGTCGCTCTCGCTCTCCTCACGAATGACGCTCTGCAGCATGACCACCGAAATGGGCGCGAAGGCCGGGATCGTCGTGCCCGACGCCGTGACCCGCCAGCACGCCCCGGTGCCGGAGTGGCTGGAGGTTCAGGATGGGGCCGTCTACCAGGATGTCATCACGCTCGACCTCTCTGACATCGAACCGCTCGTCGCCTGCCCTCCCCGCGTCGACAGCGTAGTCCCGGCACGCCAGCTTGCCGGGGTGCACGTGGATCAGGTCTATCTCGGAACCTGCACCAATGGGCGCCTCCAGGACCTCCATGCTGCCGCCGCAATCCTCGATGGGCGCCATATCGCCGCCGGAGTGCGTATGATCGTCGTCCCGGCCTCCCATGCGGTATTGCAGGCCGCAACGGAGGACGGCACACTGGCGCGCCTTCTGTCGGCAGGAGCCACGATCGGGCCGCCCGGCTGCGGTGCATGCATTGGCCGGCACATGGGCGTGCTCGGTTCAGGAGAGGTGTGCTTATCCACAGGTAACCGCAACTTCGCCGGGCGCATGGGCGCGCCGGACGCCCTGATCTATCTGGGGTCTGCTCAGGTCGCCGCAGCCACCGCGCTCCGTGGCGTCATCACCGACCCCCGTGCCATCGACTAGAGGAGGAACTATGAACCGCATTTGGCTTTTCGGAGACGACGTAGACACCGATCAGATCATTCCCGGTCGTTACTCACCCTATATGACTAGCGAAGACGCGTTGGTACAGCATGCTTTCATCGAGCATCGACCGGACTTCGCTCCGAACGTGCGCCCGGGCGACGTCATCGTGGCGGGCAGCAACTTCGGCTGCGGATCATCGCGCGAGTACGCACCACGCGCGCTCCAGAAGTGCGGGATCGCGGCGATCATCGCACCCAGCTTCGCCCGCATCTTCTTCCGCAACGCCATTAACCTCGGCATCCCGCTCTTCGTGGCCGATCTGACCCAGCAGGTCAGCGACGGGCAGGCGGCACATCTGGACCCTGCCGATGCCTGTCTCACCACCCTGGATGGATGTATCGAGCTACCGCGTCCCCCGGCATTCGTGCAACAGATTCAGGCGGAGGGCGGCATCGTCGCCTACTACCAGCGCTACCACCGCTTCCCGGAGGAGCAAACTCCCCATACGTGGTAGAATCGTTCGTGATTGGGTGCCAAGCGCAGACACACACCTCAGACTGCTATCGCCAAGGAAAGAGGAAAGGAGAAGCAACAATGTCCGCAGAATGCCCTGAATGTGGTGCTGAAATCGAGTTGGCCGGTGACACCATTGTCCACGAGATCGTAGTTTGCCCGGACTGTGGTACGGAGCTAGAGGTGATCGATCTCGATCCTCCAACGTTGGCCCACGCCCCCGATGAGGAAGAAGACTGGGGCGAATAACCCTACGATCATCGACCGCCCGCCGAGACGCCCCGGTCGGGGCGCCTCGGCCTGTGCGGTCGTGTAAGCAGAATCCCAAGGAGGTCCCGTGAAACCGAAAGTCGGTGTTCTCCTGTCCCGTGTCCGCGTCGAGGAGAAACTTCTGATCCAGGAGCTGGAAAAGCGTAACGCTGACTCCGAAATCCTAGACGACCGTCAGATCGTCTTTGATATCCAGGGCAACGACTGGCGACGGTACGACGTCGTCCTGGAGCGCTGCGTCAGCCACTCTCGGGCCCTCTACTCCCTGTTGCTCTTTAGGGACTGGGGGGTGCCCACGGTTAACACCTACGAGGTGGCCGAAAACTGCGGTAACAAGCTGCTGACGACCAGTGCACTCGTGCGCGCGGGCGTGCCCACGCCCGTGACCAAGATCGCCTTCACGCCCGAGTCGGCGCTTGCAGCAATCGAGGAGATGGGTTATCCCGTCGTCCTTAAGCCGGGGGTAGGGTCTTGGGGCCGGTTGTTATCCAAGATCAACGATCGTGAAGCCGCTGAGACCGTGCTGGAACACAAGCAGGTCCTCGGCTCTTACCACCATTCCATCTATTACATCCAGGAATACATCGAGAAACCCGGGCGGGACATCCGCGCCTTCGTCGTCGGTGATGAGACGATCTGCGCGATCTACCGCGACTCGTCTCACTGGATCACCAATACGGCCCGAGGTGGCGTTGCCACCAATTGCCCAGTCACCCTCGAACTCCACGAGCTCTGCGTGGCAGGTGCCAAGGCCATCGGGGGCGGCGTCGTCGCGCTCGATATCTTCGAGGATCCTCACCGCGGATTGCTAGTGAACGAGATCAACTATACAATGGAGTTCCGCAACAGCATCGACACCACGGGGGTGAATATCCCCGCCAGAGTGGTCGACTACGTACTGCAGGTTGCGGAAGGCAATGTCTGATCGATTCCCAGAATCGCGCGACGCGAATCCGATCGCGGCAAAGCTCACCGTTACGGATGCTCGGGCAGAGGCGCTCCTGACCGGGTTGGTGGCGCATGCCAGCCCATCGACACAGGAACAGGCCGCCGTCGCCTATCTTGTGAGTGAGATGGCAGCGCTGGGGTTCCGAGCTGAGATCGATGGCGCGGGGAACGCTGTCGGCGTTCTCGGTGACGGAGATCGAACCATCCTGCTTCTGGGGCACATCGACACAGTGCCGGGATACATCGAGGTGCGGCGCGATGGCGACCGGCTCTATGGTCGAGGAGCGGTCGACGCCAAGGGCCCGCTGGCGACCTTCGTGGTCGCGGCAGCACGCACCGGCGCACGACCGGGCAGACGCGTCATCGTGGTTGGGGCCGTTGAAGAGGAAGCCGCTACATCCAAGGGCGCCCGGTTCCTGCTGACAGGCCCTGCTCCCGACGCCGTCGTCATCGGTGAGCCGAGCGGCTGGGATCGCTTGACCGCCGGCTACAAAGGACGGCTTCTCGTGGACTACCTGCTGCAGCAGGAGAATGGCCATACGGCGGGTCCGGACAATGGTGCCTGTGACGCGGCCTTCGATTTCTGGGCGCAGGTGCAGGCCTATGCCTCCGACTTCAACACCGGGCGACAACGGCTCTTCGATCAGCTCACGCCCTCACTCCGGGCGATGCGTTCCGATAATGACGGGTTGCTCGAAACCGCGGCACTGACGTTGGGGTTCCGCCTACCGCCGTCGATTGAGGCCGAGGCCTTCAAAGCCGAACTGAGCTCTATGGCCGGTCCGGCGCGGCTGACATACCGCAGCTTTGAGCCCGCCTTTCGCGGGGCCAAGGACACGCCGCTTGCCAGAGCGTTCATCAAAGCCATCGAGGCCGAAGGTGGGCGCGCTCGGTTCACGGTGAAGAGTGGCACGTCTGACATGAACGTCGTGGGGCCGGTATGGAAGTGCCCCATCCTGACTTACGGGCCAGGGGATTCGGCGCTGGACCACACGCCGCGCGAACACATCCGGCTGTCCGAGTACCATCGCGCAATCCGGGTCGTTACGCGTATGCTAGAGGAAATCTAACCAGCCGGAGCCGGCACGGATAGCCGTGCTCAGGAGCATGTATGAACCCAAGACGCTATGATGTGGTGATCGTCGGCGCGGGACCGGCCGGCATCTTCGCCGCCCTTGAGTTGAGCCAGACAGAAGGGCTCAGAATCGCCATCCTGGACAAAGGCCGTGATATCGATCAACGGCACTGCCCCATCCGCGAAGGAAGCCCCGAGTGCCTGCACTGCCGCCCGTGCGCAATCCTTGACGGGTGGGGAGGCGCCGGAGCCTTCTCGGATGGCAAGCTAACCCTGTCTCCGGCAGTCGGTGGCCACCTCGCCGAGATCTTGGGAGAAGCGCAGATCGTTCGGTTGATCGAGGAAGCCGACGCAATCTACCGGGCGTACGGCGCGCCAGACACCGTGCACGGCACATACACGGATGAGATCGAATTGCTGGACAAGCGCGCCTCGCTGGCGGGCCTCCGCTTCATCTCGGTCCCTATTCGCCATATGGGCACGGAGCGATGCGCCGACATCATGCGCGGCATGCGTGACACCCTGATCGAGCGTGGTGTGGAGATTCGCATGCGAACACCCGTCACCGACGTCTTGGTGGACAACGGGAAGGTGACCGGCGTTCGCACGGAGGCGGGAGACGTACTCGACGCGGACTACGTCATCCTCGCGCCCGGACGCGAGGGCGCGTCGTGGCTTGAGGTGACGGCGCGCACGCTTGGTCTATCGCTGGCTCGCAATCCTGTCGATCTCGGCATCCGGGTAGAACTACCCGCCCCCGTTCTCGAGCCCATCACGGACCTCGTCTACGAGTCCAAGTTCATCTACTACTCCAAGGCCTTCGACGACAGGATCCGCACTTTCTGTATGTGCCCCTACGGCGAGGTCAGCACCGAATACGCCGGCGATGTCATGACGGTGAACGGTCACTCATTTGCCGACCACAAGACGGCGAACACCAACTTCGCGCTGCTGGTCAGCAAGAGCTTCACCGAACCCTTCGATGATCCCATCGCCTATGGCAAGAGCATCGCCCGCCTGGCGAACCTCCTCAGCGGCGGCATCATGGTCCAGCGATTGGGCGACCTTGAGTCAGGGCGTCGCTCGACACCCGAGCGGCTCTCTCGATCCGTCGTGACGCCCACGCTTCCCAGCGCCGTACCGGGTGATCTGAACCTGGTGCTGCCCTATCGTTACGTGGCGAACATCCTGGAGATGCTCCACGCGATGGATGAGATCGCCCCCGGCGTGGCCTCGCGCCACACGCTGCTCTACGGTGTCGAGGTCAAGTTCTACTCCAACCGGCTTGATCTGACCCGAGAGTTGGAGACCCAGGTGGCCAACCTCTTCGCGTGCGGCGACGGGGCTGGCGTCACGCGCGGACTCATCCAGGCCTCGGCAGCCGGGATGGTCGCAGCGCGCAGCATTATCAAGAGAATGACCTAAGCACTCTCCCAAGGAGGCGACCGTCGATGGGCTCGTCGCCCATACTCGATTTCGCTAGAGGGGTGACCCACTGGGGCATCGTCCTGCTGGTCATGCTAGGGTTGGTCATCCTCACCTGGGTCGTCTTGCGGAGGCTTGCGGGGCGTTGGCAGGTCGCCAGCCGCCGCCTCTCAGCCGAGCTCCGCACCGCGATCCTGTCGCTCTCCCGGGACCAAGTCCGGGCCCAGGATGAGGCAGCCCGCTTTCCACCGGATGCGCCCCCGCCCTACGCCGATCCGGCGCACCGCCTACACGCCAGCCTGGCACACCTTGAGGCCCGCCGTGCCGCCCTTGAGCACGCCCTGGATGACCTCGAAGCGCGCTCCCCGGCACCCCCCGACACACCCTTGAGGCACGTCACGTTCGCCCTGTGGGACGAGCCGCGCTTCTGGCGCCAGCACCTACTACAATTGGAGAGCCTCGCCGGTACGCTGCCTGAAGCCCAGGCCCAGATGGCATCTGCCCAAACGCTGTTGCGCGACTTGCGCGGGCAGCCTCTGCGGCTCGCTCGTCGTGCGCGCGCTCTACGCCAAACGGTTGACGACGCGCTCGCCAACCTGGACTCCTTAAGGGTCGCCGGCGTTCACGGCGACACGTTCGACACGACCGCATCGACGCTGCGGGCGGCAATCGCGACCTTGCAGAGCCTGCCCGAGTACCTGCTCACGGCGACGGAGAGCCAGATCATCCGCAGGGCCGACTTGGCCACCACAGCCGCATCCTGGGACACGCTGACCGCGCTACAGCCCCGCGTCGAGGGGCACGCCGTCACCGTCCGGTCCTGGGTTGCCACCCTGCCCGATCTGCAGCGCGATCTGGAGACGATGCGTGAGGCGGTTGCGGCAGCCACCACTTACCTCTCCAACGCGCACCCGTCGCTCGATCTTGCGGCAGAGCGCACAGCATGGCAGGCCACTGAGCGGCTGTCCGAGAAGCTCGACAGAACGTGTGCGTCCCCAACCATCGAGGACCTCGCGCACGCGGCCCAGGTGCGGGAGATCAACCAGGAGGCCCACGCCCTGATGGGCAAGCTCGCATCGCTGGAGGCGCTCCGGCTAGCGCTCGAAACGAGCCTCGCCGCGAGCGAGGAAAACCTCGAGCAGGCCGACCTGCACATGCGGCAGCTATCGCAGGCCACGCGGTACCCGCTGGACCGTGTCCCCTTGCAGGCCGGATCAGACCGGCTTCGCAGGCAGGCCGCAAAGATACGCAGTGCAGGATCGGGCCGGACTCCGGCACAGCTCGAACACGATCTTGCAGCGGCGCAGGTTCTGGACCAGAGGGCGCAACGATTCCTGGCCGATCTGGCCGAGGCGCGTGAGAACCGCCGCCGCCTGATCGAACTCCTGGATCACCAACTGCCAGGCCACGGCGACGCGCCATCCCAAGTGGATTGGCTGGCTTGGGCTGAAGACCTCCACCAACACACCGTCGTCTACGCGCCGGAGAACTGGCTTCCCGGCAGTGTGGCGGCGTCTGACGCCGCCCCGGCGACCGGCGACGCGCCGCCCCGCACCGACCTGCGCGTGCCGCATATCCTTGACGATGCGCAAGCCCTGGCTCAGCGCCAGCAGGCGCTGGTGCCGGCGCGCGTGGACGAGCCGCTGCAACCACAGACGCTCAGCAAGCGCGTTGCCGAGCTCGCAGTCCTGATCGGAGACATCGAGGCGTTCGTCGACCGTCTGGGTCAGGTGACGCACCAGCTGCAGCAGTTGCAGCGCATCTCGACGCGCGCCACCGCCGACATGAAGCTGCCCTACGAGGCCCTCGAGCGGCTGGATGAGGTCGCTGAGCGCGTACTCCCCACGCCTCTGGCGCAGGAGAACAACCATTGGCGGGCCGTCCGTGAGCACCTGGACGCGGGCTATGCATTGGGGCTGGCCCTGTCCGATCCCGGTAGTGGCGCCGTTCGTGACCACGTGGCGCGCCTGGGCGATTGGCTCAAGGAGAGCCACACCACGGTCAGGGATTGGCAGCACGTCCTTGACCAGGAGCGACGCCAGACGCGGGAAGCGCTCCAAGATATGCTCGACGACTTGGCGAGCGTCGCCCGGCTCGACGGCGAGGTCGCTGTGCGCGATGCCCGCCTCGCGCTCGAAAGAGACGCCGGCGCAATGGAGAGAGCCCAGGAGGACGCAGTCCGGGGGACTGGCGTCGAAGTCCAGAGCCGCATAGCGCAGACCATCGCGCTCCTGGCCGATGAGGCAAGCGAGCGCCTTCAAGCCCTGGCCAAACTCGACACCGCGACTGCCGCCCTACAGAAGGACGTCCTGACGCCCCTAGCAGAGCCCGTCAGCCGCTGGCGCGAGGCTCAGGAGAAGGCCGAGGACGCGTTGGGGGCGCTACAGCTATTGGAAGTGCGCTCTGGGCGGCTGTGGCCTCCCGTGAGCTGCGACACGAAGGCCGTCAAGGCCAAGATGCGCCAGGCCGACACGGCGCGCGATACCCTCCGGCAAGGCGGGGCCACGGTCCACGAGGTCATCGATGCCACGCGATCGCTGGCTGTAAGCTACGAGCAGGTCGCGTCGATGGCGACCGAGCGCGGGCGCACCTACGAGGCCCAGCGCACCACTCTGGATGAGATCCTGGCGCGACTTGACGCGTGGTGCAATGCCCTCGAGGACTACCGTAAGCGCCATCACGATGACCCCGCCGTCGCTGCAGCAGTGCGCGCCCGGCTCGACGAAATCGAAGCGTCCTGGAACCAACTGCAGGTCCAATATGATCACGCGCCCGACCTCATATCCGGCGAGCGGGCGCTGCGTGACCTGGATAACCTGTGGCGCCAGGCGCATCGCGATCTGCCCCTCGGCGGCCATGCCGACATCATACCAGCCGACCAGATCACGACCCGGCTGTAGACCACGGAGGTCAGTTTGGCCAGACAAGTCTTCGTCAGCGGCGTTTTCGACTTACTTCACAGCGGGCACATCGCCTTCCTCAAGGAGGCGGCAACCTACGGGGACCTGTATGTGGCCCTCGGGTCCGACAGGACGGTCTACGGATTGAGAGGGCGTCCTCCGGTCAACAACGAGGAGGAGCGCCTCTTCATGGTCAGGGCGATCTCTTACGTCAAACGCGCCTTCATCTCACAGGGCACAGGCGTCCTGGACTTCAGACAGGAGCTGCGCGACCTTCACCCTGATCTGTTCATTGTGACCGAGGATGCCAATCTCCCGGCCAAGCGCCGCCTGTGCAACGAACTGGGCATCGAGTACCTGGTTTTGAAACGTGAACCCTATGCGAGTCTGCCCCGTCGCTCCACAACCGACCTCCGTGGTGTCGATCGTCTTCCCTATCGCATTGACTTGGCCGGAGGGTGGCTCGACCAGCCCTACGTCTCGAAACACTACCCCGGCCCGGTGATCACGCTCTCCATCGAGCCCACCGTGACGTTCAACGAGCGCAGCGGTATGGCGACAAGCACCCGCAACCGAGCGCGTGACCTGTGGGGGTGCCGGCTGCCCGTTGGGGACGCCGAGAAACTGGCGAGGCTGCTCTTCTGTTACGACAACCCGCCCGGCACCCTGCAAGTCTCCGGCTCGCAGGATGCGATCGGCATCGTGATGCCCGGGCTGAACAAGCCGCACTACGAAGGCGACTACTGGCCCACGCGCATCGACAAAATCCGGGACGAGTTGACGCTCCAGTTCGTCGAGCGGGCGCTCTACCTGATCCCTTTGGATCCGCGCGAGCAGGGCTACGATGTCCTGGGAGACACGCACATCAACCGCGACGCCGCCAAGGTCCTTGCTGATGCCGCAGAGGCTTGCTGGGACGCGATCACAGTCCGCGACCTCAACCGCTTCGGAGCATCCATGCGGGCAGGGTTCGAGGCCCAGGTCGCGATGTTCCCCCGGATGATGAATGAGATGCTTGCCGACATGATCGAGCAGTACCGCCACCGCGCTCTCGGCTGGAAGGTCTCCGGCGCGGGGGGCGGCGGCTACCTCATCCTCGTCGCGGACCAACCGGTCGACGGCGGTTTCCAGATCGTGGCGCGGCGCGAGTTGGAGTAGGGCGGGTCGCCCAACAGGGGCGCGACATCCGCGTGTATCGCGCGCTCGACCAAGGAGGGATCGAACATGGACGTGGACCGGAGCAGACGCCCCCAGACACCTGCAGGCGGTCATAATGACCAGGACCGCCTCCCCCTTTCCCCGCCCCCTTCGCTGCCCACTGCTTCCGCGGGACTGTCGCTCTACGTGGGCCGGCAGGCCAGTTCTCTGGGACGCTACCTGCTCGAGCAGACACTCCAGGCGCTCGTGGGCTGGGTGCCCACCGTCGCCGGCATTGGGCTACGCGCCCTCTTGTATCGCCTGATGCTCCGGATGGATGGGCTCGTCGCGATCGAACCCGGCGTGCGACTCCGCTTCGCAGACCACATCCGCCTGGGCAAGGGCGCCTATCTCGACCAGGCCACCTACCTGCACGCCTGTCCCGCAGGGATTCACATCGGCGCCGGCACGCTGATCATGCACGGCGCGATCCTGCACGTCTACAACTTCCGCGACCTGCCCCACGCGGGCATCACGATCGGACGGGACAGCCTAATTGGCGAGTACACGGTGATCCGCGGACAGGGCGGCGTTGCCCTGGGAGATCGCGTCTACACCTCTCCAATGGTCCAGATCATCGCCGTCAACCACGTCTTCGAGGACCCCGCGCGGCCCTTCATCCACCAGGGGATCACGGCACAGGGGATCGTCATCGAAGATGACGTATGGATTGGGTCGGGCGCCGTCATTACCGATGGCGTCCGCGTGGGCGCCGGCGCTGTCGTGGCAGCGGGGGCTGTCGTGACCAAGGATGTACCGCCGCATACCGTCGTGGGCGGTGTCCCGGCACGTGTCCTGCGCGAGATCGACGGCACGCCCGGTCAACCGCGGGGTGTGGTATACTTCTAGCAGAGGCTAGAAACCCGGAGTCCAAAGCCACTTCGAGACCCCTCGCAGTCGCGACGCGGGGAGCATGCGAGGTCTCGCCGTCGCACATCCGGGCTCACGGCTGTCAGTTTCAGGCATCTCTGCACGAATGGCTCGCAGGAGGTGGGTGAATGGAAAGCACGCAGTCCCCAACAGATTCAGTCGCAACATTGTCCGTCGTCATTCCCGCTTATAACGAAGAAGATGGCATCGCAGAAACCGTCGAACGCGTCCTCGCGGTCCGCCCCGCACTCGCCCAGATGGGCCTCGCCATGGAACTCATCGTCGTCGATGACGGCTCGCGGGACCGCACCGGCGAGATCGTCAGCACCTATTGCGAGCAGCACGAGGGTGTGCGTCTCCTGCGCCACGACCCCAACCGTGGCTACGGCGCCGCGCTCAAGACCGGCTTCACCGCCGGCTGTGGTGACCTGCTGGCCTTCCTCGATGCCGATGGCACGTACCCTCCCACCTCGCTCCCCGATCTCTGCAACGAGGTGCTGAAGGGTGCCGATGTCGTCGTCGGCTCGCGGCGCTCTGGCGCTGCCAGCGGCATGCCCTTCGTGCGCAAGGTCGGCAACTTCATCTGGGCCAACCTGGTCACGCTCCTCAGTGGGCAGCCCGTCGTCGATCCCGCCAGCGGCATGCGCGTCTTCCGCCGCGAGGCCCTCGACCGGCTCTATCCGCTGCCCGACGGCCTCAACTTTACGCCCGTCATGTCCACCCGCGCCGTCCACGAGGGCCTGAAGTTCGTCGAGATCCCGATGCCCTACCAGGAACGCCGCGGTCGCTCCAAGCTCAGCGTGGTCCGCGATGGCCTGCGCTTCCTGCAGACCATCATCTGGACCGCGCTGCTCTACAACCCGGCGCGCCTCCTTGGCGGCGTAGGCTTTGGGCTCTTCGTCCTCGGCGTCCTCCTCGGCCTGATCCTCGTGGGCATGCGCCTCTCGGGCATCACCCAGCTTGGGCCCTGGGGCGTCACCGGTGCCTTCACGACCATGGTCCTCGGCGTCGTCGGCTTCGACCTCTTCGCCCTCGGCGCGACCTTCAACTACCTCGTGGCGCTCTTCAACAAGGACGTCATCCAGAAGGGCCTCTTCGGCAAACCGATCTTCGACCCCCCGCTCGACCGCCACTTCTGGTGGATGGGGCTCCTCTCATTGGGCGGCGGCCTCGTGCTGGGGATCGTCAGCCTCATCCTGGGTCTGAGCGGCTGGCCCATCGAACGCCTGTGGCTCTACCTGCTGGGGGGCACCATGGCGATCGTGATGGGCATCCAACTGGTCACCTTCTGGATCGTGATGCGCGTGCTGGAAGAACTGAGCCAGCGCGAACTCGCCATCCGCGCCGATCTGACGTACGACCATGCGTGCTAGCGACCAGCTGACCGACACAGCCACCCAGGGAGCGAGCACCGGGGGAGGACCGCCCGACGACAACGTCGGGCGCCGTATCCGCCAGCACGTGCCGGTGCCGGACTTCCCCAATACCGACGACCTGCTGCGCGACGAGCTGGACCGGCGCCCCCGGGGCGCCGTCGACATCCTGCTCGTCAACCCGCCCGCGCCGGATCGGGGCATCTGGATTCGCAGCCAGCACCGCGTGGGGCGCCGCTCGCGCGAGGGCATGATCTGGCCGCAGATCGAGCTGGCGCAGATGGCCGCGCTTTTCCCGGACTACCGCGTCGACGTCATCGACGCCATCCCCAGCCGCATGACGTGGGAGGCCTTCGAGAAGCTGCTCGACGCCAAGCGCCCGCGTTACTACATCACCCAGGTTACCGCGCCCACGCTCCAGAACGACATGGTCGGCGTCTTCCTGGCCAAGGCGCGCGGCGCCGCCACCATGGCCTTCGGCACACACGTCACGCCGATGCCGCGCGCGACGCTGGAGGCCTACCCCGCCCTCGACTACGTGCTCCTCGGTGAGCCCGAGCTGACCCTGCGCGAGCTCGTCGACACGCTCGAGGCCAAAAGCGGCGAGGGCACGTCCGGTGCACCGGGAGGCCACGGCGGCGAGCCGGGCACACCGCGGCGCTGGTGGCCCAACGTCGACGCCGCCTTCGCCGACCGCCTGCACCGCCTCTTCACGAAGACCGACCCCGGGTGGACCCCGTTGTGGATCGACGCCCAGCCGTCACCCGCCGCGCCTCCGCTCTCGGGCATTGCCGGCCTGGTCTGGCGCGACGCCAACACGATCACCATCAACCGCGCGCGTCCCTACATCGCCGATCTGGACGACCTGCCGATGCCCCGGCACGAGCTGCTGCCCTACAAATACTACCGTGCGCCGCTCGTCGGCGGCCCCTACGGCTTCACCGTGCCCAGCCGCGGCTGTCCCGCCGGCTGTCGCTTCTGCATCAAACACGTCTCCTACGGCCGCTCGGTCCGCTTCCGCTCGCCCGAGAACGTGCTCGACGAGCTCGAGGTCCTCGTAGGTCTTGGCGTGCGCAAGATCCACATGTACGCCGATCTCTTCACCGTCAACCGCGACCACGTCATGGGCATCTGCCAGGGCATCCACGACCGCGGCCTCAAGGTCCGCTGGACCTGCAACAGCCGCGTCGACTTCGTCGACCCCGAGATGCTCCACGCGATGCGCGCCGCCGGCTGCTGGATGATCTCCTGGGGCATTGAGTCGGCCGACGAAGACATCCTGCAGCGCGTGAACAAGGGCATCACGCCCCAAAAGGTGGAGCGCGCGCTGGGCTGGGCCAAAGAAGCCGGCATCATGAACTGGGGCTACTTCATCATCGGCCTGCCCGGCGAGACCGAAGCCACCATCCGCAAGTCGATCGACTTCGCCAAGCGACTGCCGCTGGATCTCATCCTCTTCCACATCGCAGCGCCCCACCCCGGTACGCCCTTTTTCTTTGAGGTCGTCGAGAACGGCTGGTTCCGCCCCGGCACGCGCTGGGAAGAGGTCGACATGGACCGCTCCACCGTGCTCGACTACCCGAACCTGCGCGCCGAGGACCTGGAGCGCTGGGCGCGCCGCGCCTTCCGCGAGTGGGCCTTCCGCCCCGGTCCGATGCTCACCTACCTCAAGCTCGTCCTCGCCGACCCCGGCGTCATCAAGTCGGCCCTGCGCATCGGACTGGAGACACTGGGATGGAAGTAGACGAGGCGTCAGCGGTCGGCCACCGGCCTCCGGCTTCCGGCTCCCGGTTTCTGCCCTGGCTCGCGACGCTCGAGCTCCTTCTCGCCGCCGCGGCGGGGGCGCTCTGGTACCTGCAGGGCGGCTGGGTCTGGTACCACGGCAGTTGGCCCGGGCCCCGGCCCCTGATCCTGCTCGGCTTGGTGTGGGTCCTGCGCCTGGCGCGCAGCCTAGGCACGCCCGAGGGTCGCCGGCAGTTGCGGCCCTCCGTCTTCACCGTGCCCCTGTTGCTCTTCCTGGCCACGGCGGCCGTGTCGTATTGGGCCGCCTACGACCGGGAGATCGCGCTGGCCAAGGTCTGGCTCTTCATCGGCGCGCTAGGCCTCTACTGGGCCATGGCGGGCCAGCCCGACCTCCCGCGCATTTACGCCGCACTCGCCATCTGGGCCGGCTTCTGCATCGTGCTGACCGCCTACTTCTTCCTGACCTTCGACTGGAGCGCCTACGCCCCCAAGATCCCTGCGCTCACGGCCCTGGGGGCGGCGATCTCCGCGCGGTTACCCAGCCTTGCGGCACGCCACCTCAACCCCGACGTCGTCGCGGGGCTCCTGTCCGTGACGCTCCCGCTCACCGTCCCGCTGATCGCCCTGCTGGGGCGGCGCGACGTCCCCGGCCTTGGCCCCGGCTTTGGCCGCACCACTCGACGCCTTCTCGGTGCGTTGGGCGTGGTGGCACTCGGCGCCGGTGCCCTGTGCGTGCTCCTCACCGTCTCCCGCGGCGCGTACGTCGCGCTCGCGGCCACTGCCGTCCTGTGGCTGGCCTGGTGGCTGCTCACGCGTTGGCGAGTCCCTCGCCCGCGACTGGTGCTGACCGCCCTTATCCTGGCCGGCGGGCTCGTCGCGGCGGCGCTGGCGGCGTTGAGCCTCAACGGCACGCTGCACCCCGACCCCCACCTCGGCGAAGCGCTCGGACGGCTCTCGGCCCCCTCGGTGGAGGCCGCGCTGGCCAACCGCTGGCGCATCCTGCGCCTCGGCGCGCTCCTGGTCCGCGACACGCCCTTCACCGGCATCGGCCTGGGCATGTTCGAAATGCACTTCTCGGTCTACGCCCTGCTGATCCACGTCGGCTATATCGAGCACAGCCACAATCTGCTGCTCGACCTCGCGATCGAGCAGGGCCTCCCCGGCGCGGTCACCTACCTCGCGCTCGTCGCCACCGCGCTGCTGTGGCGCCCGCACGGTCCGGAAACCGCTAACCGGGAGCTGACCCCTGACCCCTGGTCACTCCCCCGCCTCGCCGCCCTTGCCTCCCTCAGCACCACGCTCATCCACGGCATCCTCGACGACACGCTCTACGGCAGCCGCGGCATCCTGCTGCTGTTCTTGCCGTTCGGGCTGCTCGTCGCCGCGGGGCGACGGGTCGAGCAGCCCCGCCGCCAACGCCGGCCGGTCCTGGCCCGGGCCGCCCTCTGGGCCGCCGGTTTGACGGTCCTGCTCGCCGGCGGTATCATCGGCCTCCGGGGCCATGCCGGCGCGCCCTTGCGCGCTGAGTGGGCCGCCAACCTGGGCGCGATCGCCCAGGCCCGCGTCGAGCTCAACGTCTACGACCAGGCGCACTTCAGCGACCCCACCATGAGCGAGGTGCGCCGGCACGAGGACTTGAGCGAGGCCATGGCGCACTTCGAGCGCGCGCTGGCACTGGACCCGCTCAACGCCACCGCCCGCGAGCGGCTGACGGCCATCGCCTTGGCCCGCGGGGACTACGAGGCCGGTCTGGTGCATATGCAGACGCTCTGGGACGCGGGCCCGCCCGACCCCTCGCAGCGCGACCGGGTCACGCGCCTGCTCTACAGCGACGCCCTCGTCGACGCCGGGCGCGTGGAGGAGGCGGCGACGATCGTCCAGGGGCTCGAGTTTGCGAAGGACCGCCTGCTGGGCCAGAGCTGGGCGCGCCAGCACGAGAGCGGCGACGCCGAACGCGCCGCCTACGCTCGCCAGGCCGCCGAGCTGGTGGGTAACGCCGAAGCAGCCAACGCCGCCGGGACGACCGGCAACTGAGTGCCGTTCTATCCAGATACACAGAGTCAGCCTATAGGGCGATCCCAGGATGGTAATCGTGTCCCAACGTTCCTACATCACAGCCTTCACCGCCGGCCGCGGGCTGCGCGCGCTGCTCCTCACGCTGCTGCTTCTGGGGCTTTGGCGCCCCGTCGTCGCGCAGGACGAGCCCGACGCGTGGACCGGCCCCGTCAACCTCTCGCGCTCCGGCGCCGCCTCGCTGCCCGTCATCGCCATCGCGCCCGACGGCGTCCGCCAGGCCTTCTGGTGGGATACCTTCGACGGCCTCACCACCAGCGCCTTCGATCCTGAGGCCGAGGCGTGGACCGCGCCCCAGCCCGCCGC
>Ga0123333_10003273_pt1 | contig 15810 bp, 14 predicted proteins | sample BioC12SIPDNA_3_FD_89957 | JGI IMG/M metagenome (GOLD analysis project Ga0123333, IMG submission 89957) | Anaerobic biogas reactor microbial communites from Washington, USA - Biogas_R2_B C12 SIP DNA | ecosystem: Engineered > Bioreactor > Anaerobic > Unclassified | place: Washington, USA... | reverse complement strand
GGCTGGGGACTGGCCGGTCGCTATTTCCACGCCCCGTTTATCGCCGCCACGCCGGGGCTGGAGCTGGCAGCTGTCGCCACCAGCCGCCAGCCTGAGCGGGAGCTATTCCCCAGCCTGCAGGTCGTCCCGTCTTTTGACGATCTCGTGTCGTCGCCGGAGATTGACGTCGTGGTTATCGCCACGCCCAACCGGCTGCACGTCCCGCAGGCGCGGGCTGCCCTGGAGGCCGGCAAGCACGTCGTCGTGGAGAAGCCCGTGGCGACGGCCAGCGCCGAGTGGTCGGAGCTGATCGCTCTAGCATCACGGCGCCACCGGCTGCTCGTACCCTTCCACAACCGGCGGTGGGACGGCGATTTCCTCACCGTGCGCGCGCTGCTGGAGGAGGAGCGGCTCGGACCCGTCCACTTCTTTGCCGGCGTCTGGCCCCGCTACCGCCCGCAGGAGACGAAGCGCGCCGGCTGGAAGGCTGAGCCTGACCCGACCGCCGGCGTGCTCTACGATCTGGGGGCGCACCTCGTGGACCAGGCGCTGCTGCTCTTCGGCGCGCCGGAAGGCATGTCGGCCCGCGTGGCCCGCCTGCGCCCGGACACGGTCAACGACGACTGGCTGCGCATCACCCTGACCTTCCCGCCCACAGAGCGAAATCCGGTGCGCGTCACGACCCTGCTGGAAGTGGACTCGCTCAACGCCGCGCCGGCGCCCCGCTTCCACGTTCGCGGGCGTGACGCCACGTATGAGAAGTTCGGCCTCGACCCCCAGGAGGCAGCCTTACGCGAGGGGCAGATGCCCGGCGCGCCTGGCTGGGGTGAAGAGCCTGAGGAAAACTGGGGCACGCTCTACGGGCCGGAGGGGAAACGCGAGCGGGTGCCCACGCTGCCCGGCGACTACGGCGCCTTCTACCGCGCCCTCTACGCCAGCCTCGCCCACAGCGCCCCACCGCCGGTTGACCCCCGTGACGCCCTCCTGCAGCTACAAATCCTGGAATCGGCCCGCCCCGCCTGAATCCCGCTCCCGGCCCTGTAACGCCGTTGCCCCTCTTCCCGAAAAATGCTGGCAACAATGGGTGGGAAGAGGGGCAACTGCCGTCAGGACCGCTTGTCGTGAGCGTCTAAACGGAGGAAAAGAGAGAAACGTCCTTCACGCCGTCTACCGATGATCATAAAATGCGGGCGTCCAGGACACCATAGGAGAATCGGCCCAATTGGCCCCTGCAGGAGATAAGAAAAAGGGACTACCGGAGGAGCTAGAGGCCATTCGCGAGGCCTACGACCGCTGGAGCGCCCAGTACGACGAGCAGGAGAATGCCACGCGCGACCTCGACGAGCGGCTTCTGCCCCAGCTCGCGCCGCCGCTGGACGGCCGGGTCGTTGTCGAAGCGGGCTGCGGCACGGGCAAGAACAGCCGCTGGCTCGCGCCGCGCTGCGCCCGCCTGATTGGCCTCGACTTCAGCGCCGGCATGCTGCGCCTTGCCCGCCGCCGCCTACCCGACCGCCACGTCTATTACCTCCAGGCAGATCTCACCGCCCCCTGGCCCCTCGCCGCCGCTTCCGCCGACGTCGTGCTCTTTAACCTGGTGCTGGAGCACGTGCCGGTGCTGGCGCCCGTCTTCGAGCAGGCCGCCCGCGTCCTGCGGCCCGGCGGCAGGCTCTACGTCTCCGAGTACCACCCGGCCCGGCTGGCCTATGGCCGGGGGGCGACTATCGCCGGAGAAGGCGGGGTCGTCTTTGGCAGCTATCTCAACACGGAAGCCGACTATCTGGCTGCCCTGGCGGCGGCAGGCTTCGAGCTGGAGCGCTTCGCCGGCTGGGGGGAAGAGCCGGGCCGGCCGCCGCGGCTGCTTACCCTGCACGCTTCACTGCCCGGCGTGTGAAGCGATGCTGCACCCTGGCCTACCCTTTCTACGGTGACCGTGGTTAAATCAGGGCCATGTCATCCCCAGAACCTGTTTACGTGGCCTGTGATGTCGAAGGCACCCTGACCACCGCCGCGCACTGGGAAGCGCTGCGCGACTATTTGCGGCAGCAGGGCCGGGAGCGCGACTTTCGCCGCTACTTCCTGCGCCAGCTGCCCGCTCTGCTCGCCTACCGTCTTGACCTGGGCGACCGCCAGACCTTCCGCGAGCGCTGGGTGCGCGGCATCCTGAATCTATACGCGGGCCAGACCGTCGAGGAGTTTGCTGCGCCCGCCGCCTACACCGCCGACCATCTCTGGCGCGCCCGCCGCCCTGTGGTACTGGAGGCGCTGCAGGCCCACCACGACGCCGGGGCGACCGTCATCTTCGCCAGCGGCATCTTCCAGCCCATCCTCGACGCACTCGCCGATCTCGCCGCTGCCGCGGGGCTGCAGCGCGTGCTTGGGCTGGGCACGCCGCTGGAGATTGTCGAGGGCCGGCTGACCGGACGCACGGCTCTGCCGCTCAGCGTTGGCCCGCTCAAGGCAGAGCGATTGCAGGCGCTCGCCGGCGATGCCTCGTTCGCCGCGGCCTATGGCGACAGCGCCGCCGACCTGCCCATGCTGCGGCTCAGCCGGCGGCCGGTCGCCGTCGCGCCCGACGACGCCTTACAGGCTGCGGCGATGGAATTTGGATGGCTGGTTCTCGACGATCCGACTCCGGCTTCCGTTCCCTGACCATCGCTTTTATCCTCTCCGGCAGCCCGCGAGCACGAAGAGCAGGCCGGCGATGATGAACGGCGAGCTATAGGCCAGTGCAGCCACCGGCGACCGGTTCGCTCCTGTCGTGTAGACGAACACGCAGAGCAGCGCCCCGCTGAGCGCCGCCAGCGCCCCTCCGGCCCGCCTGTACCGCCAGGCCGCCAGCAGCCCCAGCACCCCTACCGCCATGAGTGTGAACGCCAGCCAGCCGTCCGTCGCCACGCTCCCCAGGCCCGCCAGCCCGAGCCCTTGGTCCATGGCCGACCACAGGTAGAACAGGGCTGTCAGCAGGGCCAGGAAGCCCACCGCCTTGCACGTTATCTCCAGATCGTCCGGCTCCCCACGGCCACGATTGAGCGCCATAGCAACCTCCTTGCCCGGCGGGCAATGATTCGATGCCACTTCACCCACAAACAGCATAGATCGCCCCCGCGCCCCTGTATAGTGAAGAAGATCACGTCCGCAGCCGGCCTGTGGCTCCCTATGGCGCATCCCGCTACAATGACCCTATGAGTCTGCTCAACCTGATGCACCGCACGCTGACCTTCACACCGCGTGGCTGGTCGCGCCCGGCGGCGCTGGCCTGGCAGTGGGCGCCGCTCGTGCTCTGGATGCTGCTCATCTTTACCCTCTCCCACCAGCCGAAACTGAACCTCCCCGACGCCGGCTCGTGGGATTTCCTGGTGAAGAAGGGCGGCCATTTCGCCGGTTATGCCCTGCTCTGGCTCCTGACCTGGCGCGCCGGCTTCCGCCCCTGGGCCGCCTTCGCCCTGAGCGTGGCCTTTGGCCTCAGCGACGAGCTGCACCAGGTCACCATCCCCGGACGCACCGGCCGGCCCCTGGATGTGTTTATCGACGCGGCCGGCGCCCTCACCGCCCTCCGGCTCGCCGCCCGGCTACCTCGCCCGCGTTGAGCTTCAGCCCACCGCCGCCACGACAATCGGCCCGAACATCGTCTCCTGCGACGCCTCCGCCTCCCGCCGCTTGATCAGCTCCAGCAGGGCCAGCAGCGTGATCGACAGCTCCACCCGGTCGGCCGCCTCCGAAAGCAGCTCGCGGAACTCCACCTGCCGGCGCTGCTTCAGTGTCCGCCGCAGATGGCCGAGCTGCCCCTCGATAGTGATGCGGCGCGGCTGGACCACCTCCACGCTCTCTTCGCGCGTCTCCGTGCGGGCCAGCACGTCCTGCAGGATTGCCAGCAATCCGGCGAGCGTCACGTTGCTCAGGTCGGGGGCGGGGGCCAGCTTGGGCGGCGGCGCCACGCGCAGGTAGGTGCGCAGGCCGGCGGCTTCGCGCGCGCCGAGCCAGGCCGCGGCCTCTTTGACGCGGCGGTATTGCTTGAGCTGGCGCAGCAGCGCCGCCGCCGGGTCTTCCTCTTCCGCTTCGCCGGCAATCACCGCCGGCGGGCGCGGCAGCAAGGCCCGGCTCTTGATCAGCACCAGCCGAGCGCCGACCTCCAGGAAGTCGATGAGCTGATCGATCGGCTCGTTGCCGCTCTCCTGGCGCAGGCTCTCCACCTGCTGCAGGTACTGCTCGGTCACCAGCGCCAGCGAGATGGCCGTGATGTCCAGCTCCTCCCGCTCGATCAGGTGCAGCAGCAAATCCAGCGGCCCGGCATAAACGGCCGTCTCGATGCGATAGGGGGGCGATTCGCGGACGGGGTTGGGCATGGCATAAAGCCAGCCATAAGCCATAAGCTATAAGCCGTAAGCTTACGGCTTATAGCTTATGGCTTAGAGCTAACGGCTCCTCATCACACAATAGACAAAGCCGTTCATCTCGATCAGCTCGGCCGTCTCGTAGCGCTGGCCGATGACGTCGAGAACGGGCAGCGGGTAAAACTGGGCACGCAGGATCACCGTGTCGAAGGCCTGCGCGTCGAGCATCGCCAGCATCTCCGTCAGGTCCACGGCGTCGTTGTGGTACAGATTCAGGAGCTGCGTGGGATTCGTCACTACGTCGCGCCCGGCATAGAGGTTGAAGCCGGCCTCCTCGCTGAAGGCGGCGCTCTCGCCCTCCAGAATCAGCGCGGCGATGCGCTGGCCCGCCTCGGTGTCGGCAGACGTCGGCGGGCGGCCCAACAGCCCGACGCCCGCGCTGTCCACGTAGGGCACGGGCACGGCCGGGCGCGGCGCGCTGCAGCTCGTCTGCGGCGCCAGCATCACCTCCGCCGGCTGGCCCAGCGCAAGCGCGATCTGGCGGAGCAGCGGCGTGTGCGTGGGCATGTGGAAGACGAGCGACGCCTGCCAGAGAAAGAGCAGGGCCACGCCGCCCATCGTTAGTGCGGGCAGCAGCCGGTTACGCTCCCGGCCGGCCTCCTCTGCCCTGTCCAAAAGGCGGCCGAACGCCAGCCCGGTGAGCACGCAACTCGCGGCGATGGTTGTGGCGAAGTAGCTCTCGCCCGCGCCCCACTTGCCCGCCGTGACCGAGTTGACCAGCGTCACGGCGAACCAGATGCTGTAGACCGACAGCCGCTCGGCGTAGAGCTGGTAGGCGGCAAAAAGCGCTGCGACGACCGCGAAGAGGGTGTGCAGCCGGAACCACTGCCGGAACAGGCCAATCGCCTGCCCCGGAATGAACTCGTTGATGTTTGCCGTGACGGTGTTCAGCAGCCAGTGACCGTCGGTGGCGACGTTGATGCCCACGAAGATGAGCGCCGTGACCAGCAGGAAGCCTATCGCCCAGACGACGGCGCGTACCGGCCGGCGCAGGAAGAGGAAAATAAATACGGCGGCGATGGTCGCGTAGGCCAGCTGTTTGGTGTAGCCCGCCGCCAGCAGTAGGGCCATCACCAGCAGCAGCCCGGCCCACTGCGGCCGGCCGCTCGCCTCCTCGCGGGCCATCACTTTGGCCATCGCCACCACCGCCACTGTCTCCAGCATGACCATGAACAGGTGCTGCCGGAAGAGCGGGCCGACGTGGTAGATGTAATTGGAGGCCAGAAAGGCCAGCCCCGCCAGCGCCGCCAGCCACCAGCGCCCCTTGCGCGGGCGCCCCTGGCCCGCACCCTCTGGCGTGTAGACGGCGTAGCCGATCGCCGCCGCCGTCACCAGCGTGCCCAGGTAGGTGACCAGCCGGCCGGTCCAGTAGTGCGGGCCAAAGAGCCAGACGAGCGGAACGACGACGAGATGGTAAAACGGCGGGTAGTTGGACGAGTAAAAGGGATAACTTTCGATGTCCCGGTAGGGCCAATCTCCCCGGCTGAGCAGGATCGTATCGACCAGCTCGAAGCCCTCGCCCTGGTCATAGTCGAACGGAAAGCGAAAGAGCTGCACGGCGTAGAGCGTGTAGACCAGGAAATAGCCCACGAAGGCCAGCAGGGCCAGCCCGACGAGCAGCCGGGCGAGCCACAGCGCCCACGCCCGTTCCGTCTCCTGTTCGGCAGCCATCACCCGTGTCATGCGCGCCCCTCTCCTAGGCCGGCCGGTCGCCCAGCGGCAGCAGGGTCAGCCCTACCAGCACGAGCAGTGCCGCCCCGCCCAGCGCCATCCGCTGCGCCGGGCCGATGCCGGCCGAGCGCCCCGCGCCCAGCAGGTCTACCGCCAGCAGGAGTCCGGCGGCGCCCACGCCCATTGCCACCAGCAGCAGCCCCAGTTGTCGTTTCGTCAGTCCGGCACGCATAGAGACACGATGATAGCGGCGGATGGCGCTTTATGCCACCGGCGGAAGCCCGCGCAGCCGTGCCGGCGTCCCGTATCTTGGAAGAGTCTGTGCGCAGATACAACTTCCTTTACATCCCGTGGGATTCTGGTATAATCCCCGATTAGTAGACAAAGCACACCGCTCCTCGCAGCGGTTTTTTTATTATGTTGGCCTCCACTATGACCCACATCGCACAGTAAGGCCAAGTATCGTCAAGGTAGGAAGGAGCATGGCAACAGGCTTGAAACCCAATCTCTTGACTCCAGAAGGACTGGCACGTATTCAGGAGGAGCTACACCGTCTGCGCACGGAAGGGCGCGAGCGTATTGCCGAGCGCCTTGAACGTGCCTTTGCCGACGGGCAGGACGACGAGTTCGTGGACAACGCCGAGCTGGAAGCAGCGCGTCACGAACAGTCCTTCCTCGAAGGCCGCATCCGCGAGCTGGAAGAGATCCTCGGCAACTATCAGTTGATTGAAGATAACGGTGGGCCCCACGACGCCGTTCGCGTTGGTGACCGTGTCACCGTCCGTGAAGAAGAAGCCGAGGAGCCGGAGACCTATCACCTCGTCGGCGCTGCCGAAGCCGACCCGGCTGAAGGTCGCATCTCGAACGAAAGCCCCCTGGGAAGGGCTTTGCTGGGCAAGAAGGTGGGCGACACCGTGAGTGTCAGTGCGCCTAATGGCCTGATCAAGTTCCGCGTCATCAAGATCGACTGATCGCCACTCCCGCGCCACCATCGTGACCAACCAGCTACCCACCGGCTCTTCCTGGCGCCCGAATCAGCTTGAGCAACAGCGGCTGGACAAGCTTGCGGAGCTCCAGCGAGCAGGAGTGGACCCGTACCCCCTGCGTGTTGAACGCAGCCACAGCAACGCCGACGCTGTGGCTGCATTTCTGGAAGCCGAAGCGCGCCAGCAGGCTGCCGGCGACGAGGCTGCTGCCGATCCCATCGCCGTTACTGTCACCGGGCGGCTCGCCAGCATGCGCGACATGGGCCGTACCGTCTTCGCCCACATCGAGGACGGCAGCGGGCGCATCCAGCTCTTTCTACGCCTCAACGATATCGGCGAGGAAAGTCATACGCAGTTCCGCAAGCTGCTCGACCTGGGCGACTTCGTCCAGGCGTCGGGCACGCTCTTCCGCACCCGCATGGGCGAAATCAGCGTCCACGTCCAGGAGTGGAAGCTGCTGGCTAAAGCGATCAGCCCGCTGCCCGTCCCCAAAGTGCAGGAGATAGACGGCGAGATCGTGCGCTATAGCGCCTTCCGCGACGTCGAAGAGCGCTATCGCCAGCGTTACGCCGACCTCGCCGTGAACCCGGAGGTGCGCGACATCTTCCGCACGCGCGCCCGCCTCATCCGCCTGCTGCGCGAGTTCCTCGACAAGCACGGCTTCCTGGAGGTCGAAACGCCGGTGATGCAGCCGCTCTACGGCGGCGCGGCGGCCCGCCCGTTCGTCACCCACCACAACCAGCTCAAACAGGACCTCTACCTGCGGATCAGCTTCGAGCTATATCTCAAACGGCTGATCGTCGGCGGCTACGAGCGCGTCTACGAGATTGGTCGCGACTTCCGCAACGAGGGCGTTGACGCCACCCACAACCCGGAGTTCACCCAGCTCGAGTTCTATGCCGCCTACTGGGACTACCACGACGTGATGCGCTTCACCGAGAAGATGATCGCCTACGTGGCCCGCGAGCTGACCGGCTCCACGACCATCACCTATCAGGGCGACGAAATCGACCTCAGCCCGCCCTGGCCGCGGATCACGCTGCGCGATGCCATCCGGCAGTTTGCGGAGATTGACTACCTGGAGCACGAGACGGCGGAGGAGCTGGCGGCGGCCATTCGCGCCGCCAGCGGCCATCCACGCGAGAACGTGAGCTGGGGCAAGCTGGTCGATGGGCTGCTGGGCGATTTCGTGCAGCCCCGGCTCATCCGGCCCACCTTTATCACCGACTACCCGCGCGACATCAGCCCGCTGGCCAAGCGCATCCCCGAAGATCCGCGCCACGTCGAGCGCTTTGAGTTCTTCATCGCCGGCATGGAGTTGGGCAACGCCTTCACCGAGCTGAACGACCCGCTCGACCAGGCCGAACGCTTCGCGGAGATGCAGCGGCTGCACGAAGGCGACGTGGAAGAGGCGCACCCCATCGACGAGGATTACCTGCGCGCCCTGCGCTACGGCATGCCCCCTACCGGCGGCTTTGGCACCGGCGTGGACCGGCTGGCGATGCTCTTCACCGACACCACCAGCATCCGCGACGTTCTGCTCTTCCCCCACCTCCGCTCCCGCGAATAATATGGAGCGCGGGCTTCCAGCCCGCTCTTTGCCAGCAGGGAAACCCGCGCTCCGTCTAGGATTGCATCACCCGCCGGTACAGTCCCTTGTCGCGCGTCATCAACCCGGTCTCGATAAAACCGCGCCGGATGCTGGCGACGTCGCTATGGAAGTCCCAGAGAATCTGGTTCACTTCCTGCTCGGTGTACTCACGGTCGGGCTCGAATGACTCGACCATGTGCTCCAATACAACCTGCCACTTCTTGAGCTGCCCCGGGATCTGGGTCAGCCGCCCGTGGCGGAAGAAGCTCTTCAATACTTTTGCTTTATAGGCGTCCATTTCGACCTGCTCCGGTAATGTTGTCATTGCTATCTGTACCAGGTCGCCCAGCCGCTGCCCCCAGACGTCACCGGTCAGCGAATAGGTCTGGTAATACTGCTCTTTTTCGGCGCGCAGGATGCCCACGTCTGTCAGCTTCTTCAGGTGGTGGGAAATCGTCGCCGGATTCAGCTCCAGGATCTCGGCCAGCTCTTCGCCGTGCCGGGGCTGGATGCGGATTTTGATGTTTGTCAAGTTAAACGGAGATGAGCGTCTCTTCTTTTTGGGCCTTACGGATGCGCCCGCCCACCTGCACGACGATGGCGCCCAGCGCCGCCAGCGCCAGCCCCGCCAGCTCCCTCGGCCCCGGTCGCTCGCCCAGGAAGATCCAGGCCAGGATGGCGATCTGGATCAGCATCGTATTGTTGATGACGCTGCTGACCACGGCGGGCAGGGTGCGCAGGGTATGATTCCAGAGGGTGAAGGCCAGCGCCGTGTTTACCGCCGCCAGCCAGCCGATGATCAGCCACGCCCGCGCGGAGAGCGGAGGCAGCCCCTGCACCCCCACGCCCACCGCCAGCAGCGCCACGCTACCCACGCCCATGCTCACCGCCGTCACCAGCAGGGCGGACAACTCGCCGCTGCGGTTCACGGCCCGCCCCAGGATGGACGTGGCGACGTTTGCCGCTACGCTGAGCAGCCCCACAGCCAGGCCAAAGCCCATGCCGGCCGGCAGGGAGACGCCGAAGTAGAGCAGCGCCCCGACGAGGAAGATGACGAGGCCCAGCCATTGCGCCCGGCGCAGCGGCTCGCCCAGCGTCAGCCCGCTGAACAGGGCTACGGCAATCGGCGTGAAGCTGAGCATCAGGCTGAACGTCACCGCCGGCAGCAGCTCCAGGGCGACAAACTGGCTGCCCTGGGTTAGCGAATAGTTGACCAGCCCCAGTACGACCAGCGCGGTCACCTGCCGCCGGGTCAGCCGGCGGATGCTCATCCTGCTGCCGCCCCGGCGAAGCACCCAGGGCAGCAGCAGGAGGAAGGCGAGTGTATAACGCAGCCCCGCAAACGTCAGCGGCGGAATCTCTTCCAGCCCCCACTTGATGAGCACCCAGGAGGTTGACCAGAGGAAGGTCACAAAGAGCGCCTGGGCGGCGGCGAGGCGGTAGGAGCGGGCCACAGGGAAGCAGTGAGCCGTCAGCAATAGCCGTTAGCCAGTGGCTAACGGCTCATAGCTCTATCTCTGCCCGCAGCAGATCTTCTTCGCGCTCGAAGCGGAAGCCGAGCTGTTCGGCGATGCGGCGCATGCCCCGGTTCTCCGGCAACATGTAGGCCATCACGCGCTCGATCCCTTCGTCGCGCGCGTAGTCAAGCAGCTTCTCCAGCAGCTTCGTGCCCAACCCCTGCCTCTGGAAGGCGTCGCTAACCAGCAGGGCGAACTCGGCGTCGCGGTCGTTGTTCAACCGGCTGAGCCGGCCCACGCCGATAATCTCCCGCTCGCCCGTTTCCGGGTTGGCTCGTGTGGCGACCAGCGCCATCTCCCGGTCGTAGTCGATGAAGCAGATACGCCGCAGCCGGTCGTGTTGCGTGCGCTGGTCGAGGTTCAGCGCCCGGAAGTAGCGCATGTACACGCTTTGCTCCGACAGCGGCTTGTGGAACTTGACCACCATCGGCTCGTCTTCGCCGCGAATGGGGCGGATGCGCACGTCGATGCCGTCCCTGGTCGTCCACTCCTCCACGTATTGCGCCGGATAGGGGCGGATTGCCAGCCGGGGCAGATCCTCTTCTTTCACGTCCGGCCCGTAAAGCACCACGCGCGCATCCAGCGAGATGAGCTGCTCGGCGGAGGCGAGCAGCGGGTTGATGTCGATCTCCCGGATCCAGCTCTGGTCGGCGACCAGCCAGCTAAAGCGCACGAGCAGCTTCTCCAGCGCCTCCAGGTCCACCGGATCGCGCCCGCGGATACCCTTCAGCGCCTGGTAGATCTTCGTGCGCTGCATCATGTGGCGCGCCAGCGTCGTGTTGAGCGGCGGCAGCCCCAGCGCCCGGTCCTTGAAGACCTCCACGAGTGTGCCGCCGCTGCCGAAGAGCAGGACCGGCCCGAACTGCGGGTCGGGGCTGCTGCCGGCGATCAGCTCATACGCCTCGCTGAGATCGACCATCGGCTGCACGGTGACGCCCTGGAAATGCTCCGGCCCTTCCAGCCGGCCCACCGCCTCTTCAATGGCCCTGTAGGCGTTACGAACGGCGTCGGCATTGCGCAGGTTGAGGCGCACGCCGCCCACGTCCGTCTTGTGGGTGATCGTCTTGCTGTTCAGCTTCACGACGACGGGATAGCCGATCTCCTCGGCGATGCGGACGGCCTCGTCGGCGGTCGCCGCCAGCTTCGTCTCGACCACCGGGATGCCGTAGGCCGATAGTAGCTGTTTGGACTCGTACTCGGTCAGGATGGTGCGCCCCTCGGTGCGCGCGTCGAGAATGGTCTGCCGCACGCCTTCGTGCAGCGCCATCACTTCCCCTTGCTCCAGCGGAAGCTGCGGCGTTTCGTAGAGGTCTCGCAAGTTGCGGTCGTAGCGCCACATATAGTTGAACAGGCGCGCCGCCGTATCGGGATAGGCAAAAGTGGGGATGTCGCTGCGGTTGAGGATCTGCTCGCCGGCGGCGACGTCCGCGCCGCCCATCCAGCTTGCCAGCACCGGCTTGCCAATGCGCGCATATTTGCGCAGCGCTTCTGCCGTCTGCGTCGGGTCGGTCATTGACTGCGGCGTGAGAATAACCAGCAGGCCGTCGGCGTTGGGGTCGTTCGCCAGGATCTCCAGCGTCTTTACGTAGCGCTCCGGGTCGGCGTCCCCCAGAATATCGACCGGGTTGGCGCGGCTCCAGGGGCCGGGCAGCAGCGCGTTCAACGCCTCCATCGACTGAGGCGAAAGCTGCGTCAGCTCGCCGCCGCCTGTAATCAGCGCATCGGTAGCCAGCACGCCGGGCCCGCCCGCGTTGGTGATAATCGTCAGACGCCTGTCATGCGGGCGCGGCTGTTTCGCCAGAACCTCGGCCATGTTAAACAGGTCGTCGATGTTGGACACGCGCAGCACGCCGCTGCGCCGGAAGGCGGCGTCCAGCACTTCGTCGCTGCCCGTCAGGCTGCCGGTGTGGCTTGCCGCCGCCTTCGCCGCCGCTTCCGTCCGCCCCGGCTTGATGACGATAATCGGCTTCGTCTGGGCGACCTCGCGGGCCGCGCTCATGAAGCTGCGCGCGTCGCCGATTGACTCCATATAGATGACGATGCTCTCCGTGCGCGTGTCGTTGCCCAGATAATAGATGAGGTCGCCCCAATCGACGTCGAGCATGGAGCCGATACTGACAAAGGCGCTGAAACCCACGTTCTCCTGCAGACTCCAGTCGAGAACGGCGGTGAGCAGGGCGCCGCTCTGGCTGATGAAGCCGACCGTGCCGGGGTTTGCCATGCGCGAGGCAAAGGTGGCGTTCAGCCCCGTGGGCGGCATCATGACGCCCAGGCAGTTCGGGCCGATGATGCGCATGTTGCCCCGGCGGGCGTGCGCCAGGATCTCCTGCTCCAGCGCTACCCCTTCCGGCCCGATCTCCTTAAAGCCGGCGGAGATGATGATCGCGCCGGGAATCCCCAGACCCACGGCTTCCTCGATGATCCCCGGCACGGTGCGCGCGGGCGTCACCACGACGACCAGGTCTACGACCTGCGGCAGGTCGCTCAGGCTGGGATAGGCCTTAACGCCGAGCACGCTGGCCCGTTTGGGGTTGACGGGATAGACGATCCCGCCAAATGGCGTCGCCAGCAGATTTTGCATAATGGTGCGGCCCACGCTGCCTTCGCTCTCCGTCGCGCCGACCACGGCGACGCTCTCCGGGTGGAAAATGGCATCCAGCGGCTGGTGGACATAACGCAGGAAGTCGTGCGCCGACTCCGGTGCGCCCGCTCTTATTTTTCTCGTTCCAATCATGTGTGGTAACTCCTTTTTCGGTGGCGGCTCTCGATGCGCCCTGTGGCGGCGCCTGGCTTACCAGTTTTAGGCTTCCCCAGCCGTAAGTATAGCACGTGCCGGTTACGGCGCATGAAGCTAACGGCCCCTGCGTGCTCAGGGCAGGCCAAAAGAAGAGGCCCATCGGAAGACGGGCCTCAAAGAGAGCGTCTGCATCTCGTCAGGCTGCTTTGCGGACGAAGCGCCGCCCGGTTGGGGGGCGCGTCACGGTTATTCGGGCGTTACCAGCATGGTAAGGAACGACCGGTACAGCGGCAGGCAGATGACGCCTGTGCGAACTGTGGTACCGTTGGGTCCCCGAGCTGAACCGTGCCAGCCGCGCGGCAGGCCGTGGACGCCATCCTCCTGCTGGTAAAGGCGGGCTGTGCTGCCGGTAAAAGTCATACCGCTGGCGCTGACGTCCATGGTCAGAACATTCTCCAGGTCAACACCGCCGCCCACGGCGACCATATCGGCCGGGCAGACGGGGCGGGCGCTGCCAAAGCCGCCGCTCATCGTGTCGGAGGTAATCATGGTGAGTGCGGCTGGATGCTCCGGCGCGCAGATGGCGGCGACCTTCATCTGATAGTTGGCTACGCTGTCGTTAATGGCCGTAGCCTGCCAGCCGGTCGGCGCCACGTCAACGCCATTATCACGCATGAAGAGACGACTATTCGCGCCGGGGAAGCGAGGCGCCAAGGAGCTGACCCGCATTAGCAACACCTGCCCGACATCGACGCCGCCGCCCACGGCAATGGTACCCTCCGGGCAGTCGGCGTAGCTTACAGAGAAGCTGCCAGCCGGAACCGTGCTGGAGTCGATCTCGCTGATGAGGCCGGCGGATTCATCCACGCAGACAACGCCCACGCGGAAATCCCTGGCTGTTGTGGACTCGTTGACGACGGAAGCCTGCCAGCCGGTGGGCGCGAGCGCGCTGCCGTCGTCCTGAAACAAGAGACGTTCATTGGTATAGGCCGGCCCTGACGACGTCACGACCATGTTGAGCACATTATTGACGTCCACGCCTCCAGAAAGGGCAACCATCCCTGCCGGGCAGTTGACCTGCAATCCGCCAAACATGTTGGCTGGGGCCAACGCTGCGTCGATTACGGTCTGGGCTGAAAAGTAGGCCGGCGTGAGGTCGCCCGGTGCTGCCGACGCCGGGATGAGCAGCAAGGGGATAATCAAGAGGGGGAGCAGTAACAGCGCGAACCGAAGAAACATGCGGCGCGAGGACAGGGCGAACATTGCTTTCTCCTTTAGGTGTGATGGGAAGGCCGCCGATCACCTGGCGATCGGCAATGGACTTCTGGCTGCGAGATGCGGACTGCTGCCCGTGCTTTTCATTCTAGCACAATTCCGGTCCGCCGGGATCGCGGTTCGGCTGCCGATCATCGGCTGTCGGGCTATAATGGCCCCGACGACGGCAACTTCGTGCCATCCCGTCCTGTTGAAGGAGTAGGTTCCGATGCCCAATCACCCGACCAACATCACCGCCGACCGCCGCGAGCGGACACTGACCATTGAGTGGGAGGACGGCCACACCAGCGTCTATCCGTTCGCCGGCCTGCGCGCCGTCTGTCCGTGCGCGGGCTGCCGGGGCGGCCACGAGTATATGGGCGGCCCGCCCGACCAGAAAGCCGTCCGCGATACACCCCCCGGCGACCTGACCCTGCAGGACATCCAGGCCGTCGGCAGCTACGCCTTGCAGTTCCTCTGGAGCGACGGCCACAGCGCTGGCATCTACACCTGGGATTTCCTGCGCGCCGCCTGCCCCTGCCCGCTCTGCCTGCCGGAGTAAGCTCGTGAACCGCATCCCCATTGGCCTCCTTGCCCTGGCGACGATCGCGGGCCTATGTCTTGCTGCCTGCGCCGGCCCGCTCGACGATCCCGCGCCCGTCCCGTCGCCTGCCGCCGACCGCGGGCGGGCGCTGAACCTCGACGAAAGCCGCTGGGAGCTGCAGACGCTGAACGGCGCGCCGCTGCTGTCCGGCACGAGCATCACCGCCCGCTTCGTCAACGGCGTGGAAATGGGCGGCGAGGTGGACTGCAACAGCTACGGCACCACCTACAATGCGGGCGACGGCAGCGAGTTCCGGCTGACGGGACGCGTCCACCATACCGAGTTCGCCTGCGACCGTTCGGCCCAGGCCGACAGCCAGGAAGCGGCCTATTACGAGGCACTGGCCCGCGTAGCGAGCTACGGCGTGGTCACCAGAGACGATGGCCCGCCCGCGCTGACCTTCTACAGCGAGGCCGGCGTCCCCCTCCTTGCCTTCCACGAGCGCGAGGCGCCCCGGCTGGACGCTGCCCTCGCGGGCGACTGGCTGCTGCAGGAGCTGAACGGCGACCCGCTGCTGCCGGGCACGCAGGTCCGGCTCGCCTTTGCCCAGGACCGCTACGACGTGTTGGTAGACGGCTTCTCCGGCTGCAACTTCTACGGCGGGCCGGCCCTCCAGGCGATGGAGGGAGTGCTGCGCATGGAGCAGCTCGAGATGACCGCCCGCGATTGCCCGGCGCCGGCCGGCGTGATGCTTCAGGAGAAGGCCTACCAGGACGCGCTGCAGGCTGCCGCCACGTACGAGGTGAGCGAAGATGCGCTCGTGATCGCAGGCGAGAGCGGCGGGGTGCTGCTGCGCTTCCGCCGCCAGGAGGACGCCGTTGCCGACGCCGCGGCGCTGCCCGGCTCGGCCTGGCGCCTGAACCAGGCCTTTGGAGAGCCGCCCGCCGCCGAGACTGTGGTCGTCTTCCTCGACGACAGCCTCGGCCTCGCCCGCTATGACGGCTGCGCCGGCTACCTGTTCAGCTACCGGGCAGGCGGCGACGACGCCGACGACTTCCGCATCTTTGGCAGCCAGGCGCTGCCCAACGTGGGCTGCCCCGACCCCGGCGAGGCGCTGCAATACGTCCTGCCCGACGCCTT
>Ga0123333_10003271_pt1 | contig 15813 bp, 1 predicted proteins | sample BioC12SIPDNA_3_FD_89957 | JGI IMG/M metagenome (GOLD analysis project Ga0123333, IMG submission 89957) | Anaerobic biogas reactor microbial communites from Washington, USA - Biogas_R2_B C12 SIP DNA | ecosystem: Engineered > Bioreactor > Anaerobic > Unclassified | place: Washington, USA... | reverse complement strand
CCAAAATAGGCCGTGGCCTATTGACGCGGCATTTGTCGGAAAAAGATTTTACGCAAAATATAACGTTCATGTGTGTATTTTATATCATCCACAATAATTGGATTATACCATATACATTAAAAAAGCGCCCGCAGCCTTGTGGCGGGGCAGGGGCGAATCATGAAGAAAAGGCGCGTTATTGCTCTGTTATTGGCATTGGTGATATTGTCCGGCACAATCACATATGCAGCGTCGCCAGCTGGTGCACCAGCTGGCGACGCTGCGCTCTTGTCTGCCACCGGGCCGGGCGCAGAACCGCTTTCTGCCGAAGGCACCGGCAGCGGCGAAGATGCCGCGCCGCCCGCAGGCGAAACCACACCCCCACCTGAAGACAGCAGCGCGCCCAACCCTGAACCACCTGCCGCCAAAGAAAACCCCGACAGCACCGGCGAAACCCCGCCCGAGAGGATCAGCGCGGCGCCGCCCGCGGCCCCCACCCCGGAAACCCCCACCGAACCCGCCGTCCCGGAAGAAGCCCCCAGTGAAACCCCACCCAAAGCCACTGTAACCCCGGAGGACGACGGTGACGGCGACGGCGAAACACGCACCGCCCCCACCCTGGCCGTACAGGACGACACCGAGACACTGAGCTTCCCCTCTGACGAAAGCCGGACGCTGCAAATAACCGTGGCCGACCTGGTGGACGCCCCGGCAGACATCACCCTGGAGGCGGGCTGCACCAATCCGGCTCTATTTAACCCCGCCGCCCTGCTAAGCAGCGGCGAAAACGGCGTCTACACCCTCACGTTTGCTCCGCTGGGCGCCGGCAGCGGCACCGTTGCGCTCACGGCCACCAACACCGCCGGGCTTACCGCCACGGCCAGCATTGCGGTAACGGTTACGCAGCGCAACCGCACGCCGGTGTTCGTCCCGCCTGTAGGCGCGCTGGCCACCGACGAGGATACCCCGCTGCCGCTGAACCTGGACGATTACTTCATCGACCCCGACGGAGACACGCTGGTTTACACCGTAAAAACCCCCGCCCAGCACGGCACCACCACCATTGCAGGCACGGCGCTCACCTATACCCCCGATGCCCACTACGACCAAAACGACAGCTTCACCATCACCGCCACCGACGGCGAGTTTGCGGTGGACGGCAGCTTTGCCATCACCGTTACCCCGCAGCCCAGCGCGCCCAGCGCCGCGGACGACACCACCAGCTGCACCACGGCCAGCGGGGCAATCGACATCGACGTGCTGGCCAACGACACCGTGGTGGACACCGGCGCCACGCTCACCATCACGGCCGTCACCCACCCCCCCGCCGGGCTGGGCGCCGCCGCGCTTATGGCAAACGCCGGCCGGCAGTTCATCCGCTACACCCCAAGCCCCCGGCAGGCTGCCGGCCCGGTCGCCTTCACCTACACGCTGGTGCACACCGGCGGCACGCTGGAAGCCACCGCCACCGTTACAGTGGACGTGACCCTGGCCAACAACGCCCCCGCCATCTCCGGCCTGGCGGGCCCGCTGGCCGGCACCGAGGGCACCCCCCTTGCATTCAGCTTCACCGTCACCGACCTTGACGTGGCCGCCCCGCCCCAGGACAACCTCATTGTGGCCATCACCTCCGGCAACACCGCCATCCTGCAGCAGAGCGGCATCAGCGTCACCCCGGTATATGTGAACGCCGACACCGTGCGCTATGACGTAGAGCTGACCTTTGAGCCCTATGCCAACACTTCAGCAGACGATTTATACGGCACGCTGGACATCACCCTTACCGTCACCGATAAAAACGACGCCCTCAGCACCGCCAGCCAGACGGTGGGGGTAAACATCGCCCCGGTGGACAACCCGCCCGAGATACGCTACACCCCCGCCCTGCCCGCCGAGGACCGCGCCGACGAGCGCTTTGACGAGGACACCGGCCACAGCTTCACCTTTGAGGTTGTCGACCCCGACATGCCCCTGCCCGCCGGCGACCCCGGCTACACGGTGGCCGCCGTGAGCAACACCGCCGCCGTGTTGCCCAACAGCGCGGCCAATGTCAAGGTCGCGTTTGTCTCCAAAGCGGCCAACGCACGCACCGCCGTATACCGGGTGACGCTCACCCCGCTGCCCAACGCCAACACTTACCAAGCGGCCTACGCCAACACCCCGGTGACGCTGGGCCTTTCGGTGCTGGATTTGGGCTGGAACGCCGCCACCCGGGACGTGCTGGTGGATGTGGCCCAGGTGAACGACGCCCCCACCGCCGGGCCGCTGAGCTATACCGTGGACGAAGACACCGTTATCCGCATTCCCGTTACCACCGCCGGCAGCGACATCGACGGCAACGAGACCATCGCGTTCGACCAAACGCTTACCGACGCCATCTCGGCCATGGGCGGCAGTATCACCTTTGAGGATGGCGGCAAAACCCTGGTATACACCCCCGCGCAATACTATTACGGCGCCGACAGCTTCAGCTATACCATCGTCGATGACGGCGGCCTCACCACGGGGCCCCACCTGGTGTCCATCACGCTGAATTTCATCAACTACCCGCCCACCTTCACCAACCTGCAAACCCAGCCCTACGCCACCGCGGAGAACACCCCCATCACCATCCCGCTCACAGTATTCGACGTGGAGACCGCGCTGGCCGCCATTGGCATGCAGGTAAGCGTGAGTGCGGGCACGGATTTGATCGCCGCTTATTCTCTGGCCGACGTGGACCCCGCACGGCCGGACGAGCGGCTGCTGACCATTACGCCCGCCGCCAACCGCAACAGCTATGGCGGCCGCAACGCCCAGTTCAAGCTGGTGCTGGGCGACGGCACCGCCAACGCCACCTTCACCCTCTCGCTCACCATCACGCCCGTGAACAACGCGCCGGCGGGCGGCACGCTGGCCCGCACCTTCAACGAGGACAACGCCATCACCATCACCGCCGCCGATATCCTCAGCGTCTGCTCCGACGTGGACATCACGCTGGGCGAGAACGACGCCCTCTTCATCCAGTGGGCCAAGCTGGGCGCCGCCGCCAACGGCACCCTGAACATCCACAAAAATGGCGACGACCTGGATTATTTCGTCTACACCCCCAACCTCTACTTCGACGGCGTGGAGGAGATAAGCTTTGTGGTGCAAGACAAAGCCGGCGCCGAGGGCACCGGCCTCATACGGCTGACCGCCGTGCCGGTGAACAACCGGCCTGTTTTGGGCGCTATCACCGGCGGCGCCGTAGTGGGCGGCAACGTGCTGATGGACGAGGACACCACCACCGTCATCAGCATCCCCTTCTTCGACCCCGAAACCCCGCGCGACGAGCTGATACTGGCCGTGACCTCCAGCGATGAAAGCGTGCTGAACAAGGACAGCTTTGCCATCGCCCTTACACCCGACGGCTGCGCCCTCACCATCACCCCCCGGCCCGACCAGTTCAGGGAAGCCCCCGGCGTCACCGTGCGGTTCACGGTGTCGGACGGCGAAAACAGCGTCACCCGCACCTTCAACGTGGTGGTAAACCCCGTGCCCGACGCCCCCCGCACACCAAGCCTTGCCTACACCGTGCGCGACGCCACCACCCTGCGGCTGGACCCGCTTTCCGAGTGCACCGACCCCGACCCCGGCGACGAGATGACACTGGTGAGCGTGGTGGCCACCACCCCGCTGAACGGCACCCTGACGGACCTTGGCGGCGGCATCTGGGGCTATACCTCCGAGCCCGGCTTCAAAGGCGAGGTGGTGCTGGCCTACACCGTCACCGATTCGCACAACCTGCCCGAAACCACCAGCACCGGCACCATCACCATCACGGTGGGCAACACCATCATCGGCGCGTCCATCGGGCAGCTGCCCGCGCTGGTCTTCTTCTCGGGGCAAACGGTGCCCACCTATACCCTCACCATCAGCGGCGTAAACCCCGGCGAGCCCTACACCCTGGCGGCCGAGGTGCTGAGCAGCGCCGGCGGCGGCAGCCCCGTAAGCGCCGGCAGCTTTTCGCTGGACGGCGGCGGCAGCACCCTGGCCGTGCCCGGCGCCGGGCCCGCCCCCCAAACCCATACGCTTAATTTCGGCCTGACCTCGGGCATCATCGGCGAGTCGGTGGTGCGCGTCACCATCACCTATACCGACGACCAGAACGAAACGCAGGAAAACTACATGAACTTCAAGGTGACGGCCACCCGCGACAACACCCCGCCGGCGGCCGGCAACCCCAGCCCCGTTTACTGCGACGAGGGCGACGTGCTGATGCTGGACGTCCTGACAGACGTGCTGGACGTGGAAGACCCCCTGTGGCTGCAAATGCAGATACAGTCGGTTACCTGCGCGCCCGGCACCACCCGCGCCAACGTTACCATTGTGCAAAACAGTGCGGGCCGCTGGGCGCTGCGCTTTACCACCGACAAAACCCACAACGCCCACAATTCACCACAGCAATACACCCTCACTTATACCGTGGTGGACTCCGGCGGCGAAACCGACGACGCCAGCATCGACGTGTTTGTGCGCTCGCAAGACCACGCCCCCTACACCCACAGCTATGTCACCACGGTAACCAGGGCGCAGGCCTCGGCCGTGGGCGGGGTGCAAATCAACCTGGCGCCGTCCTCCAACGACTATGACGCCGACACCCGCCATCTGGCTGCCGTGCGCGAGGCCGCCGGGCCCGGCGCCTACACCGCCGAGATAGACAGCGTGAGTGGGCAGCTGGCCTTCACCGCCGCCACGCCCGGCTGGTACACCGTATATTTCACGGTAAAAAGCAGCTTTGACGGCGGTACCACCTGGAAAACTTCTGCCAGTGAGGGCACGGCGCTGATAGGTGTGCAGGACGACAGCGGCAACGTGCCACCCTACTTTTACAGCCACACCCGCTATATCTACGAGGACGCCGATACGCAGGAAATAGACCTGACCGGCTACCTCTACGCCAGCGTGGGCAAGAACATGTCCTGGGAGGTCGTTAGCACCTCCCCCCACATAGACAAGCTGGAAAATTACACCATCACGCGCCGGGGCACCACGGGCAACTGGCAGTATATCCTTACCCTGAAGCCCAAACCGGACGCCAACAGCAACGGCGGTAACCCGCAGATACAGATAAAATGGGTGGACGAAGACCTGAAAGCACTGGGAACGGTGGCGGAAGAGGACTACTCCACCACCGGCACCATCACCCTCCATATCTACGCGGTGAACGACGACCCCGTCATCAGCGAGGCCCCGCCCACGCTGGCCGTGGCGCGCGGCGGCTACGAGACCTTCACCCTGAAGGTGACCGACGTGGACTACCCCGACCAAACCGCCTGCGACGCGCAGATACGCATGTCGCTGCTCAGCAGCAACAACAACGTCGTGCACTCCGAGTCCTGCGTCATCACCCCGCCCACCAGCGGCTCGGGCGTGTGGCGCGTAACGGCGCGCGGCCTATTTGAGGGCACCTGCACCCTGACCCTGACCGCCACCGACCGGGACGGCGCCAGCGTGCAAACCACGGTGGTGGTAACCGTAAGCGGCGACAACACCGCCCCTGTGGCCAAAGACCACTACGCCGTTTTCAGCGAGGACAAAAAGGCCGCCATGGTGGTGTACGACGCCCACACCGATGCCGAGGGCGACCCGCTGACTGTCATCCTGCGGGGCGACACCGCCGGCCTGCCGGGCTATGTGGCCGTGGAGGGCGACAAGATCACCTTCATGCCCGACGCCGACTTCTGCCATGAGGACACCTATGCCGATGCCACCGGCGGCGAACTTTGGCCCGCCGACCAATACGTGGAGATACAATACCAGCTGCTGGACACACTGGACTTGGACCCCGCGGACATCGACGACCCCGCCTGGGCGGCCGATTTTGCCGGCCACCTGTCGGAGGTCAAATCGGTGCGCATCCATTTTAACCCCGTGAACGACGCCCCCCGCTTTGTGGCGCTGCTGCAAAACCACACCATGGACGAGGGCAAAACCGGCACCATCAAGTTGAAGGTGACCGACGTGGTCAGCCCCGCCCTCACCTTTGATACCCCCGTTTGGTGGGACACCACCGACGGCAAAATTGAAGCCATTGTGCTGGAAGCCCTGCGCACGGGCAACGCCACCACCGACGGCAAGGGCAGCGCCTACGAAGTAACACTCAGTATCACCAACACCCTGTACGCCTACCACGCCACGGGCGATGCGCCCACCGCTCTTGCCATCACGGCGCGCGATGATGAAAACGCCTCGGTAACGGCCAACCTGCTGCTTACCATCAACCCCACCAACAACGCGCCCCTGCTGCGCACAAACGGCCTCACCCTGCTGGATAACAACCCCAACCATCCCATCATCTACCTGGAGGTGAACGAGGATACCGCGCTGGACACCCTCCTCGCAAGCTTCTACTGGGACCCCGACGGCGACACCCTGCACATCATCTCCCTTACCGAGGCGCGGCATGGCACCACCAGCAACCCGGGCAACGCGGCCCATTTCATGCCCGACGCCGACTACTTCACCCCCCATACCGCCGACGAAACCGCCGCGGCCGACGACGCACTCTTCGGCTGGTATACCTATGCCATCACCGACGGCGCCGCCGAGGTGGCGGGCAGCGTGAAGATACGCATACTGCCGGTGAACGACGCGCCCCGCCTGAAAGCGGCCGGCCGCACCACCCAGGAGGACACCCCGCTGCTTATCAGCCTGTGGGGCGGCGCCTACGACAAAAACGCCACCATCTGGGACGTGGACAACACCCGGGACGAACTGGCCATCATCTCGGTGGGCACCGCCGGCTCCAGCGGCACCGACAACAAAACCGCCCAGGGCGGCACGCTGGAGCTGCACGCCGACGGAACCCTTACCTATACGCCCGCCGCCGACTTTTTTGGCGCCGACAATTTCCGCTATGTGGTAAGCGATGGCCTGCTCACCGCCACCCAAACGGTGAACCTTACCGTGGAGCCGGTGGACGATGCGCCCCGCGCCAACTTCCAGGGCAGCGCCAGCTGGTGCCCCGCGCCCGCCCCCCGGGTGGAGATCACCCAGGCCGAACTGGATGCCGTTCTCTGGGCTTTTGACGAGGACACCACCGGCAGCTTCGCCTTCCGCGTGTGGGACCCCGAGGGCAACGGCATCCTCACCAGCTACACCACCACCGCACCTGAAACCCTGCTGCCGCTGTCCCGCGTCACGCTGGACGGCTCGGGCGAAAGCCTGCGGCTTGTCATGAAGCCCCTGCAGGACCAATTTGGCGGCTTCACCGTTACCATCACACTGGACGACGGCAACCTGAAAAAGCACTACACCCTCAACGTGCGGGTGCGCCCGGTGAACGACCTGCCGGTGATTGCCACCGAAACAAACCTTACGGTGAACGAAGACGAAACCGTGAGCGGTACCATCACCGCCACCGACGTGGAGGACAAAGCCGAAGACCTGGTGTTTTCCCTGGCCGATGATACCCTGGAACACCCCTGGCCGGCCAACGGCACCGCCACAGTAGACGCCGCCGGCAACTACAGCTATACCCCAAGCCCCAACTACTACGGCACCGATGTTTTCTATATCCAGGTAACCGACACCGAGGGCGGCGCCTCCTACGCCAAAATGAGCGTGACGATAAACCCCGTGAACGACGCCCCCACCCCGCCCACGAACCTCGCCTTCAACAAAACACACTACGGCAACGCCGAAGTAATCACCCTGCGCTTTACCGCCGGCACCGATTTGCCCAACGAGACCGCCCGCGAGGACCTGCTCTACGACATCGACATCCGCCTGAAGGACAGCGACAGCGCCTGGACAGCGGTATATACGCGCAAAGCCGTCACCTATGCCGCCGGCAGCTGCAGCATAGACCTGCCCGCCGCCCTGCTGGCCGGTGTGAACACCGATGAACTGCGCGTAAGAGTGCGCACCTGGGACACCGGCGCCCCGCAAACCGCCGTATACGCCAAATCCTCCGCTTACGCCGAGGCCGACAACGCCCCGGCAAAGGTGGACAGCACCCCACCGGTGGCCGCCCACACGCTGGCGCCGGGCGCCTTCACCAATGGCGCCGCCGTTACCATCACGCTGGCGCCGGCCGACAACAGCCCCGCAGCGGCCTGGCAGGCTGGTTTTAGCCACATGAACGCCCCGGCAGGCGTTACCACCGCAGACACCGCCACCCACACCTACACCGTGGCCGCCAATGGCCGCTATGTGTTTGCGCTTTTCGACAATGTTGGCAACCAAACCGACTACCCGGTGGACGTGCTGAAGCTGGACCGCATCGTCCCCACCATCACCGCCGACGCCCCCTTTGACAACACCGCCGGCAAGGTGGTGCGCGACGACATGGCCATCACGCTGGTGTACGCCGACCCCGCCGACACCACCGCCCCCATAGACGGGGGCGAAGCGCAGAGCGGCCTGGTGGCCCGCGAATACCAGCTGCTGCGCAATACCGCGCCACCCGCCGGCTGGCAAACCAGCACCACCGGCTGGGCAACTTATACCGCACCGGCAGCGCTGGAGCTCAAGGGCAGCTATATCATACTGGCGCGGGCAACAGACGCCGCCGGCAACGTGACCACCGAACAGTTTGGCCCCTATGTCATCAACAACAGCGCCCCGGTGGCCGTAAACAAAACGGTGAACCTTTACCGCGAGGACGTGAGCAATACCACCCTGAAAAAGATGCTGCAAAGCCTGACGCTGCAAGCCGCCGACGACGACACCGAGGACACCCTCGCTTATTACTGGGAGACCAGCGACGCCGACTATACCGCCCTGGCCGCCTACGCCAGCCTGACCGGCAGCGGCGCCGCCTGGCAACTGCAGCACCAGGGCGGGCACCTGGTGAACGACCTGGCCAGCCAGAGTTTCACCCTGCGCTACTACGCCAGGGACGATGACACCGACAACCCGCTGGAGTCTGCCCGGGCCACCGTGACGGTAACGCTGCACCCGGTAAACCATGTGCCCCAGCCGCCCTCGGCGCCAAGCCCGGCGGCCACCACCCTGCAGGGCGGGGCCGGCTTCACGCTCAGCTGGGCCCACGGCAGCGATGTGGAAACCGCCGACACCCAACTGCGCTACCAGATACGCTGGCGCCTGAGCAACGCCGATACCGCCTGGCTGCCGGCCATCACCACCGCCGCCGGGGCCACCAGCCATACCCTCACCCTGCCCGCCACCAGCACGGAGTTCTTCCAGTTCGAGCTGCGCACCCTGGACGACAACCCCACCTCTCGCGTAAACCCCGACAACACCACCGGCCCGGCGCTCAGCGCGGCGGTGCTCAGCGATGTTTTCCGCATCGACGCCACCAACCCGGCCATCAGCATCACCCAAAGCCCCACGGGCTGGACCAACGGCGCGGTGACGGTAAGCGTAAACATCACCGATGAAGGCACCGGGCAGTCGGGCATTAAAGAGATAACCCTGAACGGCACCACGGTGGCCGGCTACACCGCCACCGACACCGCCCGCGGCAGCTATACCATCACCCTGCCCGCCACCACTGAAAACGACACCGCCTACACCTATGTGGTAACCGACCACGTGGGCAACACCGCCACCAAAACCCATACCGTCACCACCATCGACCGCCTGCTGCCCGGCGTGGCCGCCACCCCGCCCGACGGCACCGTGCTGGGCTACGCCGGTACGCCCATCAACGTAACGCTTAGCTACACCGATGCCACTGCCATACCCGGGCAGGACGGCAGCAGCGGCGTGCCTGCCGCCCAGAAGTGGGTGCGCTGGTACAAGGTGGGCGACACCCCCGGCGACTATGTGCTTTATGATAGCGTCACGCCCAACGGCATCACCTTCAATGTGCGGGGCAAGTATTACATCGACGCCTGGTGCCAGGACAGCGCCGGCAACGGCACGGCCCTGAACGCGGTGACCTTCGGCCCTTACGAGGTGGCCAACAGCCCACCACAGGCCGCGGGCAAAACGGTGGCCCTGTACGAGCACGACGTGACCGGCCAGGGCAACAGCAGCATCACTATAACGCTAAGCGCCACCGAGCCGGACGGCGATAACATGACCTTCGCTTTCACCAACACCACCGCCCTGGGCAGCTGGGGCACCCTGGCACCCGCCGCCGACACCGCATGGCCGGGCGACACCTGGACGCTCACCCACGATGGCAGCGAGTTTTCCACCACCAGCGTAACGCTGACCTACACAGCCACCGACGACTTTGTGGACTACCTGGACAACAGCGAGAGCGCCCCGGCCACCGTAACGGTGAACCTGGTGCCGGTAAATGACGCGCCCGAGGCCCCCACCAGCTTTGCCCTTACCACCGCCGGCCCCTACAAAGGCGGGCAGAGCATCACCCTCTCCTGGCTGCCCGGCAGCGACATTGAAACCAACACAAACGCCCTGGTGTATGTCATCGCCTGGCCCGACGCCACCGCGGCCGGCGGGTGGAACAGCCATGTTACAAACCCCGGCGAGACCACCGCTGCCATCACCCTCCCGGCGGGCATCAACACCAATAACTTCGAGCTGCGCATCCGCACCCAGGACGACAACAGCACCCACTGGAACCCCAACGGCAGCACCGGCCCGGCGCTGTCGGCCGCGGCGCGCATCGAAAACATCAAGGTGGACAGCACCGCCCCCACCGCCACCCACACGCTGGAAAAAAGCGGCTGGACGAACGACGACGTGCTGATCACCCTCACCACGCAGGACGGCACCGCCGCCGAGCTCTGGCAGTCGGGCGTCAGCCACATCACCCCGCCGGGCGGTGTAACCACCGAGGCCGTTCCCGGTTACGTGTACAAAACCACCGGCAATGGCCGCTTTGTGTTCACCCTGCACGATTTGGCCGGCAACACCCGCGATTATTCGGTGGACGTAATGGGCATTGATACGGCGGCCCCCACCATCACCCCCAGCGAAACAGCCATTGCCGCCGGCGCGGGCAAGCTGGCAACCGACAACGTGGCCATCAGCCTGACCTACACCGACCCGGTGGACAGCACCGCCCCCATAGACGGCGGCAACGCCACCAGCGGCCTTACCGCCACCCAGTACAAACTGCTGCGCGATGAGGCCCCGCCCGCCGGCTGGGAAACCGACATCACCGGCTGGAGCCCCTACAGCACGTCCATCCCGCTGGCGCTGAAGGGCAGCTACACGCTGCTGGCGCGCGCGCAGGACGCCGCCGGCAACGTGACCACCGCCAGCTATGGCCCCTATGTCATCAACAACACCACCCCGGTGGCCCACCCCAAGGCTTACACGGTGTACGAGCACACGGTGAGCACCTTCTCCAATACTGCCCATATCCAGATGACCGGCGAAGACAACGACACCGAGGACGCCCCGCAGCTTACCTTTGCCTGGGTACAGAACAGCGAATACGACCGCCTGCTGGGCCTGGGCTTCTACAGCGGCAACGCCTGGGGCACCCTGGAGCCGGCCAGTGGCGGCACCGCCGGCGACGGCAGCCATACCTTTACCCACAACGGCGCCGAGGTGGAAACCCTGCTGCCCGCCGACCGCGTGTTTACCCTGAGCTACACCACCACCGACCCCGCCGGCGCCACCAGCACCGCTGCCACCGTCACCCTCACACTGGTGCCGGTGAACCACCGGCCAAGTAAACCCGACAGCATCGCGGCGGTGGAGACCCTCTACCGGCAGGGCGACCCCGTTACCTTAAGCTGGGCGCTGGGCACCAACCTGGACACTGAAACCGACGACGCCGACCTGGTATACGACGTGGAATACACGCTGGACGGCGCCGCCTGGACGGCCCTGCCCGCCTCGCCCTACAGCGGCGCCGCCCCCAGCGTGGCCATCGCCGCGCCGGCGGGCAACTCGGCCACCTACCGCTTCCGGGTGCGCACCAAAGACACCAACCCCGCCGGCACCGGCTTTATTGACGAAAGCACCGGCACCGCCATCCCCGGTGTTTCCCCCTGGGTGGAAAGCCCCAACTACAAGCTGGACAACACCAAGCCCACCGCCACCCGCACCCTGGTGCCGGCGGCCGACACCGGCGGCGACATCATCGTTACCCTGGCCCCGCGCGATGCCACGCCCAGCGCCAGCTGGCAGTCGGGCATTGACCGTGTGGAGCACCCCGCCACCGCCGGCCTCACGGTGGAGAATGCCGCCACCTACCAGTACCGCATCACCCAAAACGGCAGCTACCTGTTTAAAATATACGACGTGGCGGGCAACCTGCTGGAGTACACCGTGACCACGGGGGTACCGGCCGACCCCATCATCGGCTACGGCGCCACCCACACCCGCCGCGGCCAGCAGGTGGCCGTTAGCTGGACGCACCCCACCACCACCGCCCACTACGAGCTGCAGGTGTATAACGGCAGCAGCTGGAGCACCCTGGTGGCGGCTGCGGCCAAAAACACGGCCAAAACCTACACCTACACCGTGCCGGCCACCTTTGCCGACACCGCCGCCCTCTGCTTCCGCGTGCGCGCGTGGGACAGCGCCGGCCTGCACTCGGCCAACTGGTCTGCCGGGCACAATATTATCTGCGACACCACCAAGCCCACCATCACGCTGACACCCAGCACCCCGGGCAGCGTGTACACCAACCAGGATGTCACCGTTACAATCGGCATCACCGACGCCCTGGCGCGCCTGACCGAAGTGACCATCACGCAGGACGGAACGGGCAGCCCCCTGCCTATCAGCCCCGCCGCCGGCGCCTACAACACCAGCGCGGTGTTCAGCGCCAACGGCACCCTGACGGTGACCGCCCGCGACGCCTGCGGCAACGTGGCCGCCGCCAGCTACAACCCTACCAACATCGACAAGCTGGCCCCGGTGGCCACCGCCGAGGTGACCACCAACGGCAAGCCCTACACCGCCCGCTCGGGCCACCCGCTGCACTTTGCCATCAGCTTTGGCGACGACGGCGTGAGCGGCATTGCCAGCCGCGAATACGCCATTACCTCCTCCAGCGCCGCGCCCACCAGCTGGACGGCCGTGAACGCCCCCACCGCCACCGAAACCCGCAGCGAGCTGGGCCAATACCACCTGCACCTGCGCGCCAGCGATGTTGCCGGCAACGTGACCACCCTGTACGCCGGCATGTTCGAGGTGTACAACACCCCGCCCCAAACACAGGCCCAAACGGTAGAAGTGGACGAGGGCGGCGCGGTAACCTTTGACGTTCTGGCCGTGGAGAATGACCCCAATGACAACATCACCAAATGGGTCATCGTAACAGAGCCCACACACGGTACCCTCACCCGCTTTGGCGGCAATACCTTCCACTACGTTCATGACGGCAAAGACCCCATTGCCGACGACCATTTCACCTATTACGTGGAGGACAGCCGCGACGGCGTGAGCGACACCGCCCTTGTCACCATCAAGGTGGCCGAGGTGAACGACCCGCCCTTTATCCTGAACCTGCCCCAAACGGTGGACATTCCCTGGAACACCACCACCCCCGTCGCCTTTGAAATTGCCGACGCGGACGACTTGACCCTTTCCCTTGCCTGGCTGGTGCGCACCGGCAGCAAAACGGTGCTGCCGCTGAACGCCGTGGCCATCACCGTGGTGCCGCGCGCGGGCGGCCACGAGGCCGACGTGGTGATGAATCTGAGCCCGGTGCGAGACGCTTTCACCGAGGCGGACAGCCCGGTGGCCATCACCCTGCGCCTGCGCGACGCCGAGGGCCTGCAGGCCGAGCAAACCCTGTGGGTGAACGTGCTGCGCGCCGCCCAGCCCCCCAAAGCGCAAGACCAATACCACTTTGTGCTGCCGGGCGGCACGGTGCGCGGGGCCATTGCCGCCACACCCGACCATGGCTCCAGCATCGCCGGCTACACCTTTGGCACCTTAAGCGAAGGCAGCCAGTGCGCCCTGTCCACCGCGGCCGACGGCAGCTTCAGCCTGAAAGCCGGGGACGGCTTCGTCAGCGACGCCTTCCCCGTGTGCGTGCACGATGCCAACGGCCTTTCTACCGACATCACCGTACACATAAGCAGCCAGGCCATCAGCCAGGAGAATGTGCCGGTAGACCGCCTGGTAAGCAGCATTCCCGGCCTTGCCGCGCTGGACCCCGCCGGCGTGAGCGTAAGCGTGGAGAGCAGCAGCCACCCCGATATCCTGCCGGTGGAAAACTGCGACTTTGTGCTGGCCGCGGGGGGCGAGCTGCAGCTGTACTACAACCCCACCGCCCACCGCTATGGCGAGGTGACCCTGACCCTGAGCGTCACCCTGGCCGACGGCACCGTGCAAAAGCTGAGCATCCCCATCTCCATCAAACCCGTGAACGACCCCCCGGTGGTGACGGTGAAGACCGACAGCCCGCTGAATGACGGCGTGTATGACGTTTACATTGGCGAAAGCATGACCGGCCAGCTGCTGGCCGACGACAGCCTGGACGCGAGCGCCTATGCCTGCCAGGACTTCTCCTTTACCTGCCTGCCCGGGCACCTGCCGCAGTTTGGCACCCTGGCCGTGGAGGCCGACGGCCGCTACACCTACACCCCCGACGCGGGCTTTGTTGGCGAAGACGAGTTCTGCATCACCGTGGCCGAGCTTACCGGCTGGGCGGAGAACCAGAACCCCACCAGCCTGCCCGCCGGCGTTATCGATGTTTCCAACGGGGTGCCGCTGCTGGCGCAGGTGGTACACATCCAGGTATCGGTGGGCGAGCGCCCGCCGCCGGCCAAACCGGAGAAACCCGCCAAGCCCGAAGACCCCGCCTCCAGCCAGCCGCCCGAAGCACCGGCGGCCGCCCCACCCGCCGGCGCCCCCGCCGCCACTGCGCCCGGCCAAAGCGCCGGCTCTTGGACACCCGCGCTGGAGGTAAAGGACACCCCCGAAGGCGGCGGCACCACCTATGAGACACCGGAAAAAGAATCCCCCGAAAAGCTGCCCGAGGCCGAGCCGCCCGATGAACCAGACCCGCTGGATTTGACAGAGGCCCCGCTGGAAGAACTTTCGCCCGCGGGCTGGGTGTGGCCGGCCATCCTGGGCGCTGCGGCATTGGTGCTGGTTCTGCTGCTGTTGCTGCTGTTCGGCTGCCGTATCCGCGTTACCGCTGTGTGGCGCGACGACGCCGGCCGGCCACAAACCCGCACCCGCACCCTCTGGTTCAGGCGGCTTAGCCATGCCGGCGAAGATACCCGCCGCCTGGACATCACCATGGACGATACCGGCCCGCTGGCCGGCCTGGCCTTCCGCCTGCACTTTGGCCCGCTGTACCGGCGCCACTTCTACACGCAGCCCATTCAACTGGCCTTTGGCGCGCACACCCTGCACACCCACCTGCCCGAAAAAGACGCCTACCGCCAAAACGGCCTGAAAGCCCAGGGCAGCGGCTTTACCCCCGAATGAGCGTATTATAGGGCGCGGGGCTGCTCCCCTGCCCTTCGGGCACAAGGCGGCCTGCTGCTGTTCCTGCTCTAAACCAGCCGTGCTTTGACAGGCGCAAAAACCGCCCTCATATATGAGGGCGGTTTCATGTTTATTCTTCCGCTGCCTGTGCCTCGGTGGCCGGCGGGGTGTCGGCGCCTGCCTCTTCGGGGGGCTTGGGGTTCTTGGGCGGGCGGCCGCGCGGGCGTTTGGGCTTGTTGAGCTCCTCGGGGTCCTTTGGCTTGGGTGGGCGGCCACGCGGGCGCTTGGGCTTGTTAAGCTCTTCGGGGTCCTTCGGCTTGGGTGGCCGGCCGCGCGGGCGCTTGGGCTGGGCCAGTTCCTCGGGGTCCTTCGGCTTGGGCGGCCGGCCACGCGGGCGCTTGGCCGGCGCCTCGGCGCCAGCATCGGCAGCCGGTGTGGCCGCAGTGGCTTCCTGGGCAGCGGGTGCAGCAGCAGGCTTGTCGGCCTCCGCCGGTTTGGGGGCCGCCTCCGCTTTGGGTGCCGGTT
>Ga0123333_10003269_pt1 | contig 15817 bp, 13 predicted proteins | sample BioC12SIPDNA_3_FD_89957 | JGI IMG/M metagenome (GOLD analysis project Ga0123333, IMG submission 89957) | Anaerobic biogas reactor microbial communites from Washington, USA - Biogas_R2_B C12 SIP DNA | ecosystem: Engineered > Bioreactor > Anaerobic > Unclassified | place: Washington, USA... | reverse complement strand
CGGGGTGCACTTCACATTTGGGGCGAGCTTTGAACCACAGAGCGCACGGAGATCACAGAGGGGATATTTTTGAGAGACTCGCAAAACAATCCTCTCTGTGCCCCCTGTGGCCTCTGTGGTAGGCTCTTTGCCCCGAATCTGGAACGCACCCGTCGCGCGGGGGACGACGCCGGGCCGGCCCGCGTTCGGGCAAAATAGACAAATGCGCATCGACTTATGTGCAAGCCGGCAAATTGCGTCTTGGCTAATGCCCTATAGCCTGATAAAATGAAATCGGGGTAGACAGTATGTCTGGTCAGAGTTCTGAACGACACAAAACGCGGATTCGATGCACTTTTTAAAGTACGTCTGACCCAAAGAGTATTTTTGTGTTTGCGACCCCAGCACTCCCCTGGTCGTTGAATAGACGATGATCGGATGCGCTCCGCAACACGCCAACTCGAGCGCAAACACGAGTATGCTGGGCCAACTCGCCCCAAGAGCTCTGCAGCCACCATACGACCCCATGCGCATCTCCTTAGCCGTTCGCTGACTGTGCGCTAGGGGATTTTGGGTTGTCGAGAGCGGCCGCAGATGACAGCGTATCTGATTGTAGACGTCGATGATTTGCTCCAGCGCCTGGAGACCCGTGGGGTAGCACTAGACATCCACACGGTCGCCGCGGCCTTGTTGAACAGCGCCGCACTGGCGGCCGGGTTGGGCAGCCCGGCGGAGCTGGTCGCGGTGGCGGTAGCCGATTGGAACCGCTATCGCCGGCCCAGCGGAAGCGCTGGCGTGAGCGTCCAGCAGGTCTTCGCCAGCGAAGGGTACGACCTGTTCAACGTGCCCGATCGCAAATTCGTGGCGGACGCCCTGCTGATGCACTATTTCTCGTTCGACACCGAGTCGGTCGATGAGCTGATCATCGCGACCAGCCAGCTCGATATCTCCACGCTGGTGCACCGCGTCCAAACGACCGACCGCGCTCGCGTGCGTATCTGGGGCGACGAGCCGCCGCCCGACCTGGAAGGCGTGATCTTCCAGCCGCTGGAGTCCATTCTGGGCATCCCCAGCAAGACGGTTGCGCTCTACATCGACTTCGAGAACATCTCGATCAGCCTCAGCGAGCAGGGTTACATCCTGGATATCGACACGCTGCTGGAAGGCATGCTGCGCCAGGCCCAGTCTCATGGCCAGGTGATTCACATGGCGGCCTATGCGCCGTGGGGCCAGCGCGGCAGCCTAGCACCCCTCACCGACCGGACCGGGCGCGAAGTCTCCGACGAAGTGCCCAGCCGCCTGGCGCGGGCCAATATCGACCCGGTCTTCAGCCTGCCCGGCAAGAACAGCGCCGACATGCGCATCGCCAAAGAAGTGCTCGACGACAGCGCCGCAGCCGACAGCGCCGACGTGTTCATCATCGCCAGCGGCGACCGCGACTTCAACGAGGTCTTCAGCGCCGTGCGCGCCCGCAACAAGCAGGTCATTGTGTGGGGCGTGCGCGGCAGCACCAGCCGCCTGGTCGAATCCAACCCCGCCCTGGCTGTCGAGTACATCGAGGATTTCTGCAATCTCGAGCGCCACGCGGACGTCCTGGCGGCGGCGAGCATCACCAGCACGCCGCGCGCCGGCGCCGACCTGACCGAGCCGGAATTCCGCCCGTCGCAGTGGTCGAGCGTGATTCTCCAACTCGACCAGATGCTCAACGAGGCCGATGTCGACGACGTCAGCCTCGATGCCCTGGTCGACCGGCTGATCGACGTGCGGGCCGTGCCGAACGCCGATCGCGCCGAAAACTTGATCACCCAGTCGGCGGGCCACGGGCTGCTGCTGATCGATCCCGGGGCGGGCGCAGTGCGGCTCAACCACGCCAACCCGATCGTCGAAAAGACGCTGCTGATTCGCGACCGGATCGTGCACCGCGTCGCCAATACGCTGCACGTCCGCGGCTGGGAGTACGTGAACTACGGCTTCCTGCTCAAAGGCATTGGCATGGACCACGGCCTGACCGGGCCGGGCCTGAACGTGAACGATACCTGGCGCTCGGAGTGGGTCGACACGCTGGTGCGCGAAGGCATTCTCACCCGCGAACTGGTCCCACACCGCCACAATCCCGAGGACCTCGTCCCGGTGATCAAGCTGGCCGAGGCCGAGGTACCCAGTGCCGGGCAGCCGCTGCCCGGCGTCACGCGGGACGATGTCGACAAGATGATCCGCCGCGTGATCGTGAGCGTCGAGCAGTTCACCAGCTTCCGCGGCTTCGCGTGGTGCCCGTTGGGCAGCCTGCACCGCCGCCTGCGCCCCTTCGATCCGAGCACCACGTTCCAGCAGGCCGTCGAGGAGCTGTTGGAAGACGGCGCCGTCGCGGTCGAGGAGTACGAGAACCCGCAGAGCGATTACACGACGAAAGGCATCTCGCTGATCGAGGACTCGGCCATCGTGCAGGAAGTGTTAGCCGAGCGCAACAACTTCGTGCGTGTGCTGCTCGAGCTGTACGAGAGCCGCCACGCGATCAGCGCCGAGACCTTGCAGGAACACCTGCCGCACATGAACGGTGATGACCTGGACCTGTGGATCTCGATTATGCAGTCCGAGAATGTGCTCAAGTCGGTGCCGGGCCAGCCTGACGTCTTCAGCCTGTTCCGCACCCACCACACCGTCTCGCTCGTCGCGGGCGATTCGCCGGAAAGCTGAGCGGGGTCGCTTTCCTCCACGCTCCCGCACGGGCGCGCGGCTCCGGCTGTGGCCTTCCAGGCTGGGGCGGGAATTCTCCATTTCTTCCGGTATTAACGCCGATCAGACATTCACTGCTACATTCGGCCTTCCATTTGCCCCCTGGGGGTGGTATAATCCTCACCGGCGCTTCGCCATTTGCTCGACCGACCGGTGGACCAACGTCCGGTCTGCCCGGTGACGACTATGAACAAAGGATAGGGACGCATGGGCATCACCAAGCAGGAAAAAGAAGAGATCATCCAGAACTTTGCCCGTCATGAAGGTGACACGGGCTCGCCCGAGGTGCAGATCGCGATCCTCACGACGCGCATCGATCAGCTCACCGAGCACTTGAAGATCCACAAACATGACGAGCACAGCCGTCGCGGCCTGTTGAAGATGGTTGGCTTGCGCCGCCGTCACCTTAAATACCTGAGCCGCAAAGACCCGGCAGCCTACCGCGCGTTGATCGAGCGCCTGGGGCTGCGCCGCTAATTCCGAAAGACGATGGCAAACTCGTGGATCTGAGCATCCACGCGTTGACGATACCCTATGACGCCTTACACCGTTATACCGGCATGGGCCGCGCCGGACGTTTCGCCCTCACGGACGCGAGCGAAGCGGCCCACCTAATGTCAATGAGCCCGGGGCGGCAGGAATTGGAACATGCGGTCAAGCAGGTGACGCGCTCCGACAGATGTCGGGTTGGCGCGCCCCTTGACACCAGGTTCCAGTCCCTGACCTCCGGGCCTTGTTACTGATACGGAGGTTTCCATGGACAGTAACAACACCATGCCCGCCAGCCACCGCTTTGCCGCCACCATCGGCGATAGAGAGGTCACGATCGAGACGGGCAAGCTGGCCGAACAGGCCGGCGGCGCAGTTGTGGTTCGCATGGGCGACACGATGGTGTTCGCCACAGCCACGATGAGCGCCCTCGTCCGCGAGGGAATCGACTTTTTCCCGCTGAGCGTGGACTACGAAGAGAAGCTGTACGCCGCGGGACGCATCCCCGGCAGCTTCATGCGCCGTGAGGGGCGCCCGTCCGAGGCGAGCATCTTGATCGCCCGCGTGACCGACCGCCCGCTGCGCCCGCTCTTCCCCGCGGACCTGCGCAACGAAGTGCAGGTGATCGTCACTCCGCTGAGCCACGACCAGGAAAACCACGCGGATATGCTGGCGATCCTGGCGGCGAGCGCCGCGCTGCACATTTCGGACGTGCCGTGGGGCGGCCCGATCGGCGCGGTGCGCGTGGGCTTGATCGACGGTGAGTTCGTGCTCAACCCGACCATCCCCGAGATGGAAAACAGCCTGCTCGATCTGCGCATGGCCGGCACCGAAGACGCGATCATCATGGTCGAGGCCGGGGCCAGCGAGGTCGACGAAGAGACGATGATCCGCGCGCTGCGCTTCGGCCACGAGTCGATGCAGGGCCTCATCGCCGTCCAGAACCAGATGCGCGAGCAGGTCGGCAAGCCCAAGCGCGAGTACGAGCCTGCCGCGGTGAACACCGCGCTGGCGGATGAAGTCGAGGCCAAGATCACCGGCGAGATCGCGCAGATCGTCGCCAACCGCCTGGAGCGCGACGACCGCAACGCGGCGCTGGACGAGCTGCGCGAGCGCCTGCTGGCCGAGTACGAGCAGACCTACGCGGCCTCGCCCGAGGAAGCTGTCAGCCTCAAGCAGGTGCGCGAAGCCCTCAACGACACGCTGAAGAAGGAAGTGCGGCGCCGCATCCTGGAAGACGGCATCCGGCCCGACGGGCGCGACTACACGACGATCCGCCCGCTGGCCGCCGAGGTCGACGTGATCCCGCGCGTACACGGGTCGGGCCTGTTCAAGCGCGGCCAGACGCAGGTACTCAGCATCTGCACGCTGGGCACCCCGCGCGACAGCCAGCCGCTCGACGGGCTGTATCCGGAAGACACCAAGCGTTACATGCACCACTACAACTTCCCGCCCTACAGCACGGGCGAGACGTGGTTCCTGCGCGGGCCCAAGCGCCGCGAGATCGGGCACGGCGCGCTGGCCGAAACGGCCCTGCGCCCGATGATCCCGCCGGAAGATGAATTCCCCTACACCATCCGCGTCGTCAGCGAGGTGATGTCGTCCAACGGCAGCACCAGCATGGCGAGCGTATGCGGCAGCACCCTGGCGCTGATGGCGACCGGCGTGCCGCTGATCCGCCCGGTAGCGGGCATCGCCATGGGCCTGATCAAAGAGGGCGACCGCTTCGCCGTCCTGACCGACATCCAGGGCATGGAAGATCACCTGGGCGACATGGACTTCAAAGTGGCCGGCACAGCCCAGGGCATCACCGCCCTGCAGATGGACATCAAGATCAAGGGCGTCAGCGACGAGATCATGCGCCAGGCGCTGGCCCAGGCCCGCGACGCGCGCCTGCAAATCCTCGACGTGATGCTCAAGGTGATCCCCGAGCCGCGCACAGAGCTGAGCCAGTACGCGCCGCGGATCGAGATCATCCACATCAACACCGAGAAAATCGGCGCGGTCATCGGCCCAGGCGGCAAGGTGATCCGCAGCATTCAGGACAAGACCAACACCAAGATCGATATCGCCGAGGACGGCACGATCTTCGTCGCCAGCAGCGACGGCCCCAGCGCCGACCGCGCGCGCGACATGATCCTGGCCCTGGTCGAAGAGCCGGAGCTGGGGCGCATCTACACCGGGCGCGTGGTGCGCGTCGAGGCCTATGGCGCCTTCGTCGAGCTGCTGCCCGGCCAGGATGGCCTTGTCCCGCGCGACCAACTGGCCGATCACCCGGTCACGCGCACCGAGGACGAGGTCCAGGTCAATGACGAGATCATGGTCATGATCACGGACATCGACGCGGGCGGCAAGATCCGGCTCAGCCGGCAAGCCGTCCTGGAAGGCTGGACGCTCGAACAGGCGCGCGCCGCCGACTCGCGGATTGGCAGCGGGGGTGGTGGCGGCAGCCGTGGCGGGCGCGGTGGTGGTCGCGGTGATCGTGGCCGTGGCGGCGATCGCGGGCGCAGCGGCGATCGAGACCGCAGTGGCGATCGAGGCCGCGGTAGTGACCGTGGTCGCGGTGGCGACCGGGGCGGCTACGGCGGTGGTCGTGGCGACCGTGGCGGGCGCGACTAACCCGGCACAGCTCACACCCTGACAGATGATCGGGCGCTCCCATCTTGGCGAGCGCCCGATTTTTTATCTTCGAAGCCCTCGGCCCCGGCTCACCAGACGCCCGGCAGCAAACGATAGCGCACGCGTTGGGCGTAGTCCAGGTACCCCTCTAGCTCGCTGCGCAGCGCGCGGTCTTCAAGCGCTGTGCGGAGAATGTGACACGCCACTGCCAGCGCGCTGGGGACCATCGCCACCCACGAACCGAACACCAGCGGTACCGCGACTTGATAGATGATCGCGCCAGTGTATCCCGGATGCCGGACGAACCGGTAGGGACCCCCCGAGACAACGGTCTGGCCGCGTTCGGTCTGGATGCGCACGGTTGCGGAGAAAAAGCGATTGGCCGCCATAGCCCAGAGCGTGAGTAACGCTCCACCCAGGAACAACACAACAGCGATGATCCATAAAGCAGCCGGGATGGAGCCGGACCACCCGAACCGCTCATCGAGCCCGGCTGTCAGCCAGGTCAAAAGGGGAAAAACGAGCACCGCCAGGATGACCAGCCATTCATCCCACGGCTTGGTTCCCTCGCGTTTTTCCGAGCGCTCGGCCAGCAGGTCCGGGCTGGTGGGAATGAGCACGGCAGCATCGAGCACGATGATCGCCGCCGACAATCCCAGGCAGACCCATCCTTCGGGCCAGCGCAGCGTTCCAGCCGAGAGAAACAAGACGAGGGCGAGCAAGACCAGGAAAAAAGCCTGTTTGCGTATCCAGAGCATCACACCTTGCCTGATCTCCGGCGAGGTGGGGTGAACGCGGAGGGGGTTCGCGCTCATGATGACCTCCTGCAGGGTCTAATGATCGGCGCTCCCACAATGTAGCGCTGAAACCATTTATTAGGAACCCCTAATTATTAGGGGGCACAGGGTCAGCCCCTCCGCGAATGTGGGACGCATCACGACTCTCACCGCACACCCGACTCAGCCAACAGACGCTAGTACACCGCCCACGAGACCCACGTCTGCGTGCCGATCATCACCAGCTCGCGGCCTTCGCTACGGAAGCCCAGCGCTTTCACCGGCTCGGTCTGATCGGCCAGCGTCGCCAGCAGCGCCCCGGTATCCGGCTCCCACAGGCGCGCGCCGTTGGTGAGCAGATCGTCGTCGAGCCGGGCGTCCGCCGCCGCCAGGACGGTGCCATCCGGGCTGTAGGCGACGAACAGCACTGGGTCGTTACCCGGCTCGCCCAGCGTGCGCAGTTCCGTCGCGGTGGCGATGTCCCACAGCACCACGGTGCTATCTTCCGCGCCGCCGGCCAGCGTCCGCCCGTCTGGGCTGAAAGCCATGCTCGGCGTGCCGCGCCGCCCGTATTCACCCGGCAGCAGCGCGCGCTGAGTCTGGGTGGCGACTTCCCACAGGTAGATGCCCTTGCCGGGCACCGACACCGCCAGCAGGCTCCCATCCGGGCTGAAAGCGAGGTCGGCGGCGGGCGCGTCCAGGTCGAACGTCACCTGCGCGCCGTTCGCCAGGTCCCACAGCCAGACCATATCCTCGGCTCCGGCGGGCTCGCGCTCGGGCAAGTCGCCGCTGCTCACCGCCAGCACGCGGCCGTCCGGGCTGAAGGCCATGCTGTTGGGCACAAACGGCACCTGCAGGCCGCTGGTGCGCGTGACCTCCAGCGGGATATCCGCGGCCAGCTCCCAGGCAAACAGCATCTTGGGGCCGGGGTTCTGCGGGTCCTCCTCGAGAGTGGCGAACCGGGCCGCCGCGCTCTCGTGGCGCGCCGCGACAATGTCCAGCACGTCGAAGTCCTCGTTGCCGAGCGGCGTCACGTCTGGCGTGATCGTGTCGCCGAAATAGAACACCAGCCGCCGGTTCGCCACGATCAGCGCGTCCGTGCTCGGCGGCGGCAGCAGCGCGATCTGCTCGACCGTGTCGCGCAGGGCGCGCTCGGTGAACAGCCGAGCCTGGTCTGCGTTGGTCGACGTGATCACCGCCCGCCGGTCATCGCCGGGCGTGGGGGATGGCGTGACGGTGGGCAGCGGGCCCACCGGTTCCAGCCAGTATTCCAGGTCGTCGCCTTCGACCACCCAGCCGGTCACCGTCCCGGCGCGGCTCTCGTAGCTGATCTGCCACCAGGTCCGGCTGGGGCTGCATTCCGGGCCGCCGATCACGTCCATCTGCGCGCCGGGCAGCAGCAGGCCGGCCACATCGCTGCCGGTGTCCGGCATCTCGCGGATGTTGATCGAGCCGGTCGTGGTAGAACGCGCCACCGCGCCAACCGCCAGCCGGGCCGGCAGCGCGCCGGCGCAGACCGCGATGCCCACCGGGGGCGGCGCGGGCGTGGTGGGCCTAGGCTGGGGCGTCGTATCGTCACCGGGGCCGATCGTCGGGATGGGCGTGCCGGGCACGGTCGCCTGCCCGCCCGGCGAGCACAGAAACAGCGTGCTCCGGTCGGCGGAGACGCGGTAGTCGTAGGTCACGCCTTCGTAGGTCAGCAGGATCTGGTAGCCGTTGGTGATCACCTGCGGGTAGCTCAGCCCTGGCTTCGGGCAGCCGAGCGATGTGTCGGGGAAGTTCTTCTGTTCCCACTGCCAGCTCGACAGATCGTCGAGCGCCAGGGTCTTGCCGGCGCGCTGGCTGAGATCGGCCAGGGCATCGAGGATCACGTCGGGTTCTTGAGCATAGGCGGCCATGGACATCCCCAGCACAACCAACGTGCCAAGCGCCATCACCAAGAGTCGCTGTTTCATCGCTGTACCTCGCGCATCATCTGTCCGGCGGCAGGAAAGCCTGCACGTGAAAACGCGATACGTGCTCCAGCGGCTGGCGTGGATCCATGTTGCTGTCGCGGATGGCCGCGCGCACGGCAGCCAGTCCCCGCGCCAATTCCGCATCCGAGAGCCGCCAGAAGCTCGACCACACGCGCCGCTCCGCCTGGTCGAGGAAAGCCTGGGGCGTCTGTGTCGTCACGTACTGGTGCGCCCGCGTGTCGCCCACCGGCCGCCAGCCTTCGTCTTCCAGAAACGTCCGATAGCGCTCACGCGGGACGCCCACATTCGGCCGCGTGATCTCGCCCACCGCCGACTCCCAGGCGTTCCAGAGCACGGACTCGCCCCTGCCCCGGTCGCCTTCGTTCCAGCCGGAGACCAGGCACCCACCGGGACGCAGCACGCGCGCCACCTCGCGGAGCGCGCTCTGCCAGCCGGGGATCAGGTGGAAGACGTGAACGGCCACCGCCGCATCGAACGCGCCCGGCGCCAGCGGGAGCCGGGTCACGTCGCCCTCGACGAGGCGCACCGGCTCGGCGACACGTTTGGCGCGCAGGCGCTCCAGCATGGGCCGCGCCAGATCGACGCCGACGATGCTTCCGGCGTGCCCCGCCAGCGGCAGGGCGATGCGCCCGGTCCCCACGCCGACTTCCAGCACGCGGCTGAACGGCGTCAGGCGGGCGGCCTGGGCGATCATGGCCGCGATGGGTTGGTCCTCGCCCGGCGGAAAGCCGCGCGTTTCGTCATAGAAATCTGCGGCCCGATCGAACCGTACTGACTCCGGCGACATGACTGCCTCGCTGAGCGGCACGCCCGGCCCGGTCAGGGCTGGCGGTCGAGGCTAAGCCGGCTGATGAAGTCGTTGATCGAGATGGTGGGCATGGTGAGCGGCTTCAGGTGCCCGTGGGCAATCAACTCCATGCTGACGCGGGCGATGGTTTCGTTGTCTGGTGCCTCGATCACGTGCACGAAATCGTACTGGCCGAGCGTGGCGTACTGCTCCAGCACCTTCACCCCCAGGTTTTCGATATCCATGCTGATCTGGCGCAGGCAGGCGGGGTTTTCGACCACGCATTCCACACCTTCGATGGTGAGCGTGCTCAACAACAGGTAAATGGGCATAAACGGTTTCCTCTCTTCAAGACTATCGTGACTCAAATCTCTCTAAACTCATCACTTGCATTTAATTCTACAAGACCGCAGGCCGGATAGCGATAGGCGGCGATCACGATCTGCCGCCGGTTGGGCCGATCGGCCAGATACCCCCGATCGGCGCGCCCGGCGACCCACCGGGTGGGGGCTAGCCCGCCCTAGGCCGAGTCGAGGATGAAGCCGGGCTCCAGAGTCCCGCCGCACCACGGGCAGCGATCGATCTGGTCCGTCATAGCCCCTCCTGGCTAGTCCATCGCGTTTTGCCACACGGCATCGAGCGCCATCAGCGCAGTGAGGTTGCGCATCGTGTAGCCGCTCTGCAGGCCGCCGGGCGTGAAGGTGGCCGTCGCGCCGGGGACCGGCCCGCCGCTGGGATGGTAGTTGTCCGCCGCCAGGCCCTTGTTGGGCAGTCCTTGCAGCGCCAGCCAGTAATCCCACAAGGGCACGTCTGCGCTGGCCGCCACGTCGCGGATGATCGCGTTGAGGGTGTGAACGCGCTCGCTGTCGTCGGGATTGGTCAGGTTGTCGGGAATCGTGCTCAGCACCGGGATCACGCCGAAATCCGCGCTGATCCGGACGATCGTCTCCAGGTTCTGGCGGTAGGTGCTGTCGTCCACGCGCAGCGGGATGTCATTGGTGCCGATCATGATCAGGGCCACAGCCGGCCGCGCGACGCGGTACTCGCACACCAGCGGCGACTCATATGGCTCGCAGAGCTCCGGAGCGAAGCTGCTGGCGGGATTCAGCAGGTCGAGGCTGGTCCAGCCGCCGCGCGCCGCCAGGCTGGGCCGGGCGAACGAGGCGCGGAACGCGTAATAGACCGGTTGGAGCGCGCCATACGCGCCCCACTCGACGGGCCCGGCGCCCAGCGGCTTGAGGAAATCCTCGCTGGCGGTGATGCTGTCGCCGATCTGCGACAGAGTCGTGCGGCCGTTGCCCTGAGTCTGCCCGTGCTGGTAGATCGCGCGGGCGCGCGGGCCGATGACCGGTACCACGCCCGCCGGGATATCCGGCGCGCTGACCGGGGCCGCCGGGTCCGCCGCCTCGACCGGGAGCGCCGTCGGATCGCCGGAGACGCGCACCAGCGCCTTGTACAGCCAGCCCGTCTGGCCGCCCGCCGATCCCTTGACCCAGGCCCCATCTGCGGTGCGCGCGGTCAGCAGGACGCGCGACCCCTCCGGCAGCGTCCGCAGCACGGCGAAGCCGGTCCCCGGCCCGGCGCGGAAGTTCATCGCCCCCGTGGTGACGCCCGTCATGGTCCCCTCGCCGGGAGCCGGTTGTGGGGCTTCCTCGCTGGCTCCCGCGCGGTCGATGCGCGGCAGCGCGGACAGGTCCGCGCCCGGCTCGAAAGCGAGATAATCCGCCAGGGCCCACCCGCTGAGCGCGCCGTCCGGCGCGGTGATGAACACCCACAGCCCGCTATCGTGCGGGTCGTCTTCGCGCCCGGTGACGCGCACCTCGTCGCCGCCGGCCACCTGCCCCACCGCCGGCGCGGAGAGATCGGGCGCCTCGCGGACGTTCAGCCGGTGCGGGATCACCGTTGCCTGGAGAGCGGTCTGAGCGTGGATGGGGCCAGCCTCAAGAAGGAGCACGATCACCAACACGCCTGCAAGAATCTGTCGTGTGTGGTTCTGCCTCATGATGCGCGATCTCCTCCGCGCTATTTTTGCGCAACGACGTAAAGATGCGAGCAATACGCATCGGACCGGTAGGGAATGCGGTGTATCAGTGACCAGACCAGGCGCCCGACCGGGTGAGAACCCGCGCGCTTTTTTCCCCGTTTCGTCCAATAGAGTGGAGTGAAACCGGTGTGCGTTAAAAACCGGTTGACTTCACGCTGGCTGTATAAACGAATATGCCCCATGTGCCCCACCGTCTCAAGCTTCTGAAACTCAGTCACCGGATCGCCCTGATAATCTCTGCCCCTGAGAAAACCCCACCGATCGATGGGCGTGATATTTGGAACCGCGAGCAACAGCTTGCCCCCAGGGGCCAGCACGCGATGAAGCTCCCGCAGCGTGAACAACGGATTCCAGCGCAGATGCTCCAGCACTTCGCTGAACAGGATCGCGCGGAAAGAATCAGCGGGAAAAGGGAGAGGCTCTCGCTCAATGTCCACTGGCGTGACCGTCACGTGGTATTTATCCCAGAACGCCTGCACGCGCTGCGGCGCGAGATCGACACCCTGGACAGCGATGCCGAGCTCGTGGGGCAACACCACCAGGTGACCGGGAACGCTGCCCACATCCAACACGTCGCCTTCAAGCAGCTGTTGCTGTTCCAGCAGCATGAGCACATCCAGATATCGCCACCGGTGGTTGGTCAGGTAGGCAGACCACCAGCCCGCGATCTCAGGGGCGATCAGGCTAGCATCGGCCTGCATAGCATCCAGGATCGTCGCGGCTTGAGAATGTTTACCGGACGGCATGCACATGCTCCTCTATCCGATGGTGGGCAGCGCCACCCTGCCAACCGCGGCTAATACGCCTTGGCGAAATAGGCCATCTCGTCCGCCGCGCCGCCGCAGATCGCGCACGCGCCGGTTTGGCCGGGGTGCGGCTGCTCCAGGGGGAAGCACCGGCTGACGGCCTGGGCATCTTCCTTGACGCGCTGCTCGCAGGCCGCGCTCCCGCAGAACCACGCCAGCGCCCATTCGTCATCCCTGATCACGCGGATCAACTCGTCATAGCCGCCGGTGATCTCGCGCAGGTGGCTGTCGCGGAACTCGGTCGCCTGCTGCAGCAGGTTGGCCTGGATCGCGTCCAACCGCTCGCGAATGAGGGCCACCAGCCCATCCTGCGAGACGAACTCCTTGCCCGCCTTGCCGGGGATGTCGCGCCGGGCCAGCGCCACGCTGTTCTTGGCGACGTCCTTCGGTCCCACTTCCATCCGCAGCGGCACGCCGCGCATCTCCCAATCGTTGAACTTGAAGCCCGGCGACAGGTTCTCGCGGTCGTCGACGTGCACGCGCACGCCCGCCTCGCGCAGCACCGCCGCCAGCCGCTCGACCGTCTCGGCGACCGGGCCGCGCTCGTCGTCATTGCGGAAGATCGGCACGATCACCACCTGGATCGGGGCCAGCCGGGGCGGCAGGCGCAGACCCTGGTCGTCGCCATGTGTCATGATGATTGCGCCGACCATGCGCGTGCTCAGGCCCCAGGACGTCGTCCAGCAGAACTGCAGCTCGTTGCTCTCGTCGGTGAACTGGATCTCGAACGCTTTGGCGAAGTTTTGGCCCAGGTCGTGGCTGGTGCCGGACTGCAGCGCCTTGCGGTCGCGCATCATCGCCTCGATGCTGAAGCTGGCGACCGCTCCGGCGAAGCGCTCCTGGTTGCTCTTGCGGCCCTGGATCACCGGGATGGCCGCGTCGTTGATCGCGAAATCGGCGTACACGCCGAGCATCCGCATCGTCTCTTCGAGCGCATCCTCGTGCGTGGCGTGGGCGGTGTGGCCCTCCTGCCACAGAAACTCCATCGTGCGCAGGAACAGCCGCGTGCGCAGCTCCCAACGGACCACGTTGGCCCACTGATTGATCAGCAGGGGCAGGTCGCGGTGCGACTGGATCCATTTCTGGAAGGCCCAGCCGATGATCGTCTCCGATGTGGGCCGGACGATGAGCGGCTCCTCGAGCTGTTTGCCGCCGCCGATGGTGACGACGGCCAGCTCCGGCGAAAAGCCCTCGACATGCTCGGCCTCTTTCTTCAGAAAGCTCTCCGGGATGAACAGCGGGAAATACGCGTTCTGGTGGCCGGTCGCCTTGAAACGGCGATCCAGGCCGCCCTTGACGCCTTCCCACAGCTCGTAGCCGTACGGCTTGATGATCATGCAGCCGCGCACCGGCGAATAGTCGGCCAGGTCGGCCTTCTGCACGACATCGGTATACCACTTGGAGAAATCTTCGCTTTGCGGGGTAACGCCCTGCTGTGACACGGTGGGTAGCTCCTTGCGTTCGTCGGGAATGGTGTGGCCCGTCACGGCTCAATGTCGCTCAAATCGTTCAAGCTCGATTGTACCGCATTTGCCTCATTCGTCACGGGATCGCCAGACCCCCCGGCCCACGAAAAACCGCCGGACAATGCGCCCGGCGGCGTTCGATCAGATCAAGATGCGGCGGGAGAATAGCGCCCCGGCCCCTCACTCCGCCACCTTCAAAAACGCGGCCCTATACGCCCCGGCCAGCCGGCTCTCGTGCGCCGCCACGATCAGCAAGCCGAGCTGCATCTCGGACTGCTCGCGGAGAAATGCCTCGCGCGTGGGCGGGTCCCACTCGTCCCACAGGGCGCGGAAGTTGGGCCGGTCGGCCAGCGGACCCAGCACATCCTCTGTGACCTGCGCCTCGAGCATCTCCAGCGGGCCGCCCTGCAGCGCCCGCCTGACGTCCAGGTAGGCCGGCACGAACACATCATGCACCAGCTTGCCCAGCCCCGTCAGATCGTACCCGCGCCGGACATAATCCTCGCGAAAGCCCGGATCATCCCACAAGGCGTCGAGCACGGCGCTCGCCGCCCGGCAATACACGCACATCCGCCTATCTTCTCCCTTGAGTTCGCCTGACGGTCGTTCTCCCCCTCATGCGCGATCGCCGTCCCCCCGGCGCAGCGGCACATCCGGCGGCGCCGCCCACCACGCCTCCAGCGCGGGCACCACGTCCTCCGGCGCATCGACCAGCGTCAGGCGATCCAGCTCGCGTGGCCCCATCGCCGCGTCGCTGGCAAAGGTGGCGACCAAGCGCCGCCACATCGGCCCCACCAGCACGAACGGTCGCGCCGATATCTCGCCCACTTGCAGCAGGCTCCACACCAGCGCGATCTCGCTGAGCGTGCCCACGCCGCCGCGCACCGCCACGAAGGCGTCCGGCTCTTCGACCATGAAGTACAGCCGGTCGCGCAGCGTCTCGAACGTGACGACGTCCTGCACCCAGCGGTTGACGCGCAGCCCGCGGTCGCGGAACAGCCCCACCTCTACGCCCACCACGCGCCCCCCGGCCTCAGCCGCGCCCTGGCTGGCGGCCTCCATCACGCCGCTGTACCCGCCCGAGAGCAGCACGTAGCCGGCTTCGGCCAGCGCCCGCCCCAGCGCGTAGGCACTGTGCCAATCGGCGCTACCCGGCTGGATGCCCGCGCTGCCGTAGACAGCGACGACGCGCTGCTTCGGCTCCTGTGAACCGTCTGTCATGTTAGTTATCCTGTGCGAATCCGGGCCCGGCAAGCGCGCTCGCCAGGCCCTCCTTGCGATGAGATCAGTCGATGTAGCCGTGCAGGTTGCAGTGCGCCAGCGGCGTCCCCGTCGCGCGCAGGTCCGCGATACGCGCGCGCGCCGCCTCAACAGCCTCGGCGCCATCGAGCACCGTCAGCTTCAAGCTGAAGCGCTGCTCCGCGCCCGGCTCGAGCATCACCAGCCGGCCCGATTCGCGGGCGGCGTTCTGGCCTTCGGGCAGGCAGTTGCCCGGCTCCACGCCGCACACGTAGATCCCCTGGCGGACGTTCTTCCACTGGGTGATATACGGCAGCGTGGAGGTATCCCATGTGTACAGCAGGCCGAAGCTCTTGTGCAGCAGCGCAGCCGCAGATTGGCCGTTCGGGTCCGCCTTGACGTGATGGAAGTACACCTGCTCGGCATAGCCGGGGATCGCCGCGTCATAGTCCGCCCAGCGATGCGTGCCCTTGCGCGCCTCAGCGTCACGGGGATAAACGCCGTGATAGGCCGAGTCGAACGTCGTGTCCTGGCTGATCAGCGGGAAGCCCAGGTTCACGTGATACAGCACCATCAGCGGCGCGGGCATGTCGCCCACGTTGGTCACCGAGTCGGTGATCTCGATCGACGGCTCACCGAGCGCCATCCGGTAGGTGCGGTCCAGGCGAAGCTGTTCGCCGAACAGGGCCGATTCCGCTACCGTGCCGGACAACTCCATCAGGTATCCGTTGTCCACCCAGACCCCGGTCGCCGTGATGCCCGTCGCGCGCAGGCGCGTAAAGCGCCCGTGCAGGTCGCGCACTTCGCCGGTGCGCGGATCGGTCTCGGGCGGCCCGGCGTGGGTCAGGCCGCAGGTCGTCAGCAGGCCGCCGTTGAACTGGCGCAGCCACGGCTGCCCGAAAT
>Ga0123333_10003264_pt1 | contig 15839 bp, 12 predicted proteins | sample BioC12SIPDNA_3_FD_89957 | JGI IMG/M metagenome (GOLD analysis project Ga0123333, IMG submission 89957) | Anaerobic biogas reactor microbial communites from Washington, USA - Biogas_R2_B C12 SIP DNA | ecosystem: Engineered > Bioreactor > Anaerobic > Unclassified | place: Washington, USA... | reverse complement strand
GCGGGGTTGTTTTTTGATGCTGTAATCTATACGATCTGGCTCAAGCGTCGCACTTGCTGGAGCATCGTTTGGGGCGGAATTGCTGGCGGCATGCCCATCCTGGCCGGGCGAGCGCTAGCCATGGGAGACCTGGACGGGGTTGGCCTGTTACTTTCTCTTGGCATCCTGTTTTGGATACCGACTCATATGTTGACTTTCAGCATGCGGTTTTCCAAGGACTATCAGGCTGCGGGTGTGCCTACATTCCCATCTGCCTATGGCCTGTCATGGACCCGGGTGACGATCGCCCTGTCGAGCATCCTGGCCGCGCTGGCTATGGTCGCCGCAGCCTGGAGCATTGGCATGGAATGGGGTTTTCTGCATTTGCTGGCTATGCTGTCCGCCGGCCTGCTCATACTGGCAATCGCAATGGTCTTCCGTCCTTCAGAGCGAGCCAACTTTGGGCTGTTCAAGTATGCCTCGATCTATATGCTTGCTTCCATGTTGTTGATGATGTTCTAGTCGTTGGCCAGCGGCATACGATGTCAGGAAGTGACTCGATCATTAATCTAATCCCGAAAGGATCAGAGAATGTCAACGAATAGCTCCCTCGCCAGGTTTCTTCGCTTTACCGGCATCCTATTGATGGGATTGACGGCCGGGTTCACCCTGTTGGGTGGCGCCGGCACCAGCTGTGTTGCCTTTAAGCCTCTCGGTTTCGGCGAGAGCATGGCCAAACTCGCACCTTTCCAATGGTTGTATATTGTCTTTGTGCTGGTCGGGATTGCTTTGGGTGCGTTAGGAATTCGCGCCACGATCCTGCTGATCAAAGGCAGGGATAAATCTTATCGCGAGGCATTGCTCGTTTTGATCGCTGGCGTTGTGGCCGGCGTGGTGCACCTTGCCACATCGCGGGCTTTGCGCGGCAGTTCCATGCCCGTGGACGCTGTGGTGTACACGACCATCCTGACCCTGCTGGTCTTCCTGCTGTTTCGCATCCCCTCGATCTGGCAGGGCGTGGACTTCTCCAGGGGAGACGCGAAATCCAACATGCCGGCGGGCGGTGCAGCGGCCATCGCGCTCGGCCTCCTGGCGCTTACAATCGAATACACGATGGGACCCACCCACACCTGGAGCAACGTCAACTATGCAGATGCATTCCGCGTTTCAATGACCGGCATGGGTGGGTTCTGCTTGTTGCTCGGATGCGCGCTGCTGTTGGCTCCAGTGGTTGGCAGGCTGGCGGGCTCCCTTCCAGCGCCAGCGTCATCTTCCGCCCGCCGTTGAGTCCCGCCAGCCGGCGATATCGTTCACCGCGGACGCAGGGCTTCGATCTGAGGCAGGTGGGTGAGCTCATGGGCCGCGAAGTAGCTCACCTGCTGCCGTAAGGTGACGGTCCCGAACTCCTCATGCTCACCGGTGCGCCACCAATCGGCCAGCGGCATGCGCTCCAGCTTTGACACCGCCTCGGCGCGGGACGCTTGATAGGTCTCGAAGATCTCCCGCGCCGTGGACGGCTGCTCGCCTTCGCTGGCGGCCCAGGTCCAGACTGCTTTCGCTGCCAGCACGGGATGTTCTTCCTGTAGGAACAGCTCCACCCGGTACGCGAACACCTCCTGTGCGTCGCGCAGGTGGGTGATGGCGTTCCGGATGGACCAGCCGCCGTCACCTGCCGGTCGGGCCATGGCCTCCTCCGACAGACCGGCCAGAAGTGCGGCCACCTTTTCCGGCGTCCGGCGCAGCGTCTCCAGGCCAGCGAAGGGCTCTAACGCATCGAACCAGTAGTTGGGCATGAAGCGCTGGTACGTGGCCGGCCACGCGCCGCATGTCGGACACTTCACCGCCGGCTCACCGAGCGCGAGATGGCCACACGTGCGGCAGACATACGGATGCGGCGTCTCGCTGATCGATGGGATGCGTCCTGCGGACAGGGCGGCCGCGCCACGGCGGAGCGCGGCGGGAAGGCTCTGATCCATCCCGAAGCTCGCCACAGCACCGGCGATCTGTTCGATGCTTGCGGCGAGCTCATCTTTGTGCGAAGGAACGCTCCGGCGATGCGCTGCTTGCCGGCACATCGCATCGGCCGCAGCGCGAGTCAGCTTGGCAATGTTGTAGTAGCCCTCTCCCTCCAAGCGGGCAGCGAGGGCGAGTAACTGCAAGAGCGTGTCTTGCCAGGTCGCGTCTTCACCGGTCATGTAGGATCTCCTCGTGCCGAGCCAACCCGGCTTAACCCAGCGACATCCCCAGCTGCTGGATCAGCGCCGGCATCTCGAAGTAGACGCGTCCTCGCGTGATCTGGTCGTTTGCCAGGTCATACACCACGCAGAGTGGCACGCGCACATCCTTGCCCGTGGCCGGGATGCCCGCGAACTCGCCGATGTGTTTGCCGACGAAATCACCCTCCATCATCGCGTTGTGCTCACCGAAGAGCACGGTGCGGGTGGTGGCCGTTGCGTCGAACGCAACATGGTAGAAGTATCGCAGCATTCCCATAACGCCCTCCCGACCATGGTGTTCCTGCCCTGTCGCCATGATGGTGAAGACCACATCCTCGGCCATCATGCTGACATCGCCGTGTTCTGAGTTGAAGTAGCGCATCATGGTGGTCTGCGTGCTTTCGACTGACATTGTAGCCTCCTGTGTGTTGAGTGGCAAAGTGCTCGTCCCTGGCGCCAGCAGCGCTTCCAGCCGTCCGATCAATCCCTGCCAGCTGCGGAAGTAGTAGGCCTCACCTTCCGGCAGCGCCTGCACCTTGCCGCGCCATTCGTCCTGACCAGCATCTAGCTCTTCCTGCCACAGGCGAAGGGTAAACAAGTGGGCCGGCCTGGTTCCTGCTGTCATCGTTCGCACCTCGCGGTTTGATTACCTGACGATACCATGGCGAGCGTTTCACAAGCGTTTCAGAGAGCGTTTGGGGATGATCAGGAGAAATACGTCTGCTCGGCCAGCGCAAGGCTACGGCGGAGAAGGTCGTTTGCCTCGTCGCGCCGTCCGGCATCTGAGGCAGTCAGGGCTGCCGTCAGAGGCTGTGCAATGGCGAAAGGCAGTGCTTGTTGGATGGGATCCAGCAGCTGCCGTGCGTATGATATGGCATCCGGCAGGCGGTTCTGAGCGAGTGCAACGCCGATCAACGGCCAGAGTGCCAGCCAGTGGAACGGATAGGGCGCGGCGTACTGTCGCCAGGCTTCAAGAGCGGCCTGGCCCAGCCGTTCAGCCTCAGCCAGGTCATCCTGTCGCCACGCCAACCAGGCCAGATTGGCCTGGCATGCGGCCACGTATTCCAGCGTGCCGGCGGCCTCCGCCGCAGCCAGTCCCTGGCGGGCATACGCCAGCACGTCAGCGATATGATCCTGTTGGCGATGAACGACGGCGAGATAGATCAGGCAGCGCGCCTGCTGGGTGATGTCGCCCGTCTGCTGGGCTAGGTCCAGCGCGACCTGCACCGCCTGCTCGGCCTCTGCATAATCGCCGTGCCACAGCAGGTGGAAACCGAGCCCGAACTGGTACACCGCGCGAGCCTCCGGACCTGTGGTGTCCGGCAGGGCGGCCACTGCAGCACGTGCGGAGGCGAGCGCGGCGGCCGACGGCGCAAACCGGCAGGCCCGGCTTTGCTGGCGGCTCATATTGCCGAAGAGGGCTGCGCGCTGCAGCGGCGTTCCGTGGCGCTCGATCAGCGCCTGTACATGCTGAATCCGCTGCGCCATCTCAGTGGGCCGGTTCCACCAGTAGAGGACGATCAGGTGCTCGATCTGCACCTGGCACCATTCCTCCCACCACGCAGATCCGGCAGCCTCGCCGGGCGCGCCGAGCAGCGCTTCTGCTCTCTCGTATTGGGCGGCTGCCATCGCGTAGCCCACGCGTTCGTTTTCCAGCGACTTGCCTATCTTGCGATGGAGCCGTGCTTGTGCGATGGCGTTCGCCGCAGGAGTGCAGGCCAGGGCCGCGGCATAAGCATCGCGTGCATGGCCATGCTGCGCCACCAGCTCCCGTAGGTCGCCGAGTTCCTCATGCAGCCGCGGGCTCAGCTCACAGCCCACGTCACCCGGAAGGGCGGCCGACAGGCTGAGGGCTCGCTCGAGCGCTGCAAGTGCGTCGGCGTGGGCATAGATTCGCCGCGCCCATGTGGCAGCCCGTTCATAGTAGGCGATTGCCTGCTTCGATTGTTGCGCCGCTTCGAAGTGCGCCGCGATCATGCCGGCCACGCGTTCGAGGTCGGCTGCGTGGACCTGCGCCAGTGCCCGCGCCACCCGGCCGTGTAACCAGCGCCGTCGCGCCCGGCTCAAGTCCCCGTACGCTGCCTCACGCAGCTTGTCATGGCTGAAGTCGTAGGCATCTTCGCCTTGCTCGCGGATGATTCGCTTGCGCCAGCCCTCATCCAGTGCGGCAACGAGGAGATCTTCACTGAGATCGGTAGCGTGGGCCAGGACGCCGTAGGTGAACGCGCGGCCGACGACCGACGCCAGATCGATCACCTCCCGCGTGCGAGGCGAAAGCTGTGAAAGGCGGGCTTCAAGCACCCTGTGCACCTTGTCGGGCATGGCCGTGGGTATCGCCGGCATCGCGACGGACGGGCCTGCCGTTTGGGATACACTTTGTCCGAAGCCTGCACGGACCATTTCGACGATAAAGAGCGGATAACCCTCAGTGTCCTGGTGCAACAGCCGCGCCAGCGACCGGTCGAGCGGCTGACCCGCCACGTGATCCGCCAGCATCAGCGTGGCCTCCCGGCTCAAGGGTCCAATCTCAAGGCCGGTCAGTTGGCCCGTGCGGGCCAGCTCGCTGCGCCATTTCGCGAGCGCTGCACCGGTGTCGCTTTCTTCGCTGCGCGACGTGGCAACCACGAGCAACTGCACCCGTGTCTCTGTTTCGGAACGCGCGGCCAGGAGGTAGAGGAGCCAGTCCAGCGTATCCCGGTCGCACCATTGGATGTCATCCAGGAGCAGCAGCAGGTCACGATGTCCGGTCAGCAGGGTGCGCGCCAGTGCCTCGAACAGGCGAAGGCGTTGCCAGTTCTCAGCCAGTGGTTCCGGCGCCGGCAGATCGGGACGCTCGGTCCGGATTTCAGGGAATAAGCGCGCCAGCTCGCGCAGCCAGGGGTCAGCCAGCACTGGTCGCGGTTGGCTGCGCAGCCACGTGACGACCGGTGCGTAGGCCAGGTCACCGCCGGCCTCGTAACTGCGGGCTGCCAGCACGGGGACGCCCTGCCGGCCGACCCACTCGGCCAGGGCATCTGCGAGACGGGTCTTGCCGATGCCAGCCTCGCCGGAAATCACCACCAGCTGCGGCCGGCCGGCGGCTGCGCGCCAGGCTCCCATCAGTGCCATCCATTCCGCCTCGCGGCCTACCAAAGGGATGGCGGCTTCGGTCCGCTCGGGCACAGGCGCCCGGGGCTTGGCTCTCACCAGCCGCTCGTAAATGTCCTTCGTTGTTGGTCCTGGCTCCACGTCCAGTTCGCGACGCATGATGGTGGCGCAGGTATGGTAGGTGTGCAGCGCGGCGGCCCGGTCATCGTTCAGAGCATTAAGGCGCATCAGCTGCGCGTAGGCCGGTTCATGGAGCGGATCGTGGCGCAGCAGCGCCTGGGCATGGTCGATGGCCTTCCGGTAGTCGCGCCGCGCCTCATAGAGAAACACCAACTGCTCCCGAGCCGCGCCGTACGCTTGGGCCAACCGGTCCCGCTCGAAGAGCAGCCAATCGCTGTAGCAGCCCGGCAGCAACTCGCCCCCGTATGTGGCCACCGCCTGTTCGAGCATCGCGATCTGCTCGTTTGCCTTCGCACTGGATCCGGCACGCCCCAATGCAGCCTCGAACGCGGCCACATCGAGCCAGCACTCGTCGCACCCGCGCCACTGCACTGTGAGTGCATCCACCATCAAGAAGCGATCGGCTTCCGGCAGGGCCCGGCGCAGTCGATGCCAGAGGTTGCGGAAGTTGGTGCGGGCCTGCTCTTCCGTGGAATCGGGCCAGAAGGTGAAGGCCAGTTGCTGGCGCGGCACCCGGCTGCCGCGATGCAGCAAGATGTAGGCTAGCAGTTCCTGGAGGCGCGCATGATCGAGGCCCTTGACAACCTCCCCTTGCGAGAACAGGCCGAACGATCCGAAGAGGTGTATCCGTAGATCGGGAGCCGGCATCTGGTGGTCGCTATTTGGCTGCCAACGTTGCGGCAGCCCGGGCGCGCGACCGGCTGAGTGCGAGCGCACAGGCCAGCGAAATCAATCCGATGACGACGTAGGTGAGAAATCCGGTGGCGTACCCTGCCTGGCCTTGCAAGCGCACCAGTGCGCCCAGGATGGGGGGCAATGCAAAGCCGCCGAAGGCGCCCAGGCCTCCCACCCAGCCGGACGCACCCCCTACCGCCTGCGGAACCTCCTGAGCCACCAGCTTGAAGACTGCCGCGTTTGCCGTGCCCATGCCCAGGGCCATGGTGAGGGTCGCCGCGAAGGAAAGGGCCGGGTGGTGCGACAGGCTCATCAAGGCCGCGCCGGCCAGCATGACTAGGAGCGAGACTCTGGCGGTTGCTTCGCCACCGAAGCGATCAGCGATGCTGCCCCCGGCGACGCGGACGCCCGAGGCCAGGAGCGAGTAGGCTGCTGTGAGGATGCCGGCTGTCACCGTGCTCACGCCGAAGAAGGCGGTCCAGTAGGTCGGCAGCCAGGCGGTCATTGCAATGAAACCACCGAAGGTGGTGAAATAGATGGCGACCAGGAGCCATGTCTTCCAGGTGCGCGCGGAGATCAGCAGGCTTTCACGCGTCGAGCGCGCGGGGAAGAGCTCCTGGCCCTGATGGCGGGCCAGGGCACGCGCGGTGTTGGCGTCGGCGCCCTGGCTGACGGCCTGGAAGTACCAGGCGTTACGACCGGCGAAGAAGTAGATCGCCATCCCTGCCACCAGAAGGAGTAGCCACGCCAGATAGGAGGACGCCAGTCCCAGCCTCGCCAAGGCAAGCGGCAGCAGCAACGTGAAGAGCCCTGGCGCCAGGTTACCGACACCCGCATAGGTGCCCAGTGCGCGCCCTTGTCGCGCCTGCGGGAACCAGTAGGAAACCTGCCCGGTGCCTGGCGAGAAGATGGCGATGCCGCACCCGCACAACACGCCCAACAGCAGAAGCAGGGGGTAGAGCGAGAGGGTGATCCCATCCGGATAGAGCAGGAAGATCAGCGCTGTCAGGCTGCCCATGCCGAGCACCGAGGCCGCCAGGAGGACCAGGATCGGCTTGCGGCCGCCGGTGGCGTCCACCCAGGCCGCGAAGGGAATGCGTAGTAGCGAGCCGGACAGCGACGGTGCAGCCACCAGGAAGCCGACCAGCGTCGGAGTCAGGCCCATCACATCCTGCAGCTTCCTGGCTGTCGGCGCGAACAGCGATACGGCAGCGAAGCCGATGAAAAACGCGACCGTTGCGCCGAGAAGGCCTTGTTGCGGGCTGCCGCGAAATGTCATAGTCAGCTACTCCTGGTTTGCGGGGCGCGGTCGTCGATTTGCGATCACTACCTGCCACGGCCGCAACAGGTAGCCCAGCGGCCACGTAATGATGTGCACCAGCCGCGAGAACGCAAAGGCCACGGCCAGCAGGTAGAAGTTGAAGACGTGCAGCTTGATGATGAACGGCAGGGGGGCGATCGGGGCAGCATCCGGCCGGAAGGTCAGGATACCCCAGATGTACGGGGTGAAGATGCCGGTGAACCAATACGATCCCCAGCGGTAGACCGTGGCCGTGAGTACGCCCGTGACCAGCGAAACCAGGAGCAACACCAGGACCACGTAGTCCATCGGTGTGCTGACGACGCGCACGCGGCCCACCGTGACCCTGCGCCAGATCAGGATCAGCAGGCCTGCCGTGGCCCAAAGACCCAAGGCGATCCCGGTCAACTCCAACAGGTACAGACGCAGCGGCTGCGCATTCCAGAGGACGATGCTCTGCGGCAGGAAGAGCGCGACCAGGTGGCCGGTCAGGACGATGGTGATGCCCCAGTGAAACGAGATCGAGCCCCAGAAGAGCTGGCGTCGCTCCAGCAGCTGCGACGACAGCGCCGAGATGCTGAACGGACGATAGATCGAGCGGTAGATCGTCACGACGATGGCGAGCGCCAACGCGACATAGGGCAAGATCACGAAGAACAGGGTGTTCCAGTCCATGGTGCCTCCGACTGATATGGAAGACCTAGCACGGCCTACTTTCCGTTCGCGGCCGCCAGTGCTGCCTCGTAAACGTGAAGATACGGGTTGCCCCGGTCCTTTTCCTTCATGATCGCGATCATGCGCTCGAGCGCGGTCGGCAGGTGTTCGGCCAGTTCCGGGAGCGGCTGTTCGGCTGCCGCCAGGTAACGCAGGACGGGGATCAGGTGATCGGGCAGCTCGCCCTCGGGATCGATATCCAGCTCGGCCATGGCGCGGTTCAGCTTTGCCATGAACGCGCCGCGCTGGTAGCTTTCGCCCCAGACCTGGAAGCCAACGTAGGGTGCGGCCGCGGGGCTGAGGTCGAGGGTGCGGGTGGCCAGTTCCTCCCACTCCTCGAGGCTTAGCCGGCCGATCTGCTTGATGAAGGCCGAAAACTTGCCCTGCGCCGGTCCCTTGCCAGCGGCTTTTGCACCGGCCTGCAGCTCATCCAGCAGCCCCGGATGGGGATAGACCAGGGACTGCGCCAGCAGCGCATAGATGCTCATCAGTCACCTCGCCTGGGCGGCTGGATGTAGCCGATGCCAGCCTCACCCTTGTGCGCCAGTGGGTCCTTCCATGCTTCGACCGCCATCTCGCGATGATAGGGTGGCAGGACGAAGCGCTCGTACAGGTGCGGCAGGGTGGTCAGCTTGTAGATCGCCTCCGCTTCCTCAGGTGTGGTTCCCGCGCGGGCCAACGCCTGCAATGTGGTTTCATCGGCCGGCGCGTCCCCCGTCTTGCGTCGCATGTAGAGCCGCACCGCGTACATCTTTCGCAGGATGCGGCGGATGACCTCTTCGTCGCCGATGCTGAACAGGTTGGCGAGATACTGGACCGGCAGCCGCGCGGCCTCCAGGCGGTCGAGCAGGTCGAAGTCCTGCACCTTTTCCGAGAGGTCCAGGCGGGTCAGGCCTTCTTCCAGTGTGCTCAGTACAGGCGAGAGGGGCGGGATGTAGAACATCATCGCCATGGTGCGGTATTCCAGGTGCAGCGGCAGAGCGATCTTCCACTCTTTGGCGAAACGATAGACCGGCGACTTCTGCGCGGCCGAGATCCAGCCCTCGTCGATGTCGTTGGCACGGGCAGCCGCGATCACCTCCGGATCGAACGGATCGAGGATGGTGTCCAGGAAGGCGTCGATGAGTTCGTCGTCGGGCACATTGGCCGCCGCCGGGATGCGATCCGCGTCGTAGAGCAGCACACCCATGTAGCGGATGCGGCCGACGCAGGAGTGTGCGCATGCCGGCGCCTGGCCCGTTTCCAGCCGCGGGAAGCAGAGGATGCACTTCTCCGACTTGCCCGTGTTCCAGTTGTAGTAGACCTTCTTGTACGGACACGCGGCCACGCACATGCGCCACGCCCGGCACTTGTTCTCGTTCACCAGCACGACGCCGTCCTCGGCACGCTTATAGATGGCACCGGAGGGGCATGCGGCCACGCACGCCGGATTCAGACAGTGGTTGCAGATGCGCGGCAGATAGTTGAAGACCACCCGCTCGATCTCATCCAGTGACGCCTGGACCTCGGCCGGCAAATTCTGCCGGTTGGGGTCGTTCCTGGCGTACAGCTGCGAACCGCCCAGGTCATCGTCCCAATTGGGGCCGGACTCGATGTCCAGCGGCTTGCCGGTCAGGCTCGATATCGGGATGGCGGTGGGCTGGTCATCCCCCTCGGGTGCGGAGAACAGATCGCCGTAGCGGAAGGTGAAGGGCTCGTAGTAGTCCTCCAGGCTGGGCAGGTCGTTGTTGAAGTAGAGCTTGGCCAACCCACCGAGCCGGTTGTGCAGGCGGAGCTTGATCTTGTGATTTTCGCCGTACCCCTGCTGGAATTCCCACCCGCCCCGGAAATGGTCCTGATCTTCCCACTGGGTGGGATAGCCACTGCCGGGCCGCGTCTCGACGTTGTTCCACCACATGTACTCGGCGCCCTTGCGATCGGTCCACAGGTTCTTGCACGCGATGGAGCAAGTATGGCAGCCGATGCACTTGTCGAGATGGAAAAGCATGCTCATGTGCGCTCGTACTTTCATGGCTAAAACTCCACCTTTTCAACCTTCCGCACAAACACGTTCGTATCCCGATTCACGCCTGTCGGGCCCCAGTAGTTGAAGGCGTAGGAGAACTGGCCGTAGCCGCCGGCCATCAGCACCGGCTTCAGGCGCGCGCGGGTCATCGAGTTGTTCATGCCGGCGCGGCGGCCGCGCAGCGGTGATTTGGGCACGCTGATGGTGCGCTCGGTGGCGTGGTACACGAAGACCGTCCCCTCCGGAATGCGCGAGGAAACCGCACAGCGTTGCACGAACACGCCGTTGTCGTTGAACAACTCCACCCAGTCGTTGTCCTCGATGCCCAGTGCCTGGGCATCCTTGTGGTTCAGCCAGATCGGATAATCCCCGCGCGAGAGGGTCATCATGCGATGATTGTCGGAGTAGGTGGAGTGAATGCTCCACTTGCCGTGCGGGGTGATGTAGTTCATCAGCCGGCCCTGCGCCTCGGCCTGCGAGTTCTGCGTCTCATCCAGCATGGTGTGGTCGGGTCGCGGCTTGTAGGTCGGCAGATGTTCGCCCCACTGCAGGTAGTTCTCGTGGTCCAGGTAGAAGTGCTGGCGTCCGGTCAGCGTGCGCCAGGGGATCAGCTCTTCGACGTTCAGCGTGAACGGAGAGTAGGCGCGGCCGTGGTTGATGCTGGCCGACCAGGTGGGCGAGGTCAACACGCGGCGGGGCTGGGCCACCAGGTCGGTGAAGGAATAGCGCACCGAGCGCGTGCCCGCGGCCAGGTGGGTCAGGTTGCGACCGGTCTTGTGCTCTTCCTGCTCGAACGCACGATAGGCAAGCTCGCCGTTCGTGACGGGATCGAGCCGCAGGATGGCTTCCGCCACCTGCAGCGCATCCTCCAGGCTGGGGCGGAGCCTGCCATTGACCCCGCGCCCTTGGGTCTCGGCCAGCACCCGGTATTCGTCGGCCACAGGGATCATCAGCCCGTGCATTCCCACACCTTGCTCTTCGACCGCGGGCCCCAACGTCACCATCTGCTCGTAGAGCTGCGTGTAATCGCGCTCGACCACGCGGAACTTGGGCATGGTCTTGCCGGGAACAGGCTCGCACTCGCCGCGCCTCCAGTCCAGGTCGTTGGTCTGCGCGATCTCGTCTACGGTGTCGTGCTGCAGCGGGATGGCAACCAGGTCGCGCACGGGTTTGGGCAGATGCGTCTTCGCCAGCTCGCTGACCTTCTCCGCTACGGCCCGGAAGATGTCCCAGTCGCTGCGCGATTCCCAGGCCGGGGGCACGGCCGCCTGCATCGGGTTGACGAAGGTGTGCAGGTCGGTGGAGTTCAGATCGGTCTTCTCATACCAGGTGGCCGCGGGCAGGATGATGTCCGAATAGAGCGCCGAGGTGTCCATGCGAAAGTTCAGATCGACCACCAGGTCCAGTTTGCCGGTGGGCGCCTGCTCGCGGTATCGCACTTCGTTGGTGTAGCCCTGGGCCATCTCGCTGGCGTTGATGTTGCTGTGAGTGCCCAGGTAGTGCTTCATCATGTACTCGTGGCCCTTCATGCTGGTGCCGATGGCGTTGCCGCGCCAGATGAACCAGACGCGCGGCCAGTTGGCCGGCGCATCGGGGTCCTCCACCGCGAAGCGCAGTTTGCCGCTCCTTAGCTGCGCCACCAGGTATTCGACGATCTCCGCGTCCGACTTAGCGCCCGCAGCCTCCGCTTCCCGGACGACCTCCACCGAGCTCTTGTTGAACTGCGGGAAGAAGGGCAGCCATCCCTTGCGCACCGCACGCACCTGGTAATCGATCGTGTGTTCCTTTTGCGCAGCGCCGGGCAGCACGTCATAGGCAGTAAATCCGCGCTCGTAGCGCCACTGGTCGGTGTGAACGTAGTGGAATGATGGCGTGTTTTGCTGGCGGTTGGGCAGCTTCCAGTCTGCGGCAAAGGCGATCGCACCCCACGAGGCCTGGTTGGCGAGCTTCTCCTGCCCGACGTAGTGCGCCAGTCCGCCGCCATTGACGCCGACCGAGCCGGTCAACATCAAGGCCACGATGGCAGAGCGATAGAGCAAGTTGTTGTGGTACCAGTGGTTGGCCCCCGCGCCGATGATGACCAGGTTCTTGCCGCCCGTCTGCTCTGCGTTAAGGATCCATTCCCGCGCATAGCGGAGACACGTGTCCCGATGGATGCCGGTGTGCTTCTCCTGCCAGGCCGGGGTGTAGCAAGCGTCGTCATCGTAGGACGCCGGATAGGCGCCGGGGAGCTTGCGACCCACGCCGAACTGCGCCATCAGCAGGTCGAAGACCGTCGTCACCGTTACGAGGCCGGCGCTGGTCTCGATGGTCCGCACGGGCACACCGCGCAGTTGCGTCCCGCCGCCGGCGAAGTCGTCAAACGCCACCTGCGCGACCGCGTCGTGCTGCGCGAGGAACGATAGCTCAGGATCCAGGTCCTCGCCCGTGGCTCCGTCGCGCATCTCCAGGTTCCAGTGACCCTTTTCGGTCTGCCAGCGGAAGCCGATCGTGCCCTTGGGCATCCGCGGCCGGCCTGAGGCCTTGTCCCACACGAGCAGCTTCCAGTCGCCGTTCTCCTGGCCGGCGTAGGCCGCGAGCTGATTGGCGCGCAGGTATTTGCCGGGTCGCGCGACCGTTTCTTCCCCCGCGGGCGCGGGAGAGAGCTGCACAAGGAAGGGCAGGTCGGTATACTGCTTGACATAATCCACGAAGTATGGGACCTGCCGGTCTACATAGGCCTCCTTGAGGATCACGTGGTTGACCGCCATCCAGAAGGCCGTGTCCTGGCCCGCGTGGAGCGGGATCCAGTAGTCGGCGTACTTGGCGACCTGGGAGAAGTCGGGGGAGAAGACGGTGAGCTTGGCGCCCGCGTGGCGCACCTCAGCGACGAAATGCGTGTCTGGGGTGCGCGTCATGTTCAGATTGGCGCCCATGACCGCGATGAAGCGGGAGTTGTACCAGTCGGCCGATTCGTTGACATCGGTCTGTTCGCCCCAGATCTCGGGGCTGGCCGGTGGCAGGTCGCAATACCAGTCGTAGAACGACATGACAACCCCGCCCATGAGGGTCAGCAGCCGAGAGCCCGCCGCATAGGAGATCTGCGACATCGCCGGGATGGGCGAAAAGCCGTTGACGCTGTCAGGACCGTGCTCTTTGATCGTGTGGACGACGGAGGCGGCGATCAGCTCCAGCGCCTCGTCCCATCGGATGCGACGGAAGCCGCCCTTGCCGCGCGCCTGCTGATAACGCGCGCGCTTGATCGGGTCGTTCACCAGGGAGGACCAGGCAGCAACGGGATCGCTGTGCGCCTTGCGTGCTTCGCGCCACAGGTCGAGCAGGGCGCCGCGACCATAAGGGTACTTGATGCGCAGCGGGCTGTAGAGATACCAGGAGAACGAAATCCCGCGCTGGCAGCCGCGCGGCTCATACGGCGGCAGCCCTTCCTCCAACAGCGGGTAATCGGTGGCCTGCATCTCCCAGGTGACGATGCCGTCCTTGACGAAGACCTCCCATGAACACGAACCGGTGCAGTTGACCCCATGCGTGGTGCGCACCCGCTTGTCATGGCTGAAGCGATTGCGATAGAACTCTTCCCACTTGCGCTCGACCGGCGCAACCTTTTCCTGTACCCAGTTGGTCATCGACTCCTCCGATCGGAGCAATATCCGTCTGTATGGTCCGTCCTCGGTCGCTGCTACAGCTTCCCGTTTTTGCGCAGACGCTGTGCGATGCTCTGGCGCTGTCGCGGCCAGAATAGCGTCATTCCCAGGAACAGGGACCCGGCCAGGCCGGCGCCCACCCCCAGGCTCGCCAGCAGGTTGCGCTGGGTGCGCGGCGTCTTTTCCTGATCGACCCCGGCGAAGAATGCCAGCAGATCGGCCTGTTCGGCAGGGGTTAGCTGCCTGTCCGCGTAGATGCTCTGCATGGATGGGAAGGGCAGGCTGCCGAGCGCCGCGGCGAGACCCGCGTCACCGTAGCGCGTGTACACCTGGGTCAGGTCTGGCCCCAACGCACCGCCGCCCAACGCCGCGACCCCCTCCACCGAGTGGCAGGCGAGGCACGGCGTCCCACCTGCCTGCAACCTGGCTTGGCCGGTGAAGAACCGTGCTCCCTGCGTTTCATCGCCCAGCGGAACGGGCGCAGGTGGCACCGGCGCCGGTTGGGTGCCGTCCATCGAGCCGTCCGCGGCCGCCCCATCCTGCGCAGACAGGTATGCCAGCAGGTCATCTACCTCGCGTGGCGTCAGGCCCAGGTTCGGCATCGGGACATTGTTATACTCTTGCAGGAGTTGGGTCGCCAGGGGATCGCCGGACGCGAGCACCTTGTCGGGCTCGGCGATGAACTGCTTGAGCCAGGCCGCGTCGCGCTGGGTCGTGACACCCTTCAGATCCGGGCCGACGAGCTTGCCGCCGCCGATGGTGTGGCAGGCCGCGCACTTGGCTTTGAAGTTTTGCTCGCCGGCGACGGGATCCTGGCTGAGTGGCGCAGCCTGCACGCGGACGGGCGACCCGACCACCCATGCCACGAGCACAAACAGGACGCACGTGGCGCGCAGGAGTCGAAGAACGCCAGCGCACAAAGGACCGTTAAGAGGCATTGTCACCTCCGGGTATGGGCGATGCAAGGGCAGATATGAAAAACCGATTGAAGCGGGAAAGATGATACCACCGGCGGGGCTTGCGGAGCTAGGACAAATGTCACACAGGCCAAACACAACAGACAGTTAAGTGCAGATCTTTTGGCGGGCGCTGGGCTAGTTTCACCAGGCCCCGATGCTCAACCCGGACCTTGCGATGCAGAGTGCCGGACACTATAGCGCCCTGCGCAAGCTCGGCGTCACCGTGCGCAAGACGATTGGCTGTTTCATTGCCACCTACGCCATCGCGCATGGCTACGAGTTGCTTCACGCTGATGGCGATTTCGATCCCTTCGAGGCCCACCTGGGACTGCGAGTCCTGCATCCACCGCTTCGGGCTTGAGGCAGAGGCACGACATAGTGTGGAGGCAACATACATTTCTGCACGATTTGGTAAGGGCGTGCACTTGGATCCTACCACCCCGGCGGCACGGTGAAGAGGTCGGCCCACGGCGTTCGGAACGAAAACGTCGTGAACAGCAAGATCAGCACCAGGAATGACGCCACAATTACGCCCCCAAATCCCCGGGAATAAGACAGTCGCGCCAGGTCGCGCTCCATCACGATGCACGCCGCGATTGCCATGATCATCACCACGTTGGCGTAAATGATCTCCAGGAGGACGGTGGGCATCGGCCCGTAGACCGCCGGCGCGATGTACCATGCGAGGAAGATCAACCAGGGAAAGAGTACGGCCGCCAGCAGCCTGGACATGATGAGGCCCTGCGACCGCTGCCGGACAACAGCGATCTCAATCGCGCTCACGAGCAGATAGGCATAGAACGTGCCTTTCATGTGCTGGAAGACCGCTTCACAGACCGCGCTGACCAGCCCCACTGCGGGAAGTGGCAGCAACTCGTATGCAAACTGGACGAGCATCAGGGAGGCAAGGTACAGTAAGAACCCCTTCAGAAACGGGTTGAGTTGCTCTTGGCGTATCATCATTGCACCCCGCCTAACAGCGCCAGCATGGAGACGCTGAAGAGCACGCCCGCTGCCCGTGCGCCCTGCCGGAACGCCACATACGCCAGGATCCCTTCCGCAGCCAGGCTGCACAGCGTCATT
>Ga0123333_10003260_pt1 | contig 15854 bp, 10 predicted proteins | sample BioC12SIPDNA_3_FD_89957 | JGI IMG/M metagenome (GOLD analysis project Ga0123333, IMG submission 89957) | Anaerobic biogas reactor microbial communites from Washington, USA - Biogas_R2_B C12 SIP DNA | ecosystem: Engineered > Bioreactor > Anaerobic > Unclassified | place: Washington, USA... | reverse complement strand
GGGCTGAGGCGCATGGCCAGTTCGATGTCCGTGAAGCCATCTTGGGGCACCTCCAACGCGGGGGCGTGCCGACCGCATTCGACCGGGTACAAGGCAGCCGTCTCGGCGCGCATGCTGCGCGCAAGATCATGGAGGACGTTTCCGCAGGCCGCGATGAAGTGAACGTCATCGGGGTCTGGCGTCGCGGCGTCGAGTTGACTCCACTTGCCGAGGCCATGGCACAGATGGACTGGGAGCACGATCGTCCCAAGGTCCAGCCTTGGCTTTCATGGCGTCCGGTGTCGGTGGTCCTGGCGAAGCCGAACCCCGGAGCCTAGCGAACTCTTTCGATCTCGGCGACCAACCGGTCGATCTGTTCGTCTGTGTGGGTGGCGAAAATGGCCACGCGCAGCGCGCCGCCGTGCGGCGTGCTGCTGTAGCGAGTCACATGAGCCACGCAGATATCCCGCTCGAACAGTTCTGCCTGCAGACGCGCCAGGTCGACGCCCGGAAGCGCGGTCAGGCACAGTATCGGAACCGGTGACTCTTCCAGCGACCAACCGAGCCTTCGCAGCCCGCTACGTGCGCGAGCGACATTCGACCAGAGTCGCTCCCGAAGCTCGGGATGGGTTCGGACATGGTCCAGCGACCATGTCGAGGCCGCAGCAGCCGGCAGCGGTGATGGGCTGCTCCCCGCCAGCGCATGTACGTTGTGCCAGAGCCACTCGATGAATGATGATGAACCGGCGATGATGCCACCGTGCCCCCCGAGTGCCTTGCTGAGGGTGTGGGTCGTGTAGCAACGCACGCCAGTATCGGTCCCGGCGGACTTTCCCCGGGTTCCGCGGCGCTCCGAAGCAAACTCCAGCGATCCCCGGCCGAGGCTGCCGATGACTCCGGTTGCGTGCGCGTCATCGATGCACAGGATCGCGCCTTCATACCGGTCGAGCACCCGGATGTAGTCCGCCAGGGGCGCGACCTCTCCGGAGATCGGGAAGATGCCGTCGGTCAGAACCAGGGGCCGCTCGTCCCTCCCCAGCGTGGCATGCACGGCGCTGGCAAGCGCTCCAGGATCCGCGTGGGCGAAAGGATGCACGGGCACGCCTGCCGCGCTTGCTGCGTCCCGACCGCTGAAATGCGCGGCCTCATCCACGTAGATCCGGTCGTACTCGTTCCGCAGGCCCTGCAGCAGGATTTCGCTGCCCAGGTAGGCCGAGACGGTGTAGAGCGCGGCCTCCTGGTCGAGAAACACGGCCGCCGCGCGTTCGACTGCCTGAAAGATCGGATGCTCCCCATAACCCCCTCGCGAAGTTGCGGTGGTCAGCCCATACTTATCCAGTGCTGCGCCGGCAGCAGCCACGAGACCGCTGTGGCCCTGCAGGCCAAGGTAGCCGGTGCCCGAGAAATAGTCGCGCCACCGTCCATTGATGATCGTGCGCGCGCCCGGCGCACTCTCCATGACGAAATTCATGGGCACCTAATCCTTGAGAAAAGTTCGCGCGCCTACAAATGTCTCGCGCAGGCCTTCGACCTGCTGGACGTTGTCTTCGTATACCCCGTTGATGCGCCGCGAGGAGTGGATGATATCCCATCCGCCGCGGCTGACCGCCACGTGAGTGATCTTTCGAGCGTCCCCCGCCTCACCGAAAAAGAGCAGATCACCGGGCCGGTAGGGGAAATCGACCGGCTGGCCCGCCGCATACTGCATGTCCGCGTCGCGCGGCAGGACCACGCCGGAGAGACGGTGGAGCAGCTGGCTGAAGCCCGAGCAATCGATGCCCCAGGCGGAGCATCCACCCCAGAGGTACTGGACACCGGTGAACTGCTCTGCATCCCGGATGATCTGGTCGCGCCTGGCCTTCTCGTTGTGGGGCAGTGCGTCCAATGCACGGAGTGCGCTGGCCTTGACCCAGCCGGACTGCCCGCCAGCCAGCCGCACATGGCGCCACGGGCCATCCTCCCCGTCGACTGCTACAGCGGCTCCGCCCAGGAGCCGCGTGGCGAGCGGCGCGGCGTCGTGAGGTTCGGTCCGGACTCCGGTCTCAGGGCTGCAAACCAGGTGTGTGATGGTGTCGATCGATGCACTGGACAGGTAAGGGGCGTAGACCCATCCAAGATAACCATCGGGCTGGCGTGCGAAACACCAGCGCTCTTCTTCCAGCAGCACCTCGACGGGCGACCCGTTGAGCAGTTGGCTCAATTGCTCGGCGAGGAAGGAAGGCCTGGCGTAGAATCCGGTGATGTTGGTTCCCAGGACACGGGTCGGGGCGCCGGATCGAAGAACGCGGACCCGTGTTGTGTCGCAAGTGACCTGGGGAAACCGCGCGGCCAGCTGGCCCACCGCATCCTGGAGTGTCTTCTCGTCCAGGACCTGGCCGGTCAGGACGAGCCCGCCGCCAGGAGCTTCGATCTGGTCGAGCCGGCAGTAGCATGTCCGGCTGTCCGAGTAGGCGCCGGTGATGTCGCTCAGCGCAGCCACCACTTCATCTGTCACGGTAAGACCTCCTCAAAAACGCGCGCCATGTTGCGCCAACAGACCTTCTCCACCTGGGCTGCGGAGAGGCCTCCTCGTCGAAGTTGATCCACGATAAGGGGATAGCTTTCGACTCCTGTCACGCCGGCCGGGCCGAAGCTGATGCCGTCCAGGTCACCACCCAGTCCGATACAATCCTCGCCTCCCACATCGAACGCGTGCTTCACGTGGCGCACCACCCACTCCAGTGGCGGGAGGGGGATGGCGGACAGCTGGGGGCCTGCTGTCATGCGGTGCCTCTGCCGCGTCGCCGCGTCCGCGCCCTTCACGGGCGCCATGATCGCATCCCATGCCGCGAGGTAGGCCGGATCGAGAAAATCGGGCGCCAGGTTGATCCCCATCACACCTCCCCGGCCGGCCAGGGTGCGAATCTGCGCGTCGGTCAGGTTGCGCGACGCAGGGCTCAGCGCGCGGCAATCGGAGTGGCTCGCGATGAAGGGCCTGTCACCCATCAAGCCGGCGACCTCGAAAAAGGCCGCGTCCGACAGGTGTGATACGTCTACCATGACGCGCAGCGAGGATGCGAGCTCGATGAGGCGGCGCCCCTCGGCGCTCAACGGCCCGCCCTTGCCGGTCGCGCTTCCCGAGAAGTGGTTGTCGTCCCATGCAGGAATGACGAGGCGCACACCGAGCGCGAAGAAATCGTTCAAAGCATCGGCGTTGGGAAGCGGATCTGCGCCCTCCAACCCGATGATCGCGGCTACGCCCGCGCTGTCATCGCCGAAGGAGCGCGCGATGTCTGCCCCCGTTCGGACGATGAACATGCGGCCTGCAGATGCGTCTGCCCACCCGTGCAGGGTGCTGATTGCCCCCTCTGCCAGGGCCCGGATGTCCCGGCCGGAAAAGTAGGAGGCCGCAGCGAAGACCGCGAACACCTGGGCGCGGCCGCCTGCAGCGCTCAGTCGGGGTAGGTCCAGCTGGCCTCGGGGATCGCCGGTCACGAAGCCGAATGTGCGATCGTAACTGTTCATGACCGCATCGCAGTGCGCGTCGAAGAATCGCATAGGAGTCTGTTCCTTGGGTGAAAGGTCCTTACCGGTCATGGTGTGCAACAACGCCAATGCCCCACCGGTCCGGCAAGTGGATGCCGCCGTGCTCGTCATAACGCAGCCCGTCGAATGGATCGTCTGCGATGAGCAGCGGTCCGTCCAGGTCAAGCCAGTCGGCAAGGCCGGCCAGATGGGCCATGGCGGTGACGCCGATCGATGTCTCGATCATGCAGCCGAGCATGACGCGCAGGCTCAATTCCTTTGCGCGCCGGGCCATGCGGAGCCCGGGTCCCAGCCCACCTGCTTTCATCAGCTTGAGATTGATCCCCTGCACGCCTGCAGCAGCCAGCGCCTCCACATCGGCGAGCGACTGGCACGATTCGTCAGCCACAATCGGGGTGGAGGTGTGCGCCTGGACGTAACCCATGCCGGAGAAGTCCTCCCGGTGGACGGGCTGTTCGATGAGTTCGAGGTCGAATCGTTCGAGGCGTTCGATCAGAAGGACTGCTTCTTCAGGTGACCATCCGGCATTCGCGTCGACGCGTAGGTTTGCGTCCGGACGGGCGGCGCGCACCGCCGCAAGCCGGGCAAAATCATCCTCTGAACCCAGTTTGATCTTGAGTGTGCCGTATTGGGCTGCGGCAGCCGCCTGCCGGGCCATCTCCTCGGGCTCGGCAATGGAGATGGTGAAGCATGTGGCGAGAGCTGGCGGCGGGGGCAGGCCGAGCATCTGCCACAGAGGCTGGCGCCGCTGGCGCGCGATGCGATCGTGGAGCGCCAGATCCAACGCGCAGCGAGCAGGCGCCGGACCACGGTCTCCGATCCAGCCGCCGATTTCCGCAGGATCATCCGGGAGAGGCACCTCGCGCGCGGCGGCTTCGGCCCAGGTGGCGATCATGTCGTCGTCGGCCACGCCATAGTAAGGCGGAATGGCGGCTTCCCCCCAGCCTGCATCATGGGGCAGCCGCAGCCAGTACGAACGCCGCGTCTCGCTGACCCCATAGGAGAGCCGAAATGGAACGCGCAAGTGCAGGGTGAGCGCCTGCCAGGTCAGAGTATCGGTCATTGCCAAGCCTTTCCGAAGGCCAAATATCGCCCATTATACCGGGGTGCCTGCGAGATGCCTACTTGGCGACCGGCTTCTTCACCGGAATGTGTGGGCATGGTAAACTAAGCTACTGCCGGAGACCTGCAAGGCCATCCGAAACACGAACTTCGATTGGAGCCGATATGACCCAGAATCAGCGCCTGTTGGCGACCTTACAGGAACACCAGCACGACATGGTAGCCGACCTGACGCGGTTGGTCGAAATGGAATCACCGACCGACAACAAGTCTGCACTGGACAGGCTTGGCGAACACCTTGCTGCGCGCCTGCAGCACCTGGGAGCAGAGGTGGAGGTATTCCCTCAGCCGCAGGCGGGCAATCATCTGAGAGCTCGCTGGGAAGCCGGCGGCGATGGGGCCGCAGGTGGGCTGTTGTTACTGTGCCACATGGATACGGTCTGGGACCTGGGTACGGTGCTCGAACGACCGGTGATCGTCAGGGACGGCCGCCTGTACGGGCCAGGCGCATTCGACATGAAGGGCGGCATCGTCAGCGCACTGTGGGCCATCCGGGCCCTGCGCGGCCTGAACATGATGCCGAAACGGCGCATCACGCTGCTGCTCACCTCTGACGAAGAGACGGGCAGCAAGACGTCCCGCCCCATCGTAGAGATGGAGGCGCTCCAGCACGATGCGGTGCTGGTCCTGGAGCCTGCGCAACCGCCCAACGCTGCTCTGAAGACCTGGCGCAAGGGTGTGGGCATGTACCAGGTGCGCACGACCGGCGTCGCAGCGCACGCAGGCGCAGCGCATAACGAGGGCGTCAATGCGATCGAGGAGCTCGCGCACCAGGTCGTTGCCATCCAGGCGTTGACTGATTACGACGCTGGCACCACGGTCAATGTGGGCGTTGTGGGGGGCGGCACGCGCAGCAATGTGGTGCCGGAGAGCGCGTGGGCGCGAGTCGATGTGCGGGTGATGAACGAAGCTGAGGCCGAGCGCCTGGATGAGTCCCTGCGCAGCCTGCAGCCGCGGCTGAAGGGTGCGCGCGTGGAGGTCACGGGCGGCATCAATCGTCCGCCGATGGTGCGGACCGCGGCCGGTGTGTCTCTCTTCCAGAAGGCTGCCGAGATTGCGGCTGAGCTGGGATTTTCGGTCACCGAGACAGGCACCGGCGGTGGATCGGACGGCAACTTCACTGCCGCCCTGGGTGTGCCTACCCTGGATGGGCTTGGGGTCGTGGGCGATGGCGGGCACGCGCAGCATGAGCACGTGATCATCAGCTCGTTGCCCGAGCGCGCCGCGCTCCTGGCCGGCTTGCTGCGCGCGTAGCGTGAGAACGTGCGGGAGTTCCGGATGAGGCTGAGACTGAGCATCCTGAGCGGAGCTCCCGAAGGGAGCGCGGTCGAAGGACGCCTGCGCTGACAGTTGCATTCCGAAATTGCTGCAACGATCGCCTGTGACTTGCCAGGTTAGTACTTTTGTGCTATGATTGTACGATGAGCTTGCCGAATATGCCTGTCCAACTATCCGACGCGCAGCGTGCTGTTGCCGCGTTGCCCATTGACCGCCGGATCTTCCTCGAAGGCATCGCCGGTACGGGGAAGACGACGGCTGCTGTGGCGCGCCTGGAACACTTGCTGCGTTCGGGCGTGCCTGGCAACGACATCCTCCTTGTCCTGCCGCAGCGCACGCTGGCCGCGCCCTATAACACTTTCTTGCGCAGGCCCACCACCCCTGCGGGCGGGGAGGTAGACACGGTTACCATAGGCGGACTGGGCCAGCGGATGATCGAGCTTTACTGGCCACTGGTCGCGCGACAGGCTGGCTTCGCTCATCCCGACCGGCCGCCCGTCTTTCTCACCCTGGAGACCGCACAGTACTTCATGGCGCGGGTGGTGAGGCCTCTGCTGGAAGCCGGGTATTTCGATGCTGTCCGCGTGGAACGCAACCGTCTCTACAGCCAGATCCTGGATAACCTGAACAAGGCTGCGGTGGTTGGCTTCGATGCGTCGGAGATCGGGCCGCGGCTCAAGGCCGCATGGCTGGGTGAATCCGCGCAGCTCCGGGTCTACGATGAGGTGCAGGAGGCCGCGGACCGCTTCCGCGCGACCTGCCTTGCCAACAACCTGCTGGATTTCTCGCTCCAGTACGAGATGTTTTCCCGGCATCTCTGGCCGCTGCGGCCTTGCAGGCAGTACCTCCTGGCACGTTACCGGCACCTGATCATCGACAATGCGGAGGAAGATACCCCGGTCAGCCACGACATCCTGGCCGAGTGGCTGCCGCACGCGACGTCGGCGCTGGTCGTCTATGATGAGGGGGGCGGATATCGCCGCTTCCTGGGTGCCGATCCGGGCAGTGGTTACAGGCTGAAGGCGTTGTGCCAGGAACAGGTCCGCTTCGAACACTCTTTCGTGACTTCGCCCGCAGTCCAGACGCTGGGCAGGGCGATGCGCCGCGCGCTGCGAGCGAAGCCAGGCACAGTCGAGACTGCACCGGTCATGGGACGGCGGACGTCACCGGTGTTGGCTGAAGAGCTTGATTTCGATGCTCCTGCGCCCTCTGGCGTAGATCGATCGGGCGACCCTTTACCGCCGATCTGGGATGCGCTCGAGGTCGAAGGACGGCGCTACTATCACGAAATGCTTGATTGGGTTGCCGACCGGATCGCTGTGTTGGTGCACGATGAGGGTGTTAAGCCCGGCCAGGTCGCGGTCGTGTCGCCGTTCGTCAGCGGGGGACTTCGATTTGCACTGGAGAATCGCCTGGCTGTGCATGGCGTGCCCGTGCGATCGCACAGGCCCTCGCGCGCGCTGCGCGAGGAGCCGGTTACACTGTGCCTGCTCACCTGGGCCGCCTTATGCCATCCCGGTTGGCGCATCCGTCCTGCACCTTTCGACATCAGCCAGGCGCTGATGCTGACCATCGCGGACATGGACCTCGTGCGCGCGCAGTTGCTTGCGGACATCGCCTATCGCACGCGGGATGGCATCCCCACCTTGACTTCCTTTGCGGAGATCGAGCCCGCCATGCAGGAGCGCATCACTTTCCTGTTGGGCGGGCGGTACGAGGGGCTGAGAACCTGGATCGGCGCTCACACGGTCCCGGTAGATCAGACCTGGGATCCACCGGCACGCGTGGGCCTGGCGCGCGGTGACAGATCGCGGCGCCGCGTGGAGCTCGATCACTTCCTGTCGCGTCTCTTCGGTGAGCTGCTTTCTCAGCCGGGCTACGGTTTTCATGGTAGTTACGATGCCGGCGAACAGACTGCCAAGGTGATCGAATCTGCCCGTAAGTTCCGCCAGGTGATGGCGGCGTCTCTTGGCGACCGGTCTGCCATGACGTTGGGACAGGAGTACATCGAGCTGGTGCGCGATGGCGTGGTGGCTGCCCAATACGTGCGCAGTTGGCAGCGCCAGGCAGAGGACGCGGTCCTGATTGCGCCCGCGTACACCTTCCTGATGAGCAACATGGCGGTCGACCACCAGTTTTGGCTGGATGTGGGCGCCAGCGGTTGGTGGGAACGCCTCAACCAGCCCCTGACGCATCCCTACATTCTCAGCCGGCGGTGGGAGCCCGGCCACCAGTGGACCGATCTGGAGGAGCACTTTGCGCGGCAGGAGGCAATGGCCGAGCTGGTCATCGGGCTGCTGCACCGTTGCCGCAGGAAGATCCACCTGGCGTTGAGTGAGCTCAGCGAAGCGGGCAGCGACCAGCGCGGCGCATTGCTGCGCACCGTGCAGCATGTCCTGCGCACCGAGCGACCGGCCCACCTCTGAGGCACGAAGAAGCTATGCCATTCATACCAAGACCCACTCAGGCGGCAGTACTGTCATATAGCGGCGGGATGATGGGTGTCTCGGCTGCACCGGGAAGCGGCAAGACACACGTCTTGTCCGCGCTCGCTGCGCGGCTGGTGGCGGACGGTGGCCTTGCGGATGACCAGGAGGTGCTCATCGTCACCCTGGTCAATTCTGCCGTAGACAACTTCTCGACCCGGGTGGACGAATTCATCAAGGAGCGCGGCCTGCTCCCGCGCGTCGGCTACAGGGTGCGAACGCTTCACGGGCTGGCTCACGACATCGTGCGCGAACGACCGGGCCTGTTGGGCCTGGCAGAGGACTTTCGCATAGCCGACGAGCAGGAAGCCGAGCAGATTCTGAAGTCCGCGGTGTTGGAATGGATCTCCGCGCACCCCGATGCGGCATCGCCTTTCATTGATCCCGGCCTTGCCAACGAGGAGCGTCGCATCGAGTGGATCAAGAGCGAGAGATGGCCTGAGCTGGTGAGGGACGTTGCCAACAGCCTCATCCGCCTGGCCAAGGATATGCAGCTGACGCCCGACGAGCTGACGGCAAAACTGGACATCCTGCATGAGGTTCCCCCGCTCCTCCAAATGGGCATCGAGATCTATGCCGACTACGAACGAAGCCTCGCGGCTCGCGCGGCACTCGATTACGATGACCTGATCCGCCTTGCGCTGCAGGCTCTGCAGACCGATGGGGATTACCTGCAGCGCTTGCGCTACCGGTGGCCCTATGTGCTGGAGGATGAAGCGCAGGACTCCAGCCGGCTGCAGGAGAAAATCTTGCGCCTGCTGGCTGGGCCCGGGGGTAACTGGGTGCGCGTGGGCGATCCAAACCAGGCGATCTTCGAGACATTTACCACGGCTGACCCGCGCCATCTGCGCAAGTTTCTCAGGGAAGAGGGTGTTGCCGCCCTGACGCTCCCCAACTCGGGGCGCTCGACGCACAGCATCATCCGCCTTGCCAATCTGCTGGTCGATTGGTCCAGAGTCGAGCATCCCGTGACCGGGCTGCGCGACGCGCTGGCTCCCACGCAGATCGAGCCGGCTCCGCCGGGAGATCCCCAGCCCAACCCACCGGATGACCCCGCCGGGGTTCATCTGCCGGCCGGGAAGCTTTCTCCGGACAACGAACTGGAGGGCGTGATTCGATCCGTAGCAAAGTGGCTGCCGGAGAACCAGGATCGAACCGTGGCCATCATCGTTCCGACGAACCGGCGAGGCTTCGTTGTCGAGAAGGCACTGAAGGCGCACGGGATCGAGCACGTGGCGTTGCTTCGCAGCACATCCGAGACCCGGAATCATGCTGGTGCACTCGGCAACATCCTGGCCGCGCTGGCTCAGCCGGCGAGCGCGACCAAATTGGGCACGGCCTTCCGCGTGTGGCGGCGCCGCGACCGGGACGACCCGGATGCGAGCGCACGTGTGGCGCAACTCGTACGGAGCATCGAGCAATGCCGGAACATCGAGGAGTTCCTGTGGCCGCGTCCCGAGTCGGAGGATCTGAGTTGTATCCAGCTGCCCGGCGCGGACCCGATCTATGATGAGCAGCTGCGCGGCTTTCGTGCTCTGGTGCGACGTTGGCAGCGCGCGGCCACCCTCCCCATCGATCAGCTGTTGATCACGATCGGCCAGGACCTTTTTGACCAGCCGGGCGAGCTGGCGCTCACCCACACCCTGGCGGCCCTGCTGCGCCGGGCAGCCGCCGAGCACCCGGGTTGGCGCTTGCCCGAGCTGATCGATGAGCTGGGCGCCATTGCACGGAACGAGCGCAAGTTCATAGGCCTGTCAGGTGCAGACAGTGGGTTCAACCCGGACGCACACAAGGGGAAGGTGACGGTCGTCACCGCGCACAAGGCGAAGGGCCTGGAGTGGGATCGCGTGTACCTGACTTCGGTGAATGCCTACGACTACCCATCGGCTCAGGCAGGCGACTCCTTCATCTCTGAGCCCTGGTACATTCGAGACCGGTTGAATCTCCAGGCGGAGGCGCTGGCTCAGCTACAGGCGTTGGCCAACGATGCACCGCTGCCCACGCTCGGACGGCCTACCGAGGCCGCGCGGCTCGATTATGCCGCGGAGCGGCTCCGGCTGCTCTATGTCGGCATCACGCGTGCCCGCCGCGAGCTCTTCCTGACATGGAACACGGGCCAGAACGGCAAGGTGGCGCCTGCCGTACCGCTGCTGGCCCTGCAAGGAGCATATGGCTCTACCACTTGATTTTCAGTTCAGCCAGGCAAGCCTGCAGGACTATGTCGAATGCCCCCGCCGGTTCCAGCTGCGCTACCAGTTGCGGCTTGACTGGCCCGCGCCCGAAGCGGAGCCGGCCGATGAGCACGAGCAGCACATGCGAGATGGTGAGGCCTTCCACCGGCTGGTTCACCAGCATCGCTTGGGCATCCCCCTGGAAACCCTGCAGCCAGAGGCGGGCGATGAATCCGCATCTTTGCTGGCGGACTGGTGGGCGGGCTATCTGGCCGCACCGCCCCCGGATCTGCCCGAGGTGCAGTATCCGGAGCTGTCGCTGTCGTTGCCGCTGGGCGAACACCGGCTGGTTGCGAAATTCGATCTCGTGGCAATCGATCCGGGTCGCAAGGTGGTGATCGTGGACTGGAAGACGTCGCGGCATCGCTCATCGACCAGCTTCCTGGCTGCCCGGCTTCAGACCCGCGTGTATCGCTACGTTCTCAGCCAGGCCGGCGCTCACCTCAACGATGGTGCGCCGGTAGCCCCCGAGCAGATCCGCATGGTGTACTGGTTTGCGGTTGATCCCGAGCATCCGGAGAGCTTACTGTATGACTCCCGCCAGCGGGATGCTGACGGGCGCTATCTGGAGGGCCTGGCAGCCAGGATCGTGGCCTCTGGCGATGATGATTTCCCGAAGACGGACGACGTGCGGCGTTGTCGCTTCTGCCCCTACAGGTCCCTATGCGACCGTGGGGTTGAGGCGGGCCAGCTCGGCGAGGACGGCGCAGAGGAAGTGGACGAACCCGAGCCGGAATTTGACTGGGAGCAGGGCCTGGATTTCGAGCAGATTGCTGAGATCGCGTTTTAGGGGCTTGTTCGACGGCCCACGCGAGGCCGCGTACTGAGGAGTGTGACTTGCGATCTTGGGTTGAACCATTGCCGGTCAGTGTCCCGCCAGCACTGGCTGCTGCGTTGGGTGGACACCGGCTGGTCGCCGAGGCGCTGGTCCGGCGTGGGGTCGTCGATGCCGCCGAAGCACGGGCCGTTCTTGACCCGGCGCAATATCTGCCCTCACCTTCCAACGCGCTCCCGGGCATGGCGCGGGCCGTCGCCCGCATCAATCGCGCACTCAAGACAGGCGAACCGATTTGCGTCTGGGGTGACTTCGACGTAGATGGACAGACCGCGACAGCCCTGCTCGTCACAACCTTGCGCGAGTTGGGCGGTCGCGTGACCTATCATATCCCCCTGCGGGAGACAGAAGGTCACGGCATCGCCCTGCCGGCATTGGACCAGGTGATCGCGGATGGGACCCGGCTGATCGTTACCTGTGACACTGGCATTTCTGCCCACGATGCGGTTGCCTTCGCCCGCTCGCAGCGCGTGGACGTCGTCATCACCGATCATCACGATCTCCCTGATCGCCTGCCCGATGCGGCGGCCATCGTCAACCCCAAGCTGCTGGCGGCACAAAACGGAACCTCGCCCCTCGTCGACCTTCCGGGTGTGGGCGTCGCATACAAGGTCGCGGAAGCGCTCTACGAGCGGGCCGGCCGTGAGGGTGAGGCCGGGCAGCACGCTGACCTGGCTGCGCTGGGCATCATCGCGGACCTTGCACTGCTGCGAGGCGACACGCGCTACCTGGCTCAGACCGGCCTGGCCAGTCTGCGGGAAGCGCGACGGACCGGCGTGCAGGCACTCCTCGAGTCCGCGGAGCTGCATCCAGCCAACCTCAATGAGGGTCACGTCAGCTTCGTTCTGGCTCCGCGGCTCAATGCGGCGGGCCGTCTTGCCGACGCGGGGCGCTGCGTTGAGTTGTTGACGACTGCGGACCTGACCCAGGCGCGCATCATTGCGGCGGACCTGGAGGCGTTGAACGCGCGGCGCAAGTTCCTCACAGATCGCGTGACGTACGAGGCAGAGGCCCAACTCAAGGCTGACCGCTCGCTGCTGGACCATGCTGCACTCGTGCTCGCCAGCGCCTATTGGCCCGCAGGGATCATCGGGATCGTGGCCAGCCGCCTGGTGGAGCGCTATGGCCGGCCGGTTGCCCTGATCTCCACCGACCCTGGCGGATCGGATGCGGGATCCATGACTGTGGGACGGGGATCGGCGCGATCGGTGGAGGGCGTCGATATTTCCGCGGCGATCTCCGCCTGCCAGGACCTGCTGTTGGGCTTCGGCGGCCATCCGATGGCTGCGGGTTTCACCATCGATCCCGAGCGGGTCGGCGCCTTCCGCACGGCGCTTTCGGTACGCGTGGCAGCCCAGGTTGCCGGCATCCCAGAGCCTGAGGGCCTCGTCATCGACGCTGTGCTTCCGTTCGGAGAGCTCTCGCTGGACCTGGTCGACGATCTCTCCCGGCTGGGCCCGTTCGGCCCGGGGAATCCCGAGCTTGTGCTGTGTGCGCCGCGGCTTGAGATCCGCGCCAATCGACTGGTGGGCCGGCAGGAAGAGCACCGCATCCTGACCGTGGCCGACGAGACCGGGTTCACGCAACAGGTCGTGTGGTGGAACGGAGGCGGCGAGCAGGCGCCACAAGGGCTTTTCGACCTCGTTTATGCAGCGCGCGCGAGCACCTACCGGGGCGAACGCAGCGTCCAGGTCGAGTTCATTGCAGCCCGGCCATCCCCGGGCGCGCCAGTGATCGAAGTCGCGCCCTCCGTGATCGAGGTGCTCGATTTCCGCAGCACAGAGGATGCTGCGACCCGCCTCGCCGAGCTGCGCGATGAGGGACCTGTCACCGTCTTCGGCGAGGGAGAGCTGGATAGTGCACTCCAGTGTCATAATCGCCGGTCGCTCCAGCCGGCGGTCACCCTTGCGTTCTGGACCGCGCCCTCCAGTCCGAGTGAGGTGCGCGCGGCGCTGGACGTGGTTCGCCCCGAGCGTGTTGCGCTCTTCGCCGTCGACCCCGGACTGGATGGCCCGGCGTCGTTCTCCCGGCGATTTGCCGGGCTGGTGAAGTATGTTCTCAAAGCCCGCAACGGACGCGTGGCCGCTGCCGAACTGGCTGCACAAATGGCCCAACGCGAGCTTGTCATTCACCTCGGGCTGCAGTTGCTGGCTGCGCAGGGGAATCTCACGGTGGGCGAGGAGAGCGATGGCGAGCTTCGTCTGGCCCCGGGCAGCGGTCGATCCGCTCCTGAACCGGTGAAGACCCTGGCCGCGGCACGACTGTCTGCCGCCCTGCAAGAAACAGCTGCATTTCGCACATATTTCAGGACCGCAGACAAAGACGCACTGATCCGCGGGTATCTGCCAGGCAGCCAGGTCAGCCCTGGCTCCGCCCTTATTTTCGGGCCCCAGCCATCCTCGTGATAAAATGGCGCCAGACCAACCCATCAAGGAGGATGGCATGCAGCACTGCATTGGTGTTCGTCGCGAGGACAAGAGCCGCTGGGAGCGACGCGTGCCTGTGACGCCGGCCGCTGCTCGTGATCTTTGGGAGCAGCACGGCATCCGGACATATGTTCAACCTTCCCCCATTCGGGTGTTTGGCGCATCCGAGTATGAGCAGAACGGCGCTATCGTCCAGGAAGACCTGGCGCATTGTCCCATCGTGTTTGCAGTCAAGGAGATCCCCTCCTCGTTCTTCCGCTCCGGCGGAGCCTACATGTTTTTTGCGCACGTGATCAAGGGCCAGCCATACAACATGCCGATGCTGCGCCGGCTGGTGGAGCTCGGGTGCACCCTTATTGATTATGAGAGAGTGGTCGACGACCAGGGCAGGCGGTTGATCTTCTTTGGCCGCCATGCAGGGCTGGCGGGCATGATCGAGACGCTGCGGGCGCTTGGGCAGCGCGCGGCGGGGGAGGGTGTACCCAATCCCTTCCAGGATCTGGGCCACGCGCACCAATACCATGACCTGGCCGAGGTGAAAGAAGCGGTCACGCGCGTGGGCGAGGCCATTCGCCGTGATGGCATACCCGAACAGATCGCGCCCCTGACGATCGGCGTGACCGGCTATGGAAACGTGTCGCGCGGAGCGTGGGAGATCCTGGACCTCCTGCCCGTGGAGGTTATCGAGCCGGACGCCCTGCCCCGGATCGCTCAAAGTCCTGCGGCATCGCGGCACACGCTCTACGGCACTACCTTCAAAGAGCAGCACATTGTAGAGCCGTTGGAGGGCGAGTTCGATTGCCAGCGCTATTACGACTGCCCGGACAACTTCCGCCCCATCTTCGAGCGCTATTTGCCCCACCTGACCGTACTGGTCAATGGGATCTACTGGGATGCACGCTACCCCAGATTGGTCACCAGGGACGCGCTGCGGGCACTTTGGGAACGCGGCCAGACCAGGTTGAAGGTCATCGGCGACATCTCCTGCGATATCGAGGGCTCGATCGAAGTGACGCTCAAGTCTACTGAGCCGGATGAGCCGTGTTTCGTGTACAACCCACTCAACGGCGAGATCAGGGATGGGTACGAAGGCGATGGTGTGGCGGTCATGGCCGTGGACATCCTGCCCAGCGAGCTGCCGCGCGATGCATCGGAGGACTTCAGCCGCGTCTTGAAGGACTACATCCCTGCGATCGTCGCAGCAGATTTTTCGGTCCCATTTGAGGATTTGCATCTTCCCCCGCCGATCAAGCGTGCCGTCATCGTCCACCGGGGCGAGTTGGCGCCCGATTACGCACATCTCCGGCGGCACCTGGAATAGAAACAGAGAAGGAGCCTGTAAATGAAAAAGGTTGTGGTGTTTGGCGCGGGCATGGTTGCCGGTGCACATGTGGAGTATCTGCTCGATCACGGTTTTGAGGTGACGGTCGCCAGCAGGACGTTGAGCAAGGCGCAGGAGCTGGTCAAGGGGCGAGCCAATGGTCACGCAGTTACAGTTAATTCTGATGACACTGCTGCGATGGGAGAGATCATCCGGCAGCACGACCTGGCAGTGAGCCTGTTGCCATACGCCTACCATCCGGCCGTTGCCAGGCTGTGCATCCAACATGGCGTTCACATGGTCACGACCTCCTACGTCAAGCCGGAGATGGCCGCGCTGGATGCAGAGGCCAGGAAAGCGGGCGTGACCCTGCTCAATGAGATCGGCGTCGATCCTGGCATCGATCACATGACCGCCATGCGCGTGATCCACAAGGTGCAGGCTGGCGGTGGGAAGATCACCCGGTTCATCTCGATCTGCGGTGGGCTGCCTGCTCCTGAGGCCAACACCAATCCATACGGCTATAAGTTTTCCTGGAGCCCGCGCGGCGTTTTGCTGGCCGGCAAGAACCCCGCGCACTACCTGTGGGACGGCAAGGAAGTCGACATCAAGGCAGGCACGCTGTTCGATCACTTCTGGAACACGCGCATT
>Ga0123333_10003255_pt1 | contig 15867 bp, 16 predicted proteins | sample BioC12SIPDNA_3_FD_89957 | JGI IMG/M metagenome (GOLD analysis project Ga0123333, IMG submission 89957) | Anaerobic biogas reactor microbial communites from Washington, USA - Biogas_R2_B C12 SIP DNA | ecosystem: Engineered > Bioreactor > Anaerobic > Unclassified | place: Washington, USA... | reverse complement strand
CGCGCGAACGCGTTCGCGGTGGTCGGTGAGCGGGCGACGCTCGTCGAGCCGGGTCAGACCGTCCACGCGCTCGTCCTGGACAGCCATGGCTGAGGGCTGGCCCGTGACGCTCGTCGAGGGCGACGTCGCCCTGCGCCCGCTGCGCCTGCGTGACGAGCGCGCGTGGTTCGAGCTGCGCTCGCAGAACGCGCACTGGCTCGACCCGTGGGAGGCGACGTCGCCCGTCCCGCTCACGGGGCCGCCGCCGACCTTCGGGCAGTACCTGCGCACGCTGCGCGCCGAGGCGCGGCGTGGTCAGACCCTGCCGTTCGCGGTCGACTACCAGGGCCGGCTCGCGGGCCGGCTCACGGTCTCGCAGATCACGTACGGCGCGCTGCGCGGCGCCTCGATCGGCTACTGGGTCGGCGAGCAGTTCGCGGGCCGGGGGATCACCCCGACCGCGGTCGCGCTCGCGACCGACCACTGCTTCCGGGTGCTGGGCCTGCACCGCATGGAGATCAACATCCGCCCCGAGAACGCGGCGAGCCTGCGCGTGGTCGAGAAGCTTGGTTTCCGGGACGAAGGGCTGCGCGAGCGGTTCCTGCACATCGCGGGCGAGTGGGCGGACCACCGCACCTTCGCGCTCACTGCGGAGGAGGTCCCCGGCGGGCTGCTCGCGCGCTGGCGCGAGGTGCGACGGGCTGCGGCTCGAAGTGCCGCGAGCCCCGAGGCGGGCGGGGGAGTCACACCGGTGTAGTTCTGCGGCCCGACACGCCGCAGACCCTGCGCCGTTCGGGCGAGGGCCCCGCCTACCGTCGTGGTGTGTACAGCCCGGCCGGACTTGCCGCCCTCGGTGTGGTCGGACTGTGGCTCGCGTACCTCGTGCCGCACCGGTTGCGGCATCGTCAGCAGCTCCTCGAGTCGCGGACGGACGACCGGTACTCGGGCTCGATGCGGGTCCTCGCGGTCGCTGACCGTGACGCGGACCGGCACCGGGTCCCGCCGGTCCGGACGGCCTCGGCGACGGCGCTCCTGACACCGGCACGCGGGACGAGGGTCGTGGGAGGCGAGGACATGGACAGGCCGCACGAGTCGCACGAGAGGCGCTCCGTCGACGCCGCACGCCGCATCGCGCAGCGGCACGCCCAGCGGGCCGCGTTGCTCGCCCGGCGCCGCGCCGCGGCACGACGTCGCCTCGTCCTTGTCGTCGCGCTGCTCGCGCTCACCGTGGGGGGCTGGACCGCCGTCGGGCTCGGGGCGATCGGGGCGACGTTCGCGGCCGTGCCAAGTGTCCTGCTCGTCGCGACGCTCGGGCTGGGTCGGGCCGCGGTGGTCTCGGCGCAGCGCGGTGACGCCGCGTGGGCCGCCGAGCAGGCAGCGCTCGAGCGTGCGGCACGCCCCGTCGAACGCCGCACCGGACCCGTCGTGACGGGCCGCGCGGTGCATGGGAACGACGAGGACACGCTCGTGATCGAGAAGGTCGTCGACGAGGAGCCTCGCGCCGCCGACGACGACACGTGGCAGCCCGTGCCCGTGCCTCGCCCGACGTACACGCTCAAGTCGCCCGCGCCGCGCTGGGAGCCGGCCCCGCTCGAGGTGTCCGAGCGTTCGGCGGTCACGGCGGCGCGCGTCGAGGTACCTGTCCCCGAGAAGCCCGCCGCAAGCCCCGCGCCCGAGGCGAGCCCTGCGCCCGAGGCAAACCCTGGAGCCGAGCCGAGCCCCGCGGCCGTGAACCTCGACCTCGACGCGATCCTTGCGCGACGGCGCGCCGTCGGCGAGTGAGACGACCCGCCGATTTGTGAGTCACCGCGGGAGCGGTGCTAGTCTTTTCCTCGCTCAAGGGGCTGTGGCGCAGTTGGTAGCGCGTCTCGTTCGCAATGAGAAGGTCAGGGGTTCGAATCCCCTCAGCTCCACCAGAAAGTCCTTGTTCAGACCAGCGACATCACCGGGGCGCGCCCACACGACGCCGCGGCTGAGCGCCCGGACTGATCTCGCCCGTGGCCGGGTCGATGCCAGGCGAGATGCGGCGACCCCCCGATGGACGGCGGGCGATGATCGAAGTCCGCGCCGACGCCGTGCTCGATGCAGCCCGCGACGCCGCTCGGACTACCGGCCGAGAGTGACACACAGAAGATCGATCAGGCGCGTGTGCCACCGCGGCCCTGCGGACCGTCACGCTGCCGACGCAGGCGCCTGAGCGGGAGCATCAGCCGTTGAAGCACGTGACGCGCCGGCACCGGCTCTGAAGCGGATCGCATTCGACTGTCGAACCGTCCTAGCCCTACGCCTGCGGCGAAGAGTCCTGAGCCCACGGCGATTCATGAAGCGATCATCGAGGTCTGGGACCCCGATAATCAGGTGCTTCTCCGGCACGCGGCGACACCGAAACGCCGAGCTTCCCACTCCCACTACCCGTTCAAACAGGCCGTCTGGGATCGTGTCGCGCTCATCGAGACAGCGATTCAGCATCATCTCGCAGGGGCCTACGAGTCGTCGATCCCCATGATTCTTGCGCAGATCGATGGGATGAGCCGCGAGCTGACCGGGTCATCCTTCATGTTCACCACGAACCACGAAGAGCCCCATTGACGCGCCGATCCCAGGTGTGATTTAATTCACAGTCAACGGAATCCGGTTGCACCGTCCACAGGGGGATCCATGTCTCAGCGCCGACGACTCCGCAGCTCGTTCATCGTCGTTACGTGCCTGATTGCTGCCGGTCTCGGCGTATCGGCAGCCTACGCAGTCGGGGCGCCCGCGATCCAGGAGACGCCTGCTGGAGGTGCCTGGGGGAAGAGTTTTGACGACGACGCCGCGCTGGTTCAGGCCGAGCGCGCCAGCCGCGGCGAGGCGCCGTTGCTGAGTCTTGACTGGCAGAACGACTTCGCGATCGCCGTGACCCAGATTCAGGAGGAGTTCCCGGATCACTACGCCGATTCCGGGATCGTCGGGACTGAAGGGCGTGCCTGGGTGTCGTTCATGGCGGCGGCGCCCCCGCGCGCCAAGTCACTGCTGAACGCCCTGCCGGTGAAGGTCGAGATTCGAGAGGGGATGGGTTGGACGGAGCGCGACCTCGTCGCTCTTGGCCAGAGCATCCATTACTCCATCCTCGATGACCGTGAGGTCGCGTCTGAAGTTGCCACCGACATCGATACGGCGACCGGCTCCGTGACAGTCTCGGTGAAACCGGTCGACGGGCTCACTCTCGCCCAGGCAGATGCGGCTCTGGCTTCGGAGTTTCCCACAGTCGCCGCCGCAGTTATCCAGCGCGAGTTGCTCGCGACAGAGAATGTGAATGCTCGCGCCGCACTCGTCGCCACTTCACAAGCCGCGAGCCTTCGCATCGAGGCGGTGGATTCACTCGACTCCGGGCTAGATACCGTCTCCGGCGGTGGTGTCTTGACGACGTGTACTGCTGGTTTCACTGTACGAACTTCCGCCTATCCCCATGGCATCATCACAGCGGGCCACTGCTCGAACAGTCAGAAGTACTTCGACCGGTCGGTGCTGACCTTCCGCGCCGAGCACCGGGGCGGCAAGGGCGATGTCCAGTGGCACAGCTCGACTGAGAAGACCGACGCACGCTTCTACTACACGCACGGCGCCACCCGGGCTCTGACCGGTACGGCCAACCCCACGACGGGCGTAACCCTCTGTAAGTATGGCAAGACGACGGGCAACACCTGCGATGAGGTCTACAAGCTGAACCAGTGCCGGGACAACGACTGCGGCCTAGCGATGACACATCGAAGGAAGGCCAACTCGGGCGACAGCGGCGGACCATGGTTCTACAACAACACGGGGTACGGGATACACCATGGTTACAAGACCTACCTCTTGATCCAGAGGGATCTCTTCTCGCCGGTGCGTGCTGCGGCGTCGGTCATGGGAGTCACGGTGAAGGTGTCATGAAGCCTGGCCGGCACACGCAGCGCAGCGCGGCGACGGCACTCGCTGGAGTAGCCATCGTGTCATTCGCGGCAGGCTGTGCCGCTGGTCCGGACTTGTCCGTGGTCCGGTCCGACGGCATGATCCTGCTGGTCAACAACGATGTCCGAGCCGGGATGGACGCTCAGGTGCGCGGCACTGTCGCCTTGACCGGCTCGGGCTGTGTGGCTGTGGACGCAGGTGACGGAGCCGAGCTCGTCCCCGTGCTCTGGCCGCGGGGGACCAGGCTCGACGCCGCGACGGTGGTGCTCCCAGGCGGTGACCGGCTCGACATCGGGGACGCCCTGGACGGCGGTGGTGGCTACACCGCACCGGGAGAGCCCTGGGAAGCCGACGTACCGCCGGAGTGCGCTCCCACGGACGGGGTCTTCGCGAGACTCACGAGCGCCGGACGGGGCTGAGCCGCCACGCCGCGCGAGCCCGGCCGGTCAGCCTGGTTCTCATGCACTGACGGCCCGTGGCCCGTCGCTGTGACCCCTCCGGGCGCCGTCGTCGGGCGAGGCACGAACCCTGCGGGTGCGGCGCGCAGGGGCGAGGGCTACGGTCGGTGTCATGACGAGGACCGTCGCGACCCGCGTGCGCTTCGCGGGGGACGTCCCGCACGACCTGCGGGCGGACGTGAGCCGCGCGGCCGACCGGGTCGCCCGCGGGTGGCTGCTGCACGCCCGCGCACGCTGCCCCGGGGCCGTGCTCGTCGACGCGGTCGAGGACGTCGGGGACCTCGTGGTCCGCGCGAACGTCCCCGACGAACGCACCGCGGACGACGTCGTCGCGCTCCTCACCTCGATCGCGGCCGACCCCGAGCTCGGTTTCGAGCACGGCGAGATCGTCGTCGTGCAGGACGAGCCGGTCAAGCCCTTCCGCAAGTGAGGCGCGACGCGCGCGGCGACCGCGCGGAGGGGGACGCGAACGGGCCCGCCCCGGTGTGGGGAGCGGGCCCGTGACCCTGACCGGTCAGCGACGCACGAGGCGACCCTTGCCGGTCTCGCGGACCGAGCCGTCGATGTCGGCCTTGCGGTAGCGGTAGACGTTGCCGGCCTTGCGCTCGGTCACGTTCCCGTCGACCTCGGCGGTGCTGTGCAGGTAGACGTGGCCCGAGCCGTGCTCGTCGACGTTGCCGTCGACCGAGCCGCGCACGATCACACGTCCCGCGTGCCGCTCGGTCACGTTGCCGTCGACCTCGCCGCCGCGGTCGACCCGCACGTCGCCCTTGCTGCGCTCGGAGACGTTGCCGTCGACCGAGCCGTGGCGGTAGACGCGCACCGAGCCCTTGCCGCTCTCGGTGACGTTGCCGTCGACCTCGCCGTAGATGCTCACGCCGCCCGTGCCGGACTCGGTGACGTTGCCGTCGACCTAGCCCGAGCGGTGCACGACGACCGAGCCCTTGCCGATCTGGCGGACGTCGCCCTCGACCGTGCCGTAGATGCGCACGGTCCCGTTGCGGACCGTGAGGTCGCCCGAGATCGTCTGCCCCCGGGCGACGGTGTAGCTCCCGGTGCGCGAGACGTCCTGCGCGTGCGCCGCGAGCGGCACGGCGGTCAGGAGCAGTCCGGACGTCGCGGCGATCGCGAGGGTGCGAGAGATCTTCATGGTGATGGTCCTTCCGTCATGCCGAGGAGAGTCTCGGAGCTGATGACCTCACCCCACCAGACCCGGATGAACGGTCGGTGAGCCCCGGATGAGGGCTCTCTCATGGTCGCTCAGGCTCCCGAGGTCTGCGCGGCGAGCGCCCGCTCGGCCGCGTCGAACTCGGCCACCACGAGCGCCATGTTCACCATCCCTCCCGCGATGGTCCCCGCGCCCGCCGAGGCGGCGACGCCGAGCGCGGGGGAGGTCACGTTGCCTGCGGCCCAGATCCGCTCGTGGCTCGTTCGGCCGGTCGGGTCGACGGCGAGGAAGCTGCCCTGGCCGCCCGGCAGCTCGGCGCGCTCGAGGTCGAGGCCCGCGAGAGCGCCGTCGTTCGGTACGGCTCGGCTCGCGAGGAAGATCGCGTCGACGAGGTGGACCGCCCCGGCCGCGGTCCGCACCGCGAGGCCGCCGTCGGCCGAGTCCTCGACCGAGGTGAGCTTCCCGGAGACGATCTGCACGCCGCGCGAGGCGAGCCGGGCGGCGGCAAGAGCTGGCACCTCGACCTCGCCCGCGAGCACCGTGAGGTCATCGCTCCACTGGCGCACGAGCTCGGCCTGGTGGAGGCCCGCGGGCGAGGTGAGCAGGACGGCGAGGCGCTCGCCGCGGACCTCCCAGCCGTGGCAGTACGGGCAGTGCAGGACCCGCGTGCCCCACCGTTCGGCAAGGCCCGGGACGTTGGGCAGGTGGTCGGTCAGCCCGGTCGCGAGGACGAGCGCGCGGGTCGCGAGCTCCTCGCCCTCGTGGGTCACGACGCGCAGCCGCACGTCGGTCTCGCCCGTGTCGCGCACCTCGACCGCGCGGCCCGGGCGCACCTCGACACCGTAGCGGGCGACCTCAGCGCGCCCGCGCTCGAGCAGCTCGGCGGGGTCGAGACCCTCGTGGCCGAGGACGGTGTGCATGTGCGCCGCGAAGCGGTTGCGGGGGCGCCCCTCGTCGAGCACGAGGACTCTCCTGCGGGCGCGGCCGAGGGCCAGCGCGGCGCTGAGGCCTGCGGCTCCTCCGCCCAGGACGATCACGTCGTGGTGGGTCATTTCTCCTCCTCGGGCTTGCGTTCCCGAGCAGGATGCGAGTTCATGTTGACATGAAGTCAACAGTGGCGACGTACTCGATCGGGGAGGTCGCCGAGCGCTTCGGTCTCGCGACCCACGTCCTGCGGCACTGGGAGGACGTCGGTCTGCTCGCGCCGCAGCGCGACGGTGCGGGCCGACGGCGGTTCGCCGACGACGACGTCGTCCGCGTCGCCGTGATCCTGCGGTCGAAGGCCGCGGGCCTCGGGCTCGGGCAGGTCGCCGCGCTGCTCGACGGGGAAGCGCCGCAGCGGCACGAGGTGCTCGAGGCGCACCTCGCGGACCTCGACCGGCGCGCGGAGGAGATCGCGCGCGCGAGGGCCATGGCGCAGCACGCCTTCGAGTGCGAGGAGCACGACGTGGCCCGGTGCCCGCGGTTCGCCGGCTTCGTCGAGGACATCCTCGCGGGCACGCGGGTCACGCCAGGTGCGTGGGGCAGCCCGGGCCCGCACGCGCACGGCTGAGTCGCGTCAGGCGAGGGCGAGGAAGAGCTTCTCGAGCTTTGCGGCGTCCGCGTCGGGCCCGTCGCCCGTGAGGCACTCGCGCAGGCCGCCCGCGATCACGGCGAAGCCGGCCCGGTCGAGCGCCTTCGACACCGCCGCGAGCTGGGTCACGACGTCCTCGCAGTCCCGCCCTTCCTCGAGCATGCGGATCACGCCCGCGAGCTGGCCGTGCGCGCGGCGCAGGCGGTTGATGACGGGCTGGGTCGTCTCGAGCGGGAGGTCCATGCGCTCATCATACCCCCGGGGGTGTTATGGTTCTCGGGTTGGATACCCCCAGGGGCATATTGGAAGGATCATGGCATGTGTTCAGCGGTGAGCTGTCGGCGGTGCGGCAAGACGACGTGGAGCGGCTGCGGCCAGCACGTCGACGAGGTCATGCGGGGCGTGCCCGCGGCGCAGCGCTGCTCGTGCGAGGAGCAGGCGCCGAAGAGCTGGTTCGCATCCCTCTTCGGGCGATGAGCCGCCGGACCGTCGTCGTCGGCGGCGTGGCGGGTGGGATGTCCGCCGCGACCAGGCTGCGCCGCCTCGACGAGCAGCGCGAGATCGTCGTCCTCGAACGCGGCGAGCACGTCTCCTTCGCCGCCTGCGGGCTGCCCTACCACGTGGGCGGCACGATCCCCGAGCGCGAGACGCTCCTCCTGCAGACCCCCGAGCAGCTGCGCGAGCGTTTCGCGCTCGACGTGCGCACGCGCCACGAGGTCATTGAGATCGACCGGGAGCGCCGCGAGGTCCACGTGCGCGACATGCGCACGGACGAGCGGTACGTCGAGCGCTACGACGAGCTCGTCCTCGCGACGGGCGCCTCGCCCGTGCGGCCCACGCTCCCGGGCGGCGAGCGCGCGCACGTGCTGCGCGACCTCGACGACCTCGACCAGATCATGGCCGCGCTCGAGGGCAGGCCGCGTACCGCCGTCGTCGTCGGCGGGGGCTTCGTCGGGCTCGAGCTCGCCGAGAACCTCTTCGCCGCGGGCCTGAAGGTCACGCTCGTCGAGGCGGGCGAGCACGTGCTGCCCCCGCTCGACCGCGAGCTCGCGGTGCTCGTCGCCGAGCATCTCGAGGCGCACGGCGTCACGGTGCGCACGGGAATGACGGCGACGAGCCTCGGCCCCGACGACGTCCTCCTCGAGGGGCATCGAGACGGGTTGCACGTCGAGGAACGCGTCCCGGGCGAGCTCGTCGTGCTCGCGGTGGGCGTGCGGCCCGAGTCGGGCCTCGCGCGCGCTGCGGGCCTCGAGCTCGACGACCGCGGCGGTGTGCTCGTCGACGCTCAGCAGCGCACGAGCGACCCCGCGATCTTCGCGGTCGGCGACGCCGCGACCAAGCGCGACGCCGTGACCGGCGAGCCCGTCCTCGTCCCGCTCGCCCAGACCGCGAACCGGCACGGCCGGCTCGTCGCGGACGTAGTTGCGGGCCGCGAGGTGCGCTCGAGGCCCGTGCTCGGGACCGCCGTCGTCGGCGTCCTCGGGCTCACCGCGGCCGCCGTCGGGTGGAGCGAGGAGCGGCTGCGCGCCGCGGGGCGCCCGGTCCGGGCGATCCACACCCACCCCCTGCACCACACGGGCTTCTACCCGGGCGCGCAGACGATCGCGCTCAAGCTCCTCGTCGACCCGCGCACCGACGAGATCCTCGGGGCGCAGGGAGTCGGGCGCGACGGGGTCGACAAGCGGATCGACGTCATCGCGACCGCGATGCGCGCGGGCCTGCGCGCGAGCGAGCTCGCCGACCTCGAGCTCGCCTACGCCCCGCAGTACGGGGCCGCGAAGGACCCCGTCGTCATGCTCGGGATGATCGCCGACAACCTCGCGGCCGGGCTCACCGAGACCGTGCAGTGGCACGAGCTCGACGCCGAGCTCGCGGCCGGGGCGACGCTCGTCGACGTGCGCGGCGCGGACGAGGTCGCGGCCGAGCCCCTCCCCGGCGCGATGCACCTCCCGCTCGACGAGCTCCGTGCACGGCACACCCAGATCCCCGCGGGCCGCGTCGTCGTGAGCTGCGCCGCGGGCCAGCGCGGGCACACCGCGGCCCGCCTCCTGCGCGAGCTCGGGCACGACGACGTCGCGAACCTCGACGGTGGTTTGCGCACGTGGTCCGCGGGACAGCGCTCGCTGCGCCCCGCGCTCGTCGAGGTCACGGCCGGCGGCTGATCCGGGCGCCCTGGCACCCCGCGCCCCTTGCGGCGTGGGGTGCCAGGGAGCATCGTGGCCCCATGGTGCGGTTCGCCCGGGTCTACGACGAGCGCACGGACGAGACCCCACGCGTGCTCGTCGACCGGCTGTGGCCCCGCGGTGTCGCGAAGGGCTCGGGCGCGTTCGACGAGTGGCTGCGCGACGTCGCCCCCTCGCACGAGCTGCGCCGTTGGTACGGCCACGTCGCGGACAGGTTCCCCGAGTTCGCCGCGCGTTACCGCGCCGAGCTCGAGACCGAGCCCGCGGCGAGCGCGCTCGCCCGGTTGCGCGAGCTCGCGGCCGGGGGCGAGGTGACCCTCGTGACCTCGACCAAGGAGCTCGAGCTGTCCCACCTCGCGGTCCTCGCGGAGGAGCTTCCCGCAGGCTGAGCTCAGCCCGACGTGCGATGCACGACGACGCAGCACCGCTGCGGGTCCGGCTCGAGCCGAGCGTCGAGCTCGCCCGGTGCGGTCTCCTCGGCAAGGCCCGACACGAAGCAGTGGTTGAGGCCGCACACGAGCTCGGTCTCGTCCTGCGCGAGCGCGTGGAACGGGCAGTTCTCGAGCTCGAGGCGATCAAGCGCGCGGTGCGGCTCGTAGCCGAGGTCCGCGAGGACCCGCGCGGTGCGTTCGAGGGCGTCGCCCGGTCCGGGTGCCTCGCGACCGTGCGCGCGACCTGCGGCCGCGAAGGTTCGTTCGAGGCAGTGGCGCACGGGCTCTCCCGTGCGCTCCGAGCTCGCGACCCCTGCCGCGAAGAGGCGCCCGACGAGCTCGTAGCCGCGCGCGGGGAGCGAGACGGCCTGCGCGTCGACGGCGGCGTCGTGGTCGACGAGTACCTGCGGTCCTCCGACGCGCACGTGCTCGCCGCGGGTGACGTCGCGCTCGCTCGCTGCACCGCGCTCGGGACGGCGCTGCGCGTCGAGCACTGGGACAATGCGATCCGCCAGGGCGAGCTCGCGGCGCGCACGATCCTCGGCACCGGCCAGACCTACGACTGGCTCCCGTTCTTCTTCACCGACCAGTTCGAGCTCGGGATGGAGTACGTCGGGAGCTCGGGGCCCGACGACGACGTCGTCGTGCGCGGGGACATGGCCGCGGGGGAGTTCATCACGTTCTGGCTCGCGCAAGGGCGGGTCACGGCCGCGATGCACGTCCAGCAGTGGGGCACGATCGACACGCTGCGCGGGATCGTCGGTCGCGTCGTACCGCCCGGCCGGCTCACGGACACGCGGATCGATCTCGAGGAAATATGAGGATCCTTAACAAACTCCGGTAGCGTTCAGGACGCACATTTCCGCGCTCCGAGAGGTGCCCCGTGCTCCCGATCGTCCCCCGGCCCGTCGAGGCGACCCTGCTCGACGGCGCGCCGAGCGTCCTGACCTCCCAGTCGCGCCTCGTGACAGGCCCCTCCGCCGAGGAGGTCGGGGCGGGTGTCCTGCTCGCGAACCTCGTCGGTGCGCTCATCGACCGGTCGATCAGCGTCGCCCGCCTCGACGAGGAGCCCCCACGCCCCGGCGACCTCGTGCTGCGCATCGACGAGTCGGCCGGCCCCCAGGGCGCGACGAGCACCGAGCGCTACACCTTCGACTCGCGCGACGGCGTCGTCGAGATCGTCGCGGCGAGCGTCGACGGCCTCGTGCGTGGCATGGCCACGCTCGGCCAGCTCCTCGAGCCGGTCGTGGGCGGGTACAGCGCCCCCGCGGCCCGCGTCGTCGACGCCCCGCGCTTCGCATGGCGCGGGCTGAGCCTCGACGTCGCACGACACTTCTTCGGAGTCGAGGACGTCAAGCGGGTCCTGCAGCTCATGGCGCGGCTCAAGCTCAACGTGCTCCACCTGCACCTCACGGACGACCAGGGCTGGCGCCTCGAGATCCCCTCGCGCCCTGAGCTCACCCGGCTCGGGTCGACCACGAGCGTGGGCGGCGGGCCCGGCGGGTTCTTCTCGGTCGAGGACTTCGCCGAGCTGCAGACCTTCGCCCACGCGCGCGGCATCACCGTGATCCCCGAGATCGACCTGCCCGGGCACACGAACGCCGCGCTGCACGCCTGCCCCGAGCTCAACGCGGACGGCGAGCCCAAGCCCGTCTACACCGGGATCGAGGTCGGGTTCTCCTCGCTCGACGCGTCCCTGCCCGCGACCGAGCGCTTCCTGCGCGACGTGCTCGGCGACGTCGCGGCCATGACGCGCGGCCCGTGGGTGCACCTCGGGGGCGACGAGGCGCACGACACGTCCCCCGAGGACTATGCGGCGATCGTGCGGCTCGCGGCCGAGATCCTGCGCGAGCACGGCAAGGTCCCCGTCGGGTGGCAGGAGTCTGCGGGCGTCCCGGGGACCGCGCAGGTCGTCCAGGTGTGGCACACAGGTATCCCGCTCGAGCCGCTCGCGGCCGCCGCAGCGAGCGGGGTCCAGGTCGTCATGAGCCCCGCCGAGCACGCCTACCTCGACATGAAGTACCACGAGGGTTTCCCGCTCGGTCTCGAGTGGGCCGGCTTCGTCGAGCTGCGCGACTCCTACGAGTGGGAGCCGACCGAGGTGGTCCCGGGGCTCGACCCGGACGCCGTCGTCGGCGTCGAGGCGGCCGTGTGGACCGAGACGCTCACGACCCTCGACGAGCTCACGACGATGCTCCTGCCGCGCCTGACCGCGGTCGCCGAGGCGGCCTGGAGCGCGCGTGAGCGACGCGACTGGGACTCCTACGCCGAGCGCGTGCGTGGGCTCTGGCCGCGCTGGGAGCGCCTCGGCTTGGCGTGGCACCCGAGCCCGCAGGTGGACTGGGCCGGCCGCTAGCCCGGCCGCTCACCCGGGCGCCCGGCTGCGCTGCGGCGGCTAGACCCAGCTCGGCAGCCACATGTGCAGCTGCCAGAAGCGGTACGGGACGGTCTGCGCGGTCCAGATGGGGTAGAAGAAGACCGAGACCGCGACGATCGCGAGCAGGATCAGCCCGACCCAGAAGAACCCGCGGTCGCGCCGTCGGTGGTCCGCGTCAGGGGGACCGAGGATCTTGCCGAGCGCGTACGTGAGGGTCAGCACGACCCACGGGGCGAACACGATCGCGTAGAACGTGAAGATCGTGCGGTGGGCGTACGCGAGCCACGGGAGCCAGCCCGCGAGGTAGCCGCTCAGCACCGCGAAGGCCCGCCAGTCGCGGTGGGCGACGAGCCAGAAGATCACGAACGGGATCGCGAGCGCCGCGCCCCACCACAGCAGCGGGTTGCCGAGCGAGGTCACGGCCTGGACGCACCGGTCCCAGCCGCACGTGTGCACGGGGTCGGGCAGCTCGTTCCACAGGAACGAGGTCGGGCGGAGCTGGACGACCCAGCCGAGCGGGTGCGCCTGGTAGGTGTGCTCCGAGGTGAGGTTGTTGTGGAAGGACCACATGTCCAGGTGGTACTTCCACCACGAGCGCCACGCCTCGGGCAGCCACAGCACGCCCTCGCCGGGATGCTCGGCGGCCCAGTGCCGTCCGTAGGTGTTCTCGTTGCGGAACCAGCCCGTCCAGCTCACGAGGTAGGTACCCGCGACGACCGGGATCATGACCGCGGCCGCGAGCGCACCGTCCTTGAACGTGCCCCCCGCGAACCAGCCCTCGACCCCGGCCCGGCGCCGCGCCGTGACGTCCCACACGACCGACATGACCGCGAGCACGGCGAAGAAGTACAGGCCCGACCACTTGGTGCCGACCGCGAGACCGAGCGCGATCGCCGCGACGACGCGCCACCAGCGCACCCCGAGCCCAGGACCCCACCGGGTGAGCTCGCCGAGCGTCTCGATCTGCCGCGCGCACCGCGCCGCGAGCCGTCGTCTGGCCTGCTCGCGGTCGAGCAGGAGCGCGGCGAAGGCCACGAGCACGAAGAACATCAAGGTGTTGTCGAGCAGCGCGGTGCGGGAGTGCACGATCGCCATGCCGTCGACCGCGAGGAGCAGGCCCGCGATCACCCCGAGCGTGGTCGAGGCGAACAGGCGGCGTGCCGAGCGGGCGAGGACGAGCACTGCGAGCGTGCCGAGCAGCGCGGTCGTGATCCGCCACGTCGCGGCGTGCGCGGGGTCGCCGAGGTGGAAACCGAGCGAGATGACCCACTTGCCGATCGGCGGGTGGACGACGTAGTCGCCCGTCGTGAGGAAGCCGTCGAGCTCGCCCGCCTCGAACTGCGGGTTGTACTCCTCGGGCCAGTCGGCGTCGTAGCCGACCTTGTAGTACGTGTAGCCCTGCTTGACGTAGTACGTCTCGTCGAACACGAGCTCTTGCGGGCGGCCGAGGTTGAGGAAGCGCACGTAGCCCGCGAACGCGGTCACGAGCAGGGGTCCGAGCCAGCCGAGCACGCGCGCCCGCACGGTCGCGTCGAGGCGCAGCGCGCGCTCCCCGAGCAGGCGGCGCAGCAGGTGCTCCTCGGGGGAGGGGACGTCCTCGGGCTCGAGCGCGGAGTCGATCGCCTCGGTCTGCTCCTCGGGCGCGGGCGGGAAGCTCGGCCAGATCTCGCTCGTCGCCCCGGGCTCGAGGCCCTGCGCCGACGACGGCGCCGGGGTCGCCGGGGCCATGGCAATTGCGGGGGCGGCAGGGCTTGCGAGGTCTGAGGGCCTCTCGGGGGTCACCGGGGCGTCCGCCGACGGCGCGTCCAGGGGGCTCGGGGGAGAGCTCGCCGACGGCGTCCGGGGGCCCAGGACCGACCGGCGGACCGGGGGGTGGGCGGGCTCGTCCGTCGACACGCGGTCATCGTAGGCCAGCGGCCGTGGCAGGCTGGGGCGCGTGGCTGGGCGATTCGTGCTCGCGGCGACCCCGATCGGGAACGACGCCGACGCGTCGACGAGGCTGCGCGAGCTCCTCGCGTCCGCCGACGTCGTCGCGGCCGAGGACACGCGCCGCACCCGCAAGCTCGCGGCGCGGCTCGGCGTCGAGATCACGGGTCGGCTCGTGAGTCTGCACGAGCACAACGAGTCCGAACGCCTGCCCGAGCTGCTCGAGGCGGTGCGCGGTGGTGCGCTCGTCGCGCTCGTGACCGACGCGGGGATGCCGACCGTCTCCGACCCCGGCTACCGGGTCGTGACCGCCGCGGTCGCCGAAGAGCTCGACGTCACGTGCGCACCCGGGCCGAGCGCGGTGCTCGTCGCGCTCGCCCTCTCGGGCCTCGCGACCGACCGCTTCTGCTTCGAGGGCTTCCCCCCGCGCAAGCCCGGTGAGCGGGCGCGCGCGCTCAGGGCGCTCGCCCACGAGCCGCGCACGATGGTGTTCTTCGAAGCGCCGCACCGGCTCGCGGTCACGCTCGAGGCGATGACCGAGGCCTTCGGCCCCGACCGGCCCGCCGCGGTGTGCCGCGAGCTGACCAAGACCTACGAGGAGGTCGTGCGTGGCCCGCTCGCCGAGCTCGCAGCGTGGGCGCGCGAGGACGTGCGGGGCGAGATCGTCGTCGTCGTCGCGGGTGCCCCACCGCGCGAGGCGAGCCTCGACGCCGTCGTCGGCGAGGTCCTTGCGCGGGTCGAGTCGGGCGAACGCCTCAAGGACGCGGTGCGCGAGCTCGCTCGGTCCTCGGGGATCGGCCAGCGTGAGCTGTACGCCGCGGCCCTCGCCGCGAAGGGCTGACGCCCGCTGGGCCTGCGCGCGTGGGCGGGGGACAATGAGGGCGGAAGCATCGCACCTGGGAGGCACCGTGGAACTGACCGAGAACAGCCCCGTCCGTCGCGCCCTGCTCGTCGTCGACGTGCAGCCGACCTTCTGCGAGGGCGGTGCGCTCGGCGTCGAAGGTGGCAACGCGGTCGCCGAGGCGATCGCGCGGTTCGTCGCGGAGCACCGGGGTGACTACGACCTCGTCGTGACGACCCAGGACTGGCACATCGACCCGGGCACGCACTTCAGCGAGAACCCCGACTTCGTCGACACGTGGCCCCCGCACGGCGTCGCGGGCACCCCTGAGGCCGAGCTGCACCCCGCGCTCGCGAACCTCGAGCCGGACGCCTCGGTCAAGAAGGGTGCCTACGAGGCCGCCTACTCGGGCTTCGAGGGCGTCGACCCCGAGGGCCGCTCGCTCGCCGAGATCCTCCGGCGCGCCGCGATCACCGAGGTCGACGTCGTCGGGATCGCCGAGTCGCACTGCGTCAAGGCGACCGCGCTCGACGCGATCGCGATGGGCCTCTCGGCGCGCGTCTTCACCGACCTGACCGTGCCCGTGACGCCCGAGCAGGGGGCGCAGGCGCGCGAGGAGCTCCTCGCGAAGGGGGCCCGGCTCGAGCAGGCCTTCGCGGCCTGAGGCGCGGTCCTCCCGCGGGTAGGGGCGCGGTCCGCGTCCCGTCGACGACGGCGGTCTGGGGCCGACGACGGCGTCCTGGCGTGGCTTGGGTGTGGGGGTTGACAGTGTCGGACGAATCGGGCAAAGTAGTACATACGTTCGATTCGTGAGAGGGGGCAGTGTGGACGACCGGTCGCAGCTCGTGCGCGCTGCCCTGACCACCGCGGGGCTCGTGCCCGGGGAGGTTGCGAACGGGGCGTCTGCGGCGCAGGCGTGGGCGGGTGTGCTCGAGGTCGTGGCCGGTGAGCTGGCCGCCGCGTGCGGGGAACCGCGTGAGTGGGCGGAGTCTGCTCGGTCG
>Ga0123333_10003254_pt1 | contig 15867 bp, 11 predicted proteins | sample BioC12SIPDNA_3_FD_89957 | JGI IMG/M metagenome (GOLD analysis project Ga0123333, IMG submission 89957) | Anaerobic biogas reactor microbial communites from Washington, USA - Biogas_R2_B C12 SIP DNA | ecosystem: Engineered > Bioreactor > Anaerobic > Unclassified | place: Washington, USA... | reverse complement strand
GGCTACGGTGAGAACTGACCTTCGGCCAGACGACAGCTATCCCGGTACCGCACCCCTGGTGCAGGGTCGCCAACCTGACACAGGGTTCGCAGTGAGAAGTAAACCGTTAATACGAAGTGGCTCACCGGTGGAACAAATGTCAAAACCGGCACCAGAGCCGTTTCTTCGGGCCTTTCACCACGCCAGGTGCAACCCTTGTCACATGCCTGGTCGTGAAGGACAATCAGCTTGTGCAAGATAATGTGGGGCAGAGTGCCGTGCGGCACGCGGCGCCGGTCTGCGATCGAGCGGCAGGCCACAGCTGCGGTGGGGGTTCGACGGGAACCGGTCTGTTGATCCAGTGGGAGAAAGAAGGACGAAGATGATGTGGACGCATTTGCGCAATGTCTGTCTGGTCTGTGCCGGCCTCCTGACCTGGTTGCTGGCTCTCCCCCCGGCGACGGCTGAGCCGGCCTGGCGCGTGGGGGTGGCGCGGGTGGCGATCACCCCTGACACGCCGCTCTGGATGGCGGGGTACGGCTCCCGCACGCACGAGGCCAACGACCAGTACACGGAGCTGTGGGTCCGCACCTGTGCGCTGGAGGACAGTGCGGGCGCGCGGGCCGTGCTTGTCGCGTGTGACCTGGTGGGTATCGATCGGACGCTGGCGCGGGCTGTCTGCGCATCGCTCGAACAGCGCTGCAAGCTGCGCCGCAACGAGGTGGCGTTGTGTTTCAGCCACACGCATTCCGGGCCGGTGGTGGGCCGGAACCTTGAGCCGCTCCATTACCGGTTGCTCAGCGCCGAGCAGCAACAGCGAGTCGACGCGTATGCCGAGTCGCTGCAGCAGCGGATTCTGGACTGTGTGGATCAGGCGCTGAACGACCTGCAGCCGTGTGAGCTGGTGTGGGGATCCGGCACCGCCACGTTTGCTGTCAATCGGAGGAACAATCCGGAAGCGCAGGTCCCGGAACTGCGGGCGGCTGGTCAGTTGCAGGGACCGAGCGACCACGACGTCCCTGTGCTGGCCGCACGAAGACCCGACGGCAGCTGGAAAGCGGTGGTGCTGGGATACGCGTGCCATAGCACGGTGCTGGATCACTATTTCTGGTGCGGCGACTATCCCGGCTTCGCGGTGGCTGAATTGGAGACGCGCGTCCCAGGCTGCACGGCGCTGTTCTGGGCGGGCTGCGGAGCGGACCAGAACCCGTTACCGCGCCGCACACTCCCGCTGGCCCAGGAGTACGGCAGCCAGCTGGCGCAGGCGGTCGGCGCTGTGCTGGCCGATGACGGCCAGCTGCAGACGCTGTCCGCCACGCTGCGGACCGCGTACCAGGAGGTCCCGCTGCCGCTCGACGAGATCCCGACCCGGGAGCAGCTGGAGCAAGCCGCCCAAGGGAGTGATCGCTACCAGCAGGCGCGCGCTGCCATGGCGCTGGAACGCCTGGCGGCAGGCACCGAACTGCCGGCGACCTACCCCTATCCGGTGCAGGTTTGGGTGCTGGGCGACCAGGTACAGATGGTCTTCCTTGGCGGTGAAGTGGTGGTCGATTACGCGCTGCGACTCAAGACGGAATTGCGCGGCAAACAGACCTGGGTCGCCGGCTATGCGAACGATGTCATGGCCTACATCCCGTCCCGCCGTGTGCTGGCCGAGGGGCGTTACGAAGGCCGCGACGCGATGGTGTACTATGGTATCTGCGGCGTGTGGAATCCGTCGGTCGAGCAGCTCATTGTGGATGCGGTCCAGACGCTGGTGCGGTCCCCACAGTGATCACGCGGTTTACCGCCGGGAAGCCGTAGGCGGCAGCGCCGGTATAGATGCACAGGTTCGGCAACGGGCGGGCCTCGCCGGAGCCGTGCGTATGCCCGCACAGGACGGTCAGGTTGCGGTGCGGATACTCGGGCAGGATTTCGAGGATGGCGTTCCCTACCGCTTTGCACGTGAAGTGGGGAGCCCACTCGGCGTTCGATAGGGCGCCGTCGTTCCGTACCTGGTGATGGATTGGATTCACCGGAAGTCCCGCCCGATGCAGTACAGCGTCTTGCGACCGCGCACGTAGATGTGTGCGTGAGCGATGGCGGGCGAAGCGAACGTCTCGTCGTCCAGCTGGTTCTCCGCCAGCTTGTCGAAGCGGCTGGAGGCCGACACAACTGTACACAGTCCGGCGGTGTTGAGGAACAGCACGCGCCCCTGCACCAGGACGGGTGACGCCTTGTAGGTGCCCGGGAACCGCTCCTTCCACTTCAACTTGCCGGTCTTCGTGTCGTAGCACCTTCCAATGCCGTCGTCGGTGATGGTGAACAGCAGCAGCGCGTGGGCGACGGGGCTGCACGTATCGGGCGTGCCCTGATTGCTGGTCCACAGAATCTCCCGCCGCGATCGCTCCACCAGCTCGCCGACCGGCGAGCGGTCTGCTACCGGGAGGGCCAGCAGCGGACCCGCTTTGCCGCGCGTGGCGAACAGTGTGTCGTCCAGCACCGTCGGGTTGGCCACGGTCCGGCCACCCGTCAAGCCAGGCAGGTACCACAACTGCTTGCCCGTGTGCGGATCGTAGGCATCCAGCTGGTTTCCCCCCATGACCACCAGCTGCATCTTCCCGGCGACATCCACCAGCAACGGTGTCGTGTACGCGTCTGCCTCCTCGCCCGGTGCCCCGGTCATGCGCGGCGTCTTCCAACGCTGTCGGCCAGTTGTCAGCTCGTGTGCAACCAGATAGCTCTCGGCCGGCTCCGCCTGCACGTCGGCCAGCGCGTCCTGCAGGCAGGCCGAGATCACCAGATCGCCGACAATCACGGGACTGTTAGCATGCCCGTACCAGATGACGTACGGACCATAGTCGGTTTGCAGGTTACGTTTCCACAGTTGCCCGCCACTGAAATCGTAGGCGGCCAGGTCGCCATTGCCGAAATGCGCCACGACCACCTGCCCGTTCGTGACCGGCGAGGGACTGGCCAGATTGTGCAGCGCGTGAAAACGCTGCTCCGCCCGCTGTACCGATCCGCGCGGCGCCGTGCCCGTTCCCACCTGCTGGGTCCACAGGACCTTGCCGCTACGCGCGCCGATATGTATCAGCAGCAGACGCCCGTCGTCTGTGTGACTGGTGACGAACACCGAATCGTTCCAGATCGCCGGCGTGCTGTTGCCCCATTCGGGCAGCGGACACTTCCACGTGATCGCTCGCTCTTCACTCCAGAAAACGGGCACCGTCGACTCGCGACTGACGCCCGTTCCATGTGGGCCACGCCATTGCGGCCAGTTCTCGGCCGCCAGACGTGTGGTCAGGCCGCTGTGTACCGCGGCGGCGCAGGCGAGCCACAGTGTCACGGTCCACCCGCAACCGCCACGCACCGCTGCCCCCTGACCTGTTCCCACACGCTGAAAACGGATGCTGCGTGTACGTCTCATGGTGTCAATCGCCCCCCCAAAGTCGGTGCCGTGCAAGGTGTGGTGAACGGTGTGACCGCCCCCAGGACAGGCTACTCCAGACGCGCCGGGGTCACAAGTCACAGCCACTCGAGTGAAAACTAGTATTCCCGTAAGCCGCGCGAATCAGTATTGTTCACGCCGACACGGCATCTGCCGCGGGTGTAACGGTGACGACGATGATTCAAAAACCCCGAACACATAGCACGAAACGACCGCTGCGAGTCCTCGTCGCCGAGGATGGATTGATGAATCGGCGTCTGGCCCACGGCTTGTTGACCCGCGAGGGACACCACGTGACGCTGGCGGACAATGGCGCGCAGGCCCTGGCGCGGCTGCGTCAGGGACAGTACGACGTGGTGTTGATGGACGTGGAAATGCCGGTCATGAACGGACTGGCAGCGACGGCCGCATTGCGTGATCACGAGCAGAAGATGGGGCGTTACACCCCGGTCATTGCGCTCACGTCCAACAATAATCCAGACGAGTGTCGGGCGGCTGGGATGGATGCGTTCCTCAGCAAGCCCTTGACGATTGACGCCTTCCGCGCGGTGCTGACCCATCTGCTCCGGGATGCGGCCTGACGGTCGAGTGGGCTGGTGTGGAACGGGCTGGTGTGGAACCGGGTCTGACGGCCGGCGCCCTTTTCTCTGGGATGGCGGTGATCCCATCTGCTGGCAGCCCGCGCGCCTGTCCCTGTTGGTCGCCGTGCCGGGAGGCTATAATGGGTCTCTGCACTGTGCCTTCCTCTGTCCCACCTTCCCGATGTACCAACAGGAGATGCTGTCGATGAAGAGCAACATCGTTTCGTGCGCTGTGGGGGCCGCACTGCTGAGCTGTATTGTGACCTGGCAGGCGGCCGCGCAGGAGTACCTCAGCGGCATCGAATGGGCCAAGCCGCAGGTTGTCGATCCGGGGCCGCCCACTGGCCCGCCTTCGGATGCCGTCGTGCTCTTTGACGGTACTGACATGTCGAAGTGGAATGGGGCCGAGGAGTGGTTGGTGGCAGACGGAGTGGTCACGGCAGGTGCAGGGCAGATCAGCAGCAAGGAAGTGTTTGGCGATTGCCAGCTGCACGTGGAGTGGGCGTCGGCCGAGAAGGTCGAAGGGTCCGGCCAGGGGCGCAGCAACAGCGGTGTGTTCCTGATGGGCAGGTACGAGGTGCAGGTGCTCGATTCGTATGACAACGAGACCTACTATGATGGCCAGTGCGGTGCGATCTACAAGCAGCACCCCCCGCTCGTCAATGTCTGCCGCAAGCCGGGTGAGTGGCAGACCTACGACATCATCTGGAAAGCGCCCCGGTTCCAGGACGGCAAGCTGGTCAGCCCGGCCTGCATCACGGTGCTGCACAACGGGGTCGTCATCCAGAACCATTTTGAACTGGAAGGCGATACGCCCTACGATCGGCCCCCGGCCTATCAGCCGCATGAGGACAAAGGGCCGATCGCGTTGCAGTACCACGGCAATCCGGTTCGTTTCCGGAACATCTGGGTGCGCGAGTTGAAAGAACTGGAGCACCAGCGGGTACAGGAACCCAGGATCGTGACGCACTGAGGAGATGCGCGCCGGTGATGCAGTTGACGTGCCTTGTGATCGTCGCCTTGACCCAGACGGTGCCCGCGCAGGTCGATAAGCCGACATTCACGGATGTGACGCAGCAGGCGGGCATCCACTTCCGCTACACGTTCGGCGATTTCACCTACGACAATATCCTCGAGAGCAGCGGCTCGGGGGTCACCGTCTGGGATTATGATAACGACGGCGATCTCGATCTCTATATGCTCAATGGGACCTATCTGGAGGATATCAGCGATCCCAAGGGGCGCGTCTTTCGCGATACGCCCAACCACCTGTATCGCAACAACGGTGATGGGACGTTCACCGAGGTGGCGCAGGCGGCCGGTCTCGACGACCGGTACTGGGGTATGGCGGCGGTCCCGGTCGACTTTGACGAGGACGGCGACCTGGACCTCTACCTGCTCAACTACGGTCCGAATCGCTTCTTCCGCAACAACGGTGACGGGACGTTCACCGACATCGCGCCCGAGTTGGGGCTGGTGGGGCCCGAGAAACTCCACGGGCACACCAAGTGGAGCGTGGGGGCGGTGTTCTGGGATTACGACGGCGACGGGGATCTGGACGTGATGGTCGCGAACTTCCTGGCCTTCGATCCCTACTACCTGACGGCCAAGACGCCGCACATGATGCCACATCCTACCGAGTACTGCGGTCAGGCCTCGCTGCTCTATGAACAGGGGCCGGACGGCACCTTCCACGATGTGACGGCACGGGTGGGATTGTACTACCCAGATTCCATGTGCATGGGGTTGACCGTTTTCGACTATGACCGGGACGGCCTGCTCGATGTATTCCAGGCCAACGATCATCAGGAAAACTTCCTGTTCCGCTGCCAGCCGGATCGCACCTTTGCCGAGGTGGCGCGGGCCGCTGGCGTCGCCGTCAACGACAGCGGACATCCGGGCGGTTCCATGCACGGTTCGATCGGCGATGTCGACGGAGACGGCCTCATCGACATGCTGGTGGTCGATCTCGAATACGGGGCGATGTACCGGAATCTGGGCAACGGGTTGTTCGACGACATCACGGCCGCTTCCGGCTTGAAACAGATCTTTCAGGGCAAGGGGGCTTGGGGTTCGGCCCTGTTCGACTACGACAACGACGGGGATCTGGATGTCTTCTCGGCCAATGGTGTGGCCGACTGGCTCGAAGAACAGGATCAGCTGCTGATCGAGAATTCCGGAGCGGGTCAGTTTCACAACGTCGGTCCGCAACGGGGGGAGTATTTCCGCACGAAACGGTCGGCACGCGGCGCCGCCGTGTGGGATTACGACAACGATGGCGACCTGGATATCATCATCTCGCATGTGGATCTGCGCGCCACCGCCACGCTGCTGCGCAATGACGGTGGCAACCGCCAGCACTGGCTGGGCGTGTCACTCGTCGGCACGCGTCCCGCGGCGGCCGTCGCGGCGCACGTGACGGTCCAGGCCGGGAACCTGACGCAGGTGAGCGTCAACCAGCCGGGCAGCGGATACCTGTCTTATCACGACCCGCGCCTGCACTTCGGGCTGGGACCGCATACGCGGATCGATCAGCTCGTGGTGCATTGGTCCGACGGCAGCGTCGATACCTGCCGCGATTTGCCGGCCGATCGCTACGTGACCATCGTCCAGGGCCAGGGCGTAGTACCAGCGCCGTAACGCCAGCGCCGTAACGCCAGCGCCGTAACGCCAGCGCCGTAATGCCCGTGTCGTAATGCCAGCATCACGGTTCCCAGCGTCACTGTCCCGGGCCGGCGGCTCCGCGTCGTCGGGGCGCCGGCCCGTCGTTCTCCTCGGCTGCGGTGGCGCGGTCCTACACGGTCTCCGGCACGACAAACGGCGCGCGGTACCAGCGGGTCAGCAGCGAGTTGGCTTGCTGATCGCTGACGAACTTCTCGGTCGCGGGATCGAACTCGAGCACGTTGTAGTTGGCCAGCTCGATTTTCGCGCTGCGGAGGTTGTCGTCGATGATGCCGAGCGATTCGGCGACCTGGGCTTGGGCGGCCAGCGGCACTGGCGGCTGCTGGAACTGCAGCGGCTGACTGAGGCGGCAGGCGATGTTGCCAAGGTGGCAGAGGGCTGCCGAGTAGTGGCCGACTTCCGCGTCGCAGTTGTTCTGCGCGGGATCGCCGCTCCGTACGGCAGCGACGAACGACCCGAAGGCCCCGCCGGGGGTCACTTCGGCTTCGCCGCCGGTCAGCAGCTGAGGTTCACTTCCATCTTGGGGATGGAAGCGGAAATCCGTGGTCGACTTGCCGTCGACTTCCCAGGTGTCGTACCGGATGAGCCCTTCGGTCGTGTAGAATTCGTTGGCGACTTTGAAGGGGGGCGCGCCGGGCTTATCGACGAGGCCGCGCGTTTCGAAGACGAGCAGCGTTTCGCCGAACTCGTAGACCGAGAGCTGCATGTTGGGCGTCTCCCCCTGATCCCGGCCCTCGGGCATGTAGCGGCCGCCGACACTCCACACCTTGGTCGGCAGCGTCGCATTGGGGATCGCCCACCGCGCGACGTCCATTTCATGCACCCCCTGGTTGCCGGTGTCCCCGTTGCCGAAATCCCAGAACCAGTGCCAGTTGTACGGATGCAGGTTCTCGTGGAATGGCTGCAACGGAGCCGGGCCGAGCCAGAGATCGAAATCGAAATCGGCCGGCGGCTGTGCCCACGGCTTGAAACCGATCGACCAGCGCGGTTTGCAGCAGTAGCCTTTGGAGACCAGCAGCTTGCCATACTTGCCCGACCGGATGGCCGCCATCTGGCGCGCGCGGTTGGGATCGCTGCGCTGCTGCGTGCCGTGCTGCACGATGCGCTGATAACGTCGGGCCGCTTCCACGCATTGGCGGCCTTCAAACACATTGTGGCTGATCGGCTTCTCGACATACACGTGCTTGCCGGCCTGGCAGGCCCAGACGGTCATCAACGCGTGCCAGTGATTGCAGGTGGCCACGCTGATCGCATCGAGGCTCTTGTCTTCCAGGGCCACGCGGATGTCCTGGACGCACTTCGGCTCCGTATTCGCGCGTTCGGCAATCCGCCGGCTGGTTCCGCGGAACAACCGGGTGTCGGGATCGATCAGGCAGGCCACCTCGACGTCAGGTATCCGCACATACTCGTCGATGTGGGAGATGCCGCGCCCGTGGATGCCGGCCACGCCGATACGCACCCGATTGTTGGCACCCACCACCTGGCCAGAAGCGCGGGTGCCGGCCACCGTGAAGAGCGGGAAGATGGTACTCGCTGCGGCCGTCGCTTTCAAAACATCTCGGCGGGTCAGTCTGGTCATGGATCAACTCCTCGAATTGCGGGGAAGAACGTGGCGGGAGAGCCATCGGATCTCCGGCACGCAGACACAGGGATGACGCCTCAACGGCAGGTCGCATTATACCGCGAAGCGACGGCGATGACAGCTTGCCGGGACACAGGCTCACCGGTCGGTGCCACACTGCGGCGCGGCTCGACGCCTATCCTGTCTGGCCTGTCTTGCGGATGCGCACGGGCAGACCAGCATCCGCCGACGGCGGCGGGCTGGCCGCCGGAGAAGCCTGCCGTACCTGTTCGGTATATGTCTGCAGAAGCCCGTAAAGCTGCTGGAATTCCTGGCGGTCGAGCAGCAGCTGGTAGCGGCTGTCGGCGATGACCGCTTCGTAGCGTCTGAGCGCCTGCTCGAGGCTCTCGATGGTCGGGACCGCATGGCCGGTGAAGACGCCGCGCGGCAGAGCCAGATAGTTGCGCCAGGATTCGTCCAGCATTGCGCCAAGTTCCTGGGCGGCTTGCACCAACTCCAGCCGCGTGGCTGTAAACGTGTCCTGCGCTGTATTGGTCTGGGCTGTATTGGCCGGCGCTGCATTGGCCGGCATGGCGGAAGCGGCCGGTGGTGCCGCTGCACCGGTGGCGGCCTGCGTGGTCACCGGTTCGGCGGCCGGCGCATGGGCCGCCAGGGTCGCCAGCAGCCGCGTGGTGGACGGCGGGAACTGCGCGTTCGGTACGCTGGCCGTGCCGTCGGCACGCAGGCCAGCCGCATGGTAATACTGCTGACTGGCCGCCATGTCGGTCTGTAACACCGACCCGTCGACCGCGGCGCCGGCAAACAGGCCGCGGCTGCGCGAATACGAGTAGATCTCGGCCTGCAGTCGTGTATCGGTGGCGGCCGACGCCTGGCGGCCAATCGGCCCCGCGGCTGCTGCCGCATCGATGCCGACCGTGAACTTGCCCTGCAGCAGATTGGCCACGCTGCCGCGCGTGTTGAATACCAGGATTACATCCGTCGACTGGATGCCACCCTGCAGACCCACACTGCCGCCGGTCATCGTCACGAACGTCGGCGGTCGCCACACGCCTTTGTCGTCGCGAATCACCGCGATGCCTTTGCCGTGCCGTACGCCAGCCACCAGGCCCACTTTGACCATGGAAGGCACGATCACCAGCCCCTGCGCATGGGCCAGCATCGCGCGCGGGAGCCCCTCGTTCGGCATGGAGAGAAACTCGGTCAGCACGTTCGTGGCTGATTCGACAATCGCCGCTTCCTGCGACTGCCCAAACGCCCCGGCCGCGATGCAGTGCACTATGAGCATCGCCTTCGCCACACCAAACATCAGGTTTGCTTTCACGACCAGCGCACTCCTTTTCCACGGGGTCGAAGGCTCCGTGCAGGAGGGGGATTCTAGCGAATATCCGCGTTTTGGGGCAACAGGGTTTTCTCGGCCCCCCAGCGGGCCGTGTGCAGGAACACACTTTCTCGGGACAGGGACCAGGGGAATTCAAGAATTCAACAATTCAGGAATTCAAGAATTCGGGAATTCGGGAATTCGGAATTGGCAACTGGGCCGTGCCACACGTGTCAGTGCTCCATACCCACACGGAGAATTGACGGCGGGGGCTGGCGTCTCAGATGAATTCCCGAACGATTTCGGGGCGTGGGCGCGGGATGACGACCTGTTCGACCAGCAGGCCACGTTGTTCGATCACAGCAGCCCCGACCTGGACGGCCTCTTCGACGGCCGCGACATCGCCGGTGAAGGACACGAATCCTTTGCCGCCGATGGCCATGGCCAGGTGAATGTTGATGAACTGAATGGGGGCCGCCTTGATGGCGGCATCGGCCGCTTCGATCACGGCCGAGATGCTGAACGCTTCGATCACTCCCAGCGCCTTGAGTTCCGGCACGTGTGCGACACCGCTGATAGCCGGAAACACGGTCGGATGGACGTTGGAGATGACGAACTGGTCGACGACCGTATGGGCGCCGGCACGCACGCCGGCGTTGATGCTCGATTGGACGGCGTCCACCGCGCCTCCCACGAGCACCACGTACTTGCCGGGACAGATGGTGCGGTTGAGCACGATCTCGACATTCGCGGCCTTCAGGACCGCGTCCGCGATTTCGAATCCCTTGGCAATGCTCGACGTCTCAACAATCCCAATCGCCGAACCCTTCTTCATGACGCATGCCTTACTTGCGGGTCGTGATTTCAATATGTGTCGAGCTGACCGACTTCACGCGGCCGCTGATGCTGGCGTGCACCGGGCAGCCCAGTTGGTCCGGGTCGACGTCGGCGATCCGGTCGCCGGCCGCCACGGTGTCCCCCACGCCCACGATCGGCCGCGCCGGCTGGCCGACGTGCGTGTGGAGCGGGACCTGGACTTCCTGCGGATGCCAGTCGCGTTCGACAAACGGGGCGTGCCGGTCGTACGGTGTCAGTCCCAGACGTTGATAGAGTGTTTTGATCGGAATCTCGCGACCGTGGCGCACCGGATGGGCTGGCCGGAAGAGCTGCTGCAGTTCGTCCGGCGTGCGGCTCAGTCCGTTGGCCCGCAGCAGCGCCTTGGCATCCACACAGATGTTCTTGGGATCGAGCGACTCGGGGCAGGCGATCAGTGAACAGACGTTGCACTCGCAGCAGTACTGCGCCCACAGGCTGCCACGTTCCTTCGCCTCGCCGGTCATCAGCAGCGTGCGCATCACGCGGTGCGGTTCGACCGGATAACCCAGGATGTAACGCGGACAGAGCTCAGTGCAAAACGAACACTGATCGCACTGGCCGTGCCCGATCCGCGTGTAGGTTTCGCGCGTGGCCGTCTTGCGGCGCACCAGATAGTGATCGGAGGGGAGCGCGATGAGTCCGGCCGTCGTCTTGGCCACCGGCGCCGTCATGTCCCGGGTGACGCTCCCCATCATCACTCCGCTGACCAGCAGCGTTGGATTGTCGACCGTGCAGCCACCTGCCGCACGCAGACAGTCCTGAAACGATGTGCCGATCGGCACGACTGTCGTCAACGGCTGCCGGACCGCGCCGGTGATCGTCACGTACTTCTCCGTGACCGGGGTACCAGCGATCGCCTTGCCGACGTTGACGATCGTCTCGACGTTGTCCACGACGCAACCCACGTGCAGCGGCAAGCCGCCCGGCGGAATCTGACGACCGGTGATCTCGTACACCAGCACATACTCGTCCCCCGCCGGATAAACGTCCTGGTAGACAAAAAACTCACAACCGGCCTCTTGAGCACCACGGCTCATCCGGTCCGCCAGGTCCGCGTTCTTGTGCTTGATCGCCACCGTCACCCGCCGGGCGCCCGTCACCTGCCGCATGGTCGCCAACCCCCGGAAGAACGTGTCCGGTTCCCGGCACATGCACTCGCGATCCTTCTGCAGCAACGGTTCGCACTCCGCACCGTTGGCAATGAGGTGTTCCACCCGGGCATCCAGCTTCCTGTAGGTCGGGAAACCCGCACCTCCGGCACCCACGACCCCGGCATCGCGAACCATCTTGAGTTGCTCTTGGGTAGCCAAAACGTCATTACTCCCAGCGCGGATCGGGTGGATCGAGGGACCCTCCCCACTCGAACAGGTCCTCTTCCAGTGTCCGCCTGCCGCCTTGCCGCCTGACAGACACTCGCCCTGCTCGACACGGGGCACTCCATTCTACAACACAAGTCGGTCGACCGGTCGACCGGTCAGCCGATGGCCGAGGCCCCCAGATCTGGGGAAATGCCGTCATTACCGGACGCCTCGGGCGGCCGCGGACCACAACTTCTGGCAATCTGGCGCAACTTGGTTGAGTAGCTTGAGGGGGGTGATTATGCTGGACGGTTAGACTGGGTGTTCAGGGTTTTGGTCGGTCAGGTTAGGCCCTGGCGTCACGGGTCCTTTCCCCACAATCACTTCTGCTCCATCGGCGGGCAACAACCGGCTGGATTCGTCTGACGAACTCGTCTGGCGACGATGTGAGGTCTGCAGGGGCCACGTGACGCGCGGGCGTTTCAGAGAGAAGCATCATGTGCACACGAAGTTCCGCCTTGTCATGGCTGGCGGCATATCTCATTGCCGCCCCGATGGTGTCTGCCGGCGTGATTGATCGCGAGTTGGCCGAGACTGGTATCCGGTTCCCGCATGCCGACGCGCGTCCGCTTGACGCGTCAGAACATTCGATCGTGGTGGTGCGTGACGATCCGGCGCGCGACGTAGCGCGCGGCACGACGTTGGAGGTCGGTGACACGATCACGACACCGGTGCGTCGGGCGCTGGGCACCATGGTTGACCTGGGGACGTTGGGTGGTGCGTCGAGCGTTGCGACGAGCGTGAATGTGGCGGGGCAGGTTGTTGGCCATTCGCAGACGGCGGACGGCGCGACGCACGCGTTCCGCTGGGATCCGGACTCGCGTGCCATGCGCGATCTGGGAACGCTGGGCGGCACGTTCAGCTATGCGCAAGGGGTGAACGATCAGGGCGACGTCGTGGGCTACTCGGAAACAAGCGACGGCGAGGTGCACGCTTTCCTCTGGTCGGCGCGGGATGAAGTGATGCACGATCTGGGCGCGTTAGGAGGCCGGCACAGTCGGGCGGCTGCCATCAACAATCAGGGGATGGTCGTTGGTTTCGCGCAGACGGCGGAGCTGGCCGACCACGCGTTTGCGTGGGATCCGGCCAGCCGCACGATGCGCGACCTGGGTACACTGGGTGGGTCGTACAGCTACGCTTACGATGTCAATGACGACGGGCTGGTTGTCGGGCATTCGCAGACCGGCGATGGCCAGGTGCATGCGTTCCGGTGGCGCGCCGGGACGGGTGAGTTGGCGCGAGTCGAATCGCTTGGCGGTCTGGTCAGCTATGCCTTCGGTGTCAGTGCGCGGGGGCAGGTGTCGGGCTATTCGCGGCGGCCGGGCGGTTCATATCACGGGTTCGTGTGGGACGCGCCGCGCGGCGAAGTGGTTGATCTGGGCGCCTTTGCGGATGACTTCAGTCTGGCCTATCACCTGGCGTCGGATGGACGGGTTGCGGGCTATGACGTGGCCCCGCACGGCCCGAACTTTGCCGTGCGCTGGAATCCGTCCACCGGGCGGCTGCAGGATCACGCCGTGATCGGCAATGGTTTCGAAGTGGCGTGGGACGTCAATGCGCAGGGAGTAGTGGTAGGCTGCACGGCGACTCCGGAGGAGACGACGCACGCCGCGATGTGGCGACCGATGCTGGACGCGGAAGGTGAGTCGGACTGCTGCGTCTGTCCGTGCAGCGCGTACGAGCCGGTGGTTGCAGAGCCATTGGATACCGATGTCGGTTACCAGATCGGTCCGGTGGGGCCGGCGGCGCCGCGGTCGGCTCCGGGTAGCTTTTCGCCAATGTCCAGCTTCTCGCGTGGCAGCAGCGGCTACTACGGCCCCGGCTTCGGCAGCGGCGGCTATGGCGGCAGCGGCGGCCGCTCGTACCGGCCTGGCGGCGGCACTGCGCCCAGCGGCGGCGACAGTGTCGTACCCGAACCGGCCTCCGCCGTCGGATGGATCACCGGGCTGCTGCTGTTGACCGGCTACGCGGCGCTGCGGCGGCGTGGAACGCCCGTCTGATCAGCCTACTCGATCTTCCACTCGAGTATGCCTGCGGAGAAGCCGGGCTGGAGCTGCACTTCCATCCGCAGGGCATCGGTTGTGACCGGTTCGAACGTGGTGCGGTTGAAGGTATCTTTCGCCACCCCGAATCCCGATGCGTGGGCGACTTCCCGCCAGGTGTCCCCCGCGCGATAGAACAGTCTCCACGTGGCCGGGATCCGGCACTGGCCAACCGGCTCATCGTCGAACCAATACACGGCCGTGCCCCGCACGGTCATCGGCTGAGCCAGTTCGTACTGGACCCACTCGGTGGTTCCCTGGTGATCCCACCAGGTGAACCGCGGCAGCGACTGATCGCCCGAGTGCTGGGGTTCGCGGCCGTCCACGAGCGCCTGCACGGAGTCGCGAGTCCAGCAGTGCGAGGCGGACGGTATGAGCAGATCGCTCAACTCCAACGGCAGTGACGGACCGAGTGTCTGCGGTTCGAGCGGGCGGTACAGACGCCCCTCCCAGCCTGCCTGGTCTGGCTGGTCTGGCTGGGGTGCACGTGGCCGGCCGTCCTGCCGGACCCACACGGCCATGGGGCCCGCAGCGCGATGGTCCCACGCGTAGTAGGGGACGGCCGTGACCTGCCGGTCCCCCCGCGCCCGGGCATGTATCACGGTGATGCCGCCCAGCAGATCAGCTTGCCACTGCAGCGTGAACTGGGGATCTCGTTCGAGCATGATCTGGCGGACCTGGCCGCCATTGTCCACCGCTTCGAAGCAGTACACCAGCGGGCCGCGCTCCAGCGCCACGCGCCCCGCATCGGCCGTCACCAGCGGGTGCGCCTCGGTGCGCCGCACGTCCAGTGGCAGTTGCAGATCGACCACGTCCCCCGCTTTCCATTCCCGTCGCAGCACGGCGTAACCTTTCCCGTTCGGCTGGCATGGTGTGGGCGCGCCGTTGACCGCGAGTGCCGCCTGCGTGCACCAGCTCGGGATGCGCAGATGCAGGTCGAACGTGCACGGCGCGGCCGGACTGACCGTCAGCTTGACCTGGCCGTCCCACGGGTACTCGGTCACCTGACTGATCGAGACAGGCGCATCTTTCAGCTGCGCGCTACCGTCGCCCGCCACGTACAGATTCACATAGATCCCATCGCTGCTGGTCGCGTAGACGTAACCGGGCAGCGAGGGGAGGAAGCGCACGGCGTTGGTGGGGCAGCACGCGCACGGGTAGAACGGCTGGCGATGGTGGTTGCCGTCTGCCGCCAGCGGGTTGACATAGAAATAATGCTGACCATCCATGCCGATTCCCGCCAGCACGCCGTTGTAGATGACGCGTTCGAGGATGTCCGCGTAGTGCGCGTCGGCGTGCAGCAGGTTCAGGCGATGGGCCCACAGGGCCAGGCCGATGGCGGCGCAGGTCTCGCAGTAGGCCGAGTCGTTGGGCAGCTCGTACCGGTCACCGAACGCCTCGCCTTCGTGGCGTGCGCCGATCCCCCCGGTGATGTACATCTTGTGCAGGACAACGTCGTCCCACAGCCGGTTCATCGTCGCAACGAATTTCTCGTCGCCCGTATAGGCCGCTACATCGGCCACGCCGGCGTACAGGTACATGGCGCGCACCGCGTGCCCGACAATCTCCGCCTGCTCGGCGACCGGCTGGTGATCCTGGCAGTACACGCCGTAGAGTTGCTTCCGCTGCGCCGGGTTGCCGCGGGCCTGAAGAAAGAACTGCGCGAGATCCAGATAACGCTGTTGCCCGGTGACCTCGAACAGCTTGACCAGGGCCAGTTCGATCTCTTCGTGCCCGGGCACGTCGACGGCCTTGCCCGGTCCGAACCGGTTGTCGATGTAGTCGGCAAACCGGATGGCCACGTCCAGCAGCGTGCGTTTCTGTGTCGCGCGGAAGTGGGCCACCGCCGCCTCGAACAGGTGCCCCGCGCAGTACAGTTCATGCATCACCCCGCAGTTGGTCCACTCGTTGCCCGGTTCCTTCAGCGTGTAGTAGGTGTTCAGGTAGCCGTCGCTCCGTTGCGCTGCGGCGATTTTGGCGATGACTTCATCCGTCATCCGCTCCAAGGTCGGATCGGGG
>Ga0123333_10003253_pt1 | contig 15886 bp, 10 predicted proteins | sample BioC12SIPDNA_3_FD_89957 | JGI IMG/M metagenome (GOLD analysis project Ga0123333, IMG submission 89957) | Anaerobic biogas reactor microbial communites from Washington, USA - Biogas_R2_B C12 SIP DNA | ecosystem: Engineered > Bioreactor > Anaerobic > Unclassified | place: Washington, USA... | reverse complement strand
TGATCGTCACCGCTTCGGCCGACGACCACGAACGCATTGAGTCGATCGTGAACGAAGCGGATCGGCGGAAAGACGGGGAACTCGTGACGCAGGTGTACCGCCTGAAATGGGCCAACCCCTATCCTCTGTCGACGTCGATCAAACCGATCGCTCCGCAGGCCGTCGTCAGTCCTGATGTGTACAACCGGACGCTCATCGTGACCGCCAGCCTGCAGGACCACGCGCGCGTGAAACAGATTGTGGAGCAGGCCGACCGCCGCGGCGAAGGCGAACTGACCACCAAGGTGTACCCGTTCAAATTGGCCAATCCGGCCACGATCGCCAGCGCCCTCACGACGCTCATGCCGAATGCCACGCTCAACAGTGACCACAACACCAACACGCTGATCGTGACGGCCACCGACGCGGATCACAAGATGATTGAGCCGCTGGTGGCGGAGCTGGATGTGGCCGATCCCAAGTCCGCCATTCTGAAGCCGTACCGAGTGGAGAGTGCCGACCCGCAGCACGTCTATCGCGCCCTGAACGAGCTGTTCCGTTCGAGCCGCAATGTCAACGTGGGGTATCAGCAGGAGACGGGCATGATCCTGGTCTTCGCGCCGCCCGCGGAACAGGATGAGGTGGCACGCGCCATCCAGGATATCGACCAGATGACAGCGGGACGCCCCAAAGCCACATTGGAAGTCTATCCCCTCGAAGGACTCGACGGCGATGCGGCCGTCCAGTCTCTCCGCACCCTGCTGGTCGACGAGACGCCCAAGGTGGATTTGCAGGTGGACCTGACGAACAATCAGATCCTGGCCATCGCCGAACCCCGGCAGCACGCCATGCTCCGCAGTGCCCTGTCGCAATTGGTGCCGGAACAACGCGAAATGGAGGTGTTTCCACTCCAACGTATCGATCCCTTCACCGCCCAGTCGGCGATCAGCACGCTGTTTATGGATCTGCCTCTGGCCGCCACACCCTCGGTCGACAGCGATCCAAACACCCAGCAGTTGATGGTGCGCGCTACACGGTCTCAACTGGACCGTATTCGCGAACTGCTGGATAAACTGGGCGAAGGTCCGACGCGGCCTCGCGATGGCCAGTCGGGAGCCTCGCTGCGCATTCTGCCGCTGAGCGGCGATGTGGAAGGTACGTTGCGACAGCTGGAACGCATCTGGCCGCAGGTCAGCGGTAATCCCCTGCAGGTCATCGTGCCTCCACAACGTAAACGCAGCACAGACGCGCCGCGCGGCAGGACACTGATCGTGCCGCAGGACCTGCCGCTCCTGGTGCCGGAGCAGGAACAGCCAGCCGCGCCACACGATGAACCGAGTGACGCGCCGCGCGATGAACCGCGTGATGAACCGCGCGATGAACGGCCGGCTGAGCAGCCCGGTGAGCCGACGCCTGAGGCAGAGGCGTTACCGGAGGCGGACGTGCCGGAGGATGGGGAAGAGCAAGGAGCGACCAGCACGAAGGGAGCTGCCCAGGGTAAGTCGGCCGCGACGCGGCGGATCCCGGCCATGCTGGTCAGTATGCAACAGCCCGCCTCACCAGACGCCGCCTCACCTGACGCCGCGCCAGACGGACAGGAGCCGGCACCGCCGATACCACTGGCACCACCTGAGACGGCCGGCGGCGGAGAGGAGGAGCCGGCGGTGCCAGCGGCGGCAACGGCGGCTGATGAACGTGTGCGGCGGGATGCGCTGGAGGAGACGCCCCAGGACGCGGCCGATGATGAGGCTGACGAGGCGGCCGAGGATGAGGCTTATGAGGCGGCCCAGCCGGAGCGGCCGCCGATCGTCGTGGTGGTGGGCGAGGGGCGCATTACGGTGACCTCGCGCGATGCCGAGGCGCTCGATCAGTTCGAGGATCTGCTCAAGAACCTGCAGCGCGGCCGGCGCGTGCGGATCGAAGCCGGCAACTACTCGATGTTCCTGCTCCAGAATGCCGACGCGCGGCAGTTGTCGGAAGTGATTAACGAGCTGTTCCAGCGCGGGCAGCGCGGAGGGGATGGTTCCTACCGCTCGTACTTTCGCCGCAGCAGCCGGCTGGCGGTGGTGGCCGACGAACGCATGAACGCCCTGTTGGTGTACGGCAGCATTGCGGACCGGGATGCGATCGAGCAGATGCTTGACGTGCTGGACGGCATGGACATCCCCGACTCGCTCAACACGCCCCGTCCCCGGATGATTCCGGTGAAGAACCTGCCCGCCCGGACGGTCATGACGACGCTGCAATCGGTCTACAAGACCCAGTTGACGGCGCGGGCCGGGGTGCGCCCCATGACGATCCCCCAGGGGCTCTCGTTCGAGATGACCTCGATGCTCCAGCTGCTCAACGCGGCGGCGGAAGCCCCCCTGCTGACGCTCGACATCGATGAGATGACGAACTCGATCGTGATGCGCGCGCCACGCCCGCTGTGTGAAGAAATCGAGGAGTTCGTTGAGGAGTTGGACATGCAGGCTAAAGAGGCGGGCAAAAGCAGTATCAGCCTGGTGCCGCTCAAGACCATGAACTCGCAGCAAGCGCAGGATGCGCTCCGCATGCTCATGCCCGGCGGACGCGTGCGGGGCCGCGGCCGTTAGTGGTCTCGGGCGGGAAAATCAGTAAAACACGGCCGGAGCCCCGATCGCTGCGGGATGCGGGGCCGACGCCCGTTAGTGGATCGATTCATACCATTGTGCATGTGCGGTAAAACGCGTGCATGACGTCGTAAACTGTTTTGCCAGCGGCATGAACGAATCGTGCTGCAACAAACGATGGGTAAGATACCCCCCACCCACTAATACGGTTGACCGCGCCGCCGCTGGCCGCGGTTGCTGGCCGCCAGAGAAAGGTTGACGTACATCGCGGTTTTTACTAGAGTGGTTATTCATAAAGGGAGTTCGATGGAAGTATAAAGTACTGCAATGTGCTGCTTTGTGTTTCGTGCCCCAAGCCCTCCTTCCTTGTAGTAGCCCGCCATTGCGAAAGCGTTGAGCTTCATGTTTGCCGATCGGTTGGGATACCGATCGTCGGTGTATCGAATTTACGTGCAAACCGTCTGACGCCCCTCACACCGGACATCGATTGGTGTGCCCTATGATAGTCAATCGACCATCGATGATAGCAGATAGCGATACGGCGATTCCTCTGTTGACGCCTGACCAGCTGAGCGTGGCGCGTGACGCGCACACGGTCGACGGGCGGTTTGACGAGGTGGTCCAGCAGCTGGGCTGTGAATCGGAAACACAGGTGTTAGCGGCTGTGGCCCGCACGTTGGGGCTGGAGACGGTGGACCTGACCGAGGCGAAAGCAGATCTCAAGCTTCTGGAGTCATTTCCCATCCGGCTGATCCATCGGTTCCAGATCTTTCCGCTATGGATGCAGCGTGGATCGCTGGTGTTGGCGGTCAGCGACCCGTTCAATCTGCACGCGGTGGATGCGGTGAGTTCGGCGATGGGGCTCAGTGTGACGCCCGCGGTGGTACCGAGCGAGGATCTGGCGAAGTTCATCCGGCGGCACCTGGGGGTCGGTGCGGAGACGATTGACGACCTGGTCGCGCAGCAGCGGTTGCTGATGGGCGACGTGGAGATGCTGGACGACGTCCAGTTCGACGGGTCGGAGGATGCCGAGGCGGCGCAGCAGGCGTCGGTGGTGCGGCTGGTCAACGAGATTCTGACGGAGGCGATTGAAGCGCGGGCGAGCGACATTCACGTGGAGGCGCAGGAGTCGGGCTTGAAGTTGCGGTATCGCGTGGACGGGGTTTTGCAGCGCCAGCCGACACCGCCGGAGATGAACCGGTTTCAGGCCGCGATTGTCAGTCGCTTGAAGATCATGGCGCGGCTGAACATCGCGGAGAAACGCGTGCCGCAGGACGGGCGCATCAAGCTGCGTGTGAAGGGGCGCGAGATCGACGTGCGGGTGTCGATCATCCCCATGCTGCACGGCGAAGGGGTGGTGATGCGCGTGCTGGACAAGGAGAGCCTGCAGTTCTCGCTGCGCGGCATCGGCATGTCTGAAACGATCTACGAGCAGTTCCAGCGCCTGATCCGGCTGCCGCACGGCATCATCCTGGTGACCGGTCCCACTGGTTCCGGCAAAACGACGACGCTCTACAGCGCGTTGAACGAGATCAAGAACGAAGAGACGAAGATCATCACCACGGAAGATCCGATCGAGTATCAGCTGGAGGGGATCAACCAGATCCAGGTGCACACGAAGGTCGGGTTGACGTTTGCGGCGAGTCTGCGGAGCATCCTGCGACACGACCCGGACGTCGTGTTGGTCGGTGAAATCCGCGACCTGGAAACGGCGGAAAACGCGATCCAGGCGTCACTCACCGGGCACCTGGTGTTCAGCACGCTGCACACAAACGATTCCGCGGGAGCCTTCATGCGTTTGTGCGACATGGGGGTGGAACCGTTCCTGGTCACCAGCACGGTGGAGGGGGTGATGGCGCAGCGTCTGGTGCGGCGGCTGTGCCCCGATTGCCGGCGACCGCTGCGTCTGAAGCAGGACGAGGTGCCTCACGACTTCCCGTGGGAAGAGGTTCAGGACAAGCAGCTGAAGGTGTACGGGCCGCAGGGCTGCCCGGCGTGCCGTCAGACCGGCTATCGTGGGCGGATTGGCATCTACGAGCTGCTGTTGGGCAACGACCGCATCCGGGCGCTGGCCAATGAGCGTCAGCCGACGCATTTGGTGGAGCAGGCGGCGGTGGAAGCTGGTATGCGGACGCTCCGGATGGACGGTTGGGATAAGGTACTCCAGGGCGTCACGTCGGTGGACGAAGTGCTGCGTGTGACCAAAGAAGACTGAGAAACCAATATCTATGCCGGAATTCGCCTATACTGCGCGCAGCGTCCAGGGGCAGGATTCTTCCGGTGTGATCTCGGCCGGAAGTCGGCGCGAAGCGATTGCGCTGCTGGCCGAGAAATCGCTGTTTCCGCTGCACGTCGAGGCGCAGGCGACCGCCGGGGACCGGAAGCTGCGGTGGCCGTGGCAGGGCAAGATCAAGAGCGAGGTGCTGGCCGACGTGTTCACCCAGCTCTCCGACCTGCTGTCCAACGGCGTGCCGCTGCTCGATTCGCTCGATATCCTGGCGGGGCAGGCGCTCGACCCGCGGCTGGGCGAGGTGCTGGCGGATGTGCGCCACCAGGTGGCGGACGGTACCGGACTGGACACCGCGCTGGCCAGCCACCCGCGCGTGTTCTCGTCGCTGTCGATCAGCATGGTCCGGGCCGGTCTGGAAGGTGCGTTTCTGGAGGAGGCGCTGGAACGCATCGCGTCGTTCCTCCGCAAGCAGGAAATGCTGCGGATGAAGATCGTCGGCGCCATGACTTATCCGGCGATCCTGGCGGTGGTCGGGGTCGGCGTGACCATCTTTCTGGTGATGTTCGTCGTCCCGATGTTTCAAGAATTCTTCGACCGGCTCGAGCGTTCCGGAACCGGCCTGCCGCTGATCACGGTGGTGCTGGTGGCGACCAGCGAGTTCCTGGTGCGTTACGGAATGTTCGTGGCGGTCGGGTGCGCCGCCGCGGTGGCGCTGGCACGCCGCTGGATGGCCACGGAAAAGGGACGCGCCGTGTGTGATCGCTGGAAGCTGAAGATTCCGGTGGCGGGGAGGATCTTCCATGATGCGGCCGTCGCGCGCCTGTGCCGGGTGCTCGGCACGCTGTTGCGCAACGGTGTGCCGCTGCTCACCGCCCTGCGCATCAGCAGCGATTCGACCGGCAACCAGTTGCTGCAGCACGCGGTGCTGGAATCGGTCGAGACGGTCTCCTCCGGTGACTCGCTCTCACGCCCGCTGGCGGCCAGCCGGTTGATTCCACCGCAAACCATGGCGATGATTCGCGTGGCGGAGGAGGCCAATACGCTCGACGAAGTCCTGGTCCGTATCGCCGATCGGATCGACCAGCGGATCGAGCGGCAGTTGGATATGATGGTACGTATGGTGGAGCCCATGATGCTGCTGGTGATTGGCAGCATGGTGCTGTTCATCATCGTGGGGATTCTGCTGCCGGTGTTCGATCTGAACGCCAGCATCGGATAGCTCGAGGGGCATGCACGACGAGGTTCTGAACGAAGTAGGACGCGACGTGAGAGAGGCGATCAGCCGTCTCGCACGGCGCATGAAGAGACAACGTACGCGAATTCGCAAGGGGGAATATGACCATGACCCGAACCAGAAGTAACCGGCGCCGACAGGCATTCACGCTGCTTGAATTGATGATCGTTCTGGTCATCCTTGTGCTGCTGTTCGCCATGGTGGGGCCGCGGCTGTTGGGGTCCCAGAAGAAGGCCGACATCAAGGCCGCCCAGACGCAGATCGGCAGTCTGGAAGCGGCCCTGAAACTCTACTCTGTGGACATGCGAACCTTCCCGTCGTCGGAAGACGGGTTGCAGGCGCTCATTGAACCCCCCTCGGACGAACGGGCTGCCGCCAAGTGGGACGGCCCGTACCTGGACGATGATGTGCTGCCGGTGGATCCTTGGGACAATCCCTTTGAGTACGAGTATCCGCCCACCAACAACTCGCGCGATTTCCCGGATATCTGGTCGGTCGGCCCGGACGGCGAGTCGGACACCGACGACGACATCGGCAACTGGCGCAGCACGGGCGGCGGAGGTGGCACGGCCGAAGAGGGGGCGACCTCCGATCGGCCCAAGGGCGATCAGTCGGGCGGCTCGCGGCAGACGCCGCGTGAGCCGGCTGGCGGTGGCGGTGGCGGCGGCGCGCCGCGGGGTGGCGGCGGTGCAGGCGCCGGCGGCGGTGCGGGCAAGACGAAGTAACGCACCGGTGAGTGTTGTACCATGTGCGGTACCACCGGGAAGCGACCTGCGCGCGGCACGCGCGGGTTCACGTTGCTCGAGTTGATCATCGTACTGGCGATCCTGTCCATTCTGATCATGATGGCCTGGCCGGCCTTGCGCCGCCCGGTCACACGCAGTGTGGTACAGCAGGCAGCGCGCCAACTGGTACGCGATCTGGCGCGCGCACGTATGGCCGCCATCGACAGCGGACAGATCGTGGCGCTGCGCTGGGAAGTGGGAGGGCCACGCTACGTCGTCGAACCGGCCGAGTCGCTCGATGACAGTCAAGACGCGACCCCCGCCGTGATTGAGGACGATGACGTAGAGGCGGGCCGCATGGGCTCGAACGGCTCCGCCTCAGGTGGCAGCGGGACTGCCGCGACCGCGACCGATGAAGCGGACGCACCTGCCGTGGTCGCCTTCGTGGGACAACTGGAGGAACAGGTTGTCTTCCGTGATCCGGCGGAGGTCGTCGACGAAGACCTGCCGGCGGGGTCCACGTTGAAAGAAATGCTGGAGGATGAACAACAGGAACGGGAGGCGGTCAAGCCGCTGATCGACAGCGATTCCGCGGACGAAACCTTCTCCCCCCCCGTCTTCTTCTACCCGACCGGGCGGGCGGAAAATGCGGAGTTCACCTTGCAGGGGCCCGACGGTTACCGCATCACCGTTAAGCTGCGCGGCCTGACCGGCGCGGCGTCCCTGGGCCCGCTGGAACATGAGGTGCGCCAGGGAAGGCGTGCCGATCGAGCCGACCAGGATCGTGATCGCCAGGAGCCCGATCGCCAGGAGCCGTTGAAGGAGTTCAGCGAACCGGAAGTCCCAAAGAAGTCGTGGTAGCAGCGAGCCGGTGCCGCATGAGCCAGTCATTGCCAACTCACAGGTGGCCGCGTGCCGGCCGGGCCGGCTGGGGACCGGGTGCGCCGGCCCTCTGCCGCGTCGGGACTGCGGCGCCGGCCCGTCGCCCGCCCTCGGTGCGACGTGGCATGTCACTGTTGGAAGTCATGTTGGCCACCGTCATGCTGCTGGCGACGGTCATGGCGCTGTCCCGCGTGGCGTTTCTGGCTGGCGTCAACGCGGTGGGGGCGGAAGACCGCTCCCAGGCCCAGTTGCTGTGCCAGAACATTCTGCAGGAGATCCTGGCCGGAGCCCGACCGATGGCGGAGGTTTCCCCTGAGATCTTCGAGGGGGACAACTGGGTCTACATGGTCGCGATCGAGGACGTCGAGGGTCTCGAGGGAGTTTCGCTCGCCAGGATCACGGTGCAGGTCGATCGTCTGCCGGACGAAACCGCGCGTCTGCCGACCGAAGACGAGATGGCCGGCTATCGGTTGGTGCACTGGGTGCGGACCGGCAAACAACCGGTGGCCGGGATGGAAGGGGGTGAGCTATGACCGCATGGCGTCGCCCACCAGCGATCCTGCACGGCCGCCCCGTGCCGTCAAGGTCCGGCACGCGCGGGCCGTGCGGCGCCCGCGGCTACACGCTGCTGGAACTACTGATCGTCGGAGTGCTGTTGACCGTATTGATGGCGGGCATCTGGTCGCTGTTCCGCAACTGGAGCGGGCTCTACGAACGCGGCGAGCAACGCGTGCAGCGATTGCAGCTCGTGCGGTCCCTCTGCGACCAGTTCACAGACGATGTGCGCGCGGCCAGCCAGGTGGGCGCGCCACCCGGGGACGGCCGCACGCCCGGTCCGCAACATCCAGCCATCACGCCTGCGGGAGGCGACCGATCGAGTGCCGCGGCGGGCAACGCCGCGCTCGTGGGGGGAACCGATTGGCTGATGCTGGAAGTGGTGCAGGCGTCCAATCCGTGGCAGGACCAGGCGACGGAGTCGACACCGCAGGACGGATCGCTGACGCAGGACCAGAGCGTGCTGGCCGCTCCGGAGTGCCGGCGCGTGGTGTACACCTTTGCCCCACCGGAATCCGACACGGGCAGCAGCCTCTCATCCATTGTGGCCGAGATGGCGGCTGAGGACGACACGGAACTCGTGGCCGGTGAAGAAACGGCGGAACAGCCATTCGCCGGACTGCTGCGGCTGGCTGTGGCCCGGGAAGCGCCGCTGGTGTCGTCGGCCGGCATGGGATCGCGATCAGGATCGGGATCGGGTGCATCGAGTGCGACGCGTGACGAGGCATTTCGCATCCGTGCTGGGATTGTGGGTGGCGGCGGCATCAGCTCACCGCCGGTGGAGACCGACGCGTCGATTGCCGAGACGTCGTGGGGTTCCAACGCGGATGCCGATCCGCTGGCCGGGATCCTGGGACGCGACGAGGTGCCCGAAGTCGTATCGTTCGAGCTGCGCTACTACAACGGGTCGAGCTGGCAGAGCAGTTGGGACAGCAGCCAGGAGGGACGTCTGCCGGTGGCGGTGGAAATGCGTTTCGAACTGCAGGTGTCCGAGCCGGACACCAGGCCGCCGGTATCCGGTGACGATACCGAGCTGGTGGATGATACGCGGCCGGTGAGCACGGCCGACACGTCCATGTCCGGCGAGCCATCGATGACGGCCGCTGCGACCGGTTATTCGTCCCTCTCAGCAACGGGCGAGCCGGCTGAGACTCCCTACTATCGCTGTGTGGTATTCCTGCAGGCGGCCGAGAAACCATGATTACTTCCTGTGACATCATGCGGCTGGCTGACGCGAGGGGCCCGGCAGGTGCCTCGAACGCTGCCGGTGCCTGTCGTGTCCGGTCGGCCCCGCGGGCCCGCCGGCGGCGAGTCGCGCGCCGTGGTCGGCGCGGGTTTGTGATCGTGGTGGTCACGGTGGTGATTCTGCTGATCTCGTTGGCCGCCTATGGCTTTCTGAGTCTGATGGAGGTCGAGAATCAAGCGGCGCGGGCGCGCGGCGATCAGATCCAGGCGGAAGCGGTGGCCATGTCAGGACGCGAGTACCTGGCGGCCATACTGGAACTGCCCCGCAGCGCGCGGCCGAAGGGGGTTGAGGACGACGACGCGGTCGACGTTCTGGGTGACCTGCTGATCGATGGCGAGGCGGACAGTGCGGACCGCGACGAGCGGCAGGGGCGCTGCGCCGTGCTGGCGCCGGCCGTGGGCGAGATGGCCACCCGCTCCTGGCGCTGCGGCTACGAGAACGAGTCGGCGAAGCTGCACCTGGGGATGCTGCTCGAGTGGGATCGCCAGCAGCCGGGTGCGGGGCGCCGCGCGCTGCTGTGTCTGGACGGCATGGACGAGTCGACCGCCGACGCCATTCTCGACTGGGTCGACGCCGACGACGCACCACGCGAACTTGGCGCCGAAGCGAACTACTATGCCAGTCTCAGCTATCCGGTACGTCCACGCAACGCGGTGCCACCCTCGCTCGACGAACTGCTGCTGGTGCGCGGCGTGACGCGCGACAAGTTGTTCGGGCTCGACCGGAATGCGAGTTTTGACATCGAGGACTGGGAGGCCGGCCTGGACTCCGCCGCCGGGTCGGCACCCGGCAGCGCGCCGGCGCGCACCGCCGGCGTGGATGGTGACTCGCGGCTTCCCTGGTGCCGCTGTCTGACCGTCTGCAGCGCCGAGCGGGACGAGAGCTATGAAGGCGAGCCCCGCATCGTGCTTAACCAGACCGATCTCGGAAAGCTGCATCAACAGCTGGCGGCGGTGCTGGAACCGAGCTGGGCGAACTTCATCGTGGCCTATCGCCAGTTCGGTCCGTATACGGGCCCGGAAACGGGGGAGGCGGCGGAGACGCTCCCCCTCGACCTGGCGCTGCCGCCACAGCACAACATCACGTCTCCGCTGGAACTGGTGGCCGCGCGCGTGGCGATCCCCACGGGGGAACAGGACAAACAGAATGTCTATGCGAGCCCCTTCGTCGACGACCCGGTGCAGCTGCGCGAGAGCCTGCCGAAACTGATGGATCGCGTCACGGCGTTCGCGGGGGCGCCGATCATCGGGCGCGTAAATGTCAACCTGGCCCCCCGTGCTGTGCTGGCGGCCATCCCCGGATTCGACAATGCATTGGCGGAACGCGTGATCTCCACGCGCACCCTGGTGGGCTCGGACGACGCGGCGCGCCAGCACGCCGTGTGGCTGTTGACCGAAGGGGTGGTGGAGCGGCAGCGGATGCAGGAGCTTGACCCGTGGGTCACAGCCGGCGGGGACGTCGGACGTGCTCAGATTATCGGTTATTACGACCTGCGGAGCCCGTTTGCACGGTTTGAGACGGCCGTTGATGGTACCGTCAGACCGGCTCGCCAAGTATACTACAAGGACCTGCGCCCGTTGGGTCGGGGAGTGCTGGGGGACGTGATCAACGTCACGAAAAGACCATGATTAAGACACCGTTCCGGAAACCGGTCCTGGCGGTCCAGTGGGACGCGTCGAAGATCGACTACCTGCTGGCCGAGCGGCAGGGGGGCCGAGTCTCCATCGCCGCGGTCGGTACCATCGAACGGCCGGGGGAGGGAGAGTCCCCGGAAGAGTCCCCCTCGCCGGGCGAGCTGTTGCGGGAGGAACTGCGGCGCCTGCACGTGCGGCGTGCGGAGGTGATCGTCGCGCTGGGACGCAGTCATGTCGATGTCATCCCGCTCCAGTTGCCGCCCGCCAGTGACGCCGAGTTGCCGACGCTGGTCATGAACCAGGTCGTGCGCGATGCGGGCGATATCCTCGAGACCGGCGTCATCGACTACGTGGCGCTCGACTCGGCCGAGGGTCAGCCACGGGAGGTCTTCGCCTTTGCCGTCGATGGCGGGACGATGGAGCACATACATGGTGAAACGGCCAAGGCCGGGTTGACTCCCGTGTCCGTCGTCTATCGACCGCTGTGCTCGGTCACGCTGCTCCAGCGACTGGTGCCGCAATCGCGCCGCACCATGCTCCTGGTTACGCTGCACGACCGGGAAGCCGACCTGTCGATCGTGCGCAACGGCCGCCTGCTCTATACGCGGACGGCACGCCTGGTGGAAACCAACAACCTGGGCGACATCGCCGCCCAGCTGGCCATCGAAGTGCGGCGCTCGTTGGCTGCCGCATCGCTCACCGCCGATCCCGAGGATCAGCACCTCTACGTGTTCGGAGATTGGGACCACTCCGAGCAACTGGTGGAGGATCTGGCGGACGACCTGGCGCTGCCCGCGTCGCTGCTCGACCCGTTGCGCAGCGAGAGCGTGACCTGCGCGCGACCGGCCAACGTGGCCCGCCTGTCGCCGCTGGTCGGAATGGTCCACGAGCACTTCAGTCGCACGCACCTGCTCGACTTCCTGCATCCGAAGAAACCGCCGGCACCCCCCAATTACTACCGGCGGGCCGGCGTCTACGCGGCGGCGGCCCTGGTCCTCGTCGCCGTCGGCGCCTACTACGCCTGGGGTGCCAGCGCGAAAGATAACGACGAGATCGCGGCTCTCCGCAGCTCGCTCAAAAGCACCCAGGATAAACTGGACAAGATCAAGCAGAAACAGGCCGTCGTCGATGCCATCTGGCAGTGGGAAACCGACAATGTCAACTGGCTCGACGAACTGTACGACCTGACCCGGCGGTTTCCCGGCGGGAGGGATGCCATCATCCGGCGGCTGGCTGTCTCCACCGCCGGGGCCGGCCAGCTGGTGATCAACCTGAGTGTCGAGGTGCGCGACCCGACCGTCATCACGCAGCTCGGCGAACAGCTCCGCGATGCCTTCCACGATGTCCGTAGCACCAACGTCGCGGAACAGACGGGTTCGAGCGATTACCCCTGGCGCTTCGAAACGCAGATCACCCTGCGCAAGCGCGAGGTGGATGACTACCGCAAGAACTTGCCGAACGCCCCGCCCGAAGAGGGCGGCGACATCGCGGTACACCCCGTGATGACCGTCGAGAAGAAGTAGGCGACCGATGAGTATTCCAAGAAACCGCTTGCTGCTGATCGCTCTGGGACTCGTGGGCCTCTTCTTCGTGGGAGACTGGGCCTTCCGCACATTCTACGAGGAACCGGCGCGGGAACGTGAACGGACCAAGGATCGGCTCACCAAGAGCCTGGACGAGGCCCGGCTCGAGTTGGACGAGGCAATGAATGTCGGCGAGCAGCTGGAGCAGCTCGAACAGAAGTCGCTCCCCTGGGACGCGGAAATGGCCCGTGCCCGGTACCAGGACTGGCTGCTGCAGCTGGCCAAGGACGCCAAACTGACGAACACCAGTGTGGATTCAGGGGAGCCGGTGGCGGTCACGGCCGGCGGCCGCCGTGGCAAGCGACCCATGGAAATGTACAAGCGGTTCACCTTCTCCCTCAACAGCCGCGGCGATCTGACGCAAGTGACCAAGTTCCTCTACGACTTCTATCGCGCGGGCCATCTGCACAAGATCCGAACAATGTCGCTCAATCCGAGCGGACAGGGACAGCAGGTGGGCTTGAGCCTGTCGATCGAAGCGCTGGCCCTCCCCAATGCCGACCGGGAAACCGAATTGACAACCGTCGTGTCCGAACAGCTGGCCATGGCGGACATGCGCGACTACCAGATGATCGCCCAGCGGAATTTTTTCAGCAGCAGCGGCACCGCCTCGGCCTGGAAACAGATTCAACTGTCGGCCATCACCTCGGATGTCCACGGGACGGCGGAAGCCTGGTTCGCCGTCGGTCCCGAACGCAAAACACAGATCCTCCAGCCGGGCCAGACCTTGACCATCTCCGCCTCCGAAGTGCGGGTCGTCAGTCTCGACGACCGGACCGCCACCATCAGTATCGATGGACGGCTCCATCAGATCGCCATCGGCCAGAATCTCACCGAAGCCGTTGCAGTACCCGGGGAGTAGAGACGAGAAAGGAGAGAGGAGAGCAAAGAAGACAAAAACCCACCACTCCCTCCTCGCTCCTGCGGTCTCCTCTCTCCTCTGGTCTCCTCGCTCCTCTCCCTTCTCTGCTCTCCCCTCTCTCATGTGGGTGTTCAGCGATTGACGACTGCACCCTGGGCGGGTAGACTTCGCGGTATTACGCGATCAGGTATTCGTAATACTGGCAGATTATCTCTTCCTGCGGAGATCCTCCGATGGACGTCAACATTGAACTCAACGGCCAACCAGTGACGCTGAATGGCCCGCTTACGCTCTGGGACGTTTTGCAGAAACAGCGGTTGACGCTGCACCGCCCTCAGGAGTTCGCGGAACTCGCGTGGATCAACAACCCCCGATGCCCGCTGGTTAACCTCCTGGAGGTGGACGGGCAGGTGGTCCCGCTTGCCGTGCGGGCCGAACTTCCGGTTCGCGAAGGCATGAAAATCAACACGAGTTCTGTACAGCTCGACAGTGTGCTGAAAGAAAGGCTCACACACTTGCGCGACCGGCAGCAATGTGCCTTCATTGCTCGGTTGCAGGAGTTCACGGCGGCCGAGGCCGAGTCGAACGGGATGGTCGACCTCGAACAGCGCGCCCAATGGGACTTTTTGATGCGCGGCTCGTCGCCGTCGGTGTTTCATGATCCCAACGCCTGTGTGCGCTGCAAAGCGTGTGTGGATACGTGCAACGACACGCAGCAGGTAGGGGCGCTGTCGTTCGACGAAGAGCAGGGCGTGCTGTTCGACGACGCCAAGTGTACACGTTGCGGCCAGTGCATTCTGAGTTGCCCGATGGGGTTCCGGAAGATGACGGATTTCGTCGGCGGGATGATGGGTTGCGCGCCGTGTCCCTTCTCGCGACCGCTGGGCGCGATGCGCGAAGTCGACGACACAGGCAAGGTGTGGAACGCCCTGAAGGATCCGGAGAAGTACGTGGTCGTGCAGTTCGCGCCCGCCGTGCGCGCGACGTTGGGCGAGGAGTTCGGAGTAGAGCTGGGTGAGCTCGTGACGGAAAAACTCTACGCCGCCCTGCGTCGCCTCGGCTGCCGGCAGGTCTGGGACACGAATTTCAGCGCCGATCTGACGATCATGGAGGAGGGATACGAACTCGTCGACCGGCTCAAGAATGGCGGGCGGTTGCCCCAGTTCACCTCCTGCTCGCCCGGCTGGATTCGCTACTGCGAGATCTTCTATCCCGACCTCATCCCCCATCTCTCCACGGCTAAGTCACCGCAGCAGATGCTCGGTGCCGTCGCCAAGACGTTCGCCGCGGAACGCTTGGACGTCGATCCTCGTAAGATGTTCGTGCTTTCGATCATGCCGTGCACGGCCAAGAAGATGGAGGCCGCCCGCGAGGAGATGAATTCCGCCTATCGCTACTGGCTGGAGAAGGGAACCATCCAGGCGGACGAACAATTCCCGGACATCGACGTGGTGCTTACCAGCCGCGAGGCCGCCAAGCTGCTCAAGATGGCGAAGATCGACCTGGCGGGAATCGCGGGGGAGCAGCCCGACCCGTTGCTCGGGCAGTACACGGGGGCGGCCCCGATTTTCGGTCGGACCGGCGGTGTGATGGAGGCGGCCCTGCGAACCGCGTACGAAGTGGTGGCCGGCAAGCCGCTCGATACGCTGGAGTTCGAGGCCCTGGGCACGATGGAAGGCGTCAAGGTAGCCACAGTTCCTGTCAACGGGATCGACGTCAAGGTGGCGGTCGCTCATGGCTTGGGAAATGCCCGCAAGGTCTGCGATTCCGTGCGCAGCGGCGGCGAGTTTGCCAGTTACCACTTCATCGAGTTCATGGGATGCGAAGGCGGGTGCATCGGCGGTGGCGGACAGATCATTCCCACCACCACGCTGACGCGCCAGGCGCGTACCCGAGGCGTCAACCGCGATGACCGCGAACATGCGATTCGCAAGTCACACGAGAACCCCGAGGTCGAGCAACTCTACAAGGACTTCCTGGAGAAGCCCTTGGGACACCTGTCGCACCACCTGCTCCACACGACATATGTCGATCGATCCCAGCAGGCGGCGTCCTCCACGGCGGCCACCGAGTGACGGGGGTGGAAAACATGTGCCTGAACGACGATACGCGGTTCAATGAGTCGCCCTTACCTCTGTCGCGATTCACGCCTGATGGCGGGGCCGCGGAATATCGGCGGCGACTCCTGCTGCTCAATCGCGAACGGATCGAGTTCTCGTATGAGAAGGCCCGGGCCAATGGCCTGGACAATCCCACCATCCTCGTGCTTGACCTGCTGGACGACCGCGCATCAAGACTGGCTCACTTGATCGGGGTTTCGAGCGAACGTATCGCGCAGTGCCGGGAAGCATGCCATGGCCCGGGC
>Ga0123333_10003252_pt1 | contig 15887 bp, 16 predicted proteins | sample BioC12SIPDNA_3_FD_89957 | JGI IMG/M metagenome (GOLD analysis project Ga0123333, IMG submission 89957) | Anaerobic biogas reactor microbial communites from Washington, USA - Biogas_R2_B C12 SIP DNA | ecosystem: Engineered > Bioreactor > Anaerobic > Unclassified | place: Washington, USA... | reverse complement strand
CATCGCGGCCCTCTTCCTGGTCGAGTTCATCTACATGTGGAACCAGTACCTGTGGCCGCTCATCATCGCCAACTCCGACGCCACCCGCGTCGTGCAGATCGGCCTGAAGCAGCTGGTGGCGACAGACGCGGCTGTGGAGTGGCATTACGTCATGGCCGGCACCGTCATCTCCACGCTCCCTCCGCTGATCGTCCTGATCGTGCTCCAGCACAGCTTGCTCGAGGGGATGTCGTTGTACGAGGAAAAGTCGTGAGGTAGGAAGGGTGGCGCTGCTACATGTGTTGCCGGGCCAAGCGATCGTCCGGCGCGGCGCGACGGGGCAAGCAGATCCCGGTGAGCGAGGAGTCTTTCCAGCCTTGACGGGTTTTGGAACAGGAATGGAATCTGTTACGATAGGGCGCGGCACACAGTTCAACGCGGGCGGAGTGCCCGCACGATACCAACGAAGGAGTTGAATCATGGCGAAGAAGATCTTGTTCCTCGTCGGCGATTACGTCGAGGACTACGAGGTAATGGTGCCCTTCCAGGCGCTGGCCGCGGTCGGGTACGAGGTGTACGCGGTATGCCCGGACAAGAAGGCCGGCGATGTCGTGCGCACAGCCATCCACGATTTCGAAGGCGACCAGACGTACAGCGAAAAGCGGGGCCACAATTTCCAGCTCAACGCCACGTTCGACGAGGTCAAGCCCGGGGACTATGACGCGCTTGTCATCCCGGGCGGCCGCGCGCCGGAGTACATCCGCCTGAACGATCGCGTCCTGGAGATCGTCCGCGACTTCTTCAAGAAGAACAAGCCCGTCGCGGCGATCTGCCACGGCCCGCAGGTATTGGCGGCCGCGGGCGTGCTCGATGGGCGATCCAGCAGCGCCTACCCGGCCTGTGGCCCGGACGTGACGCGCGCGGGCGGCCAGTATGCGGCCATTCCGGTCAACGAGGCGCACGTAGACGGCAACCTGGTCACCGCACCCGCGTGGCCCGCGCATCCGGCCTGGATCGCGGCATTCCTGAAGGTGATGGGCGCGAAGATCGAGCTGTAGCCAGTAATTCGATCCAGGTGCCAGGCATCTCCGAGGCGCCCGGCACCTGGCGACGTCCTTCGACTGCGCGCCCTTTGGGCGCTCCGCTCAGGATGCTTTTTTGCCTCCCAGTAGTGCCCCTCATCCGTCGTGCAGGACCAGGGACAGCTAGATCTGCGCCTGGGCCACGAATATCTCCACCGCCGTCACACCCACCTGGTCGCTGTCACTTTTCTATTGTCATGGTTCATCTGGCGTTGTACAATATGGCTGGCGCGCGATATTCTTTCTCTTAGTGGTTCAGGCATTGGTCCTCGAATGGAGATCACTGTCATGAACTGGGGATATGCCTACACTCCCCAAGTCTGGCCACCTGTCCTGACGGTCCTCCTTTTGATCGTGCTGGCAGTCTTTGCCTGGCGCCAGCGCAGCGTGCCGGGGGCCATTCCGTTCATGATCGGCAGCCTGCTCGCGGCAGCGTGGATGGCCGGATCGGCCCTGGAATACCTGGCCCTGGAAGCGACGACCAAGTTCTTCTGGGTCAGGTTCCAGGTCAGTTTTCAATTGCCCTATGCCACTCTTGCCACCTGTTTTTTCCTGGAATACACCTGGCCCGGGCGCTGGCTGACCCGCCGCAATATCGCCCTGCTGTCCATCCCGCCGCTGCTCCTCCTGGGGCTGGTCCTCACCAACGACCTCCATCACTGGATCTGGCGCGATCTCCATTTCGAAGGCGCGCGGCTCCCGCTGTTCGGTGTGGCCGCCGGGTTTCTGCTTGCCTATGGGTATGGGCTCGCCATTGTGAACGTCGCCGCCTCTGCCTGGCTGTTCCTACACTCACCGCAGCACCGCCTGCCGGTCGTCGTCATGTTGATCGGCATGACTCTGGGACGCGCAGCCTACTTACTGCAGAGAGCTTACATCTTCCAGCCCGATTTACTGCTCGATGTGCTGTCGGTCGCGTTTGCATACATGATGTATGCCATCGCCCTGTTTGGCTTCCGCATTTTCGATCCCGTTTTTTTGGCCCATAAGAGGGCGATCGCGCAGCTGCAGGCCGGCATCCTGGTGCTGGATCCCAAGGGAAGGATCGTGAGCCTCAACCCAGCTGCGGAGCGGATCTTCGGATCGCCTGCCAGCCAGGCCAAGGGACGGCTCATCCATGAGCTGCTGCCCGATTGCTCGCGGGAGATCATGGCCGGGCAGGGCGGCGCGGATCTCGAGATCGACCTGAAGGCCGGGCAGGAGACCCGCCATTACACCTTGGCGATCTCACCCATGAAAGACTGGCGCGAGATCGATGCCGGCCGCCTGCTTCTGCTGCAGGACATGACCGAGCACCAGCGTGCCCAGGTCCAGCTCCTCAAGCAGGAGCGGGCGCTGGCCACGCTCAACGAGCGCGAGCGCATGGCGCGCGAGCTGCACGACAGCCTGGGGCAGGTGTTGGGATATGCCGGCTTGCAGGTGGATGCAGCCGCACAGCTCTCCCGAACCGGCCAGGGGAACACCGCGGCAGTCCAACTGGAGCGCCTTGGCGAGGTGATCCGCGAGGCGCATGCTGACCTGCGCGAGCACATCCTGAACCTGCACGCCGCGCCTTCTCTGCACCAGCCGCTGTTGACCGCGCTGCGCCAGTACCTGGACAGGTATACGACCAACTACGATATCCGCACGGAGCTGGTCATCGATCCGGTGCTGCAGGCTGAACGGTTCTCTCCTGAGACACAGCTGCAGATCTTCAGGGTTTTCCAGGAAGCGCTCTCCAACGCCCGTAAGCACGGCAAAGCACGCCACGTGGTGGTCAGGTTTGCGGTCCAGGATGGGCGGGCATGCCTGAGCATCCAGGACGACGGCCTTGGGTTCGAGCCGGCAGCCATCGCAGCTAACCGGCAGCATTATGGGCTCCAGTTCATGCAGGAGCGCGCCGCCCAGTTGGGTGGTTCTTTGCGGATCCAATCTCAGCCCGGAAACGGCACCCGGGTAGGATTGGAATTGCCGCTCCGGGAGGTGTGAGGATGCGCGTTGTGCTCGTCGACGACCACCGCCTGCTCGCTGAAGGCCTGAGCAACCTGCTTTCAGCGCATGGCATTGAGGTTCTGGGGATTGCCGGCGACGGCCTCGAGGCGGTTGCCATGGCCGGGCAGCTCGCCCCCGATCTGATCCTGATGGACATCCGCATGCCGCGCTGCGATGGCTTGTCCGCCACCCGCCAGATCAAGGTCCTGTTCCCCGGTCTGAAGATCGTGATGCTGACCACTTCCTCCGATGATGAGGACCTGTTCGAAGCCGTCAAGTCTGGCGCGGCCGGCTACCTCCTCAAGAGCATCAGCGGGGACGCCTTCATGGAGGCGCTGCGAGGAGCGGAAGAAGGCGTTCCGCCCTTCTCGCCCGGGCTGGCGGTGCGGCTGCTGGCGGAATTCGCCCGCATGGCGGACGCGGAGACGGGGGGCAGAGAGGACGCGGACAGAGGGGGACACGGTGACACGGGTGAAGATGTCGCGGCGATGCGGAAAGGCGGTAAGCCCGAGGAACTCCTCCCTGCGCCTGCCTCTCCCGATGTCTCCGCGACCTCCTCCGCATCACGGCTCACGAGGCGGCAGAGGGCCGTGCTCGAGCTGATCGCCGATGGCCTGACCTACCGGGAGGTGGGCGAGCGCCTGTCGTTGAGCGAGCGCACCGTGCGTTTCCACATGACCGAAATGATCGACCGTCTGCACCTGCAGAATCGCAGCCAGGTGCTGGCCTATGCCGCACAGCTGGGGATAAAACCACCCGAGTAAAGCAGCGCATTCGGACACCCTGTCAGAAACGACAGACTCCTGGTCGTACAGGACTGTCGTTTTTTTGTCACTTTTGACATTAAAGAATCCGTTCAGAATTGTTATCCTGTAGTCACTATGGAAAAGCGACGACGCGTGATTGTTCTTGGTGACACATTGGTCCTGGCCGGGATCGCAGCCAGCATCGGCAAAGATCCGGGCTGCGAGGTGGTTGCCCAGGCGCTGCCTGCCGGGCGGCGCGAACTGAGCGCCCTCCAGCCAGACGTGGTGATCTTCGACCTGGATGCGGTGCAGCCCGATTTTCAGTTCAACCTGGCGCAGGAGCTGCCCGGACTGCTGCTGATCGGGGTGGACTCGAAGACCAACCGGGTGGTCCTGTGGTGCGGGCAGCAGGCGGAAGGCCTGTCCAGCCAGGATCTGGCCCAGATCATCCATCAGATGAAGCCACAAGGTAACCCATGAGATAAGGAGCAAGCCATGAAAACCCTGTTTCGACTTCCGGTCATCGTAACGTTGTTGGTCGTGCTCGGCCTTGCCGGGCCGGCCTACGCCTCCCAACCGGCGTTGGCTGTTGACCCTGCCGGAGAGGCTCGGTCAGCGTTGGAAACCAACGGGGCCGGTCTCACCACTGAACCCTCGGTCAACCCGATCCCGTGGGATGGCCCCACCGTGCTGCCAGAGTACCTCGGGGCGCCGGCAAAGGCGCATCCCCTGGCGCCGGCGCACGTTCCGCAAAATCCGTTCCTAGCGCAGAACCCGTTCAACTACGTACACAATGATCCGTGGATGAGCGACACCTACGACATCGCCGGGCCGCTCGGCCGGGCGCCAGCAGTCATGACGTCGAACCTGGTCGAGGCTCGTCACGACCCCGACTCGAAGGCCTACATGTGCACCATCATGTTTGACCGCCTGGGTCGCCTGGTCACGTCGTGCGGTGAGCCCGGGTCCTGGGGCCTCGCACTGATCGACCCCGAGACGTTGGAAGTGTTGGCCCACGAGAATCTCCCGGGGACGTACGACATGTACACGATTGTGGCCACAGGTTACGTCTACCTGGACAACCTGGACCGGGTGGTCTTGCCCGGATTCGACAACAAGATCCAGGTGAGAACGACGAGCCCATCTCTGGGGCACCCCGCATTCGAGCTCGTCTCCGAATACGATATTGCAGCTTATGTCCCCTCAGGCGACAGGGTCAACGGACTGATGGCAGATTGGCAGGGACGGATCTGGTTCGTCGTCCGCAATGCCGCGACCGTGGGCGTGGTCGACCCGGCGACCGGGTCCATCAAGGTGCTTGCACTCGAAGGATCGATCACGAACAGCTTCGCGATGGACCGCGACGCCGCGTACATCGTCACCACGAAGTGGCTGTACCGGGTCGAGCTCGACCCTGACGGCACGCCGCAGGTGGTTTGGAAAGAGGGATACGAAAACATCGGAGTGATCAAACCGGGGCAGCTCAGCGCGGGCTCAGGCACAACGCCCACGATCTTCAACAACGGCAAGTACGTCGCCATCACCGACAACGCAGATCAGATGCACGTGGTGGTGTACCGGACCGACACACGACTGGACCCGGGCGAGGAGCGGATCGTCTGCCAAGTGCCGGTGTTCGACGAAGGGAAAGGCTCCCTCGACAACTCGCTGATGGGAGCGGGAAGGTCGCTGATCGTGTTCAACAACTACGGCTACGACCTGAACACCTCGATGTATGAGAGCATGAGCCCGCCGAGCGAGCCCGGCATCGCCCGCATCGATGTCGATCCGAATGGGAAGGGCTGCAACAACAGCCAGCCCATTTGGGAAAACGACAGCGTTATGGTGATGGACGAAGGCATGAAGATGTCCACCAAGACCGGGCTGATCTACACCGTCACCCGGAAGTACGACACCGAAGGCTACGAGAGCCCGGGCCTGAGCGTGTTCTATCTGACCGCCACCGACTTCCGTACGGGCGAGGTGAAGTGGGAGCGCATGATGGGCGCGGGCTGGAACTTCGACGGATTCTCAGCGGTGTATCTTGGGCCGAACGGCACGGCATACATCGGACAATACGGCGGGATCATCGCGGTCCGGGACACTTATTGATAGCCATGCGGACGGAGGGGCCCGATCCGGCAGCGTAGGGCTTTTCCGTATGCCATCACCGGCGACTTGCACCAGAAGGTGATGTCCCCCCCAGTTGCCGCCACACAGCCACCCGGCGATCCATCGCCGGGTGGTCTGCAATTGGTCTCATCTGAATTGTCCTGCTCGCGAGATATTTCACTGCGCCCATGCGCACGCCGGCATTGGCTGGGTGTCGTACCGGTGATCTTGCGGAACGTCCTGGTAAAATGGCTTTGAGAGCAGAAGCCGAGCTTCAGCCCGATTTCGGTCAGGGAAACTGGACTTCATGCTGACGCAGTGGGTAAGCCGGGTCCCGGGCTCATTACCCCTCCGCGGCCAGCGCGTCCAGCAGGGGAAGGTCGAAGTCGCGGAGCGAGTTGAGCACGACGTGGGCTCGAGCCAGTGCGGCGGGCTTGGGCGGGAAGCGGGGATCGGGCACAGCGATGACCTTCATGCCCGCGGCCGCGCCCGCCAGGATGCCATTGCCCGAATCCTCCAGGCAGACGCAGCGTTCGGCCGCGACGCCCAGGCCTTCCGCGGCAGCCAGGTAGACGTCGGGCGCGGGCTTGCCGCGCGGCATGGTGTCGGTGCAGACCACGGTGCGGAACTTGCCGGCCATCGGAGCGTCCGCGAGGATGATGTCGATCAGGCTGCGCTCGGAGCCCGATGCCAGGCCCACTGGGTAGTGGGCCGCGGCGAGCGCCACGGCCTCGACCGCGCCCGGCAGGTAGGGGATGCGCCGGGCATAGGTGGCCTGCATCTTGCCGACGATCCGCTCGGCCGTCTCCTCCCACGCCAGGTCCAGGTGCAGCCGGCCGATCATGTACTCGGCCCATTCGCGCGTGCTGACGCCCATGCACGCGTGGTGGTCGGACTGGTTCCAGTCGTGGACACCAACCTCTGCAGCCATCTCCCGCCGCGCTGCGTCCCAGCATGGCTCCGAATCGACCAGCAGGCCGTCCATGTCAAAGATGATCGCTTCGATCATGGGAGAATGATCACCCCTGCCCGCGGCCGGTGTTCACCCACGACTGCCAGTCGTCGCCCGCGCCTGAGGGGTCCCACGGCTCGTCGAGCACCTCGACCTGCACATCTGCGACGCCGGGCAGCGCATCGATCGCGCGGCGCGCCTGCATCACGATCCAGCCGGCCAGCGGGCAATCGGGCGTGGTGAGCACGAGCCCTACGCTGACGAGGTCGCCGATGATGCCGATCTGCTTCACCATGCCCAGGTCCACGACGTTGTCGCCCAGCTCCGGATCGATGACGGCCCGCAGCGCGTCCCGCACGGCCTGCTCGGTCAGCTCTGCCACGCTTATCCCTCCTGCAGCATGCCGCGGATGATGATGTCCACCGCGCCCTCTTCGTCCAGCCCGTGCGCCATGAGGGTCTCCAGCTCCTTGTGGTTGACCGCGCCGATGGAGGCTTCGTGGGTGACCTGCGCGCGGTCGTTGCGCACGACGACGATCGGGGTGTTGCGCGCCACGGCATCGCCCCGCACGATCTCGGTGCAGTCCATGTGCCCGCGCGCGGCCGCCGCGTTGCCCTCGGCCGTCGTGAAGACGTCGCTGGTCGCGCCATCGCGCACCGCGATACGCGTCTTGGTCAGCCCGCGCGCACCTTCACCGTTCAGGTGCAGGGTCTCGCTCACCCGCAGCTGGTCGTCCGCCTGCCCGTAGGCCTTGGTCGACAGCTCGGCCACGCCGCGCGGCCCGACCGTCACGTCGTAGTCGAACTCGAGCCGGCCCACCCGGCCGTGCACCAGGCTGAAGGTATTGACGAACCGGCCGCCCTCGTCCACCGTGACCTGCGCCTTCGGCAGCACCTCGATGCCGCCGTGGGGACCGTGGTAGTGCGCCTCGCTATATTTCATGCTGGCCCCGGCCCCGACGTGGATGGCCGCATCCATGATGTGCTGCAGCTTGATCGCGTTGGGGAAGGTGCAATGCGCGATGAACTCCACCTGGCTGCCTGCGCCGATCTCGTATTCCGACTCGATGCGCTGCACGCCCTCGGCCGGCAGCATGCCGAAACACATGTGCACCGGCCGCTCGATCTTGACGCCCGGCTCCACCACGATGCGCGCTCGCACGCCGTCGGGCAGCGCCTCCGCGTCGAAATGGACGCCCGGCACCTCGTTGGCCGCCAGGACGTTGTTTGCACTGATGACGAGGGTGGCTGCCTTGGGCGCGGCCAGCGCGGCCGGATCGCCGCCCGCCGCGCCGTAGGCCTCCAGCATCGCCTCGTATTCCTTAGCCCAACCGGGTTGGGCTCCCCGACCGGGTTGGGCCGCCCAGCCTGGCTGGGCCGTTCCGTGTAGCCTGCGTTGTTCCATAGTTGTCCCCTTGTTCCCGCCGCGCGGCTCAGCGCAGGCTGATGATCTCGTTTTCCCGGCCGATCAGTTCCGCGTCCGGCCACGGCTGTGCGCCCAACGTCTCGACGTGGGGCCGGCAGCGCCGTTCGTAGTGCTTGCGTGTCTTTTCCGTCGCGCCCGAGAAGATCACGCTGCCCTGGCACATCAGCGACGCAGAATCTGCCACGGCCAGCATCTCATCGCGGTGGGTGATCAGCAGCACCGCGGTACCCTGTTCCGCCATGCGCCGGATCAGGCTGGCGATGTCGCCCAGGGTCAGGGTGTCGACCCCCGAATCCGGCTCGTCCAGCACGGCCAGCTTCGGCCGCATGGTGAAGACCGACGCGAGCTCGATGCGCTTGCGTTCGCCGCCCGACAGCGCGTGGTTGACCGGGCGTTTCAGGTAGACGGACGGCGGCAGCGCGACCGCCTCCAATGCGGCGGTCAGGTCCGCCGGCTTCGGATCGGTCGCGCCCAGCGCCAGGTAGGCGCCCACCGGCAGGCCCTCGAAGCGGGCCGGCTCCTGCCAGGCCAGCGTGAGGCCCAGCCGCGCGCGCTCGGTGATGTTCATCCTGGTGATATCATGTCCTGCGAACCAGATGGTCCCCTCGTCGGGAGCATAGCCCGCGCACCCCATCAGGGTGTAGGCCAGGCTGGACTTGCCCGAGCCGTTGAGCCCGAGCAGGCCGTGCACCTCGCCAGGCCGGACCGTCAGGTTGACGCGGCGCAGGACGTCGTAGCCCTCGCGCTTCAGGCTGAGGTTTTCCACCCGCAGGAGCGGTCCGGTCGTTGTATCGTTCATGCCACTCATTCCCACATCTCCGCCGCCTCGATCTCCACCTTCGACGGCCAACCAAATCATGATACACCCACCCCGATCTTCTGCCTATGAGCCCGGTCATGCTCTGCGCGCATCCCCTTGCGGGACGCCGGCGCAGTCGTCTCAGCCGCTGAATGGGGCCAGAGCGGGGCAACGAGGCCTCGTTTTTTGACCAGTCGTCAGCCTGCATCCCGTGCGGAGGCGATGCCTTCGAGGACCGCGCGCCAGGCCTTGATGGCCGCGCGCTGGAGGGGCGGGGGCAGGCGTTCCACTTCGCGCACCAGGGCGACGAGCTCGGGGGGCCAGGTCTCCTGGCGCGTTGGGGCGAGGTGGCCGGCCAGGCGCAGCACGTCCTCTGCGGGCACGCCGAAGTAGCCGGCGAGCGCCTTGCAGATTTCCAGCCCTGGCTGCGCACCTCGCACGATGGCCGAGATGGCGCCTTGGCTGAGCCCGGCGCGGCGGGACGCCTCGGCCCAGGAGAGGTCACGCGTCTCGCAGGCCTCGATCAGCCAGCGGGCCAACTCGCTGTTCTGCTGGGACATGGGGGGCCTCCTCGGCCACACGGGGCGCTGAACGGTGCTCTCTGCGACGAATACGCGAAATTGGTCCTTAGAACACCTGTAAACGCTTGACAACGTCGATTAGATCATGTATACTACAAACGGTTGTTCGAACAGCCTGCCGCCCGGGGGGGCGTTTTTTGCGGGCCGGTCGTCCGCCGGATAGTACGCATCGTATGAGACGTCATACGATCGTCCGGCCAGGTCCATCATACCATGAAGAGGTTGTGGCGTCGAAGCGCGAAGAGGAAGAAAAGGACGAAGGCTGCAGCGAAGAATGACGCACACCGAGCGCAGCCTGGCTCACGAATAGCCGTTCGGCCGCGCGCCGATTGATGTGTAGCTAGAAGGCCAGGCATGCCCTCACCCTGACACCGGAGAAGCAGTCATGTCGCGAGGCCGCAAGGTCCGGGTTGCCACTGCAACCCTGCCACCCAAGGGGTGCTACATGAGCCACATGGCGCCGCTGATTGCGGCGCGGGAGCAGCGCGTCTTGCCCTCGACCGTGCACCTGAGGGAGGGCCGCAATCGCGGAAAGGTATTTCCGGAAATGTATTTCCGGAAATTTATTTCATCGGAAATGACCCTGTTAAGGAGGAGGAGGTTATATATTAATACTATACCTCCTCCTCCTCCTCTTCCTCCTCCTCCTCCGGGCGATTTCACCGGAAATGAGTTGCCGCCTATCGCGGCACTCGCCCGGTTTCCGGAGAAGCATGGCGCGTTTTCGGTGCTGGACGGTGCGGACGTGCGCTTCGAGGAGGGATGAACGCCATGAGGCCGGATAAGCCAAAGGTGCTCGAAGCGATGACTGCCACGGCGGTGCGCAACAACATGCGCCGGATCATCGACACTGCGTACTACTTCAACCGGCGCTACCTGATCCTGCGCGGCGCGGCCCCCGCGGCCGTGCTGCTGGGGGTGGGAGACTACCGGTGGCTGACCGCTGCGGCGGGCGAGGCTGTGGCGAGCAGCGGGGAGTGGTGGGCGCCATGAGGGACAGCGGGGCCGCGCCGAGGGCGCCGGTTGAGATCCGGGTGCCGGGCACCCGGTGACGAGGCGGACTACCGCGTGGAGATGGTCGCGCGACGGATACAACCTGGCGCCCGGGTCACGCTACTCGCCCCGCCACACGGGCGGCCGTTTCTCCAGGAACGCGGCCATGCCCTCCTGGGCATCCGCGGTGAGGCTGGCGGTGGCCATGACCTCGCCCATCTCCTCGTATGCGGACGCCTGCTCCAGCTCGATCTGCCGGTAGAACGCCTGCTTGCCGGTGCGGATGGTGAGGGGGCTGGCTGCCGCGACCTGGTGCGCCAGGGCCATCACCTCGGCCTCGAGCCGGTCCGCCGGTGCGACGCGATTGACCAGGCCCCAACCGGCCGCAGTCGCGGCATCGATGGGCTGGCCGGTCAGGAGCATCTCCAGGCTGCGCTTGCGGCCGATCGCGCGGGTGAGCGCGACCATGGGCGTGGCGCAGAAGAGGCCGATCTTCACTCCGGGCGTGGCAAAGCGTGCGGCCTCCGATGCGATGGCCAGGTCGCAGGCGGCCACTAGCTGGCACCCCGCGGCCGTCGCCACCCCGTGCACGCTGGCGATCACCGGCTGGGGGATACGTTGGATCGTCTGCATCAGCTCGGTGCAGGTGGCGAAGATCGCGCGCGCCTCATCGAGCGAGCGGCCCACCAGCTCGCGCAGATCGTGGCCCGCGGAGAAGACCGGTCCGGCCCCGCTCAGCACGACGACGCGGCAATCGGGCCGCGCGCTCACCGTGACCAGCGCCTCCGTGAGCGCGGCCATCAGCCCCGTGGAAAGGGCATTGCGCTGCGCCGGGCGGTTCATGGTCAGGCGGACGACGGGCGACAGGTCCTCGACCAGGACAAAATCGGCTGCGGCGCCCGCGGGCGGCATGGAAGACATGGCGGCGACTCCTTTCGGTCATGGGGCCGGCTGCATGGCCGGCGGGCCTCAGGCGGCCGCGACGATGCGCGACGATGGGATTATCGGGGATGCGGCGCGGGGGGTCAAATCGGGGGTCGGATGCCGGGGGCGCCGGGTACGCGCCGTCGCTTTGCGGCCATCGTGGCCTGTGGCGCCCCCCTCCTGAGCGATCATCTGCCTGTGATCGCGGCGTTTGGGGTGTGATGCCGGCTTCGGAGATTGGGCGGGCCGGCCGGTGAAGGAGCTAGCCAGATGATCGAGGAACTGCTGCGCATCTACGAGGAAAGCCGGCTGAACGCCGGAAAGCCAGAGTCACTGTTCAATCCGACCCTGATCTTCAACGAGGGCTGGCTGCTGCGCGGCGTGCTGCGGCAGTGGAAGCTGGCGCCGGCCGCGTCCCGCCTGCCTTTCCTGCCGCTTCCCGCCTATGCGAGGATTTACTCCGAAGGCCAGTTGTACACGCCGTTCGCCGCCCGCCAGCGCGGGGACAAGCTGGCGGAGGCGCATACCCACGTGGATGGCATCGCGGGCGATTTCTCCATCGGCGCAACCAAGTCCGGGATCGAGGTGGACCCTGGCTGCCGCTACCTGGCTGTGTTTGAGGCCAAGCTGTACAGCCCGATCGCAGGCGGCATCAGCCATGCGCCCGGCTATGACCAGGTTTCGCGCACGGTCGCCTGCACCGTCAACGCGCTGCTGCGCGCCAGGTGTTCCGGCCCGTATGCAGCCCACGTCGTGGTGCTGTATCCTGCCAGCCATGCGCGCATCGATTCGGCGCGTTACAACAAGGCCAATCTGGAACGACAGATCGCAACGCGCGTGCAGGAATTCGGCCTGCCTCCCACGGACGTCTTTGCGGCCGGCTGGCACGCCGCGCTTGACACGGTCCGGCTCTCATTCGTGACCTGGGAGGACGTGCTGGCCGAGATCGACGACGACCCGTTGCGGGAGTTCTACCGGCTTTGCCTGCGATTCAATGGTTGAACCCCGGGTCCTTGCCCCGGGAACCGCGCCTCGTGAGATGTGCTTCGAGACGTCTATGCTGGAATGCCTCATGCCCGTGTCTTACCTCAGGGGCGGGTGGAGTTTCTAATTCCCGGCCCTGGGCAGCGGACGAGGCTATTCGAATGTTTGCCGTCGCGGCAAGCGCCTAACAGCCGCCCGGACACCCTCCTCTTTAAGCTGGATGAGGGCGTCCGGCCAGGAGCTCCTGACCGAGTCGTTCAGCGGCTGCCGAAGGGCAGATAGGTGGGGTGCACCTTCTCCACAATACGCACATCCACCTCTACCGTCTGCTCGGGGTCTTCGATTTGCGCCGCGTCGGCCACGATGCGGATCGAGGCGTGGTAAGAACCCAGGGGCAGGCCGGGCGGGATGGTCACGCTGAGCTCCTCGCCGCTCTGCCCGCTGGTTCGTGACAGGGTGAGCCAGGCCGCCGCCGTGCTGGCGGTCCAGGAGAAGGGCTGCGGGCCATCTGCTGCGACCCGCACGCCGAAGGTGCGCGCAGTGGCGGCAGGCTCCGCCAGGTAGGCGATGGCCGCAGGCGTGACCTGCATGGCCGTGACCCCGAAAAGATCCTCGAGCGTCGCGCCTGGGCGACCCACGAACGCGTTGTTGTACTGCGGCGGGGGATCGTACCAGTCGTCCTTGTCCAGCCACAGCACCGCGTCCGGATGATCGGGATGCATGTAACGCTCTGCCGTGGCAGGGTTGAAGTCCCAGTAGGATTCGTACGCGGCGCCGAGGGTCATGCCCTGGAACAGGTGGCGCACGTAGATCTGAAAAGCATCGCCGAACCAGTCAGCATAGTATCCGGCCGCGCCGATGTCGAGGAATGGATCGGAGTACTGCGCGACCCGGCGCTGGGCCTCGGCGCTGGTCACACTCACGGAGTCGTTGCCCGCGGATCCCGCGGTGAAGCACCCATACAGCATGATGATGGCATCCGGGTGCAACGCGAGGTCGTGGCGGATGTCGTCGGGCGAGACGAACTTGTCCCGGAGCGCGAAACCGCCCACGTCCGGGTAGGGCATTTCGCTCCAATACACGCCGTGCCCGCGATACAGCAGAAAGTGAGCCCCGGCGGCCGCTGCTTTGATCTGCTCCCAGTCATTGTTGGGGGTGTAGAACCGGTGGACCGTCACGCCGTTCGCCTCCAACGCAGTCGCTGCCAGCTCCATGTTGGCCTTCTCTGAATTGGTCCAGTCACCTTCATCGCCGTCAATGGGCCCGACCAGGAGGACCGCGTTGAGCTGGGGCAGCCGGAGTGTGGACGCCTCCACCCCTGCTTCGGCGCGGGGCGCTGAGAGCGAGGCAGGGACGCGTGGGGGATGTGCAGCGGTGTGTGGGCCGGTGGGTGCAGCGATTGCCGGCAAGGCTGCCCCCAGCAGCGCCCACAACGCGATGCCGGTCACCAGGAACCAGAGGCATGGTTTACGAATCATGGCAACACCTCACCGCATGAATAGTAACGAGACTCTGTGAAAGATGCAACTTGCTGGCTTGGCCCGGATGTGTTGTCCGCGATTTGAGCATTCTTTGTACTCATGTTATCCTCATCCCAGACGAGGCGGCGCTATGAACGATTTGCGGCTGCGGAACGGGGATCGCGTGGTAGTGGTGGGCGGCGGGCCGGCCGGCAGTTTTGCCGCGCTCCACCTCCTGGCCGCAGCCCGGCAGGCGGGGCTGGCGTGCCAGGTCGATATCTATGAGCCGCGCGATTTCTTCACCCCCGGCGCCAGCCGCAATTGCAAGGGGTGCGCCGGCGTCCTCTCTGCAGGTGCACTGCAGCGCATGGCTTCGCTGGGCCTCACGATTCCCTCCGAGGTGATCCAGTCGGAGCTCCGCGTCTACCAGCTCCACGTGGCCGGGCAGATGACGACGATCGAGCAGCCCGTGGCCGGCCGCAGGATCCTCAGCGTGTACCGGGGCGCAGGTCCGCGCCGCCGCACGGGTCCACCCCCCGCCAGCTTCGACGGCTTCCTGCTCGGCCAGGCCATCGACGCGGGCGCGAGGGTCATCCGCGCCCGGGTGCGCAAGGTGAGCTGGGAAGGCCGGCCGGTCGTCCACACGGACGGCGGCTCGGACGCGGCCGATCTGCTGGTGCTCGCCACGGGCGTCAACAGCCGGTCGCCTCTGGATGAGAGCTTCGGCTACCGGCCGCCCAGCAGCGAGGTGATGGTCCAGGACGAGATTCCGAGGCCCGATAACTGGCCGGAGGATACGGTGGTAGGCTTCTTCGGCCAGCCACCGGGCCTGTTGTTCGGCGCGCTGGTGCCCAAGGGCGAATATCTCAACGTATCGCTGCTGTGGCGAGGGAGGGGCGCGGGAGGTGGCGGAGCCGCCAAAGGCGTGGCGGGCGCGCTGCAGCAGTTCTACGCGGCGCACGCACCGGTCCTGCGCCACTTCTTCCCCGCAGATCCGCCCAGTCTCTGCGGCTGCAATCCGCGCATCCTGACCGGCCCGGCCGCGGTGTATTACGGCGACCGCTGGGTCAGCGTGGGTGATGCCGCGGCATCGCACCTGTTCAAGGACGGCATCAACTCGGCCTTCCTGACCGCGCGCGCGGCTATGACCACGGCAGTCACGGCCGGCATTGGCCGCGAAGACTTCCGCAGCGCGTATGCGCCCGTGTGCAGGAGCATCGCGGTCGACAATCGCTACGGCGCGGTGCTATACTCCGTAACGAGCCGGCTCCTGGGCCTCCCGCGCGTCGCCAGGGCCTTCTCAGGAGCGGTCCATGCCGAGGAAGGGCTCGGGTTCGGGCGGCAGTTCCACGCGCGGCTGCTGTGGGGCATGCTCACCGGGGACGAGCCATACGCGCGCCTCTTCCGCCTGGCGCTCGCGCCGCGCGGGCTGGCGGCCTTTGCACGGCAGATGATGGCTGGGGGGATTTAGGTGCCCGGCACCTCCGAGGTGCCGGGCACCTAAATCCCCCGGCGCCTGAACGTGTCCCAGAGGATGGCGGGGTAGGGACTCATGCAGACAACGACGTTGGGGGCTCAGCCGGCCGCGCTGCCCGACGACAGCCGGGTGGTGATCGTCGGCGGCGGGCCGGGCGGCGTCGCGTGCGGCCTGCTGCTGCAGCGGCTGGCCGAGGACGCGGGCCGGCGCATCCGGCTGACCATCCTGGAGGGCAAGCAGTTCTCCGAAGCCCGCCACCACAACCTGTGCGCGGGCGTCATGACCGCGCCCCTGCCCGATCTGCTCACCGCGCGCCTCGGGGTGAGCTTCCCCGGCCACCTGGAGCACCGCGAGATCGTGGGGTATATCCTGCACGGCCCGCGCGACCAGCTCGTGATGGAT
>Ga0123333_10003241_pt1 | contig 15945 bp, 24 predicted proteins | sample BioC12SIPDNA_3_FD_89957 | JGI IMG/M metagenome (GOLD analysis project Ga0123333, IMG submission 89957) | Anaerobic biogas reactor microbial communites from Washington, USA - Biogas_R2_B C12 SIP DNA | ecosystem: Engineered > Bioreactor > Anaerobic > Unclassified | place: Washington, USA... | reverse complement strand
CTCGGCCAGGTGGCCCACCGCGCCGGAGGACCAGCCCAAGGCGCCTTGCTTCATCAGCTCCTGCAAGCCAGCCAGGTATTCGTTGTGCTTGTACAGCTGCGCGGCCACCCACAGCCCCACCTTATTCGGCTTCTCCTCGGCGCTCTCCCCGACGACCTCCTTGCGCAGGGCGTGATCGAAGCCGTGGTCGTACAGGACGACATGGCGGGTCCCCAGCTTGTCCAGCCACAGGTCGGTCTGGGGGGTGAAGTAGGTCTTGTAGAGGTCCTTGCCGCCCCAGACCAGCCCGTAGCCGGCCACGGTGACCGTGTCCTCGTCCTCGCCCACGGCTCGCACCGTCTGCAGGGAGCGCACGATCTCCTCCCGCTCCTCCGGCTCCGTCTCCTCCAGGAGCCGCTGCAACGCCAGGATCGCCTCCTTGCTCTGCTTCACCGCCTCGGCGATCAATTGCCGGTTCTTGGCCGACAACACCCGCCCCTCCCGCACCTGGACGGTGGCGTTGGGCAGGGTCACGGTGACCTGGGGCGGCCCGGCCGAGCTCGCCGAAGTCGGCTCCGGCTCCGATGGCGGCTCCGGCGACGCAGCTTTCTCCGCTTCGCCCGGGACGTCTCGTTCCGCCGCCTCGCTGGCCTCGATGGCGGCGATCTGGTCCTGGGCCTCCTCCTGGGTGTCGTGACAGCCCAGGGTCTCGCCCTCCGGCCCCCCGTCCTCCCCCTTCCGGTAGACACAGTACCGGCCGTCTCGCTCCACGATGGTGTATGGCATCCTCATGCTCCTTCCGCAGGCGCCTCCGGGCCTGCCGTCTGCGCGATCAACTTGTCCAACTCTTCCCGCGCCACCGCCGCTAGTCGATCTCCCATCACCTCCGCGGCGATGTCCTTCAGCTTGCGCCAGCCGTGGGCGGCGTGGAGCGCGGCCTGCTCCTCGCCCATCACCCAGGGGGCGTAGGAGGCGCGGTTGGCGACGACCACCTGGGCCGCCCCGCGCTGCTCCACCAGCCACTGCTTCTGCAGCTGCTCGCTGGTGTTGGATCCGCCGACCGAGCCGTCGGCCCGCGCCCAGCGGGGCCCGAAGTGGCGCTGATACCAGCGGGCGGGATAGGGCCCCGGCGCGTTCCAGGGCCCCTCGGGCGGGTAGGGCGTCGCCTGCGCCTTGATCTCCTCGGCCAGCCGTTTCAGCACGGCCAGCGCCCAGCGCTCCAGTCCGTCCCGGCCCAGCAGCCGCCCCACCTGCTCCCAGCCGTCCAGCCGCGCCTCGAAGACCTCGCTCATCGTTTCAGCTCCACCACGGTGCGGCAGCGACAGCCCGGATGGGCCGGAGGGCCGTCGGGGTACTGGTCGCGCCACTTCTCCTCGGGCAGGTGATCCAGCGGCCCGCAGAGGTCGCACACTTTCTCGTCCTCCTCCGTGAGCCAGCGCACCACCGGCGACAGCCCCCGTTCCCGCAGCTCCTCCTTGTACTGGTCGGTGGCGTGGGACATGGCCCGGGTCGTCTCGCTCGTGGCGATCAATGCGGCGCGGACCTCCCCGAAGGACGGGCGCAGCAGCAGCTCCGCCGCCTCCTGGTCGATCTGCCCATCGGTCAAGCGACTGATCACGTCCTGCAACAGCCGCCGCTCCGTGTCCACGACGTCCTTGACCTGCTCGTAGCTGTAATCGGCGGCCCACTTGGCGGCGTCGATCATGGCCTTGTCGTAGTCGATCCCGACGCCCGTCTCCGTCGCCAGCTCCAAGAGCAGGTCCAGGGCGATCAGCAGCAGCCCCTCGGTCAGGGTGGAGGTCAGGGAGACGCTCAGGTTGCCCAGCGCCGCCTCCGGCATCGCCCCGCCCAGCGCCCCGGCGATCACGTCGTCGGCGTGGGAGGACAGCGCGGCGGCGACCTTCTTGGTCAGCTTCTTCCGCGCCCCCTCCGCGTCGAACCGGCGCAGGGCGGGCTCGATGGCGTGGTCGGCCAAGAGCGGGTGCAGCAGCCGCGCCCGGACCGCCGCGCGCAGCCAGTCGGGGATGGCCGCGCTGACGAAATGCCCCTCGCCCCGCGCCAGCTTTTTGCGCCAACGGGCCAGGTCCTGATAGGCTGCCTTGCTGACCGGCGCGATCTCCGGCTCCTCCCCCACAACGGGTGCAGGCTCCGCGGCCCCTTCCTCCCCCGGCAGCGGGCCGTACCCCAACTGCTCCCGCGCCTCCGACAGGGTGATGATCCCCTTGGCGTACAAGCTCGTGATCGCCGCCGCCTTGGTCGCCTCGTCCTGCTGCACCGCCTCCACCTGCTCCGTGGCCCACTCGAAGGCCAGCCCCAGCGGCTCGAAGAGCTGCCGGTTCAGCCCCTTGGCGATCAGGTCCGCCTCCGGGAAGATGGTCCCGTAGTAGAATTCCAGCTTGTGTTCTCGGGCCGTGGCGAAATTCGCCGCGTCGGCCAGCAGCGTCTGCGGCACGCCGAAGGCCACGCAGATCTGGTCGCGCATCTCCTGGTACAGCGCCGAGAGGGCCAGGTCCTTCACCGGCGACCCGATGACCACCGGCTTGAGGCCGCGCCCCACGATCAAGGTCTCCCAGGCCCGGCGCACCCCGCCGAAGGTCTTTTGCCACCACCGCTGCACTTCCTCCCGCTCGCCCGGCAGCACGTCCTGCTCGGTGGAGAGCACCAGGGCGGGGATGGCCCCGTACTCGAAGAACCGCTCGGCGAAGACGTTGGCGTTGCGGGCCAGCCCCGCCGCCGAGAGCGCCACCTGCAGCGGCGACACCCCCGGCCCCAGGTCGTCGGCCGGGTTCTCCAGCCGGTGGTAGATCACCTGGCCGGGCCGGAACGAGCGCACCACCTCGATGGCGCCCTTGCTCCGCAGCCGCTGCTCGAAGGCGGTGATCCCCGTCAGCGCGTCCGCCACCGGCCGCATGGTCAGCGGGTTCAGCCACTGGAAGCCCCGCAGCGTCCCCCCGTCGCCCGCCTTGAGCAGGTAGGCGGCGCCCCACACGCTTAGGGCGAACTCGATCCGCGCCAGGTGGTCGTCCAGCGCCTCCGCCAGCGGCCACGCCACCTCGTTCCCCGCCCGGTCCACCACCCGCCAGGGCAGGGCCCCGATGGTCAACGCCCGCAGGTTGACGCAGCGGTAGGCCCAGACCACCGAGGCGTAGGCGCCCGCGGGGGTGGTGGCGTCGCCCCCCGACTTGAGCTGCGCGAACAGCTCCTCGGCGCTGATGAACTGCGCCTCCGTGACCATGCGCGCGGCCCGTTCCAGGCCGCCGCCCAGCACCCACGCCACCTGTCGCCTAGCCATCTCCGCCTCGTATCGGGATCACCGCCGGGCTGGCGCCCCCCGCCAGCTCGGTCATCGCCCACACCAACGCGTCCAGCCGGTCGGGGCTGGGATCGCCGGGCACCCACTGGCACAACTGGTCCTCCAGCGCGGGGAAGCTCCCCACGTGGTGGACCTTGCCCTGCTCGTACAGCGCCACGATGGGCTCCGCCCGGACCTGCTTGCCGCGGCTGGCGTGGACCGCCCTGTACGGGACGGCCGGGTCCACCGTCCGCAGCGTGTGCTCCACCATCTCGCCGCCGTTGTTGGCCTCCGCCACCAGCCGGTCCGCCTGGAGGCGGCGGCACGCCGCGATGGCCTGGGTCGCCCAGCCGTGGGGGCTGGCCCGCAGCGAGTCGTCGGCCAGGACGTAATAGTGCCGGTCCGCCCCCAGCCCCGCCGCGACGATCCCGGTCTCGGCACTGCCGGGCCCGCTGGTCGCCTCCGGGTCCACCGCCACCACGACCCGCAGCAACGGCGGCGCCTGGAGGACCCGGAACTGCTCCAGCAGGTCCCGCTTCCACAGCGCCCCCGGCGCGTCCTCGATGTCCTCCGCCATGATCTCTTGCAGGTAGGCCAGGCGGGTCATGTCCCGGCTGATCTCGTCCAGCGCCTCCCGGCTGATGAACGGGTTGTCGTGGCTGGTGAAATGGAACGCCGCCCACCGCCCCGTCGCGTCCGCCTGGGCCCGCTGGAACAGCTTGGCCGCGTGGCGGGGGTCCCTGGCCTTGCTCCCCCCCGCCGAGCGGAGGCTGGGCGGGGTGTAGATGAAGACCGCGTCGCCGTTGTTGTCCAGCAGCATCGGCGCCCCCACCAGCTCCCAGGCGTCCTCGTTCATCAGCTGGAACTCGTCCAGGATCAGCAGGTCCGCATAGTCGCCCCGCAAGGTGTCCGCGTTCCAGGCGGTCTTGGCCCGGATGCGCGCGTTGGTGTCCGGCCATTCGATGACGTGCTCGGTCTCGTCCTTGCGCAGGATCCCCCGGGCCACCGCCTGGCGAAAGGCCCGCTTGACCTCGTACCAGAAGCGCCCCACCTGGTCCTGCGTGGGGGTGGCGTACAGGACGCGGCGGCCGCGCTCCGCGAACGCAGATGCCGCCAGATCAGCCACGCCCACGGTCTTGCCCGAACGGCGCCCGGCGCGGACCACCTTTCGTTTCGCCGGATGCGCCACGAACTCCTGCTGGCGCTCATGCAGCCTCCGGCGGCGATAGCGGAACTCCACCGTCGTCTCCATCGTCATCCCATTCGGGCACGAACCTGACCGTCACCCGCTCCCGCGCGCTGGTCTTGAGCGGCGCGTCCAGCCCCCACAGGCGGGCGCGGCGCTCCTCGATCCGCAGCGCCGTCTCGATGGCCTTCAGCTGGCCGTCCATCACCCCCGGCCAGACGGCCTTGAGCATGACGTTCAGCCGCTCGGACTGCACCAGCCGCTCCTCCTCCGCGGTCTTGGCGATGGACTTGTGCAGGGCGCTCTTGACCGCCTTCCAGGCCGCTTGCTTGGAGCGGTAGCCCACCCGCTCCGCGATGGTCTGGTAGCTGACGCCCGCCAGCGCCAGGCTCAGCGCCTGCTTCTGCTTCTCGAACGCCCGGAGGGCGTCTCGCTGCGCCACGGCGTCAACCCGCCTGGTCAACCTGCGCCGCGTACCACCGGCGCAGGCTCTCGCTCTTGATCTCCGCCACCTGAGCCAGCCGCAGCCCGTAGTCGTCCACCGGCGGCAATTGGGCCAGGTCCACCCCCGGCTTGAGCCGCAGCGGCGTGTCGAAGCGCCGCCAGGCGTCGTAGACCACGTGCTGCGGCCGCTGGAACCGCCGCGACGTCTTGACCACCCCCGGCCAGAGCCGCTCCAGGGAGCGGGCCATCTTGAGCCGCCCGTCGCCCTGGTAGAGCGCCGCCGTGTTGCCCCCCTTGATGGTCATGGTCCGCGCCTTTTGGGTCAGGAAGGCGTTGACCAGCACGGTGCACCAGCCGTCGGCCAGGACCTGCAGGCAGAGGTCGGTGTCCTCGTTGTAGCGCCCCCGCCAGCGGTGGGGGAGGCGGTTCAGCACCAGGGTGCAGGAGTAGACCCGGCTGTTCAGGTAGAAGGGCGGCAATTCCTCCCCGATGGCGAAGAACTCGTAGTTCAGCCCGGCCAGGGCCACGTTCTCGTAGCGGTCGGCGAAATCCTCCACCACCCGCAGGGCGACCCCGGCGGCGCAGGGGATCCTTTTGCCCCGGTACAGCCGCCGGATGCGCCGGATGTTGTCGTCCAGCTGCCAGTGCCGTTCGTATCCCGCCGCCGTGGCGTGCTCCTTGATCCAGTTGCGCGCCGGGATCACCGAGCCGGGGTTGTCCCACGGCAGCGTCAGCACCCGCTCCGGGCCGAAGGCCGCGGCGTAGCGGTCCCGCTCCCCCGGCTCCACCACCAGGCGGAAGGGCACCCCGTCCTGGATCAGGAACCGCGCGGTGTAGCAGGCGTCGTGGCGCCCCTTGGAGGGGACGTAGATCGGGTAGCGCGGGAGCAGGCGCTCAGGCATCGTCGCCCTCCACGAACTTGAGCGAGAGCTTGTCCTCCCGCTCCCGCGGCGGCCACCAGATGGAGTCGGTCTTGTCGGTGAAGGCGACCCCCAGCCGCCGGAAAAAGTCGGCGCGGTCCTCCCCGTTGGCAAAGTTGACCGTCACCTTGAGCGGGTCGGGGGCGGCCTCGTACCCCGGCAGCCCCACCCACTGGGCGGCCTCGTCGAAGTCCTGGATCTCGCTCTCCGGGCGGGTGACGAAGACCAGGTTCGCTAGCATCATCTCGTCGTAGCCGGTGCCCAGCAGCCCCGCGGCGTCCTGGTCCTTGATCTCCCGCAGGAGCTCGGTGAGCAGCCGGTCGTCCTGCTCGGCCAGGTGCTCGATCTCGTTGTCGCCGGCCAGCACCTTCAGCGCCCGCGGGTCGTCCGGGGCCAGGGGAAGCCGGTGGACGGGGACCCGCGGCAGCCCCAGGCGGCGGCAGGCCTCCACCACGCCGTGCCCCGCCAGGATCGTCCCGTCCTGGGCGGTCACCACGTTGCGGTAGACCCCGTGGGCCTGGATGCTCGCCACGATGTGGGCGATCTGGTCGTCGGGGTGGCCGCGATAGTTGCGCGGGTGGGGCTTCAGCGCCTCCACCGGCGCGAGCTCCACCGCAAAGGTCGCTTCCGACATGGCCCCTCCTGCTGCGTGCAACAAAAAACGGCGCGAGGGATCGGCGGCATGATGCCGTCTTCCCTAGCGCCGTGTCTCTGGCCTCGTCCACCGACGAGGCTGGCGGTCCTGGTGCTGTCCCCGGCTATGGTGGGCCGGGCGGTTTGACTATGTGGGACGGCCTCCGCCGCCCCTTATCGCTGGCCTCGCTCGATCTTGCCCTTGTAGGTGATGGTCCAGTCGCGCCGCTCCCCGTCCACGGTGAAGGTGATCTCGTAGCGGCCGTCCGGCAGCTGCAGGAGCCGCCGCCCGAACCGCACCAGCCAGTCAGGAAAGGGGAGCGCCGACCGAGCAAGGCCGTTGCGCGATTCCATTATACCCCACCGTGCGTGTATTGTCAAGGGAACGCTTTTGCACCGTTCGCGCCCACGTCTCCACCGGGATGCCGTTGTACTCCACCACCGCGTCGGCGTCCAGGTCGCCCAGGTCGCACCAGAACTGGAAGAGCGGGTCGGCGAAGAAGGCCAGCAGCGCCTGCCGCTCGGGGGAGCCCGGCCGGTGGCGGAGCGCGCGCCAGCGGACCACCGCCTCGCAGACCACGGCCAGGGCCAGGAAGCGGGGCGGGTCCTCCGGGTAGAAGCCCCCCTTGCTGCGGGTGTGCCGCAGCAGATGGTACTCGTGCAGCAGGTCGCGCACCAACTGGGTCGGCAGGCCGAAGCGCCGGGCCGCGGCCCGCAGGGTCAGGCCGCCCTGCGCGTAGGCCTCGCGGACCCTCCCCGCCAAGGCGGGGTGCTGCTTCGTCCAGGCGATCTTGCGGCGTCGTCGCGTCACGGCCATCCCCTTACCTTTCCGGCCTCTCCGGCGCCGCCTGTCTGTCAGGCGCCGCCTGTCTGTCAGGCGCGTTCACCACGATCACGGCGATCTGGTCCTTGGCGACGACGAGCATCGTCCCCAGCGTGGTGGCCCAGGCGACGAAAGGCTTGCCGTCGTTCAGGGCCTCCAGGGTGTACTCCGCCGCCATCGTCGGCGGGGCGTCCATGGCGAACGCGCTCCCCTTGCCGTCCTTCAAGACCACCTCGAAACGGGTCATGGCTCCGCCTCCCGGCTCGACAGCTCGACGATCGCCTGCACGTCAGCCGTCTGGCCGGCCGCCAGCGCCTCGGCGATGGCTCGGTACGCCTCGGCCTGGTAGCGCAGCACGCACAGGCGGAGGAGCGCGCGCAGCAGGCGCTCCTGCTCCCGCGCGGCCAAGCCCTCCTGCTTCGCCGCCAGGCCCCTGAACGTCTCCGGGCGGTCGTGGTCGGCCCAGCGGATCGGCGGCAGGGCGATGCCGGTGTCGGCCTCGGTGCAGGCGATCCAGTTGATCCCGTTCTCGTCGCGCCCTTGCGTCCAGTGTCGCGGCATCTAGCCCTCCTCGTCATTCCATGACGCCCGTCATTCCATGACGCCCGTCATTCCATGACGCCCTTGCTCCTGACCAGCGCGTGCCAGGTGCGCCCAGCGGTCTGCCAGGAGTGGTCGACGAACACCGTCCACTCCTCTCCCTCCGGCGGCGGCTGCGCGGGCTCCGGCTCGATCACCGGCTTGGCCAGGGGGAGCTCCCGGTAGGTCAGGCCCAGGGGCTTCGGCGCCCCGTTGTCGTGGCAGAGCGCCATGTCGGCGAAGGCGGAGACGAAGCGGTTGGGCGCGGCGATGTACCACGCCGCGGCGTAGCAGTCGCGGGAGAGGAGCGCGTCCCAGGTGCGCCGCATGTACTCCTCCAGCGCGGGGACGTCCCGGCCGCTGTAGCCGCAGTGGAGGACGCCCCATTCGGTGACGGCGAAGAGCGGCCAGTCCTTCGCGATGCCCTCCACCTGCCGACGAAACCACTCCGCCAGCGGCGCCACCTCGTCCATCCGCGGGCTCTCGTTCAGGTACAGGTGGAAGGCGATCACGTCGCCCCCCGCGCCGATCCCCTGCACGAGCTCGCGCGCCCGGCCCCGGATCGCCGGGTACAGCACCGGATACTGCACCAGGAAGCCGCCGACCACCCGCCGCGCCTGGGGGCAGCACTGATTCACCGCCGGGAGGATCTCCTCGTTCACCCGCCGCGCCGCCTGCGCGGGGGTCAGGTTCTTTTGCGCGAACGGCTCGTTCTCGATCATCACATGCGAGATGGGGTGTTCCCGCGCCCAGGCCAGGAAGCGGTCCCGCGAGCCGTCGGTCAACTGCACCAGCGGCCACACGTCGATCCCCGCGGCGGGGGCGCCGGACAAGGCCGCGGGATAATCCCAATTGTACGCGGCGGAGCAGCCCAGGTTGGCCACCGAGACGGCCCTCCCGCCCGGCTTGCCCTCGCCCGCATAGAGCTTGATGATCACGGTCAACCTCCCTTCGTTTCCATCGCCGGCCCGCCCGCCTTGGGCTCCCAGGCCCCGCAAGCGGGCCAGCCGACGCGCCAGTCCGTCGCCGCGCCGTGGGACATGGCGCTTTTCCTGCACTTGTAGTAGTTGCGGCTGTAGGCCAGCCGGAACAGGTGGGCGCAGGTGGCGCAATGGCAGTCGTCGCGCCGTCCGTGCAGCGCCCACATCGCCTTGAGCCGCGCCGGGTAGACCGGCCGTGGCGCGGGCAGCTCCAGCAGCCCCCGTTGATTCATGGTCGCCTCCTCACGGGTCCGGCCCCGCCGCCGGGGGCGATCCCGACGGCGGGGCGCCCTCTCACGCGGCTCGCCTGGCCGGTTGGGTGAGGTCCCTCACCCCGGCGCCGGAGAGCAGGCCGCACATCTCCTCCGAGCTCAGCTCGTCGATCCCCACCGGCTGCCCGACCCGCACGGTGACGGCGTAGCCGTGGTTGGCGTCGTCCACCGCCACGTACTCGCCCCGCGCCACCTGCGCGATGATCCGCAACCCCACCAGTTTCGGCCTCATGGCCCCCATCGCTCGTTGCCTCCTTTCGCGATCCACACGAACCCCCACCCCGCCATGGCCATGTAGAGCAGGCCGCAGGCGAACGCCTCCGGGTCGCTGACGCCGGGGGCGCCCCGGATCGCCCAGGCGCTCGCCGCGGCCAGGGCCACCACGGCGACGGCGGCGGGGATCCTACGCTGGTCGATCCGCATCGGCCTCCTCCTCCGCCTCCAGCTCTTCCAGCAGCCGGGCAAAGTCGTCGCCTTCGGGCCCCGCGCCCAGTTGCACCAGCGACCGCAGCGCGCCGACCTTGGCCTCCGCCGCCCGCACCGCCGCCTTCGCCTCCTCCGCGCTGGCCTTGACCATGGCAGCCCATCGCTCTTTCCCTTCGCGCATCATGCCTCCTTTCGCGCCGTCTGGATCCCGTGCGCCCGCAGCGCCTCCTCCAGGCTGTCCACCCGGACGATCTCGCCGGGGCAGCTCCGCATGAACCGCAGCTGTTTGTCGGTGAACGATCCGCCAGGCCGCTTGATCTCCAGGAGGCGAAACCGGCCGCCGTGCCAGGTCACCGCGTCGGGGAAGCCGTCGCCCACGCCGGAGGTGATGCAGACCCAGACCCCGGCGCGGCGCAGCCCCTTGACGATGGCGTGCTGGTTGGCGTCGATCCGCCTCGCCCGGCTCATGGCGTGGCTCCCCACTTCGCCCAGCAGGTGGGGCAGCGCACCAGGGCCCCAAACAGCGGGTGTCCCGGCATCGCCCGCACGGTCAGCCAGCCGCCCCGCGCCGACAGGGGGAAGCCGCAGGTCGCGCAGCAGCCCCTGCCGCCGAAATGCTCGTAACGGTGTTGCTCCCCGGCCATCAGGTAGCGCAGCTCCTCCTCGCTCAGCCGGGCGTTGCGGATGTACTCCTGCGCCTCCTGCCACGCGATGACCCGATTAGCCACGTCTCGCCTCCCGGCGCGGCGCGTCGAGCCGCCGCCGATCCGCCGCCGCCTCCAGCCGTTGCCGCAGGGACGGTGGCAACAGGGCCAGCTCCCGTTCCCGCGCCGCGCGGGCCTCCCAGGCCAGCCGAAACCGGGCGCGCTCGTTGCCGAGCTCCCCCGCGTCCAGCAGCCCCAGCTCGCGCAGCGCCACGGGCGAGCCCACCGCCCGCTGCACCTGGGGGGGCAGGGCGGCGAACTCCGCCGCCGCCCCGTAGGCGCTGTTGCCCGCCGCCCGGCGGACCAACTGCCAGGCCTCGTCATGGGTCAGGGCGGGGGCCGCGCCGGACAGCCGCGCCGCCGCCTCCCGCAGCTCGGCCACCGTGGGGAAGAAGCGGCTGGTGGCGAGGTGCAGGCTCAGCGCCGCCTCCAGCTGCTCGTAGCTCAGGTCCGCCAGCGTCTGCCGCCAGATCGCCGCGATGGGCCCCGCCTCCCGCTCCTGCATCTGCGGGTACGCGGCCAAGGCCAGCGCCACCAGGCTGCTGATCTGATCACGCGAAAGCATGGTCGTCCTCCTCCTCCCCCCGCTCGGACCACTCTTTCAGGCTGGCAAAGGCGCGGGGCAATCGTTGCCTGTGCCCGTTTCCCCCCGGCCTCTTGGGGATGCCCTCCCGGTACCACTCCAGCAGCCAGCCCCACCCCTGCGGGTTGTAGCCCCGCGCCACCCACTCTCGGCGGCAACCGGCCAGCCGCCCGTCGTCGGGCGTCTCCCCCACCGCCGCGATGATCTCGTCCCAGAGCTCCCGCGGCGGGTACTTGCCGCCCAGGGCCGCACGCACGGCGCAGATGGCCGGCCGCTTGTGGCGCGGGTCGCTGTTGGCGCGGGGTCGCGGGCGGTTTTCGCTCGGCGGATCGTCCGCAATGGGGGGCGCTGGGGGCGGTTCCGGCTCCGGGTCCGGCGTGTCGTCCAGGTCAGCGGGTTCCACGGGGTCGGGCGCGTCAGCGCCCGGCGCGCTAGCGCCGGGAACATCCCCACCCAACCCTACACTACCCTTCACAACACTACCCAACCCTACACTACCTAAAGGCGAAAACGGAAATGTCGCCACGGTTTCCGAAATCCCGGCGGGTTTTGGAGAAATCGGCGCGGTTTTGGAAGAATCGGCCGAGCCGCGCCAAAGACGGCCGTCCTCCGGCGCGGGCAACAGGCTCTTGGCCTTGTACTTGATCGCCTGATACTTTTCCCAGTTCGCGAAGCAAGCATACAACTCCCCGCCTGCCTCGTAGAGCTGCACGTTCTTGCAGCTCGACCCGAGGTGGCGGATCATCGCCTCCACCTCGGCGATCCCGATGTCGGCGTCGAAGGCGAAGGCCAGCCTCTTGAGGTAGGCGGGGTTGGCCTTGAGCCTGCCGTGGTCATCGGCCCCGGCGGTGATCATCGCCACCATCAGCAGCCGCTCGTCCCGCGACAACTGGATCACGTCCAGGTCCTCCCAAAACGACGGGGCGATCGTGCGCGGTTTCATTTGCTATTTCCTCCTCTCCGCCCGCCATGCGGCGGGATGGACGCCGGCGCTGGCCTGCCCCTGGGCAGTTGCACCCTCATGCGCCAGCACCGGCGCGTTCACCTTCCTCAGCCCACCGCCCCGGCGTCTAGCCGGGGAACGCGCCCCAGGCCGTTCGTCGCGCGCGGGGCAGTGGGCCGGGTCGCTCCCAAGGATGCCCTGGCTCCGGCCCAGCCCTTCTTGTCCGAAACAACTGCCCCCAGTTGCCACAGATCGGGCCGGAGCCAGGGCCATCGTCACGGCGTGTAGGCCGACAGGTCGGCGGAGACGGTCACCTGCGGCGTGGTGTGGATCCGCACGAAGTCGGGCGCGCCCAGGTCCTTGACCGCCTTCTCGAACTTTTTGTAGTCCAGCACCAGCGCGGCCCGCAGGTTCGTCTCCGCCCACTGGCGCGCCAGCTTCTGGTCGTAGTCCAGCACGGTCAGCTCCCGGATGGCGACCGCCGGATGGGGGTGCTTGTCCCCATGGGCGGCGTAGGCCATCTGGGCCAGCTCGTCCAGCAGGGCGCGGGCGTCGGCCTCGGCGTCGCGGGCCAAAAGCAGTCGCGATTCGGCCTCGGTCAATTGCTGGCCCAGGGCGCTCGCGGCGATCTCTTGCCGGAGCGTTTCCCGCGCAACCGCCGCCTCGCTGACCGCCCGTCTCGCCGCGGCCAGGGCTCGCACCGCCTGGTGCAACTCGGGGTCGATGCCGCTCATGGCACCATCCCCCTGGCCCGCTCGCTGGCCTCCCCGTCGCGGTAGCCCAGGCGGTAGATCCGCTCCACCACCGCCCGCAGGCAGGGGACCAGCGCCTCCGGCCGGAGCAGGAACTCCTGGAGGCTGATCATGATCCCCGCCGTCAGGGCCATCAGCTGGTCGTCGCGGTCCGCCGTGCTCACCTCGTCGTCGGGCTCCGCCACCAACAGGCGGAACGCCTCCTCCCGCAACTGCCCCGACGTCTCCATCATCGGACGAGATGCGCTCATCTCGCCGCCTCCCCGCGCGCCGCCAGCCGGGCGCACTCGTTCAGGACGGCGATCACCAGGTCGGGGGCGTCGGCGTTGACGTCGTAGACCTTGGCCTCGGCGTCGCTCCGCTCCCGGTCGATCAGGGCGTTGATGGTGGCCTTGGTCTCGCCGTAGTCCAGCTCCGCGCTGGACCCCTTGCCCCAGACGAACCGCAGGAAGGCGTGGCGGTCCTCGTCGGCCTCCTTGCCCTCGGTCCCCGCGGCCTTGGCGATCAGCAGGCGCACCAGGGCCTGCTGGGCCGCGCTGGGCTTGTAGGTGGGGTAGCGACGGGCCAGGTCTTTCGCCGCTTCCCGCAGCAGCTCCCGATGGGCGTAAGGGTCCGCCCGGCTCGGCGCGGGATCGGCGGGGGTCTCCGCTGCCGCAGCGGCGACTTCCGCCTCGGCCTCGGTCGTCTCCTCCGCCGTTTGCTCGGCGCGCCCTTCCTCCTCGTCGTACTCCTCCATCTCCATGTCGTCGCCGTCGGCGATCCCCTCCTCCGCGTCGGGCTCGGGGAGCGCCGGGGGCTCCGGCGGCTCGCCCAGGGCCTGCCGCTCGGCGGAGGCGATCTGCGCCTGCACCCAGCGCACCGAGGGGGTCAACTTCACCAGCCACTTCTTCCGGCGGACTCGCTTCTTCAGGTTGTCGTCCCACATGCTGATGGCCTGCTGGACGCGGTACAGCCGGAACTCGATCCCCTGCAAGCCGTGGCCGTTGCCCTTGGCCTCGGCGTCCTCCAGGCAGGCCTGCAAGGCGCGGATGTCGTGCTTGCTGGTGGTCACGAAGGTGACGTACCCCACGTAGCCGGCTTGCAGCAGCTCGGGGATCAGCGCTTGCAGGCGGCCGACGGGCTTGCACTTGCCCGGGCACGGCGCGGGGTCGGTGCTGTAGCCGCCGTCTGGCTTCTGCCAGAGGACGCAGGTCTCGCCGTCGCAGCGGTGCTTCAGGGAGCCGGCGACCCATTCCTCCTGCCAGGCCTCCCAGTTGTCGGCCACCCGCTTGTTGGGCAAGAAGACTGCCAGGGAAGCGGGGCGCGTCCCGTAGGCGGCGGCGAAGGCCTCGGCGATCTTGGGGTCGTCCGAGGTGAAACGGAACGTGCCGGGGAGGTCCGCGCCAGGGCGGTTGCGTTTGATGTCCTCCTCCGTCCGGGCTTCTCCCTTGCGCAACGTCCCCAGGCTGGGGAACTGCGGCCGCACGTTGGTGGTCAAGTTCTTGATGGGCATCTCAAGCCTCCTGTGTCTGCAAAGCGGCCAGGGCAACCAGGGCCGCCTCTATTCCGTCGTTCGTCTCGTTGCGCCCGTAAGCGGCGAGGGCGGGGGCGACCTCCGCGGGATCGATTTCCATGATCCCCGCCGCTCGTTGAAGCAGGCGTTCGGTCCGTTCCACCGATTCGCCGCGTTGGGCAAACCAGAGCGCCAACAGTTCCAGGGGCGTCATGCTGTGCAACGGGGCATCCACCCGGAGCGGGCGGGCAACCCGTTCTAGGTCGAAGTGGAGGTAAGCGGCTGTCGCGCCGTCCAGGCGCTTCAGGATCTCCTGCTGCCGGATCGCGCCCTTCTGCGATTCGTAGCACGAGATGATCACCCGCACGATCTCGCCGGGGAAGGCCCCCCCGCGCAAGGCTTGCTTTATCACGCCTTGCGGGTCAACGACTGGGCGCACGTCGATCCGGATGGTGCGGAAATCCGTGGCGGGGAGGGAGCAAGCTTGCCAACCCGCCCCGCCCTCCCCGATCTCCACCACGATGCAGCACTTTGGCTCGCCCTCCTCGCCGAAATCCATTCGTTCCACGCTTCCCGCGTAGACGATGGGGCGGCTCCCCGCGATCACTTGGTGCTTGTGGATGTGGCCCAGCGCCACGTAGTGGAAGGCCGGATGATCCAGCGCCTCCGGGGGCAGTGCCGCATCTTGCTCCAGCGTGACCGTCTGCCCAGCGCCCATGATCGCGCCGCCGACCGAACAATGAGCCAACAGGACTGCGGGGGCGTCGTGGCGCACCTGCGCCGCCAAGTTGGTCACTACCTCGGCCATCCCCGCGCGTTGGTACGGCGCCCCCGCGACTTGCAGCGGGCCGCTTTTGGTCTCGATCCGCAACACCTGCGGCTCGCTGATCACATGGACATTGTCGACCGCCAGGGCGTCGAAGACGCTCATGGCGTGGGCCTTGACCATGTTGGCGGCGCGATCATGATTGCCCACCAGCAACACCACCGGGGCAAGACCAGCCATCCGGCGCACCCGTTTGGCGAACTCCCGTTGGCTGGTCATATCCGGCGAGGCGTTGCGATAGGCGTCGCCAGCGAACAGGATGGCGTCCACGTCGCGCCGCTCGGCGCATTGGGCGACCTTGTCCAGGCTGTGCAGCACCGCTTCTATCCGGGTATTGAGCCCGGTGGCCGTGTTGGTTTTGCCGTGAGCGGTGATCCCCACGTGAGCATCCGCGAAGTGCAGGATCTTCATAGCCGCCTCCTCCAGCCGCACTGTTGGCACTCCCAGGCCACCGCCGGGCCGTCGAAGACCATCTCGGCGCCGCAGCCGTCGCAGAAGGGCGTCTCCATCATCCGGAGGTCCGCTTGCAGCGAGGCCTCCTCCTCGTCGTAGCCCTGGCGGCGGAACAGCCCGAAAAGCTCGCGAAACCCTTGACGGGTCGGCCTGGCCATGGTATAATAGGTGTCGGTGGGATCCATAGGTGTCGATTCCTCCTTTCCGTGTGGGCGGTTGGCGTTACGAGCGCCAGCCGCCTGTCCTTTCTCCAACCCAACCTGCCATCATCAACCCATGCGCTTCTCCCTCCTTTCCCTACAGCGACAAGGCCAGCTGCTGGGCCCGGGGCTCCGGGCTCAACGCTGGCGTCTCCCATTCCAGCCGCAGGACCTCCTCGGTGAACTTGGAGCGGGCGGCGCCCGCGGCCCGCTGCCAGTAGGCGACGGGGCAATGCCAGTAGATGGGCCGGTAGCTGTAGCCCACCAGCCGCCCCAGGGCGGTCAGCCGCTCCGTGGTGATCCAGAAGGTGGCGGAACGGGCCTTGTCGAAGTAACCGATGGCCCCGACGCCCCAAGCCCGCATCAGGGTGATCACGCAGGGGGCGACGGCGTACTCCTCGTGCTTGCGCATCTCCGCCGAGATGTTGTTGAGGTAGGCCCAGAAGCGGTAGGGGTAG
>Ga0123333_10003239_pt1 | contig 15956 bp, 15 predicted proteins | sample BioC12SIPDNA_3_FD_89957 | JGI IMG/M metagenome (GOLD analysis project Ga0123333, IMG submission 89957) | Anaerobic biogas reactor microbial communites from Washington, USA - Biogas_R2_B C12 SIP DNA | ecosystem: Engineered > Bioreactor > Anaerobic > Unclassified | place: Washington, USA... | reverse complement strand
GCTGCCCAACATCGTGGGGTTCGTCATCTTCACGGTGGGGCCCGTTCTGGGCTCGGCGGGCATCTCTCTCCTGCAGTGGAACATCGTCACCCCGCCCGTCTGGCAGGGGCTGAGCAACTACATCCGGCTCATCACCGACATGGAGTTCTGGAATAGCCTGCGGGCGACGCTCTACTACACCGTGGCGACGGTCCCGCTGGGCATCGTGCTCTCGTTCGCCCTCGCGCTGGCGCTCAACACGAATATCAAGGGCGTCAGCCTCTACCGGACAATCTACTTCATTCCGGTCGTCACGTCGATGGTCGCGGTGTCGTTGATGTGGCGCTGGATCTACAATCCAACGTCGGGAATCCTCAACTACATGCTCGACCGGTTGTTCACAGCGCTCGGACTCAACATCCGGCCGCCCGACTGGCTGCAGAGCGCGACCTGGGCGATGCCCGCCATCGCGCTGATGAGCGTGTGGAAGGGGCTGGGCTACAACATGGTGATCTACCTGGCGGCGCTCCAGGGCATCCCGCGGCATCTGTACGAGGCGGCGGAGATCGATGGCGCCTCGGACTGGCACAGGCTGATCCACATCACCATCCCGCTCGTCTCTCCGACGACGTTCTTCGTCCTCATCATGGCCATCATCGGCTCATTCCAGGTCTTCGACCAGGCCTACGTGATGACGCAGGGCGGTCCCGCTCGCGCCACCGTCACGACGGTCTACTATATCTATGAGAACGGCTTCCGCTGGTACAAGATGGGGTACGCATCGTCCATCGCCTGGGTGCTGTTCGCGCTCGTGATGGTCGCCTCGCTCATCCAATGGCGGTACCAGGAAAGGTGGGTGTTCTATGAGTAGCTCCACGGCCGTCCAAAGGGCGCACACGGTCCACGTGATCAAGAAGACGTCGAAGCTCACGTTGGCCCATCTGCTGCTGCTGATCGGGAGCCTGGCCATGATCATCCCGTTCCTGTGGATGCTGTCGACGGCGCTCAAGACCGACCGTCAGGCCTACATCTTCCCACCGGAGTGGATTCCCGATCCGTTCGTCTGGGGCAATTTCTCGGAAGTGTGGGAGGCTTTGCCCTTTGGCCGTTTCTTCATCAACAGCACGCTGGTCGCCGTGCTCGTCACCCTGGGGCAACTGGTCACCTGTTCGTTGGGCGCGTTCGCGTTCGCCCGGCTCAACTTCCCGGGGCGCGATAGGCTGTTCCTGCTCTACCTCGGCACGATGATGATCCCGTTTCAGGTCACCATGATCCCGGTGTTTATCCTGATGCGGTGGCTGAAGTGGCTGGACACGTATCAGGGCCTGATCGTGCCGTGCATCTTCAGCGCGTATGGCACGTTCCTGCTCCGGCAGTTCTTCCGAACGATCCCGCGCGATCTGGAGGACGCGGCGAAGATCGACGGCTGCAGCTACCTGCGCATCTTCTGGAACGTCGCATTGCCGCTGTCGAAGCCGGCGCTGGCGACGTTGGGCATCTTCGTTTTCATGTGGAGCTGGAACAACTTCATGTGGCCGCTGCTGATCACCAATCGGCTCGAGATGAAGACGCTGCCGCTGGGGCTTTCCTATTTCCTGGGGCAGTATACAATCTACTGGAACCTGTTGATGGCCGGTACGACGCTGACGGTCGTGCCTGTGTTGGTGGTGTTCTTCTTCGCGCAGCGCTACTTCATCGAGGGCATCACGCTCACCGGACTCAAGGGATAGGGCAGGTCAACTCACACCCGCACTGGAGGAACGACTATGGAATACCGCACGCTTGGACAGACCGGCATCGACGTCAGTCTGCTCGCCATGGGCGGGCTGTTCGTCTCGGAGGTCGGCGGGCCGTACGAGCAGGCCCGGGAGGCCATCAACCGGGCGCTGGAGCTCGGCGTCAACTACCTCGATACAGCGCCCGGCTACCGCAACAGCGAGGAGGTGCTGGGCCGCGCGTTGGAGGAGCTGGGCGCGCTGGATAAGCCCCTGATTCTCTCGACCAAGCTCGGTGGACGGCCGCAGCCGTTCGAGCCGCAGAACCGCGATGCGCTCATGCGCTCGGTCGAGGAGAGCCTGCGGCTGCTCAAGCGCGACCACATCGACATCCTGATGATCCACGAGCCCGATCGCCCCGGCCAGTATGACTGGTGGTCCGACTGGGAGGCGTTCACGGGGCCGGTGCTGGACGTGCTGGCCGAGCTGAAGCGCGACGGCGTGATCCGCGCGACGGGCCTGGGCGGCACGACGGCGTACGAGCTGCCGCACATCATCCGCACGGGCCGCTTCGACGTGGTGTTGACGGCTTTCAACTACAGCCTGCTCTGGCGTGAGGCGGAGCTGGAGGTGCTGCCGGCCGCCCGCGAGATGGGGATGGGCGTCATCATCGGCTCACCGCTGCAGCAGGGCGCGCTGGCCCGCCGGTACGACGACGAGGTCAACTCGGGCGCCCGCTGGCTCAGCTCGCCCCGCCGGGCGCAGTACAAGGCGCTCTACGCCTTCCTCGACGAGCTCGACATGCCGCTGGCGGAGCTGGCGATCCGGTTCGTCATCTCGAACCCGGACATCACGTGCACGCTGATGGGCGCGCGGTCGGTGGAGGAGGTGGAGGCGAACGTGGCGGCGGTGGGACGCGGGCCGCTGCCGGCCGACGTGCTGGCGCGCCTCGATGAGATCGCGGCGATGGTTCCGTTCCGGCCGTTCGAGGAGCCATTCGGACTGCCGTTCGGCCGGGACTACAAGGGGCCGGGCCAGGCATAGGCCACGGCCCGTTCTGTGGGCCCGATATCGACCGGAGGGACACCGATGATCATTGAGCGTTCGCGGCAGATCCATTTGGATTTCCACACATCGGAGCTGATTCCGGACGTGGGAAGCCGGTTCGACAAGCGGCAGTTTCAGGACGCGCTGAAGCTGGGGCGCGTGAACCTGATCAACCTCTTCGCCAAATGCCACCACGGATGGAGCTACTATCCGACGGCGGCGGGGAGCGTGCACCCCACGCTCTCGCTGGACCTCCTGGGGGAGCAGATCGAGGCGTGCCACGAGATCGGGGTGAAGGCGCCCATCTACTACACCGTCGGCTGGTCGGTCCACGACGCGGCCGAGCATCCGGAGTGGTGCATCCACGACCGGGAGGGCGCGATCGTGGCGCTCAACTGGGACGCCGCGGCGCCGTCCGACGCGCCGCGGCCCTACACGTCCTGGCAGTTTATGTGCCCCAGCGGGGGTTACCTGGCTCTGATGCTGGCACAGACCGAGGAGCTCTGCGCTCAGTACGAGGTGGACGGGCTGTGGTACGACATCTGCAACCTGGCCCCGGTCTGTTTCTGCGAGACGTGCCGGGGCGGCATGGGCGCGGAGGGTGTGGACCTGGACGACGACGCGGCGGTGCTGGCGTACAGCGCGCGCAAGTGGAAGCATTTCCAAGCCGAGACGACGCGTATCGTGCACGCGCGGCATCCGGACGCGACCCTCTACTACAACGGTACGACGACGCTGTACGACGCGCGGCGCAATCTCGAATACGGGATGCACGCGTTCAACACGAAGCAGGACCTGGAGGACCTGCCGACGACCTGGGGCGGGTACGACAAGTTCCCGCTGCGCGCCCGGATCTTCCACAACACCGGGAAGCCGTTGGTGGGGATGAGCGGCAAGTTCCACACGTCGTGGGGCGAGTTCGGCGGGTTCAAGTACGGTGACGCGCTGACCTACGAGGCGGCGTCGATGGCGGCCAGCGGCGCGTCGTGCAACTTCGGCGATCAGCTTCACCCGCTGGGCGAGATGGATCTCGAGACGTACCGGCTGGTGGGCGAGGCGTTCGCGTATGTCGAGCAGATCGAGGAGTACGGCGTGGGCGCGCGGCCCGTCTCGAACCTGGGACTGTGGCTCTCCGGCGAGCAGCCCGACGACGAGGGCGTCTGCCGGATGTTGCTGGAGACGCAGCAGGAGTTTGTCGTGGTGGGGCCAGAGGACGATCTGTCAGGCTGCGCCGTGATCATCCTGCCGGGCGCGCGCTGCCTGAGCGAGGCGCAGGCGGCGAAGCTGACGGCGTACGTCCACTCCGGCGGCAGGCTGCTGGTACTGGGGGAGAGCGCGCTCGATGCGGCGGGCGATCGGTTCCTGCTGGATGTGGGCGCGGTCTACGTGGGCCCGGCCCGCACCGATGTCGACTTCACTGTCGTGCGGGACGCCGGCAACGGGAGCGCGCTGGGCCGCGGACTCGTCTCGAGCCCGTTCCTCAACTACGAGGCCTGCCTGCGGTGCGAACCGGAGGACGGGACCGAGGCGCTGGCGGCGGTGCGCGAGGCGTACTTCAGCCGCACGTACGGCGCGTTCTGTTCGCATCGGAACACGCCGCCGCGGCCGGACGACGCGGCGCATCCGGCGGCGCTTCGCAAGGGCAACGTCGTGTTCCTGGCGCACCGGCTGGGCCGGCTCTACTTCCAGCTCGGCGCGCGGGTGCATCGCGTCCTGTTCGCGAACGCGCTGGCGTTGCTGCACACCGCGCCGATGGTCGCGACGGAGATGCCCAGCGCGGGACGGCTCAGCCTGTTGCACCAGCCTGATCACGGGCGCTACGTCGCCCACCTGCTCTACGCGCCCGCGCTGGAGCGGGGCGAGTGTCTGGTGATCGAGGACATGCCGCCGCTCTTCGACGTGCCGCTTCGGATCCGGGTCCCGGAGGAGATCCAGCGGGCGTTCCTGGTTCCCAGCGGAGAGGAGCTTGAGTTGAGCCGGGCCGACGGCGCCGTGCATGTGAGCGTACCGAAGGTGCAGCGCCACCAGGCCGTTGCATTCGAAGTTGAGGGAGGCGCGAGATGAAAGCAGCCGTGATTGTGGCGGACAACGTTCTGGAGGTGCTGGAAACACCGGAACCGTCAATCAGCGCGTATGACGCGCTGGTCGACATCCTCTACGGGGCGACGTGCACCGGCACGGATCAGTCGCTGATCAAGGGCGCGTTGCCTTTCCGCTCGCCGCTGCCCACGATCCTGGGCCACGAGAGCGTCGGGCGCGTGCTGGAGGTCGGGCCGCGGGTGCGCTACCTGAGGCCCGGGGACCTGGTGACGCGCGTCGGCGCGCCGCCGGTGGGCGAGTATTCCGTCTCCTGGGGGGGCTTCGCCGAACGCGGCATCGCCAAGGACTACCGCGCTATGGAGGAGGACGGCGTCTCGACGGCCCCGTGGCCGGACGCGCGACGCAACCGCGTGCTGCCCGCGGGCGCCGATCCGGCGGCGGCGACGATGATCATCACCTGGCGCGAGACGTTGAGCTACATCACCCGGATGGGGTTCGCGGCCGGGAAGAGCCTGCTGGTGATCGGCTCGGGCGGCAATGGCCTCGCCTACATCAACCAGGGCGCCAACCTCGGCGGCGCGCGGATGGCGATGATCGGCGCGCCGGGGCGGGAGACCGCGGCGCGCCGGGCGGGGGCGACCGACTTCTTCGACTACGCGGCGGAGGAGCTGGCGGAGCAGGTCAACGGGGCGTTTCCGGAGGGTTTCGACTTCGTCATCGACGCGGTGGGCAAGCGGGGCTCGGCGGAACTGGGCCTGACCTTCCTGAAGAAGGGCGGCGTGCTGGGGATCTACGGCCTGACCGATTTCGGCCAGACGACGATCACGCCGCTGCGGTCGAAGGGGACGTTCACGTTCTACAACGGCGGTTACGACGAGGCCGAGACGCACGAGCAGGTGATGGCGCTGCTGGCGGACGGCAAGCTGGACGCGTCCATCTGGCTCGACCTGGAGCGCCCGTATCCGCTGGAGCGGATCAACGAGGCGTTCGCCGACCTGAAGGCGCGCCAGGGGGTCAAGGCGCTGATCAAGCTGGGCGACGCGTGAGATGGGATGACCGGCGCGGATCAGGCGCTTGTCCGGCCGTACACGCGCGGCGACCGAGCGGGCGTGCGCCGGATCTATGGGGATGATCGCTACGCGCGGCCGGCGCTGAACCGGCGGTACCGCGGGTACGCCGAGTACCTGGCCGACACGATGTCCTACTACACCGACTACGAGCCCGAGAGCGCGCTCGTGGCTGCGGTGGGCGACGAGGTGGTCGGCGCGCTGCTGGGCGCGGTGGACACGGAGCGCTGCAACCGGATCACGGACGAGCGCGTGCGACCGCTGGTGCGGCGCCGCTGCCTGCGGGGCGACTACGGATGGCCGGGCTGGTTGCTCGCCAACGTGATCACGGACATCGCCAGCTTCAATGTCCCGCGGCCGCCGGTGGACCTGGGGCGGTACCCGGCGCATCTGCACATCGGGGTGGCGGAGGCGTGGCAGCGGCGGGGGGTTGGGACCCGGCTGATGGAGCGCTTCATCAGCGATCTGAGGGAGCGGGGCGCGCCCGGACTGCATCTGTACGCATCGAGCTTCAACTGGAAGGGCGCGGCGTTCTACCGGAAGCTGGGCCTGGAGGTGCTGGGCCAGTTCCACTGGCGACTCCACGACGGCGAGCGGCTGCGGCCGGTCACGGAGATCGTGTTTGGGATGGCGTTAGGGGGTGTGCAGTGATCGATCCGGGTCTGGAGGGGCGCGTGGCGCTGATCACCGGCGGCCAGCACGGGATCGGCGCCGCGACGGCGAGGGCGCTGGCGGCGCAGGGCGTCGGCGTCTTCATCACCTACCTGCGGCTCCACACGGACGTCGACGCGGCTGCGGCCGGTGAGACGCCGGGCGAGGCCCGCTACTACGCCAACCAGGCCCAGCCGGCCGAGGGCGTGCTGGACGAGATCCGGCGCTCGGGCGGGCGCGCCGCGGCGTGGGAGATGGACCTGGGAGCGCCGGAGAACATCCCGCGTCTGTTCGAGCGGGTCGAGGCGACGCTTGGACCGGTCGACATCCTGATCAACAACGCGGCGCACTGCGTGGCCGACACGTTTGTCCCGCAAACCGGGCCGGGCGTCGACGGGGCCGCCGCGGACCGCCGTGCGGTCGACGGCCTGCCGATGGCGCCGGTCACGGCGGAGAGCATCGACCGGCACTTCGCGGTGAACGCCCGGGCCACGGCGCTGCTGATCGCCGAGTTCGCGCGGCGGCACCTGACGCGCGGCGGCGCCTGGGGGCGCATCATCAGCATCAGCACGGACGGCGCCTCGTGCTTCCCGACGACGATCTCGTATGGGGCGAGCAAGCACGCGCTGGAGTCGTACACGCGCTCGGCGGCGGCCGAGCTCGGTCCATACGGCGTCACATCGAACATCCTGTCGCTGGGACCGGTGCAGACGGGGTGGATCTCGCCCGAGATGGAGCGGGCGATGATCGGGGAGATCCCGCTGCGGCGTATCGGGCAGCCCGAGGATGTCGCGAGCGCGGTGGTGTTCGTGGCGTCGCGCCAGGCCGACTGGATCACGGGGCAGCTCATCTACGTGGGCGGCGGGCACGTGATGCCGCTGTAGCCGCCGGCGGGCCGCGCCTGTCGGGGCAACGGACACTCAGCGCAGAGATATTGCACAAGGAGGCAGGGACTATGTCACATCCAGCACTGGAACAGGGAGAGGGCATCCTGCGGCTGGCGCCCACGTGGGTGCCGCGCGCGTTCTGCATCCCGGGGAAGCGGATCAAGCTGCATCCGCGCGACTACTACGCGTTCGGCGCGAACCGGGGCGGTATCGACGAGCGTTGGTTCGCCTCGACAACGAAGGCGGACAACGGGCCGCTCACCACGCCCGACGAGGGCCTCAGCTACGCCGTCTATGGCGACGCGTCATCGCCGAGCAAGGTTCTGCTGCGCGACCTGGTCGCGGAGCTGGGTGCGGAGCTGGTGGGCGACGCGATCTGGGACGCGTATCACAAGTGGCCGGTCTACTCGAAGTTCTTCGACAACCAGGGGCCGTTGCCGCATCACCTGCACCAGATGCCCCAGCACGCGGCGCTCGTCGGCGCGGAGGGCAAACCGGAGGGGTACTACTTCCCGGTGCAGTGCAACAACCACGGCGGCACATATCCCTACACGTTCTTCGGGCTGGAGCCGGGCACGACGAAGGAGCAGGTGAAACACTGCCTGGAGATCTGGAACGAGGGCGACAACGGGATCACGAACCTATCCAAGGCGTACAAGCTGGAGACGGGGACCGGCTGGTGGGTGCCGGCGGGCGTGCTGCACGCGCCCGGCAGCCTGTGCACGTATGAGCCGCAGTGGGCCAGCGACGTGTTCGGCATGTTCCAATCGTTGGTCAGCGACATGCCGATCGACTGGGAGCTGCTGGTGAAGGACGTGCCGCCGGATCGCCGCGACGATCTGGACTTCATCGTCTCGTTGATCGACTGGGAGCAGAACGTCGATCCGAACTTCAAGGCGACCCATTTCTGCGACCCCATCCCGGCGAGGCCGGTCGAGGGGATGACGGCGGAGGGGTACGTCCTGAAGTGGGTGGTGTACGGGAGCCAGGACGTATCGGGCCAGGAGCTGACGGTGCTGCCCGGCCGGACGGTGACGCTGCGCGATCCGGCGCCCTACGGCGTCATCATGCTGCAGGGCCACGGCACGCTGGGCGTCTGGCCGGTCGAGACGCCGACGATGATCCGCTTCGGGCAGCTGACGCACGATGAGTACTTCATCTCGGCGCCCGCGGCCGCGGCCGGCGTGACGATCACCAATCCGAGCCGCAGCGACCCGATCGTGATGCTGCGTCACTTCGGTCCGCATCCCGACGCGCCGGTGCGGTAGGCGCGCCGGGCGGGGTCGGCCGGCCCGTCGAAGCTCCGCTCGGATTGGTCACTCCCCCTGGACGGCGGCGCCGCGTCCCGCAGGTTGGGCGCATTCCGCCAGCGAGTGGGGGGTCTCCAGTCCGTGTGCGTCCATCAGCGCCCGGTCGCGCATCACGACGTGAGACGGGCCGTCGGCGAAGACGCGGCCGTCGTCGAGCAGGATCACCCGGCCGCAGACCTCGCGCACGAGCTCCAGGTCGTGCGTCGCGATGAGCAGCGTCGGGTGGACCGTGTTGAGCAAGCGGATCAGGCTGCGGCGCGCGCGCGGATCGAGGCCGGCCGAGGGTTCGTCGAGCGCCAGGATCTCGGGGCGCAGCGAGAGCACGGTGGCCAGCGCGATGCGTTTCTTCTCGCCCAGGCTGAGCCGGTAGCTGGAGCGGGGCGCGAAACCGTCCATGCCGACGGCCGCGAGCGCCGCCGCGACGCGCGCCCGCACCTCGTCCTCCGGCAGGCCCTGGTAGAGGGGGCCGAAAGCCACGTCCTCGAATACCGTCGGGCAGAAGAGCTGGTCGTTGGGGTCCTGGAAGACGAGGCCCACGGCGGCCCGCACCGCGCTGAGGTGTTCGCCGCGCACGTCGAGGCCGCAGACGCGAACACGTCCGGCGGTGGGCTCCAGCAGGCCGTTGAGGTGGAGCAGCAGCGTGGACTTGCCGGCGCCGTTGGGGCCGATCAGCGCCGCCTTCTCGCCGGACGCGATGCGCAGCGACACATCCCGCAGCGCCTGGCGCCCGTCGGGATAGGCGAACGACACGTGTTCGACGTCAACGGTGTTGTGGTGCATGTCAACCCCAGATTAGGAGGCCCGCGAGCGCGACGAGCGCGAGCGCGGCCCAGCCCAGCGCCGCCAGCGCGCGGCGCCGCCCGGACAGCGGACGTTGGGCCAGAACGCGGGGCGCGCCGTCGTAGCCGCGCGCCGACATTGCGCCGTAGATGCGCTCGGCGCGCTCGGTACCCCGCAGCATCAGATTCCCGGCCATGCCGCCGGTGACGCGCGCCCGCCACGCGACGCTGCCGCCGCGCCCCCCGCCGGCGCGGCCACTGCGCGCGGCGCGGGCGCGCATCAGCCGCTGCGCTTCGTCGACCAGGACGAAGAGGTAGCGCCACGTGAGCCCGACGACGGCGACCAGCAGTTTGGGCAGCCCCCACGCGCGCAGCGCGGCCAGGATTTCGGCGAAGGGCGTCGTCGCCGTCAGTGTGAAGGCCATCAGCACGGAGAGCCACATCCGGGCCGCCATCATCGCCACGCGCTGCAGCCCTTCGCGCGTCGCCTGCCAGCCCCAGGGGAGCGAGAACAGCGGCGTCCCGGGCACGGTGAACAGCAGCGGCAGCGCCGCCAGCACGAACGGCAGCGCCGCCGCGGTGCGGGTGAGCACGAAGCCCGCCCGCATCTCCGACAGGATCACGGCGGCCAGCGCCAGCCCCAGCAGCAGCCAGATGATGGGCCAGGCGCCGACCGGCGTCAGCGACGTCGTCAGGATGTAGGCCAGCGTCAGGCTGACCTTGACCCGCGCGTCCAGCCGGTGCAGCAGGCTGTCGCCGGGCCGGTAGGGATCGAGCGCCGTCGTCACCGCGCTAGCTCGACGGAGCGCACTCGCGCGCCGACCGCGCGCGCCGGCGTGCGGTCGCCACCGCCAGAGTCGCGCCGAGCACCAGCGCCAGCCCGACCACGCCGGCGAGGATCGTGGCCAGCGCCTCGTTGGCGACGCCCGGCAGCACGTAGTCGGGAATGATCTCATAGAGCGGATCCTGCGCCAGGTGGAGGAACCCGCGCTGTTCGGCGACCCATTCCAACCCGTCGGGATGGGCGGAGGCCAACGGTGAGATGACGGCCAGGAGCACGGCGATCACCAGCCCGCCGATCCAGACGGCGCGATGGCTGCCGGCGGCCGCGACGGCCGGCCGCAGGAGATCGGGGCGCGCCGCCAGCACGAAGGCCAGCGCTCCGGCGGTGATCAGGCCCTCGCCGACGCCGATCAGTGCGTGGATGCCGCCCATGGCGGGGACGGCGACGTTGGCCGGCGACGAGCCCGAGAGCGCCAGTTGTAGCGCGCACGTGAGCGACGCGATGAGGATCGACAGCCACCCGGCGACGAAGCCGCTCACCGGGGCGACCCACGACCGGCTCTCGGCGCCGCGCGTCAGCAGCCGCTGCAGCGTCCGGTACGTGAAGTGCGACACCGCGACGCCGACGACGCCCATGTTGAAGATGTTCGCCCCCAGCGCCAGCAGCCCGCCGTCCTGGAACACGACGGCCTGGATGCCGACGACGCTCGTCATCACCAGCAGCGCCGCCCACGGCCCCAGCAGGATGGTCGCCAACGCCGCGCCCATCAGATGGCCCGAGGTGCCGCCGGCGACGGTGAAGTTGAGCATCTGACCGGCGAAGATCGCGGCCGCCAGCACGCCCATCACGGGCGCCTGCCGCTCCCCCAGGTCCTCTCCGACGCGCCGTAGCGCGTAGCCCACCGCCGCGACCGACAGGGCCCAGAGCAGTATCGAGACCCAGACCGAGAGGAATCCGTCCGGCACGTGCATGGGTGCAGGTGAGAACGACATGACAACAGCCTCCTTGTGACAGTATGTGTGAAAGAGCAACGGATCCAGACCAGCACAGGCCATGAAGGCCCCCGGGGTCAGCCCCGGACTCGGCCTTCATGGCCCGTGATTCGCGTGCGCTATTCGATTGTCGTGGGGCGGGACGCCCCGCTACTCGGCGGCGTCCGCCGCCGGTGCGTCGCTCAAGTGGACGGTGTGCTTGAGGAAGTCGATCCGCTCGATGCGTCCCCGCACCAGTCTCTGCTCGCCCAGAATGTTGACCAGCAGGTAGGCGTCGCCCTCGGGCTGGACCAGGACCACATCCTCCATGATGCGCTGCGCCTCGCCGTCTCTGGCGACGTAGACTTTGGCCTCACACATAGATCACCTCGCTCGAAGCACAGAGCGCCACACCCCGGCCTTCTGACCGGTCGCGTGGCGCTCGTCATGATCCACCGTCACATCGGCTTCATGCCGACGTCCAGAAGTATACCAGGAAGCGGCGGGTTGTCAATCCGGCGTCAGTCCGCCTGCGACTGCCGGATGACGTCGATCGCCGTGGAGATCTGTTTGGTGAGCGGCTTCCACTCGATGCCGACGATCTCGAAGAGCGGCTGGTTGATGGGGAGGAGGAGCTTGCGCGCTGGCGCACCGGCGACGGCCGCGGCGATCTCCGGCGTGATCTCGCCCATCATGGCGTTGGGCACGACGACGCCGATGGGGGCCAGGACGAAATCGGCCCGGCCGATGGAGACGCGGATGGCGTTCTCGCCGGACGCCCCCTGCGTGGCCCGGGCCTGCATCATCTTCTGCGTGGCGATGGCGTTGGTCCCCAGCGCGAGGATCTCGACCTCGAGCGACAGCTCCTGTCGGAGTTGGGAGACGATCTGCGCGCCAATGCCTCCGCCCATACCATCCACGACGGCGATTACCATGGCCCTCTCACCTCGGTTGGCTGCGAAGCCGAATACGCGCTGAGTATATCAGAAGGGCCGATGTCCGCAAGGCCGGATCCGATGCACCGCACGGTGTGGCACGCCCGGGGGCGCTCGGGGCGCCGTTGACGGACCGGACGCCCTGTGCTAGACTACTGCCTCACGCCCGCGGGGCGGCGCGCGCTGTCGCCGCCGCGAGCGATCTGATTTTCGGAGGCGTCGATGAGGGTCATTGTACTGGGTGTGGGCATGGTGGGGAGCGCGATCGCGAAGGACCTGGTGCGGGAGCCGGGGCTGGACGTGACAGCGATCGACTGCGATGGCGCGGCGCTGGCCAGGCTGACGGACGAGGCGCCCATCGCGTTGATGCAGGCGGATCTGCGCGAACCGGGGCGCGTGTCGGACCTCGTTGCGGACTGCGACCTGGTCGTGAGCGCTGTGCCGGGCTTCATGGGGTTCGAGACGCTGCGACAGGTCATCGAGGCGGGGAAGGACGTGGTCGATATCTCGTTCTTCCCGGAGGATGCGTTCCGGCTGGACGACCTGGCCAGGGCCAGAGGGGTCACGGCGGTGGTCGACTGCGGCGTGGCGCCGGGGCTGTGCAACATCATCGCGGGGCGCGTCGTCGGGCTGTTGGACGAGGCGGAGAGTTACGTTTGTTACGTGGGCGGGCTGCCGCGGGTGCGGCAGTGGCCGTTCGAGTACAAGGCCGTCTTCTCGCCGCGCGACGTGATCGAGGAGTACACCCGCCCGGCGCGGTTCGTCGAGTACGGCCGCGAGGTGGTCCGTCCGGCGCTGTCGGACGTGGAGCTGATCGACTTCCCGGGCGTCGGGACGCTGGAGGCGTTCAACACCGACGGGCTGCGCTCGATGGTCAAGACGTTGCCCATGCCGTTCATGCGCGAGAAGACGCTGCGCTACCCGGGACACGCCGCGCTGATGCGCGTCTTCCGCGACAGTGGGTTCTTCGATCCAGCGCCCATTCAGGTGGACGGTCACGACGTAGCGCCGCTGGCGGTGACGTCGGCGCTGCTCTTCGACCGGTGGCGGTTGGACGCGGGGGAGGCCGACTTCACGGTGATGCAGGTCGCCATCGAGGGACAGCAGGGCGGGGCGCGGGTGCGCTACACGTACGACCTGCTGGACCAGTACGACGCGGCGACGCGGACGACGTCGATGGCCCGCACGACGGGCTACACGTGCTCCATCGTGGCGCGCCAGGTCATCCACGGCCTGTTCGGCCGGAAGGGCGTCTGCCCACCCGAGTACGTGGGGCAGGCGGCGGAGTGCTTCGACGACCTGCTGGCCGGATACCACGCGCGGAACATCCACCTCAGGAGCGCGATCGAGAGACTGTGAGCGGCGGCGGCGCGGCCGGGCCGCGAGTGACATCCCACGAGGAGCAGCGTATGGCCGATTTCGCGATTGAGGCGCGCGGCGTCTCGCGCCGGTTCGGCGAGATTGTCGCGGTGGACGACCTGAGCCTGCAGGTGCGGGCGGGCGAGGTCTTCGGCTTCCTGGGCCACAACGGCGCGGGCAAGACGACGACGGTACGGCTGCTGAACGGGGTGCTGCAGCCCGACCGCGGCGACGCGCGCGTGTTGGGCCTCGATCCGCGGCGGGACGGACCGGCGCTGCGGGCGCGCACGGGCGTGGTGACCGAGAGCGCGTCGCTGGACGCCCGGCTGACGGCCCGCGACAACCTGGGCATCTACGCGGACCTGTTCGGCGTCCCGCGCGACGAGGTCGCCCCACGGACGGAGGCGCTGCTGGCGCGCTTCGGCCTGGCCGATCGGGCGGACGACCGGGTGGCGACGTACAGCACCGGCATGCGCCAGCGGCTGATGCTGGCCCGCGCGCTGCTGCACGAGCCGGAGATCATGTTCCTCGACGAGCCGACGGCGGGGCTGGACCCGGTCGCGGCGCGGCAGGTCCACGAGCTGATCGGGCGGCTGGCCCGCGAGGAGCGGCGCACGGTCTTCCTCTGCACGCACAATCTGGTCGAGGCGCAGCGGCTGTGCGACCGGGTCGCCGTGCTGGAGCACGGGCGCCTGGCGGCGCTGGGGACGCCGGGCGAGCTGGCGCGGCAGTTCGTGCGCCGGCTCGACGTCGACATCGAGACGGACGCGGAGCAGTTGGACGCCGCGCTGCGGGCCGTCGAGCGCGCGCCCCATCTGATCCACGGGGCGCCGCGCCGGACGAACGGCGGGTTGGCGCTGACGGTCGCCGGGCGCGAGGCCATCCCGAACCTGCTGGCGCTGCTGGTCGAGAACGGCATCCGCGTCTACCGGGCCGCCGCGGAGGAGCCCTCGCTGGAGGACGTCTACTTCGCGCTGCACGCGGATCGGGAGGCGCGGGCATGAACTGGCGAGCCATCGGAGCGATCGTCCGCAAGGACCTGAAGGCTGTGGTGCAGAACAAGGGCGTCGTGATCCCGATCGTCATCGTGCCGGTGATCCTCTTCGGCCTGATCCCCTGGATCGCGGCGCTGACGCCGTCGGCGGTCAATGTGGGCGGCCAGTCGCTGGACGAGATGCTGGCGCTGATCGAGGGCATGCCGCCGGGGCTGCGCGCGGAGTTGGCGCCCTACGCGCCGGCGCAACAGGTGGTCGTCTTCTTTCTGGTCTACCTGCTGGCGCCGATGTTCCTGATCATCCCGCTGATGGCGGCGTCGGTCATCGCGGCCGACAGCATCGCGGGCGAGCGGGAGCGCCGCACGCTGGAGGCGCTGTTGTACTCGCCGACGACCGATATGGAGCTCTTCGCGGCGAAGTTGGCGGCGCCGTGGCTGGCGGCGTTGGCGGTGGCGCTGGGCGGGTTCGCGCTCTATTCGGTGATGGCGAATGCGGCGGCGTGGCCCGTCATCGGCGGCCTCTTCTTCCCGAACGCTATGTGGTGCGTGCTGGTCCTGTGGGTGGTCCCGGCGGCGGCGGGGTTCGGGCTGGGAGTGATGGTGTTGGTGTCGGCGCGCGCGCAGGGGTTCCAGGACGCGTACCAGTTGGGCGGCGCGGTGGTGATCCCGGTGCTGCTGCTGCTCTTCGGGCAGATCGCGGGCGTGATTTACTTCAGCACCGGCGTGGCGTTCCTGGTGGGGCTGGTGTTGTGGCTGCTGGATGGGGTGTTGATCTGGGTGGGCCGCCGCACGTTCCTCCGGGAGCGGCTCGCGGCCAGGCTCTAGGCGCGCGTCCCGATCCGATGTAGGACACCCGAGTACTCTCGGGCACCCACCAGGATCGTCGTCCGCGACGGGCCGCGCCGCGCAAGCGGGCACGTGCCACCGCCGAATGTCCAGCCCCACCACCCAGAATGTCCATCGCTGGCCCTGGGCCGAGACCGTGTCCGTCGGCGCCCGTCTACCCGCAACCTGACGCACGTGGGGACTCTGTTCCGGCGCTCTGGGATGTCCCGCCATCGACGTGGACCGATCAGAATTGGGCGGGGCGTCAGGCCGGTGTGTTCACCCAACTGCCACAGCCTCAACAGGAGGACTGGCTCGCCATCACACTGACCTCAATCACCGCCCGTGGTAGGCCACCCATGATCGCGTGCTGTGGGCCAGCCATCGCCGGGCGGTGTGGGCCAGCTGAGGGCGCCCTGATGCGGGCCACTGGAATGGGCGTAGCGACCAAGTAGATACCCCCTGTGAGCGAGAGTGAGCGGGCAAGGCTGCTGGGTTGCGGGGACGCTCTATGCTGCGCAACGGCCAGGCGATCGCCAACCTCACCACGCTCATCTACGTCTTGATCAACCTGCGCGCTCTGCATCGCGTGCGGGAGAAGAAGGCGGACCGG
>Ga0123333_10003238_pt1 | contig 15957 bp, 14 predicted proteins | sample BioC12SIPDNA_3_FD_89957 | JGI IMG/M metagenome (GOLD analysis project Ga0123333, IMG submission 89957) | Anaerobic biogas reactor microbial communites from Washington, USA - Biogas_R2_B C12 SIP DNA | ecosystem: Engineered > Bioreactor > Anaerobic > Unclassified | place: Washington, USA... | reverse complement strand
CTGTACGACATGGAGAGCGCCGAGCGGGGCATCGTGCACGTGCTTGGCCCGGAGCAGGGGCTGACCCAGCCGGGCATGACCATCGTCTGCGGCGACAGCCATACCTCGACGCACGGCGCCTTTGGCGCGCTGGCCTTTGGCATCGGCACCAGCGAGGTGGCCCACGTGCTTGCCAGCCAGTGCCTGCTACAGGCTCGCCCTAAGACGTTTCTCGTCAACTTTGAAGGCGAGCTGCAGCCGGGCGTCACGGCAAAGGACATGATTCTGGCCCTGATTGCGCGCATCGGCGTGGGCGGCGGCAAAGGGCACGTCTTCGAGTATGCCGGGTCCGCCGTGCGCGCCCTCTCCATGGAAGAGCGCATGACGCTCTGCAATATGTCCATAGAGGCGGGCGCGCGGGCCGGCCTGATTGCCCCCGACGAGACGACGTTTTCCTACATGAAAGGGCGGCCCTTCGCGCCACAGGGGGCGGCCTGGGACGAGGCCGTCGCCCGCTGGCGCGCGCTGCCCAGCGACCCCGGCGCGGCGTATGACCGCACGGTGACCATTGACGTGAGCGAGTTGGCGCCGATGATCACCTACGGCACCAACCCCGGTATGGGGCTGCCCATCACCGGACGCATCCCCGACCCCTCTACTGTGACGGACGAGACGGCCCGCGCCTCGCTGGAAAAGGCGCTCGGCTACATGGATCTGCAGCCCGGCGCGGGGCTGCTCGGGCATGCCGTGGACGTGGTCTTTGTGGGTAGCTGCACCAACGGGCGGCTCTCCGACCTGCGCGCGGCCGCCAGCATCGTCGCCGGGCGCCGGGTCGCCGAAGGCGTGCGCATGCTCGTCGTACCGGGCTCGGAGACGGTGCGGCGGCAGGCCGAGGCCGAGGGGCTGGACCGCATCTTCAGGGAAGCGGGAGCCGAGTGGCGCTACGCCGGCTGCTCCATGTGCCTGGCGATGAACGGCGACCAGCTTGCGCCGGGCCAGTACGCCGTCAGCACAACCAACCGGAACTTCGAGGGCCGGCAGGGGCCGGGCGGGCGCACTTTTCTCGCCAGCCCGCTGACGGCGGCGGCTTCGGCAGTTATGGGTCACGTCGCCGATCCGCGCCCGCTGCTGGCCGGCGCCGGAGAGAGAGCATAATGGAAGCGTTTACCACCTTACAGGCGACGATGGCGCCGATGCTGCGCCACGACGTGGACACCGACCAGATTATCCCGGCGCGCTATCTGCGCGGAACGACACGCGCCGGCCTCGGCGAGGGGCTGTTTGCGGGCTGGCGCTATGGCGCGGACGGGACGCCGGACCCCGGCTTCGTGCTCAACCGGCCGGAATTTGCCGGGGCTCGAATCCTGGTCGTCGGAGAGAACTTCGGCTGCGGCTCCTCGCGCGAGCACGCACCCTGGGCGCTGCTCGACTACGGCTTCCGCGCCGTCGTCGGCATCAGCTTTGCCGACATCTTCCGCAACAACGCGCTGAAGAACGGGCTGCTGCCGGTCGTCGTCGCGCCGGAAGTCGCCGTGGCGCTGGCACAGTGGGCGGAAGAAAAGCCGGAGACGGCGATTACCATTGACCTGGCGACGCAGGCGCTCACCCTGCCAGATGGCGCGCGCGTGCAGTTCCCCATCGACGCCTTCAACAAGCGCTGCCTGCTGGAAGGTATGGACCAGCTCGGCTATCTGCTCTGGCACGAAGACGCCATCGCCCGCTACGAGCGCGACCGCGAAGCCATGAGGTAGGGCTATGGAAGCCAGAATCGTTCTCCTCGCGGGCGACGGCATCGGGCCGGAAGTCACCGAAGCGGCGATGGCTGTGCTGGCGGCTACCGGCGAAGCGTTCGGCCACGACTTTGCTGTCGAGCGCCGTCACATCGGCGGGAGCGCCATCGACGCCACGGGCCAGCCGCTGCCGCCAGAGACAGAAGCAGCCTGCCGCGAGGCGGACGCCGTCTTGCTCGGCGCAGTTGGCGGGCCGCAGTGGGACGGCGGGCCAGTGCGCCCGGAGCAGGGGCTGCTGGCGCTGCGCCGGGCGCTGGGCCTCTACGCCAACCTGCGGCCTGTGACCGTCTATCCTGTCCTGGCGCGCGCGTCGCCTCTGCGGCCGGAGCTGCTGGCGGACGTCGATCTCGTCGTCGTGCGCGAGCTGACCGGCGGCATTTACTTTGGCCGGCCCAGCGAGCGGCGCCGGGTAGACGACGAGTGGGAAGCCGTCGATACGATGGTCTACCGCGAGCACGAGGTCCGGCGTATCGCCACGCTGGCCTTCGAGCTGGCCCGCTCGCGGCGCGGGCAGGTCACGTCGGTAGATAAGGCTAACGTGCTGGAAAGCTCACGTCTGTGGCGAGAGATCGTCAATGAGGTGGCGACAGCGTACCCGGACGTGACCCTGGCGCACCAGTACGTGGATGCGGCGGCGATGCACCTGCTGCGCCGGCCGGCAGGCTTCGACGTGCTGCTGACGAGCAACCTCTTCGGGGACATCCTCTCCGACGAGGCCGCGATGCTCACCGGCTCGTTAGGCAACCTGCCCTCGGCCTCGCTGGGCAGCGGGAAAAACCGCTACGGCCGGCCGCGCGGCCTCTACGAGCCCATCCACGGCTCCGCGCCCGACATCGCGGGGAAGGACGCCGCCAACCCGGTCGGCGCGATCCTCTCGCTGGCCCTGCTCCTGCGCTACTCGCTGGGATTGACGGCCGAGGCAGAGGCCGTGGAGGAGGCTGTGGGCGCGGCGCTGGAGGACGGCTGGTGGACGGCCGATCTGCTGGCTGCCCAACCGACCCCGGCCGGGCGAGGCGGCCCGCGCCGGGAGGCGAAAGCCGTGGTCGTCGCCACCACGACAGAGATGACGGAGGCGATTGTCGCCGCTCTGTACGAGCGTGCGCCGGCCAATCAGGAGAAGTGACGATGAATATCAGGAATCAGATGAACGGTACGGGACATGGCCCGGGAAGCAATGGGCACGGGCCGGCGCTGGTCGTAAACAGAACGGCGCCGCGCCCGCTCTTTCAGTCGGACTGCATCTGGATCGACGGCGAGCTTCTGGCCCTGGAAGAGGCGGCGGCCCAACTGCTCAGCCCCACCCTGCACTATGGCGTGGGCCTGCTCGAAGAGATCCGCTGCTACGCTACGGAGCGCGGGCCGGGCCTCTTTCGCCTGGAGGCCCATCTGAAGCGCTTCCTTCAGGGGGTGAAGCTGCTCGGCGTGGCCGACTTTCGTTGGACGGAGGCCGACCTGCGGCGCGCCGTGGCGGCGACGGTGCAGGCCAACTCTTTCCAGTCCTGTGACGTCCGGCTCATGCTCACCTTTGACGACGGGCCTGCGGTGGATGGCTACGAGCCGCGGCTGGCAATCATCGCCCAGGAATGGCGCCTCCGGCCGGGCGACGCGCGCGGGCAGGCGGCGCGCCTGATGGTCTCTTCCTTCACGCCGACGCAGGCCGGCGCCGGGCCGATCGCGGGTCTCAACGGACAGCAGAACAGCGCCGTCCGGGCCAGGTCAGACGCCCGGCGGGCGGGCTGCGACGAGGCGGTCCTTCTGGACGCCGGGGGCTACGTGGCGGCCTGTACGGGCGGAACCCTCTTTGCGGTGCGCGACGGCGCGGTCTATACGGCGCCACGGCCCGGCGTGCCCCAGGGGATCAGCCGAGACACGGCCATCGTCCTCGCGGGCGATCTGGGATACGAGGTCGTGGAGGAACGCCTTTCTCGCGACGAGCTGTATGTAGCCGACGAGCTATTTCTGTGCGGTACGGCTGCAGCGGTCGTTCCCGTGCGCGCGATTGACTTCCGGCCGGTCGGCGACGGGCAGGCGGGGCCGGTCAGCGCCGCTATCCGCTCGCTCTACTTCGAGACGGTATATGGCCGGGGAGCCCGTTCGGCAGGCTGGGTGGAATACGTCATGATGGAACCGCTGTTTTAGGCTACGGCACCAGGGGCAGGTATTGACGCAGGGTGAGGTTGACCGGCTCGCCCGACAGCGTGTAGCTATCGATGACGATGCCTTCGCGCGTTACGAACTCGAACGTAATCTCCTCCGGGCAGGCCAGCACGTCCAAAGCGCCGTGGTCGTCGTTGAAGCGGACCCGGCTACCGCGGAGCGGCGTATCGGCGAATCTGTCGAGAGCCCGGCCACCGGCGCCGTTGACCAGGTAGAGGAGGTTACCGACGAGCAGGCGCTCGTATAAGTGATCGTGGCCGGCAAGCACTGCGTCGGCGCCCCACGCTTTGTAGGGCCACTGCATCGTTTCGACGGAGCCGCGCCGGCTAGACGTGTACGGCGGATGGTGCATGTAGACGATCTGCCAGGGCGCAGTCGAGGCAAGCATCCGCTCCCTGATCCACTCCGCCTGAACGGAGTCGGCCGTGCGGTCATCGGGCTCCCGGCGGTCGCTATCGACGGCGAAGAAGTGGACCGGCCCCCAGACAAAGTCGTAGTAGCGCTCGTTGTGGGGGAGCGTGAAGTAGTCGATGTACGGCTGTGCGTCCGTGGCCTGCCAGTCGTGGTTACCAAGAGAAGGGAAGAAGCGGTTGGTATCGGCCCCTTCGCCATAGGTGCCCAGGTAGGGGGAGATGAACTCGTGGTAGTACTGGCCGATGTTCTCGTCAATTGTCTCCGCCGCGCCGCTGGGATAGTTGTTGTCGCCGGTGGTGATGATGAACTCCGGATTCCAGCTCTTGACGAGGGCGGCAACGTCCGCCTCTGGCTGCCCTGCGTCCCCATAATCTCCGATGACGGCAAAGCGCGTGCACTGTGCTTGCGCTGCTGCTTCCCCTGCTGCACCGGGCATCTTGCCGGCAGTGCCGATGTCCAGAGCAGCCATCAACAACAACGAGAGTAGAACGCCCAGGGCGGATACGGTGAGTCTCATTTGGCTTCCTCCTTACGATACAAAAGGAACCCATCGTCTACGTTGGCGATGGGCCGATGGGGGTGTTAATTGGGGGCGGTGATGCAGGTAACGGCGAGTATCAGGCGGCAGCGTGGGCGGGGATAGATTGCAGCAGCTCGTTACAGAACTGCTCGCAGTGGCGACAGGCCTCGGCGCAAATGCGGCAGTGCTCGTGCATCTCCGCATGGCGCCGGCACTCATCGCCGCAGACCTTGCAGGCGTGCGCGCAGGCCGTCAGCTGCGCGCCGATGAGAGACCAGTCGGGTTCGGTGCGCCGCGAGAGCAGCGCGCCGGTGGTTTCGCAGATGGCGGCGCAATCCAGGTTAAGCCGGATACAGCGCACCAACGACTCGACCATCTCTTCGCCGAGACAGGCGTCGGCGCATGTGGTGCAGGTCTGCGCACATTCGTAGAGAGCGGCGATTGTCTCTGCCAATCGTCGCTCATCGACCCCTATCGAACGCGGATGTGTCTGTAACATCTCCTGGATGTGTTTCATCTCGTTACCTCTACTTTTACTTCTAGCTGGAGTAGATACAGATTAGTTGGGAGCAAAGCGAGCCACAATGGGGGATAACCCGCATATCTGGCGGCAGAACGATCCGGCTGCCGTTTTTCCACCGGCCGCTGTTCCGGCATAATAGCGACTTCTCCCGGCAGACAGTTGCTGCTGGAGCCGGCGCTTTCCGGAGGACGACATGGCTGGAAAGCTGGAGAGGCATTGTGCCCCCGATGCCATTCTGGAACTGCGGAGGTGACTGATGACAGATAAGCTGGACGTTTACCTCGAAATCGGACCGAAACGGTCCTTTGCGGGCGCGCTGGACTGGCCCGGCTGGAACCGCGTTGGGCGCAGCGAGGAAGAGGCGCTGCAGGCCCTGGTGGACTATGGGCCACGTCTGGCTCTGGTTCTGGAAGGCACCGGCCTGGACTTCCAGCCGCCCGCCAGCTCGGATGAGCTGCGTGTTGTCGAACGGCTGGAGGGGACCAGAACCACCGACTTTGGCGCGCCAGACATGATGCCCACGCAGGATAACGAGATCCTGGATGGCGCCGATCTGGCGCGTTACGAGACGCTGCTCGGCGCCTACTGGCAGGCCTTCGAAGCGACTGCCGTCGGGGCCATCGGAAGAGAGCTGCGCAAAGGGCCGCGCGGCGGCGGGCGCGACGTGGAAGCGATTATCGATCACGTCCTCAGCGCCGAGGCCTCCTATCTGCGGCGGCTGGGCCAGAAAGTTGAGCTGGACGAAGGGGAGGATGCGAGCGCGCAGATTGCCCGCGTGCGGCAGGCCGAGCTGGATGCGCTCGCTGCCGGGGCACGCGGCGAGCTGCCAGAGCGCGGGCCGCGCGGCGGCAAGATGTGGCCCGCCCGCTATTTTGTGCGCCGCGCCGGCTGGCACGTACTCGACCATCTGTGGGAGATCGAGGATCGGCTGCTCTAGCAAGGCGCGGAGCCTGCAGAGCGGCGCCAGAGCCGGAACTCACACACAAATAGATGACGTTTATCAGTAGTCAGGCCGTTTGTAAGACGCTAAACTTCCGCTTATTATCTGTTGCGGGAGCCAGGCCTGAGCGTAAATAGCGCCGGGAGAGAGGTCAGCTTGGAAAATAGGGGAAGGAACCGGCAATTCTTGGCACGCCTCGTCGATGGGCTTGTTCCCGTAGTGGCCGTGCTGTTCGCCTTTCTGGTAGGCGCCATTATTCTCTGGTTGCAGGGCGTCAGCCCGGTGGAAGCGTATCGGCAGATGATCGTCGGTGCCTTTGGCACCAAGAATGGGCTGGCCGATACTCTCGTCAAGGCGATCCCGTTGATGCTGGTCGGGTTGGGAATCGCTATTGCCTTTCGCGGCGGCGTCATCAACATCGGCGCTGAGGGGCAGATGATCGTCGGCGCTCTGCTGACGACGTTCGTGGGTGTGCAGCTTGCCGAAGGCATCTCACCTGTCGTGGGCATCAGCGTCGCCATCCTTGCCGGCGCGCTGATGGGCGCCATCTGGGGGGCCATTCCGGGTTATCTGAAAGCCCGGCTCGGGGTCAACGAGATCCTGAGCACGATCATGATGAACCAGATCGCCATCCAGATCGGCTACTACCTGTTGCGCGGGCCGATGATCGACCCGGCCGAAGTCGCCGCGGGCACGAATATTCCCCAGTCGGCCCGCCTGGGGCGCGCTTTTGACGTGCCACGCTTCACCGACCTGGCCCGCTGGCTGGGGCTCGACCGCTCGGCTGCCGACCTGGGCCTTGACGGCTTCTTGGGCGAGATATACGCCGTGCTTGTGGAGCCGTCTCGGCTGCACAGCGGTCTCATTTTCGCCATCATCATGGCCGTCCTCGTCTACATCTTGCTCTGGCGCACGACGTTGGGCTACCGCATTCGCGCCGTCGGCCTGAGCCGTTCCGCTTCGGAGTACGCGGGCATCCCCGTGCGGCGCACGATCGTCCTCTCGATGACCTTCAGCGGGCTGTTTGCCGGGCTGGCAGGCGCCGTCGAGATCCTGGGCCTGCACCACCGCATGTTTGAGCCCGCTGCCGTCTCGGCCGGCTATGGCTTCACCGGCATCGTCGCCGCCCTCTTTGGCAAGCTGCATCCGCTGGGCATCATCCCGTCGTCCGTGCTCTTCGGCGGGCTGCTGGTCGGCGGCGACAAGATGCAGCGGGCGATGCAGATTCCCCAGGTGTTGATCACCGCCATTCTCGGCCTGGTCGTGCTCTTCGTCGTCAGCACCGATTACCTCGTCCGGCGGCGCGTTGCCCGGCGACTAGCGGCGCAGCGCAGCGCTGCCGAGCTGGCGTCGAAAGAAGAATTGGTCGGCAGCACGGTACAGGAGGCAGGTTCATGAGCGAGTTGACCGCCATTGGCGTCCTGCTGGGCATCATTCACCAGGGCATCCGTCTGGCGACGCCTTACCTGTACGCAGCCATCGGCGAGACGATTTCGCAGCGCGCGGGCGTCTTCAACCTCGGCGTGGAAGGAATCATGCTGATGGGGGCCTTCTCCGGCTTCTACGCCGTCTTCGAGACCGGCAATCTCCTGCTTGGCGTCCTCGCGGCAGCCGTCGTCGGCCTGCTGATGGGGCTGCTGATGAGCGTGGTCAGTATTACGTTCCACGCCGAGCAGGGCATCAGCGGCATCGGGTTATACATGTTTGGCCTTGGGGCGTCCAGTCTGCTGTTCAAGACGATGCTGGGCACGATTGAGCCGGTGCGAGGCTTTCCGGCGCTGCGATTCTGCCTGAGCGATGATTTTTGCCTGGCTAACATTCCCGTCATTGGCGACATCTTCTTCGGCTATACGGCCCTCACTTACGGCGCTTACCTGCTCGTGCCAATCGTCTGGTGGGTGTTGAACCGCACCACCTGGGGGCTGAAAATCCGCGCGGTGGGCCACAACCCTGAAGCAGCCGACTCGCTGGGCGTCAGCGTAACGGCGGTGCGCTATGCCTCGGTCATGATTGGCTCGATGCTGGCCGGTGTTGCCGGCGCATCGCTGTCGATCGGCCTGCTCAACGTCTTTCAGGAGGAGATGACCAACGGCATCGGCTTTATCGCCGTGGCGCTGGTCTATTTCGGTAGCTGGAAGCCCGTCGGCGTACTGGGCGGCGCTCTGCTCTTTGCCGGCGTTAGCGCTCTCCAGCTCTGGGTGCAGGTCATCAATCTGGAGATCCCCTCGGATCTCGCCGTGATGCTGCCCTATCTCCTGACGATCATTGCCCTGGCCCTGCCCTTCCGACGGTCGCTGCAGCCGGGAGCGTTGGGCAAACCGTTTTCCCGCGGGGAAGGATAGTGTGTGCTTGCTGCCAGGATGGCAGTAGAGCCGTTCAAACGAGCTGCCGGCGACTTGCCGGAGGCTCCTAGTGAGGAGAAGAGAATGAAAGACAGAATGTGGAAGATGTTACTCGTCCTGGCTCTGCTGGCGGCGCTGGTCGCCTGCGGCGGCAATAACGGCACGGTCAACGAGCCGGACACAGAGGTAGAAGAGCCGGCGAACGTGGTCGAGGAGCCGGTGGAAGAGGAAACGGCCGAGGAACCAGCAGCCGAGGAAGAACCGGCGGCGGAAGAGCCAACGGGCGAGATGCCGGAAATCGAGCCCGTGCGCATCGCTCTGGTCCTCGCCAGCACGGTCACAGACCTGGCCTGGAGCCAGTCCATCTATGACTCCATCATCAATTTACAGGAAATGTACGGCGAGGATACAGTCGAGCTGGCTTACACTGAGAACATGTTCAACGTGACCGACGCCGCCTCGGCGATCCGCGATTATGCCGACAGTGGGTACGACATCGTCATTGCCCACGGCGCCCAGTACGGGACGTCGCTCTTTGAGATCGCGCCCGATTACCCGGAGACGACCTTCGCCTGGGGCACCTCGACCAATACGGGCGAGGCCGAGGGCGTATCCAACGTCTTCGCCTATGAGCCGCGTGCCCAGGAAGGGGGCTACGTCAGCGGCGTGCTGGCAGCGCACCTGACTGAGTCCCGTATCATCGGGGTCGTCGGCCCGGTAGACGCCGGCGACGCCAAGCTGCACGTCGACGGCTTCGTCGCCGGGGTACACGCCGTGGATCCCGAAATCCAGGTCAATATCTCCTTCACCGGCAGCTTTGGCGACACGTCGCTGGCTGCAGAAGCGGCCAACACGCACGTCAGTGCCGGCGCCGACGTTCTGACCGGCTCTTCGCAGCAGGTTGTGGGAGCCGTCAACGTGGCCGCGGAGAACGGCGTGCCGTGGCTGGGGATCCAGTCTGACCAGAGCCCGCTGGGGCCGGATGTGGTGGTTGCCAGCGTGCTCTACGACTGGGTGCCGACCCTGCTGGACATGATTACCTCGCACCAGGGCGGCGAATACGGCGGTCGCGTGCTGCAGCTGACGCTGGCGAATGCCGGGCAGCGTATGATCTACGACGAGGGCCTGCCGGAAGAGGCTGTCGCCGCGGCCGAAGAGGCCAGACAGGGCATCATCGACGGCACGGTCGAAATTGTCGCCGAGCCGCGCAACTAACGCGCCTTAAGCTGTAATCGCATCTGGAGCGCTGCCTCTTGCCGAGGCGGCGCTCCAGACCTTGCCAGGACGAGCCACGCTTCAGGAAGCGCCGATGGATATCGTCATCCGCAACGGAGTCACCGACCAGGGCACGCCCATCGAGGTGGGGGTGGAGGACGGCCTCATTGCGGCGCTGGCCGAAGGCGGCCTGCCGGCAGCGGCCCTCGAGCTGGACGCCCAGGGCGGCATCATCTCCCCTCCCTTCGTCGAAAGCCATTTCCATCTGGAGAACGCCTATCTATGGGCGGACGGCCTGATCAACCAGAGCGGCACGCTGGAGGAGGCCATCGCCATCTACGCCCGGATAAAACAGGAGCTGACGGCGGCTGACATCCGCGAGCGTACAGGCCGGGTAGTGCGCCGCGCGCTGGCCAACGGCACCTTCTGGCTGCGCAGCCACGTAGACATCGACCACATCTCCGGCCTGAAAATCCTGAAGGGGGTCGCCGCAGCCCGCGAGGCCCACCGCCAGCAGATGGAAATCCAGCTCGTCGCCTTTCCGCAGCTGGGGCTGGCCCGCAACCCGGAGGCCGCCGACCTGATGTGGCAGGCGATGGAGAACGGCGCCGACCTCGTCGGCGGAATGCCTCACGGCGAGCGGGATATGGACGACGCTGCCCGCCATATCGAGATCGCCTTCGCCGTCGCACGCCATTACGACGCCGACGTGGATATGCACATCGACGAGACGGACGACCCGGCCTGGAAGACGCTGGAGCTGCTGGCCGACCAGACGCTGGCCGACGGCCGGCAGGGGCGCGTGACGGCCGGCCATTGTTGCGCTATGTCGGCCTGGGACGATGCCGACGCCGAGCGGATCATCGGCAAAGTGCGCGATGCCGGCATCAACGTGGTCACCAACGCGCCGATTAACCTGATGCTGGAAGGGCGCGGGCACCACCATCCAAAACCCAGGGGCATTGCCCGCGTGAAGGAGCTGATGGCGGCCGGGGTCAACGTCGCCTGCGGTCAGGACGATATCCAGAATATGTTCTATCCTTTTGGCAAGATGGACCCGCTGGAAGTTGCCCTGATCACGGCGCACGCCGCCCACATGGGCGCGCCCGAAGAGATCCAGGCGGCCTTCGACATGCCGCGCGCCAACGCCGCCCGCCTCTGGCCTCTGCCCGATTACGGGCTGGCGGTCGGCGCTCCGGCGGATCTCGTCGTGCTGGACGCGCCGACGCCGGTTGCCGCCCTGCGCTGCCAGCCCGCCCGCCGCTACGTCATCCGGCGGGGCCGGCTGGTTGCCGAGACGAGAAGCGAAACAACGTGGCACGAGCCGTGGTAACGACGGTAGAAAGGACAGTGCATGATGGCTAGAGAAAGAAAACTATTACCGTCAGGTCTTCCGCGGATTGAATCGCTGGAGATGCGCGGTATTGTCAAGCGCTTTCCGGGCGTGCTGGCGAACGACCACGTGAACTTCGACGTCAGGGCCGGCGAGATCCACGCCCTGCTCGGCGAGAACGGCGCCGGCAAGAGCACCCTGATGAAGATCCTCTACGGGCTCTACCAACCCGACGCGGGGGAGATCTATCTCGACGGCGAGCGTATCGAGATCCATTCGCCGACAGACTCCATCAACCACGGCATTGGTATGATTCACCAGCATTTCATGCTCGTGGACAATATGACGGTCGCCGAGAACGTGGCCCTGGGACTGCGCTCCTCCCGCGAGCCGGCTCTCGATCTGGACGTGGTATCGGCGCGTATCGAAGAGCTTTCCGAGCGCTATCGCCTCAAGGTCGATCCACGGGCGATCATTTCCCGTCTGGCAGTCGGCCAGCGCCAGAGTGTGGAGATCATCAAGGCGCTCTATCGTGGCGCGGCGCTGCTGGTCCTCGACGAGCCTACGGCGGTCCTGACCCCGCAGGAAGTGGACGATATCTTCGTCATCTTCCGGCAGATGGCTACCGACGGGCACGCGCTCATCTTCATTTCCCACAAACTGCATGAGATCCTGGCCCTGACCGACCGTGTGACTGTCCTGCGCGACGGGCGCGCCATTGGCACCCGCCAGACGCGGGAGGTGAGCAAGCGCGATCTGGCGAACATGATGGTCGGCCGTGAGGTATCGCTCGAACGGCAACGCGTGCCGCGCCCGGCCGGCCCGGTGCGGCTGCGCGTGGAGAATGTCACCGCCGTCAACGAAGACGGCAAGCCGGTGTTGCGGAACATTAACCTGGAGCTGTGCAGCGGCGAGATCCTGGGCGTGGCCGGCGTCTCGGGCAACGGCCAGCGGCCGCTGGCGCGCGCCATCGCCGGACTGAGCCCGATTGTCGAGGGTCACATCTATCTGGACGGCAAAGACGTGACCGGCAGCTCGCCGGCCGAAATGTTTAACGCCGGCCTGGGCTATATTCCCGAAGAGCGCATGCACGACGGCGTGATCAAAGATTTTTCTGTGGCCGAAAACGCCATGCTCCAGGACCATAACCGCGCCCCGTTTAGCAACGGCTTTTTTCTCAACTTCAAAGCGGTGGCCGACCATGCTGACGAGTTGATCCGCAACTACAGGGTAAAGACGCCCAGCCGGGATACGCCCGTCAAGAGCCTGTCCGGCGGCAACATCCAGAAGCTGATCCTGGCCCGCGAGCTGGCGCGCCAGCCGCACCTTCTCATCGCCGCCCAGCCGACGCGCGGCGTGGACATTGGCGCTACCGAGTACATTCATAACCAGCTCCTCGGCCAGCGGGATGCCGGTCTGGCGACCCTGCTCATCTCCGAAGATCTGGACGAAATCAAGGCGCTGTCGGACCGGATTGTCGTGCTCTTCGGCGGTGAAATCATGGGCATCGTGCGTAATGAAGACGTGACCATCGAGGAGCTGGGGCTGATGATGGCCGGGGAGCGGCACGCCAGCGCCGATGTGGCGCCGGAAGCGGCACCCTCGTAAGGATGCATGGCTGCACCAGACGAGCGTTATCTCGACGCGCTCCACGACTTTCATCGGGCCCGGCAGCGCGGCTCGCTTGAACAGATCGTCGCGCAGCTTACCGGCCGGTCCGACCGGCTGCTCAGCTTTGCGGAGGTCAGCGAGCAGCTCCAGGTCGGCGAGGGGCAGGACGCCGGGCGGCAGGAAATACCCCTCGACGCGATTGTGGGCAGCGTCGGTCGTTATGCTGACTTCACGCGCACCTTCCTGCCCCGGCGGGAGGGCGGGCAGGAGCGCTGGGCGCGCGTGCGCGCCGCCTACGACCGCGTGGAGGACATCCCACCGATTTCGGTCTTTCAGGTGGGCGATGCCTACTTCGTGCTCGACGGCAACCACCGGGTCTCTGTCGCCCGCAGCCTGGGGGCGACACACATTGACGCCTACGTAACAGTCGTGGAGAGCCGCGTCCCGCTGTCGGCCGGGGCCGAGCAGGACGAGCTGATTTGCCAGGCGCAGTACGCGGCCTTTCTCGAAGAGACGGAGCTGGACAGATTGCGCCCGGAGGCTGATCTGACGGTGACGGCGCCGGGGCAGTATCGCGTGCTGAAAGCACAAATCGGCCGCTATCACGACTGGCTGCAGCGCGAGGCCGCGCCCGAACGCGGCCCGGGCGCCGGCGCCGTACCGTTTGAGGCGGCGGTCGCGGGCTGGTATGACGAGATCTACATGCCGGTCGTCGCCGTCATCCGCCGCCGGGGCATCCTGGACTACTTTCCTGGGCGCACGGAGACCGATCTCTACGTCTGGACCGTGGAACACCAGGCGGAGCTGGCCCGCGAGCTGGGCTGGGAAGTGAAGGTCGATCTCGCGGCGAACAGCGTCGTCTCTCGCTACAGCGGCGACCGGCAGAAAGTGCTGGAGCGCGTGCGCCAGCGGGTGCGCAGCGCCGTAACGCCGCCGCCCCTCTCGCCAGGGCCGCCAGCGGGGATCTGGCGCGAGCGGGCAGTGTCCGAACGGATCGAGCTGTTCCTCTTTGGCGACATTCTCGTGCCCATGGGCCGAGAGGGGGTCGGCGAGCGCGCGCTGGAGCAGGCGCTCATCGTCGGTCGCCGCGAGCAGTCACGGCTGCACGGCCTGCATGTCCTTCGGCAAGAGAGCGCGGAGGCGCGCCGGCAGGGGGAGGCGCTGGCAGCAGGCTTCCGGCAGCGTGTCGAGGCCGCCGGCCTGACCGGCGAGATGGTCCTGGAGCGGGGAGCCGTTTCCGAGGCCATCTGCAGCCATGGTCGCTGGACCGATCTGGTCGTCGTCGAGCTGCGCCACCCGCCGCTCCCGCAGATGGCCGGGCGCCTCAGCTCGGGCTTCAGCGCGATCCTCCGGCGCTGCAGCCGGCCGGTGCTGGCGGTGCCAGGCGAGCCGTCGGCCTTACAGCGCCCGTTGCTGGCCTACGACGGCAGCCCTAAGGCGAAGGAAGCGCTCTTTGTATCCGCCTACCTCAGCGCCAGGTGGGAGCTGCCGCTGGTCGTCGTCACCGCCGGCGAGAGTGAAGGGGAGGCGGAGGCCATCATCGACGACGCGCGCTTTTACCTGATCGCCCGGGGCATCTCGGCCACCTACGTCACGCGCCGGGGAGAGCCGGCGGAGGCCATTCGCGAGACGGCTGAGGCAACCGGTCGCGACCTGATCGTCATGGGCGGCTATGGCTTCCAGCCGCTCCTCGAGCTGGTGCGGGGCAGCACCGTAGAACAGGTTCTGCGCTGGCGGCGCTGGCCTGTGCTGATCTGCCGCTAAGAGACTCCTTTTTCTGCAACCCAATCGAGACTGATCGTGCGGCTGGCGCGAGCCAGGACCGCGAGCTGCCGGAATGGGGCCGATTTTGCCTCCGCAACTGACGAAATCTCAAAAAAGTGGGGTTCGAGATAGTTCGAGGGACGCCTGGATCGACGCAGGGGGGACGGACGCTGCCTATGATGGTGACAGATTCGTGGACAGGGAAAGGAGATCAGTCGTGTATACGGAAAAAGAGTGGCTGATGAAGCAGGAACAGATAAACGACGAATTGCGGCAGCGCGCTGAAGAACGCGCTCGCCGGCTGAGTAACGAACGGCAGCGCCACATCCACGTGCCGGCGCTGGCCCCCAGGAAGGCGCTCCGGCGCACGCTGGCTTCAGCCGCACGGCTGCTTGTTGTAGGAGGATAGAGATGAGGAAGAAGAACAATCAGGCCCCGATCGTCGAGATGGAAAGCCCGCAGCGCTGACCGGCTTGCCCGGCCCGACAAAACGTAAGGAGACAAAATGATGCTCGCGCAGAAAACGGCAGTCCAGCAGCAGATACGCATGCGGCCCCTCCATCCCGGCGATGTGAAGCAGCTGCAGGCCCTCCACGAACGGCTCTCGGCCGACACCATCTACCGGCGCTACCTGTCGCCGCGCATCCCCCCCGCTTCGGAGCTGGCGCAGATCGCCCGGCTGAACAGGGCGGGCGGCGGCGCCTTCGCCGTCGAGCATGAGGGGACGATCATCGGCGTGGGCTACTACGTGACCGGCGACGACCAGACGGCCGAGCCGGCGCTGCTGATCGAAGACCGCTTCCAGGCGCAGGGCATCGGCCTGCGGCTGGCCGTAACCCTCGCCGAACATGCCCTTGCGCGCGGCATCGAAACGTTCGTCGCCGACATCTACCCGGAAAACCGCGCCGTCATGCGCCTCATCCGCAAGAGCGGCGTCCCCTACGAAAGCACGCTGGCCCACGGCGTCCGCCAGGTGCGTATGAAGCTGGTCGAGGTCGTCCGCGCCGCCGCCCCGGCGCCGCTTTAGCCGGGGCAACAGCCGCCAGAAGAACAGACCGCCCGCTTTCCAGCGGGCGGTCTGCCACAAGGAGGATAAGAAACGATTGGTGCGGCGGCCTCCAGAGGCGGGCCGCACGTTCTGAAAGCGCCGCTGGCCGGCGGCGCGTAACAGCGCTACTGTTTTGTTTCGGGCGGCGCCGGGCGAGGGACCGGCTGTCCTTCCAGATAGGCGGCCATGCTGGCTGCGGCTTTGTGGGCGGCGGCAATCGCCGTAATGACCAGGTCGGGGCCGTGGACGTTGTCGCCTGCGGCAAATACCCCTTCCCGGCTCGTCGCGCCCACCGTTTCGTCGGCGAGGATCAGGCCCCAT
>Ga0123333_10003237_pt1 | contig 15960 bp, 9 predicted proteins | sample BioC12SIPDNA_3_FD_89957 | JGI IMG/M metagenome (GOLD analysis project Ga0123333, IMG submission 89957) | Anaerobic biogas reactor microbial communites from Washington, USA - Biogas_R2_B C12 SIP DNA | ecosystem: Engineered > Bioreactor > Anaerobic > Unclassified | place: Washington, USA... | reverse complement strand
GTCGATTTCATCAGCATCGGCACCAACGATCTGATCCAGTACGCGCTGGCGGTGGACCGCAGCAACAAGGAGGTGGCCGAACTGTATCAGGCCTGCGATCCGGCCGTGCTGCGGCTGATCCAGACCTCGCTCTGCGCGGCGCAGGCCGCCGGGGTGCCGGCCAGCGTCTGCGGGCAGATGAGCAGCATACCGCACTGCGTCCTGCTCTTGCTGGGGCTGGGCTTGACCGAGTTCAGCGTCCCGCCGGGGGCAATCCTGGAAGTCAAACGTGTCTGCCGGGGGGTGACGATCGAGCAGTGCCGCCACATTGTCCAGACCGCCCTGCAGATGCAAGGCCCCTTGGAAATCGACACCTACCTGAAGGAGGAATTGAAGAAACTCGTGCCGCAAGCTGTCCGGTAGCGGACAGCCACACACTGACCCGTCGAAGGCTTACCCCAATGGATCCTGACTCCCATCCCATCACGCCCGAACGCCAGCGCCTGCGTGTGCGATTCTCCAAGCAGGGGGATCTGCGCTGGATCAGCCACCGTGACTTGGCGCGGACGATGGAACGGATGATACGTCGCGCGGGTCTGGTGTTACGGATGAGCGAGGGGTTCCACCCCAAACCCAAGCTGGCGTTCCCTTCGGCGCTGGCCGTCGGCATCGCCAGCGAGGCCGAAGTCATGGAACTGGAGCTGGCCTGCCCGGCAGATCCTGGGGAAGTCGCCACGCGGCTCAACGCCCAGGCCCCGCCCGGCCTGACGGTGCGGCACGTGCAGGCGGTCCCCGCCGGCCAGAGCAAAGCGCGCGTTCGTGCGATGACCTACCAGTTCCCGGTCCCTGGGGAGCGCCGGCCGCAAGTGGAGCAGGCTATGGCACAACTCCTGGCCCGCACCACGCTGTGCATCCAGCGCGACGACCGGGCTGCACCAGTCGACATGCGTGCCGATCTCGAGTCCCTGGTGTGGCGCGACGACGGCGTGCGTTTTCGCATCGCGGCCTCCCAGCGGGCGTCGCTCCGACCGCGCGATGTGCTGGCGGCCCTGGGACTGGCCGACCTCGAACAACAAGGCTGTTTCCTGACGCGCTCGGAAGTGGAGTTAACTTCATGAGACGACGGACGGCCAGACCAAATGACAGACCCTCCCGGGAACCGTCCCGGCAGAGGGTGACAACTCAACCTGGCGGGCAGATGCCGGCATTCCCATCGCCGGTCGCGTTACCGCGTCCCGCCCTGAACAACACAAGGCAGAGACACCTCCATGAAAAAGGAAATCTTGATCAACGTCTCGCAGCCGGAAGAATGCCGGATCGCGATCGTTGAGGACGGAGTGCTCGAAGAACTGTACATCGAACGAGCCAGCCAAGACAACTATGTCGGCAACATCTACAAGGGGCGCGTGGTCAACCTGGAACCCAGCATTCAGGCCGCCTTCGTCGACTTTGGAGTCGGCCGCAACGGCTTCCTCCACATCAGCGACGTGGAAGCGCAGTACTTCCGGCAGGGCGGCTACGATCCGCAGCAGGTCCTGACCGCGGACCGGGAAGTACGGGACGACAACGGCCGCTCCGACCACCACCGCAAGACGCGGCACCCCGGCAATCGCCCCCGCGTGAAGCCCCCCATCCAGGAAGTCTTCAAACGCGGTGATGAAGTGCTCGTCCAGGTCATCAAGGAAGGAATCGGCACCAAGGGGCCGACCCTCTCGACCTATATCAGCATCCCCGGCCGCTACCTCGTTCTCATGCCCGCCCTCGGACGCGTGGGAGTCTCCCGCAAGATCGAAGACGAAGAGGAACGCCGCAAGCTCCGCGATACGCTGCTCGAACTGAACCCCCCCCGCGGCCTCGGATTCATCGTCCGCACCGCCGGCCAGAACCGCACTCGCAAGGAACTGTCGCGCGACATGGCCTACCTGCTGCGGCTCTGGAAAGTCATCGTGCGGCGGATCAAGAAACAGACGGCCCCCGTTACGATCTACGAAGAAAGCGACATGATCATCCGGACCATTCGCGACATCTTCACCAACGACGTCGACGCGATCCTCGTCGACGAACCGGAGGCGTACGAGCGGGCCAAGGAGTTCCTGCAACTGGTCATGCCACGGCACGTGAACACCCTGCGACTCTACTCCGGCAAAGAACCCCTCTTTCACAAGTACAATCTGGAGTCGGAAATCGCGCGCATCCACAAGCGCGAAGTGCCGCTCGAATCGGGCGGCTCGATCGTCATCGACCCCACCGAAGCGTTGGTTGCCATCGACGTCAACAGCGGCAACTTCCGCGCCGATGACTCGGCAGAAGAAACGGCCTACCAGCTCAATCTCCAGGCGGCCAAGGAGATCGCCCGCCAGCTGCGCCTGCGGGACCTGGGGGGCGTGATCGTCAATGACTTCATCGACATGCGCAAAGAAAAACACCGGCGCGGCCTCGAACGCGCCATGCGCGATGCACTCAAACGCGATCGGGCCCGCACCAAAATCCTGCGCACCAGCCCCTTCGGCTTGATCGAAATGACCCGGCAACGCATTCGACCCAGCATCAAGCGGAGCATCTACGCGGATTGCCCGTGCTGCAACGGACGCGGCGTCGTGAAGACCGACGAAAGCATGTCCATCGAAGTCGTCCGCATGCTCATGCTCTCCACCCAGCAACCCAACGTCGCCCGCGTCACGGTGCGCGTCAACGACCGGGTCGCCTCCTACCTGAACAACAAGAAACGCAAGGAGATCAGCCAGCTGGAACAGGAGGGCGGCATGGTGGTCCAGATCCTCGGAAGCGAATCGGTGTACCCCGAACACCTCGAGGTCGAATGCCGCGACAAGGAAGGACGTGAACTGAGGCTCCTGTAGTCGCGGCCCCCCGCCGGGTTGCTGGCCGCCAGCCACCCAGCGGCCAGGGCTGACTGCCGAGCGAGCGTCGATCGCAAGGTCCGTTTGCGAACGGGCAGCTGTTAGGCTTACCCATCCGGTGCGTCAGCACGGCTAACAAGTAAGCCGTGACACACTGCCAAAACATGGGGCGCGGCCCTCGACGAATCCCGGCCGATCGGCTACGCTGTAAGGCTTCCTGCAAGACAGTCTCTACGCCGAAGTTACCCGCCCGGGTAACGGACCACGCAGAATCAGGATCGACGTGCCATGTATGCGATTATTGCCGATGGCGGACGCCAATACCGGGTCGAAGAAGGCCAGGAACTCGAGGTCGACTACCGCAAGGTCACCGCAGGTGACCAGATTGAATTCGGCCGCGTACTGGCAGTCTCCACGGAGGAAGGGATGCGGTTCGGCCAACCCCTGGTCGACGGTGCCAAAGTCACGGCAGAGGTCCTCGGCGTGGCCCAAGGCGACAAGGTGTACGTTCAGAAACTGCGGCGCCGCAAGACCTTCCGACGCCGTACCGGACACCGGCAGATGTACACGCGGGTGCGCATCGACAAGATCGCCGTCGCCTGACCGGCGGCCTCGAGTGGCCTCACTCATTAGCCTTGAAACCCCGCACTCACAGCAGCCAGCTCGGCTTGCAGCCGTGGTGATGGCACGCGTATTCCGGCTCCTTTTTTTCGAAAAGTTTTCGGCCGGTCGTCCGCCTGGCCGGCGCGTCGCTTACTTTTCCGTAAACGACACAACAGCCAGCATTTAGGCACACGAACACAGACCCCGTCGGCCACTCAAGGCCCCTACGGTCGCGAACGCAAATCGTTGGTTTGCCAAGACCTACGTGCGATTCGCCGGCCGCTGATTGACGACCCGTTTCAAAACGCTAAACTTGTCCCTCTGTACTAAATGTTGTGGCAGCAGCGTATGCTACTACAATATATTGTAGGCGCAACCTTCACCTTCCTTGCGCGTCTGCAGCGTTTCTCGACTCACAGACATGGTTGGCCTCAGGCCGTTCGCGTATGCGCATTGACGAGCGTTGGTGAAGATCGTGCCTCACGTGGGCTGATACTGTATTTATGTATACTATTCGTCGAGGATTTCGTTTTTCCAGGAAGGCGAATGGAGTACAGAAGGAGCTGAGCCATGGCGAGTGTAGACGTTGAACGTGGTCGGGTGCCGTCAGCATCCAGGAGTGAGCGGACGGGCATAAGTGCTAAGGGGCTGCGGATCGAGTCGTTGTTTTGTCCGCCAGACGTAACAGACCCGGCGGAGACGATGCAGTGGGAGCTGCGCAGTGCGGCGATCAAGGACGAGAGCGGGGGGATCTTGTTTGAGCAGTCGGATTGCGAGGTGCCGCGGGACTGGAGCCAGTTGGCGACGAACGTCGTCGTGAGCAAGTATTTCTACGGTGAAGTGGGGACGCCGCAGCGGGAGCGGAGTGTGCGGCAGCTGGTGCATCGTGTGGTCCGCACGATAGCCGACTGGGGGACGTCGGCCGGCTACTTTGCCAGCGTGGAGGACGGCGAACGGTTCTACCGCGAGCTGTCCTGGCTGTGTCTGCATCAACACGGCTCGTTCAATTCGCCGGTCTGGTTCAACGTCGGCCTGCATCACCAGTACGGCATCACGGGCGACCGCTGCAACTGGCGGTGGGATCCGCAGTCGTGTCAGGCCACGCACACGGACAATCCGTACGAGTATCCGCAGGCCTCGGCCTGTTTCATCCAGAGTGTGGGCGACAACATGGAGGAGATCATGTCGTTGGCCACCAGCGAGGCGATGCTCTTCAAGTTCGGATCGGGGACGGGCACCGATCTCTCGACGATTCGTTCGCATCGCGAGAAGCTGTCGGGCGGGGGCAAGCCATCGGGGCCGCTGTCGTTCATGCGTGTGTACGACCAGATTGCGGCGGTGGTCAAGTCGGGGGGCAAGACGCGGCGGGCTGCCAAGATGCAGTCGCTCAAAGTCTGGCATCCGGACATTCTGGAGTTCATCGAGTGCAAGTGGAAGGAAGAGAAGAAGGCGCACGTGCTCATTGAGAAGGGGGGGTACGAGGCGAACTTCAACGGCGAGGCTTACAGTTCGGTTCTGTTCCAGAACGCCAACCTGTCGGTGCGGGTGACGGACGAGTTCATGGAGACGGTGCAGCAAGGCGGTTCCTGGAGCACGCGTTGGGTCACGAACGAACGGCGTCGGGGGCCGACCTACGAGGCCCGGGATCTGTTGCGGCGGATGGCCGAGTGTGCCTGGCACTGCGGCGATCCGGGGGTGCAATACGACACGACGATCAATCGTTGGCACACCTGCCCGAATTCGGGGCGCATCAACGCCAGCAACCCCTGTTCGGAATACATGTTCCTGGACGATACGGCGTGCAATCTGGCCAGCATCAACCTGCTGAAATTCCGCCAGGCCGACGGGACGTTTGATGTGGCGCGGTTCACGGCGGCCTGCCGGATCTTCTTCATTGCGCAGGAGATTCTGGTGGATCGCGCGAGCTATCCGACGAAGCGGATCGCGGAGAACAGCCACTACTACCGGCCGCTCGGGCTGGGTTACTCGAATCTCGGCTCGCTGATCATGATGAGCGGGCTGCCGTACGACTCGGACGCGGCTTACGGGCTGTGCGGCGCGGTCACGGCACTGCTGCACGGGGCGGCGAACCGGACGAGTGCCGAACTGTCGGCGGCGCTGGGCCCGTTCGAGCGTTTCGCCGAGAACCGGGAGCCGATGTTGCGGGTGATGCAGATGCATCGCGACGCGGTCGAGCAGATCAATGGTGCGTGCCCGCAGTATCTCCAGGACGCGGCGCGGCAGCTGTGGGACGAGGTGGTGGCGGCGGGCCGGCAGCACGGATTCCGCAACGCCCAGGCGACCGTCCTGGCTCCGACCGGCACGATCAGCTTCATGATGGACTGCGACACGACCGGCATCGAGCCGGATATTGCGCTGGTCAAGTACAAGCAGCTGGCGGGGGGCGGTTCGATGAAGATCGTCAACCGCTCGGTGCCCAGCGGCTTGCGGTCGCTGGGTTACAGCGCAGCGCAGGTGCGGGAGATTGAGCAGTACATTGATGCGCACGACACGATCGAAGGTGCGCCGCATCTGAGCGCGGAGCACCTGCCGGTGTTTGACTGCGCGTTCAAGCCGGCGCAGGGCCAGCGCAGTATCAACTGGCGGGCGCACGTGCGGATGATGGCGGCGGCGCAGCCGTTCCTGTCGGGGGCCATCTCCAAGACGGTCAACATGCCGAACGAGACGACGCCCGAGGACATCGCGGACGCCTACCTGTGGGGCTGGCAATCCGGCCTCAAGGCGCTGGCCATCTACCGCGACGGGTCCAAGCAGAGCCAGCCGTTGTCGACCAAGTCGGAGACCGACAAAGCGGCCGACAAGGAGAAGGCGGCGGTGCCGCGGCCCCGCCGCGAACGCCTGCCCGACACGCGGCAGTCGCTGACCCACAAGTTCAACGTCGGCGGGCATGAAGGCTACATCAACGTCGGCCTCTATCCGGACGGACGGCCGGGCGAACTGTTCCTCACGATGGCCAAAGAGGGGAGCACGGTCGGTGGCATGATGGACGCCTTCGGCACCGCCATTTCGATGAGTCTGCAGTACGGCGTGCCGCTCGAGGTGCTGGTCAACAAGTTCTCGCACATGCGTTTCGAACCGATGGGGCATACGGCTAACCCCGACATCCGCATTGCCAAGAGCGTGGTCGACTATATCTTCCGGTGGCTGGGCAATACATTCCTGCCTGGCTATCGCGACGCCAGTATCGGGCTCAATCCGGCCGCGGCGGACGAATCGCGGGGGGACACCAACTCCGGCAACACCGCCTCGCTGCTCGAACCGGCGACGGTCGCGAACCGGAACGCGACCACCAGCGGGCACGGCGCTGTAGACTACGCGGCGCTCGAGCGTGCCGGCGTGGCGATGAAGGTCGATGCGGCCGGGAACCCGCTGTCGTCGCGGAGCGAGCAGTTCGCGCGGTTCCAGAGTGACGCGCCGAGCTGCGAAGTGTGCGGGTCGATCACCGTACGCAACGGCAACTGCTACCTGTGCCACAATTGCGGCAACAGCATGGGTTGTTCATAGCAGAAAGACCACGGCGCCGATGACCACGGCGCCGGCGGCCGCCAGGAGGACGGCCGCACTGCCCATATCGAGTGCATCGCGCAGGTGTGGATTGTAATCGCGATCCACAGCCTGCGCCAGCTGTTCGAGCGCGGTGTTGAGCATCTCGGCTGTCAACACCGCGACGATGCAGAGCAGGACGATACACCATTGCCAGGCCAGCAGGTGGCGCCACAGGCCGGCGGCCAGCACCATCACAGCGCATCCGGCGTGCACCCAGAAGCTCGACTGGCGACGGAAGGCGATCCCGCAACCGCGCAGCGCGTCACCGAACTTGCGCGCCCAACTCCGCGGCTGTCGGGGAAATGGACTGGCCATGCTCGACCTGCTGTGGGATCCCATCCCCGTGCGTGCCTATTCGATACCCATCATGCCGACCGGCGGGATGTGCACGCCGCCCACGCGTCCCAGCCGCCCCCTGGGCAGAAACCGGGGTTCCACGGAGATCGCCGCGCCGACGTTGTCGCGCCCCAGATCCGCATTGAACGTCAGCCGCACCAGCATCGATTCGCCGATGTGCGTGATCGCCAGCCGTTCGCCAATGTTTCCGGTCGGTCCCAAATCATAGGTGCCCGCCAGGTCCATGATCCACTTGTGGCTCAGCCGGTAACTCACCGCGCCGACCAGCAACGTGCTGCTCAGCGGCCCCTCCATGGACGTGATCCCCCCATACACCTGCCCCCGCTGCGGACGACTCAGCGCTGACCCCAGCGATATCATCCGCAACCCGTCCGGGAACAGGTCGGCGTATCCGTCGGACAGGATGGTCACCCGGTCGCCGACATGCCAGAGGAAGTCGTATTCCAGCAGGCCCAGGTATTCGCCGAAGTTGTCGCGATCCGCCCGCGGAAAGAGGGTGCCGTCCACATCCAGGGCAATCCAGTCGACCACCCGCTGCTGTCCGGGCAGTCCGCGCTTGGTCTGCCAGCGCTGGTGGATGCCCAGTCGCGCGGCGGTCACGTCATCGACGGTTTCGAGCGTCGGGGAGGCCACCCAGTTCTGGAGTCCGGCCCGGAACGCAAAGTTGCGCGGATCGCGATACCAGGGAATCGCGCCCAGATATCCCAGGAAGTGTTCCTGCGAGTCGTCGTCCAACGGGTCGTACAGCGGGAACTCGTCGATGTTCCGGCTGGCATCCGCCCAGTACAGATCGGACTGCAGCGTCACCTTGTGGGCCAGGCCGTTGAGGTTGAGCAACATGTTCTGGACCGTGGGGAAAACCCGCCAGAACGGCAGGCTGAGCCGCACGCCGGCCTGGCCGTAGGCCCGCGTGAGGTCCCGCTGTTCGTCGAGCCCCTGGCCCCAGTAGGCAACTTCCCCCAGCGCGTAGGGAACGCATTTGACCGGCCCCAACTGCAACGGCAGGTCCAGTTCGTGGCGCGTCGCGAAGCGGCCCCCTTCGGGCTCCATCGCCGGCTGCTCCCAAGGCAGGTACTGCCAACCCGCCGCGTCCTGCGGATCGGTGGGGGCGTCGAGCACTCCGAACCGCGCATAACTGGCCTGAGAATGCGCGAACCATGTCAAGCGGTCGTTCAGCAGCGAGCGGCCCAGCAGGAAGTGATCTCCGCGCGGCCACCACTCCGTCTGGGACACGTTGTCGTTGAGCGAGAACTGTCCCAGCACGCGCAGCGTCTGGTCTTCCCAGGTGCGTCTCAGCTCCAGACTCGTCACGCGATCAACCCACTCGTCCCACTCCTTTTCGTAGTACTCCTCCAGGAAATTACGGTCGCTGATCCAGCCCAGCTTGCCGATCACCTGCCAGCCTTCCGGCAGATTGTGGCGATGACGCCAATACGCGCGGCCCCGCATGGCCTTCTCCGGCACGACGTGCCGGCGGTTCTCGCCCAGATCGTCAAATCCCGTGTCGTAGATGCCCCAGGCGTCGAACCAGCCGGTCACCGGACCGGGATGCCCCAGCCAGTCGGTCCGATCATAGGAGAAGTTCGTACCCAGCCCCATCCCGCGGTCCCCCAGGTAGTCGGTGCTCAACGACCAGTCGGTGCCGGTGGGCGGGTTCTTGATGCGTAACAGCTGGTACAGGTCCCAGTCGGCCAGGACCTGCACCCCGAAAATATCGTCGTTCTTGACCGAGAAACGCTCCAGATAATAGGACGGCTTACGAAGATCGGTCGCCATGGCCGGCCAGTAGAAGACGGGGAGCCCGCCGATGTACAGAAAGTTGTTGTAGCTCGTCGCCAGCATGCTGTGATCGACGGCCGCTTCCTGGGTCAGCGGGTCCGGCTCCAGCTGCCCGGTCAACGAGTTGATGCGCGGCACCTGCGTGTCCTGGAAGCCAATCTGCTCGGCCTGGAACCAGTACTGGGGCACGCCCATCTGACTGGTCGTGATCGCCGCCCCGTAAGCCTGGAAGAACTGCCGGTTCAGCTGCTGCAACACGTCGGCCTTCAGCCGCACGATGCCCTGATAATCGGGAACCGGCGTGAACACTTCCGCCGCCAGCACGACACCGTATTCGTACGTCGCGTTGTAGTACATCCGGTCGGAGTAGATGAGCCGGTCGCCCTGCCGGAACACAATGTTGCCTTCCATGTACACTTCGATCGGCACATCCGCACCACCGGCGGCTTCGGAACCCTCAGTCGAGAGCGTCTTCAGGCTCGGGCCCCAGAGAACCAGCCGATCCGTCTCGATCACGATCCGGCCGAGGTTGCCAAAACGCGGCGCTTCAACACCTTCGATGACCGCCCGGATCCCGTTGCTGAACACCGTCACCGACTGATGGGGCAACGTGCCCGGAAAGCTCTTGATGTGGATGAGCGCGTTGCTGCGCGGCCCGACTTGCACCCGCTTCTCCGTCGGCATGACCGGCGCCGCAGGGGGCTGCGGCAGGACTTCCGGCGCCGGCTCGGTTACCGGCGGCGGCAACACGGGCGGCTGCAACATGGCCGGCGCCTCGGCAGCGGGAACAGCGGGCGGCAGCACTGACGGCGCAAACACCGGCGGTGCTGGCTGGACAGGCGGCGGCTGAAAAGGTGCCGGCTGCAGAGGCTCTGGCTGAACGGGCGCTGGCTGGATAGGCGCTGGCTGGACAGGTGCTGTGAACTGGGCGAGCTGAACACCGCTCGCCGCCGCGTCCCACGCCTGACGGCCCCGTGCATAGACGGCCGACTGACGGCCCTCAGCTGTCTCGCTCCGAGGTGCACGCACGTCAATTGCGCTGCGGGTGATCAGGCGGCCAAACCACGTGTGATCCCGAATCGACTGAGCAGCGGCACCTGTCGCGGGATGCACGTCACCGTCCCGGCCATAATCCACCGCCGCGGAACCCTCCAGATACACGATCGCCCGACTCACATCACCGCTCCCCGGCGGCGCACGGTCGATCCAGACGACAGCTTCCTCAGCCTGCGCGGCGAACTCGCCCTGGCGAATCACTCCGCGGCGCACGACCCAGGCCTCCACCGCACCCTGCTGCCAGTGTTCGGCAGACGCGCCGTCGATCGTGATCGGCCACTGCGGATCGGGTACCGGCATCTGGATATCGGCCAGCGCCCACGGCGCAGCGCACCACAGTCCGGCCAACACCCAGGCGGCAATTCGCACGATCGAATTACGCCTCACAGGTTGGTGCGGCACCACGGGTCGCCAGCCAACTGCAAAATGTGCGATGTGATGAGACCAGTTCAGGGCACGGCATCCTTGCCATATACGACGCCAACAGTCACCTCATGATTCAGGCGCTGTGACAACGCGAGACGGGTACTCTGAAAAATAGAGCCGCAGGATTATAGAGGTGTCGCCGCTTCGTCGCAAGGCAGCTTTGAAAGCAACACTCGAGGCGCAAAGCATTGCCAGAACACATGTTAGACAAGACAGCCGGAGCCCGCCGAGCGGAGACGCGGGTGCCGCCTCCCCCTGCTGCGGCCTCGGCCCCTGCTCGTGCCTCGTGATCCCGTTCCCGTCCGTGGTTCTTCGCGAACGAGGGCGGAGCGTCTTATTCCCTCGCCTCGTTGCTGCTCCTGGACACCGGCTGGCGGCGGCTGGCGGTATCGCGTCGGATGCCGTCGGCCGCCAGCAGTGCGACGATCGGCATGAGGGGCGCGCGCATCCTGATATTCGACCAGTAGACGGCGTGGACGAGCGTGAAGACGGCGATGCACAGCGCGCCCCATGCCCAGGGGGTACGGAGCAGGTGGCCGCGCAGTCGGTAGGCTTCGACCGCAGCCAGGACGAACACCAGGCCGTACCAGAGCGCGGCCGCCCAGCGCATCGCGGTCGTGGCGCGGGATTCGTGGGGATCGATCTGATGCGCCAGCGGGCTCCACAGCGCGCCCACCCGCACGAGACAGGAATACAGGAACATCGCGGGTTGCTGCCGGATCGTCTGGTGTACCAGCGCATAGAGGCGACGATCGCTATCGATCTCACTCTCTGCGTGAGCCGGTGGTGCGGCAGCGCCGTCCGGCTGAGTCTGCAGCAGCGGTTCCAGTTCGCGGGCGTCCCAGACGCCGCCTCCGGCCCCGTGCGCAAGGTGCCAGTAGAAGAACGGGTTGTTTGCCAGCAGCAGGGTGTAGCCGCCGTGGGTAGTCGTGACGATGGGTCGTCCGAGCAGGCGCAGGTTGCGTTCGCCCCACGGCAACAGGGTGATGGCCAGCGCGAGTGCGAACACGGCGCTCTGCCGGACGCTCTTCCAGTTCCGTTCGGTCACGACGTAGTAGACGCCGCACAGGCCGGCCCAGATCAGAAAGGTGGGGCGGCAGAGCGCGGCCAGGCCGCTGGCAGCCCCAGCCAGTGCGCCGGCACCAGAGGTCCGGCGCGCGCTCCACTGCGTGAATGCGAGCAGCCCGAGCGTACCCAACAGGGTGGCCAGCGTCTCGGTCATCACTTCGGCAGTCTGGTTGAGCAGGATCGGATCGGCGGCCACCAGGAATGCGGCGAGACCACTCCGCCAGCCGAGTCCCCAGTGCTGGCCGAGGATCCAGACGAGCAGCACGGTGAGCGTTCCCGTCGCGATGTGGATGACGGCCACCGTGGCGGGAGTCACCACTTTGTGGCGGGCGGCGGTCGCCAGCAACAGTGGGTAGACGGGAGGGCGGAACGCAGTCGGCGCGGCGGGCAGATCGGCAGCGCTCCGGCTGTACGCGCCGCGCTGCGCGACGTTCTCGGCGATCAGCCGGTAGGCATCGGGGTCTGCGCTGAGTCGTTCCCAGCGTACCAGCACAGCGCCGGTGCGCAGCGCGAGGGCCAGCGCCAGCAGCGACAGCAGCACTACAACGGAGCTGGTGGTGGTCCGGTGGGGCCGCGTTCGGTCCTGCATGGTGCCTGCCATTTCGTCACTGCTGCAGCGCGAACAGAATGATGTTGGTGCCCAGCCTGGCCGCGTCCTCTTTGATGTATCCCTTGCACTGCATCGCGGAACTGCTCTCCAGCGCGCAGCTGATGTCGTAGGGTGAGAACACGACCGCATAGCGGTCGTCGATCTGGAGTCCTTCGAGCATTGGCGCAGTCCGCGTGCTGCGGGCTTCCAGCCGTTCGCCCTCCGGCGCCAGCAGCGGATCGTTGATGGTTACGCGGCTCAGATCGAACCCGCTGAAGTCGTCGGAGAAGAGCGGGTGGTTCGGCGGGATCGGCTGGAGCTTCTGATCGGGAAAGATCGCCTCCAGCTCCTGGCGGAAGGCCTTTGCGAAGTCTGGACTGGCGCAGATCGCGTCGGCGAAGATGAATCCGCCGTGGGCGACATAGTCTGCCAGCGCCTTGCGCTCGGCGGCATTCCAGCGGAAGCTGCGCCGGCCGTGCACAAACAGGATCGGGTACTCGAACAGATCGCTGGCGGTCGCGGAGACCAGGCGGTGTTCGGTCAGCGCGCGCAGCTCCACTTCCTGCCGCACATACTGCATCAGGTTTGCCAGCGCGTGGGGCGCGTCGTCGCTGCCCCCTCCGTGCTGCAGCTTGGGGATCACCAGCACATCGCGGGATCCGGGTGTCACCGAGCCATCCTCGACAGCGACATTGGGGCGGTCGAGTTTCTCTTTCAGGGTGCGATTGGTGGCATAGGCCACCACATTCTGGCCGATCTGCACGCGTGCTTCGATCGCCTTCCGAACGTCGTCCGGCGCGTTGAGCTCGCGCCCTTCGGCGCTGAGTTCCCAGTAACACGACAGATTCGTCGGGCAGTACACCACGCTCGTGCGGCAGCAGGCATCGACGCCGTAGAGTTCCTTGATGTAGGCGGGATCGACTTTGGCTTCGGCGAACCATACGGGATGATCGGGTGGCAGCAGGCGGAACCCGGATTCGGGAAACAGCTCTTTCATGAGCTGGCGGAAGGAGGCATCGAAGGCCTGCCCATCGCATCCGTCGCCGTCACAGGCTTCGGCAAAAATGAACCCTCCCTGTTCCACATATCTGCGCAGCTGCTCCCGCTGCTCCCGCGTCAGCGTCAGAGGCTGCCGACCGCTCAAGAACAGCACTGGCGTTTCGAGCATGTCTCCGACCGTAGCGGCCCGCAGGTCGATCGTCTGCCAGCTGAGTTCGCGCAGCCACGCGCGTTCGATGTGGCGGGTGAGGTTGGGAACGCCGCCGGGGTGGAGGTCCCATTCCCGCCCATCTTCGTATTGGGCTTTGGCAATCACCACCGGCCGGCGCCCTTTGGAAAGGAACAGCAACGCGAACGACGTGGCGACCAGCGCATTGCTTTCGGATGTACCGACTCCGCGCCAGCTGCCGCCGATCTGGTCCTGTTCGTTCACCAGCAACTCGGCCCCCTCCCGGTACCAGTCGTGTCCGCCGATGAACCGGCGCCCGGTCAACCGACCGGTTCGTTCCAGGGCGTAGAGGTAGTACAGCAGGTAGGATCGGCTGCCCGGGTTGGCGTGCACGCTGAAGTGTCTTCCGAGCCAGGACAGGCCGCGTTCCACGCTGGTATCCGGGTCGCTTTCCCCGCAGCACGATACGCTGCCGTTGTCGCCGATCCTGGCGCTGCCCGAGCTGAGTCGGCCGCTGGCGATCACCACCGAACAGACGCCGGCACACGTCATGCTGCCGGTCGACGCCTCGCGGGGAGTGTAACCCCACGCACCGTCTTCTTTCTGCGTCTGCTGCCAGTGCTCCAGCGCCAGCCGCCAGGTGGCCGGATTGACCTGCACGCCCACCCGGTCGGCTTCGTTGAGCGCCAGCAGGGCGAACTGCGTATTGGAGTTGTCGCCGGCATAGAGGTTGTCTCCGGGCGCTCGCAACGAGTAGGTCCACATCCCTTTGCGGCCACGGGCTGAACTGGTGGCATCGGTCAGTTGCGCGGCCTCAAGCCATTTGACATTCCCGCGAATCGTGAGCAGATCTTTCCTGGGTTCCGCCGCGCACAGCACCATGGTGCGCAGCGCGACGGAGTAGGTCATATCGGGCGCATTGAAGCTGCGGATGTAGTCGAGCGCTTTGACCATGGCCGGGTCGTCGACAGTCACTCCGGCGTTGAGCAGCGCCAGGGTGCACAGCGCCGAGAGCCCGCCAGGCTGCGCGGGATGCTCCGACCATCCGCCGCGCACCTTGTCCTGATTCTCCTTCAGGAACTTGACTCCCTGTTCAATCGCCTGCCGCACGTCCCGATCCGTGACTTCGCCCACTACGGGGGCACCGGCCAGTGCGATCGCTACGGTCGCCATGACCGCAACTTGGATTCCGCGCTTCATAACGGCTTTCCCTCTCCCGGACTCACCCCCGTCGTCACAAATATCTTAGGATTCCAGAGTTAGGGCGGCAACACGGATCGCCAAGCATTGCTGGCCGCCAGTACGAGCGATAGAATCTACGACTTCCAACCTAAGGGGTGTTTTGAGAAAGCAGCAGGGTCGTGTCCACGAAACAAAGAAATCTGGGTGAGATCCTCCAGGAGTTCAGCCAGCACCGGATCGTGATGCAGCAGGAGCTGCAGAAGATCATCATCGGCCAGAACGAGGTGATCGAGCAGTTGTTTGCGGCGATCTTCACGCGCGGCCACTGCCTGCTCGAAGGCGTGCCCGGCCTGGCCAAGACCTTGATGGTCAGCACCCTGGCCCAGATTCTCGACGTCGGCTTCAAACGCATCCAGTTCACGCCGGACTTGATGCCCTCCGACATTACGGGCACCAACGTGCTGGAGGAGGACGAGCGGGGCAAGCGCGTCTTCCGGTTCATGGAGGGCCCCATTTTCACCAACATCCTGCTGGCGGACGAAATCAACCGGACCCCTCCCAAGACCCAAGCGGCCCTGCTGCAGGCGATGCAGGAACGGGAAGTGTCGGTGGGGCGCCAGACGTACGAATTACCCGACCCGTTCTTCACGATTGCCACCCAGAACCCGATCGAGCAGGAGGGGACCTACCCGCTGCCGGAAGCGCAGCTCGACCGGTTCATGTTCAACATCAAGGTCGGCTATCCGACCGCGGAGGAAGAGGAGAAGATTCTGTCGGTGGGCAGCCGCAACGAGAAGACCGAGGTGCGCAAGGTGCTCTCTGGCCGGGCCATTGTGAACCTCCAGAAGCTGGTCAGCTCGGTGGCGGTGAGCGAGTACATTGTCAAGTACGTGTCGCGGCTGGTGCGTGCCACGCGCCCGCGGGACGAGACGGCACCGGAGTTCGTGCGCGACCTGGTGGATTGGGGTGCCGGGCCACGCGCCGGCCTGTTCCTGATCAACGGCGGCAAGGCCCTGGCGGCCATGGACGGGCGGTTCTCGGTGGCCATCGCCGACATCCGCCGCATCGCCATCCCCGTGTTGCGCCATCGCGTGAGCACCAATTTCCAGGCGCAGGCCGAAGGCATGACGACCGAAGATCTGATCCTGCGCCTGCTGGACGAAGTCCCCGAACCGGAAGTGCCCAAGTTCGCTGAACCGACCCGACGGCGGCCGTAGCACACATCTGGGGGAGCGCCCGACTGGCGCGTACGGATCGCCATGTCATCGGTTGAGAAATACCTGAAGCCGGAAGTCATCAACCAGATCAAGCGGCTGGATCTGCGCGCG
>Ga0123333_10003233_pt1 | contig 15965 bp, 16 predicted proteins | sample BioC12SIPDNA_3_FD_89957 | JGI IMG/M metagenome (GOLD analysis project Ga0123333, IMG submission 89957) | Anaerobic biogas reactor microbial communites from Washington, USA - Biogas_R2_B C12 SIP DNA | ecosystem: Engineered > Bioreactor > Anaerobic > Unclassified | place: Washington, USA... | reverse complement strand
TGCTGCTGGACGCGACCCAGGACCGGCTGCACCAGGAGCAGCGGCGCGGTGTCTACCCGGAGTCGATGGGCGTCGTGGACGAGCTGCGCTCCCTCGGTCACGCCGCCGTGATCTCCGGCGCCGGCCCGGCCGTGCTCGTGCTGGCCCGCTCCGCCGTGGCCGACGCGGTCGTCGCCGAGGTGCGCTCCTGGGGCCGGACCTGGCGCGTGCTGCGCCCCGGCGTCGCGGCGGAGGGCGTGCGCGTCGAGGCGTGACCGCAGGGTGCGCGCGGCGACCCCCGGACCGCGCGCGTCGACCCCCGACCGCGGGCCGTCCACGTGGCTGCCGCGCGCGCCGAGGCCATGACCGCGGGCCGTCCACGTGCATGGATCCTTCGCGCCTGATCGCGATCACGCATGAAGCATCCGTGCAGGTGGACATGTGGTGTGTACTGGTGGGTCAATCGGGAGCAACAGAGCGACCCCGGGCTTCCCCACGAGAATCGTTACCGAGCTGGCCAATGGGCCCGAACCGTCGCCCGAGGCTCCTCGGCCTAACACAACTATGACGCTCGCGCTATAGTTGTGTCTATGGAGGTAACGACCCGCGAGGCCGCATCGGTGCTGGGAGTGACCCAGGGCCGCGTCCGAGCACTCATCGCCGCCGGCACGCTGCGCGCTCGACGGGTGGGGACCCAATGGCTGATCGACGCGGACAGCGTGGACCACCAAGCAGCGCTGAGCGCCGCCCGGGCGACCGGCCGCACCATGGCAACGCGTGTCGCCTGGGCCGTGGGAGACCTCCTGGACGGCGGATCTGCAGCCTGGCTCTCCTCCGCCGAGCGATCCCGCCTCCGGAAGCGCATCGGGACCGCGCGCCGCAGCGAGGTGCTGCAACGGTGGCTCGCGTCCCGCGCCTCACGCGTCCTGCGCTTCCACGTCGGGGAGTCTGACCTCGAGGCCCTGCTGTCCGATGAGGCCGTCGTGCGCACTGGCGTGAGCGCAGCACTCGCCCACGGTGTGGGCCTGAGCAGCGGGGGTGATGGGGCGGCCTACGTGACGAGGGAGGCGGCCGACCGCCTGGCCTCCCAGTTCTTCCTGATCGAGGCGCGGTCGGGCAACCTCACCCTGCGCCTGGTGGACCACGACCTGCATCTACGGTCGGCCCGCACCGTCGACAACCATCGGGTCGCGCCGCGCGTCATCGTCGGTGTCGATCTGGCGGACGATTCTGACGTCCGCACGAGCGGCGCAGGGCGGGAACTGCTCGAGTCGGCCCTCGCCGAGCACCAGGGTCGGTGACGACGCCGTGTCACCTCAGCAGAGCCAAGTGGTTCAGACGCTGATCTCGGCGATCGCCGCCGTAACGGGCCAACCCGCCGCCGCCATCTCGGACGCCTTCGACACAGAGATGGCCCGTACGGCTACGCCGCCTGCGGTGTCGAGGCATGCGGAGTTGCCCACACTCGTCGACCTCCTCAGCACTCGGGTGGGGCTCAGCGCAGCGCTCGCTGTGGACGAGGTGGCCGCTCAGCGCGACGCCATGGTCGCCCTGAGGGATGACGACACCGGACGGCCAACTCCGCAGGTAGTCCAGGTACTGCTCACCGTGCTGCGCCGCACACCCGAGGTCATCCCGACGCTTGATCGAGGTCCGGTGGTGTTCCCTGCTGTCCCTCCCCACCAGGTGGAGATGTGGCACACACTGCTTGATCTCGAACTCGCCGGTCTGCCGCGGCTGCTTGTCGGTGGCCAGATGACAGTGGTCCACCGCCTGGAGCACGGAGTCATGCCTCCCCGAGCCACCGATGACGGCGACATCGTGCTCAACGTCTGGACGCGGCGGGACTCGCTGCGCGCCGCCAGCGGCTTCCTCCGTGACCGTGGCTTCACCGAGGACCGGACCAGCGACGGTTACAGTACCGGTTCCGGCGCGACACCCGGACCGTGATCGACGTGCTGCTCCCAGAAGGCCTCGAGCGACAGCGGAATCGTCCGACCACGGTCTCCGGTCGCCCGGGAGTCAGCACCGAGGGCGCGAACCAGGCGTTCGCTCGGGCTCGTCGCGTCCCTGTCGTCATCGGCGGCGTCGATGGGCATCTTCGTCGTCCGGACCTGCTCGGTGCGCTGGTCCTGAAGGCGTCGGCGCACACGACCGACAGCAGGGACAAGGACCGGCATGCGCAGGACCTCGTCGTGCTCTCTGAGCTCGCGCTGATCGATCCTCGGGCCGTCCTGTCGCACGTGACCGCGCAGGACCGACGACGTCTCAGACCCGCCGTCCGCGCGTTGAGTTCCGGCGAGCGCTCACTGCGATCCGCCGCCGACCCTGGTGCGGTCCTACAGTTCCTCCGACATCTGGCGGGGGACGGCGCCTGACTCCACGGCGCGGCCGGTTGTGATGGCCTGAGCGAGTAGGTCAGGCAGTGCCTCCGGCCGTCGCGCCGGCCACAGCAGCAAGATGGTGCGTGTGAACCCGGTCAGCCCCACCGTAGCCCGGGAGCAGCGTGACTGGTCCGTCCGCGTCGACCAGGGCACCGACGTTCGCGCGGAACTTGCGCTCGATCTCATCGACGGGCAGCGGGTTGTCCGGGTTGCCCCTGGCGTTGCGCACCGTCACCGAGCTGGTGGTGCCGTCGCGCCAGGTCACCGCGACCGAGGTAGGGCGCTCCGCGGGCAGTGCCGCGGTGAAGTGGTCGTCCTCGCTGATGCTGACGAGGGTGGCTGTCGCGGCAACTCCGGGGTGCGCCAGCTGATCCGGCAGGAAGGTGTCGGCGAACAGCCCGCCGTGGACGGCGAAGGCGGCCAGACACGTCGGCAGCGAGAATCTCGCGTGCATGTCGGACTCCGGCCGTCGCGCGTTCAGGCTGGCGGCGAAGGCGAAGGTCCGCACCTCGATGCGGTCGAGCTGGTGGTGCAGGCCCGGGCCCGGCTCCCGCCCGGCAGCGACGGCCGCCTCGGCGAACGCGTCGACGGCGGGGTGGATCCAGCGGGCGCAGGCGTAGGGCTTGAGGTAGCTGTCCACCACCCGCCAGCGTTCACCCAGCCCATCCTGGATCTCGGACAGGTCCCAGTCCGTGCAGACCGCGGAGTCGAACAGCTCCCGCACCGTGTCCCGGTCACCCCGCGTGCCGGACGCCGCCCGACTGGCCGCCTGCGCACCCAGGAAGGTCCCGAGCCCGGTCCACACGTTGCGCACCGTGCCCCCGCGCATCGGCACGGTCAGCGTGGCGGTCAGGGGCTGGGACAGGCCGAGCAGGATCGCCTCAGCGGTGGTCTCCCGGTCGAGACCACTCAGCAGAGCGTGGGCGACGGCGGCCGCGACCGGACCATGGATGCCGTGGGGATGGAAGCCCGGCCGCAGGGTGGTGCCGACGCCGAAGCGCAGGCCTACCTCCATGGCGGCCAGGAACACGCGGAGCAGCTCCGCGTCGTCGTGCTCACCGGTGAGGGCGTGGTGGAGCAATACCGGCAGGATGTGCGGGGCCGGGTGGGCGGTCGGCACCGGGGGCAGCCGGTGACCCTGCGGGTGGAACGACCCGCCGGAGTCTGCGTCCAGCCAGGTGGCGGCGCTGCCCCAGGTCACGAGCCGGCCGAACGGCACCTCGGTCGAGGAGGCCGGACCCCCAAGGTCCAGCCGCTCGCCGAGCGCCTGAACCTCCTGGTAGCGCAGACCCCCCACCAGGCACCCGAGGGTGTCGACCAGCAGGGTGCGGGCGATGTCCTGGACGGGCTGGGGCGCGGCGTCGAGGCGCAGGTCGTGGCAGAAGTCAGCGAGTGCCCGTGCGTCGAGCTCGGTCATACGACACCTCCGGAGTTGGGGGCCACGCCGTCGCTCACGGGGCTGGCGAGGCGGTCACGGTTGGCCGCAGTCAGGCCGGCACGGACCGCACCGGCCAGGTCGGGCAGCCCGTCCATCACCCCGCTGACAGCCCCGGCAAGGACGACGCCCGCCACGCCGACAGGAGCGAGCGCTGCGAAGGCGGCGGCCACCTCGTTCGCCGTGCCCGACGCCAGGAAACGGGAGCGGACCTCGGCCTCCTCGGCCGACGACAGCTCGACCGACGACGCCTCGCGGGTGCCGTGCCTGCGGTAGTCGTGGGCGGCGGCCACCCGCACGGCCAGTGCGTGCTGCTCCTCGGAGAGGCCGTAGAACTCGGGCGCGGCAGCGAGCCGTGCGGCACAGGAGCCCAGCACCGGGGCGGCGGCCGCCGCGGCCTGCGCGTCGTCGCCGGTGATGGCGGCGCGCACGAACAGCCAGATGTCGACGTCCGGGCGTGCCTGTCGGGCGATCGCCGCCGCGTGTGCGACGGTCCGGGGATCGACCCCGACGTCGAGCATGACGGCGGGTAGCGCCTCGCTGGTCCGGGCGATGGTGCGTGGCCCCGAGGCCGCACCGACCACGGGGACCGCCACGTCAGTCGTCAGCTCCACCAGACGCTGCACCGACGCCAGGTGGTCACGCAGGGAGGGGACGGGCAGCCCGGCGTTGCGCACCGAGCTCTCGCCGCGCCCCACGAAGCACACGACTCGACCCGCGTGCCGGTCGGCCAGGGTCCGGAGGGCACCGGCCACGCTGCTCGGCTCCCGCAGGCCGAGACTCAGCACGCACGGTCCCGCGACGGACAGGTCCGTCTCGGCCAGCACCCGGTCGGTGGACATCAGCGGGTCGGCGAAGAGCAACGGGCTGTCCGCCAGCCCGACCCCGTCCAACCCGGCCTTCGAGGCGACCCGCGCCACCTCGACGGGACCCGCCTCACCCCAGGGCCGTGCCGCGTTGAGCAGCACCAGCGGGTCGTTGGCGGCGGTCACTGCAGGTCCTCCACGAGCTGGCGGACCGGGGTAGCAAGGCTGGGCCCGTCCGCCGGGAGCGTCGCGGTCGCCACGGTGTCAGTGAAGGCGCCGTCGTATGCCGTGAGGCCGGCCAGGTGCACCTGGCTGGCCAGCCATCCGGCGGCGGCAGCGTGACCGGCTGCTGCGCTGCGTCCCGGCACGGTCTCGACGGTCGCTGGGCGGACCTGCATGAGGGTCCCGGCCACGTCGACGAGCGCCGGCAGCTCCTCCTCCGCCACCCCGCTGAGCAGTCCGGCGCAGACTGCAGTGGTCACGACCCCCGCGGTCACCGGCGCGCCCTGCGCCTCCACGGCCGTCGCGTTGAGCACGTCACCGGCCAGGGCACGGGTCACCGCCTCCTGCAGGTCACCGACACTCCGGTCGTGCTGCCAGGCCGTGACGAGCCCGGTCAGCACGACCAGGTCGGCATGGGCCAGCCCGGCGCGGGCGGCGCGCTCACCGTTCCACTGCAGCGCGACATACGGCTCGGCGAGGATCCCGGTGCCCAGGAGAGGGAACCCGTCCTCTGCGCCGCAGCGCCGGGCCCACTCCCCGAGGTCGTCGGGGACCGCGCCGCCGGAAAGGGCACTGATCCGGGTCAGCGCACCGTGCACGATGGCACCCGCGGGCAGGGCGGCGTCGGCGGCTCCGGTCAGGAACCGACCGACCGTGGCCGTGGGCCTGCCGACCATGGGCACCCCCGCGTCTCCACCCACGGTCGAGACGCCGCGCACCGGAGTGGTGGCGGCGCTGCGGCGCTGACCCTCGAACCTCATGGCTGCAGGTCGGCCCAACCCGGACCAGCGGTCTCGCGGGTGACCTCCTGGCTCGAGGCCAGCAGGTAGAACTTGAACGCCGTCCGGCCGGCGGGGCCGCGCTCCGCGGGCAGCGGGTGCTCGGCCCACCACTCCTGGTAGCGGGCGAACGCCTCCTCGTCGGCGAAGTGCATCTCGGCGATGCGGTAGAAGTTGAGCCCCTCGGGGACCTGCGCGGTGCCGCCGGAGGTGGCGGTGATCGGGCGCAGCACCTTGTTGAAGACGATGCGGTCCAGGTGCGGGTTGGCCAGCAGGTCGGGGGCGTGCACGTCGAACAGCCACGCCTCGTACTCCTCGGGGCTGACCCCGTCCTCGATGTCGTAGCCCAGGATGGTCTTGTACAACGGTGCTCCTTGGTCGGTGGGTGCGGTCGGTGGTCCGTGGTCGCTGCTGGTCGGTGGTGGCCGCTGGTCTGCCGGTGGTGTCCGCGCTGCTAGGTGACGGTCCAGTCGAAGGACTGCGGGCCGTGGCCGAAGCCCTCGAGCCGCACGCGGACCGGCCGGACCAGGACGCCGACCAGCTCGTCGCGGACCTGGTCGTCGGTCCGAACGGGCGCCCCGGTGTGCCCGGCGGCCCGCTGCTCGTCGAGGTGCTGCCGATAGGTGCGGACCGTCCAGTCGTCGTCCATGAACTCGGCGTCCCCGCGGACGGCCACCACCCGGGAGGGCAGGCGACCGAGGTCGAAGACGTGCGGCCGCTCGTTGGTCATGCCCGGGGCCGGGTCGCCGACCCAGGTGACGAGGGTCCGGGGGACCGCGCGCCACTGTGCGAGGCGCCGGTGCGTCGCGCGCTGCACCAGGGCGATGGTCCAGTCGGTCGCGGGGAAGACAGTCATCGAGCGCGTCACCGGATAGCCCTGGCGGTCGAGGGTGGTCACCTGCGCGAAGCCGGCCTCGGTGCGCAGGAACTCCAGGGCGCTGGCCTCGGCCCGGGCACGGGTCACCTCGACGCTCGGGAGCACGGGGTCCGGGGTCGTGCTGCTCGTCGACCCTGTCCGCGCGCTCATGGGGTCGCCTCCGCCGCCGCGCGCAGAGCCAGCCCCAGGTCGCGGGCGGTCCCGTCGGTGGCCAGGTCGTCGATGGCCGTCAGCACCCCGGTGGCGTGCTCCCCGCCGAAACGATGGGTGAGCAGCCGCCGGGCTTTGGCGCGCAGCTCCTCCCGGGGCAGCGCGCGGTCGTCGTCGCCGCGCGGCCGGTCGCCGCGGGCGGTCAGCTCCCGTCCGTCCCGCAGACGCACCAGCACCCGGGCCGGTCGGCCCTGGGGGTATGCCGTGTCGAGGGTCTCGTCGTGCACCACCCGCACGCGGGAGGCCAGGTCTGTCACCGCGGGGGAGGTCACCGTCCCGGTGGTCACCGTGGTCTCGTCGAGCTGACCGGTGACCAGGGCGACCGCGACCGAGGTCGGGGCACTGAACCGGGCGGTCAGCTCGTCGCGGGCCACGGCGTCGAAGGCCGCAGCCGCGTGGAACAGGCGGACCTCGACGTCGGCCACGTCCTCGGCCCGCAGCGGGCCTCCGTCCGGGGAGCCGGCGGCGAGCAGGTCGGCCACCGCGTCGTTGAGGCCGTGCAGGTGGGCGCACGTGGGGTGGGTCTTGACGTAGCCGCGCAGCACCTCGAGGTCGACCCAGGAGTCGCCGACCTCCAGCGCGGCCGGGTCGAAGCCCTTGGCAGCCACGGCGGCCAGGTGACGCTCGAGGGCTCCGGGCAGCGGCGCCAGCCCTGCGACGGCCGAGGTGCCCAGGCTCAGGCCGAGCTGGACCGACGCGCCGAGGAAGGCATGGCCGCCGGTGCGGCCGCCGAAGATCGTGGCGGCGTCGGTGAGCAGCACGGCCGAGGCGGCCAGGCCGATCGTCGCCTCACTGACGGCGACGTCGCCCGGCCGCAGCAGCCGCGCCACCGCGGCGGCCACCGCGACCGCGCCCCACGTGCCGATGTCGTGCACGCCCGGGGTGGTGCCCCCCATTGCCCGGCCGACCCGGGTGCCCACCTCGTAGCCGGCCAGCACCGCGGACAGGACCTCGTCCCCGGGCATGTCGCGCTCTTCGGCCAGCGCCAGCACGGCCGGCACGACGTGGGAGGCGGGGTGCCCGCGAGCCATCCGGTGCCCGTCCTGCAGCTGGTCGGCGGCGACCGCCGAGGCGTTGAGGAAGGCGGCCGTGCCCGCCGGCCAACCGTGCACCGACCCGATGACGGTCGCGCCGCCTTCGGGGGCGCCGACCGCGCTCTCCTCGACCAGGGCCCCCAGCTCCGGGCGGGCACTGCCCAGGGCGGTCACCGCCACGGTGTCGGCGACCAGGTCGACGACACGGTCCCGCACCACAGCCGGCGACGTCGTGAACGACGTCGTCGCGCAGGCGCGGGCCAGGCTCATCGGCGCACCATCTCCATGACCGGCCCGAGGCCGTCGGCGCCGGGCAGGGCGAGGACGGCACGGGAGAGCTCCTGCGCGGCTGCGGGGTCCAGCACCGCCTCGGCGTTGAAGGTGAACTTCGTGGCGAGCTCCTCCGAGGTCAGCGGGTTGCCGGGGCCGCCGCGGTTCACGTCGACCCGGGCCTGCTGCTCGGTGCCGTCGGCCAGCCGGACGGTCAGCACGGCGGGGAACTGGTGGGGGAAGATCTCGTCGGCGCGGGCGTCGGCGACGCAGGTCACCTTCGCCGCGAGGGCGAGGCGCTCCTCGTCGGCGGCCGCGGCGTCGGTGAAGTCCTCGTGGCCCAGGCCCAGCCCGCCGCCGCCGGTGAGGGCGGCGGCCACGGTGTAGGGACCGCTGAACGCCGCGTGGTAGCCGGACTCCGGCCGGGCCTTGGCCTCCGCCGGCTGGGCGATGGTCCGCAGCACGGGGGAGGGGACGCCCAGCTCGATCGACTCGATGTCCGCCGGGTCGATGCCGCGGGACCGGATCTCCAGCGCCGCGTCGATGCCGGCGTGGGTGAAGTGGTTGCAGGGGTAGGGCTTGAAGAAGATGCCCGGCAGCTCCCAGTGCTCGCCCAGCCGGTCCACCACGGCGTCGGCGTCGGAGCGCTCCCCGCAGTGGGCGTAGAGGAAGCCGAAGCGGCCCTCGATCACCGTCGGGGGCCCGGTCAGGCCGTGGCGCGCCATCTGGGCGGCGGTGACCCCGGCGTGGGCGGCCCACCCGCAGTGGATGCGCTTGACGGTGCCCCCGGTCCGGTTGGCCTCCAGCAGGCCGGCACCCATGCTGCACGCGATGCCGGCGGCATGGGCGATCCCGTCGGCGTCCAGGCCGCTGAGCATGGCGGCCGCCACCGCGGCCCCGACCGTCCCTGTGATGGACGTGGCGTGCAGGCCCCGCTCGAAGAACTCGGAGTTGCCGAGCTCCTCGTCATAGCCCCCCATGCCCAGCCGCACCGCGACCTCGATGCCGACCCCGGCGGCGTCGAGCACCTGGGCTCCGGTCGCGCCGGCGGCCTCCCCGGCGGCCAGTGCTGCAGGCACGACGGAGGAGGAGGGGTGCAGCACCGAGGGCAGGTGGGTGTCGTCGAAGTCCAGGCTGTGCGCGAGCGTGCCGTTGAGCAGCGCCGCCGCCGGGGCCGGCAGCCGCAGGTCGGTGCCGATCGCGGTCGCCTCGGGCGTGCCGCCCCACCCGGTGACCAGCGCGGCCACCGACTTCCCGGCCGGCTGGCCCAGAGCGCCGAGGCTGTTGCCCAGCACGTCCAGCACCCGGCGGGACACGTCCTCGCGCAGCTCGGCGGGCAGCCCATCCCGGCGCACGTCCTCGGCCAGCGTCGCGAGGCGCTGGACGACCGTGGGGGCGCTCATGCCGAGACCGCGGCCAGCGGCCGGATGGGGGAGCCGGTGCCCCCGACGATCCGCAGCGGGGCCATCAGGAAGACGAACTCAGTCAGCCCCTGGGCGGCGGCCTCCTCGAGGTTGAGGTGCTCGATGATGTAGATCCCGGCCTCGACGAGCAGGATCCGGTGGACCGGGAGGACGCTGTGCCCCTTGCCGGCGGGGATCTGCTCGTATGCCGTGGTGTCGGCTCCCGTGGTCACCACCCCTCGCTCGACGAGCCAGCGGGCGGCCTCCACGGTGGGGCCGGGCACCCCGTTCTGATGGCCCTGGTAGACGGCCGGGTCGTCGAAGTTGCGTGCCCAGCCCGTGCGGATGAGCGCCACGTCCCCCTGGCGGACCTCGACCCCGGCGCGGTCGGCCGCGGCCTGCAGATCCTCGGCGGTCACGCCGTAGCCCGGCTCGAGGGTGTCGACGCCGTGCACCGCGGCCACGTCCAGCAGGACCCCGCGGCGCAGCAGCGGCGGGGTGTGCTCCGCGCCGTGGTGGAGGAACTTGCCGCCGAGCTGCGCCTCCTGGGCGTCGATCCCCCCGTGCAGCAGGCCGTCGTGGCTGACGTGCGAGAGCGCGTCGACGTGGGTGCCGACGTGCCCGCCGGTCACGATGATCTCGTTGGACGCCGACCCGCCGTCGGGCCGCACCATGTCCCCGTGCCGGCGGATCAGCGTCATCCGGAACCCCGGGTGGTTCGGCGAGGTGGGCATGCCGGTGAAGTGGGGATGGCCCAGCTCGATGAGGCGCACGCCGCTGCCGACGGCCGCCAGCAGCGGGTCGGTGCTGGCCGGTGCGGGCGCGGTGTCGGGCGACGATGTCATGGGTTCTCCTGTGCGTTGAGGGTGTCGGCGGTGCGGTCGTCGGTGGGGAGGGTGTCTGTGACGTGCGTATAGGTGGCGAGGGAGTCGGCCAGGTCGGTGATGACGGCGGCGCGGTCCACCACGGCCGGGTCGATGAACCGCCCGGCCTCGTCGAGGATCGCGACCTCACCCTGCTCGCGTGCGGCCTCGGCGGCGGCGATGATCGCCCTCTCGGACGCCACCTCTTCGGCGGACGGGGTGAAGACCTCGTGGACGGTCGGGATCTGGCTGGGGTGGACGACGGAACGGCCCAGGAAGCCCATGGCGCGGCCGCGCAGGGTCGACGCGCGCAGCCCGTCCAGGTCCCGGACGTTCGTCCAGACGCTCTGCACGGGGGAGGGGAGACCGGCGGCGCGGGCCGCCACTACGATCTGGCCGCGGGCCCAGTCCAGCCCGGCGTCGTCGGTGACCCGCAGGTCGGCGCCCAGGTCGCTCTCTCCGAGCCCGATGCCGGCGACCAGCGGGTGCGCCGTGGCCAGCTCGACCGCCCGGGTCAGCCCGGCCGCGGTCTCGACGATCAGCTGCAGCGGCAGCCCGGTGGCCTCGGCGACCTCGCGCACCTGCTGCGGGTCGGCGGCGCGGGGCAGCCGTAGTCCCGCGAGCGGGAGGCCTGCCACGGCCGCGACGTCGGCACCACCCCAGGGGCTGGTCGGCGCGTTGACCCGGACCCACACCCGCTCGAGCGTCGAGGGGTCGGAGTCCGCGACGAGGTCGACGACCGTCTGCCGGGCCAGGTCCTTGCGGGCCGGCGGGACAGCGTCCTCCAGGTCGACGACGACGGCGTCCGCGGCGGAGGCGATGGCCTTGCCGACCCGGTCGGGCCGGTCGCCGGGGACGTAGAGCCAGGACCAGTGCACCGTCACGACGCACCCCCGGCCGCGGACAGCGGCAGGTCGCCGTGCCAGCCGAGCGCGCGGGAGATCTCGTGGGAGGCCTTCAGCAGGTGCGGCACGAAGCGGTCCCGCGCCTCGTGGTCGAAGCGGGCCAGCGGCCCGCAGACCGAGATCGCCCCGACGGCCGAGCCATCCACCCCGAAGACGGGTGCGGCCACGGCGCCCGCCCCGACCTGGCGCTCGCCGTCGGAGTGGGCGTAGCCGACCCGGCGGATCTCCTCCAGCCGTCCCTCCAGGACCGCCCGGTCGGTGACCGTGGCGGGGGTGAGTGGCTCCAACGGCCCCTCGAGCACCGCCTGCTGCTGCTGGTGCGGCAGGAAGGCGAGGATGCAGGTGGAGGAGCTCCCGACGTACAGCGGGAAGCGTCGACCCACCTCGACCGTCATCTTGATCTCCTTGGTGGAGGCGACCTGGTCGAGATAGACCCGGCCCCCGGCCACCAGGGCCGAGACGGTCGTGGTCTCGCCGGTGAGGTGCTGCAGGCGACGCAGCACCGGGATCGCGGCCTGCCGGAGGTCGGACTCGCGCAGCGCCCGGGCGCCGAGGGCGGCGCTGGCCGGACCGAGCAGGTAGCCGCGGGTCGCCGGGTCGGCCACCAGGAGCCGCCGGTCGACGAGGGTCTGCAGGATCCGGTGCACGACGGCCTTGGAGAGCCCGAGCTCGCGGGCGATCGCCGAGACGCCCCACGCGTCCGGGCCGTCGGTGAACAGCAGCAGCACGTCGGCCACCCGTGCCGCCGCCTCGGTGCCCTGAGGGAGTGTCACGTCCTCAGTCCCCTCTCCACGCGTCTACCGCGCTGTCGGATCTGCGTTCCGCTAGCAGGAACGCAGAAGTTCCTCTCTATGGTGGACCCAATCGCCTGTCAGGCGCAAGAGGCCAGCGGAAATGAATTTCTTGCACGAAAAGTCTTGACCAGAGGGCCATCTGGCTGTCAGGGTACATCTCAACGATGTTCCGATCACCGGAACTCTGGACACATGGGAGTGCAGATGCGCAAGACCTGGACCGTGGCAGCGGCAGCTGCCCTGGCGCTCGTGATGAGCTCCTGCGGTGGCTCAACGCCCCCGGGCGCCGACACCGACGACAACGCCGATGGCACTCAGGGTGGCGGCGGCTCCACCGAGACCATCAAGATCGGCTCGCTGCACCCGCTCACGGGTGGAGCCGCCGCCGACGGGCAGCAGATGGACAACGGCGCCCAGCTCGCCGTCGACGCGATCAACGAGGCCGGCGGCATCGAGTCGATGGGCGGCGCCAAGCTGGAGCTGGTCAGCGCCGACACCCAGGGCAAGCCGGAGATCGGGCAGAGCGAGGCCCAGCGGCTCGTCCAGGAGGGCGTCATCGGCCTGGTGGGCACCTACCAGAGCGCGGTCACCGCGAACGTCTCGACGGTTGCCGAGCGCGCGAAGATCCCCCTGGTCATCGACGTCTCCAGCGCGGACTCGATCCTGCAGCAGGGCTACTCCTTCACCTTCCGGGTGCAGCCCAGCTCGCAGGTGCTCGGCACCGGCGGCGCGCAGTACCTGGCGGAGGTCTCCGAGGCGGCCGGCGAGCCGGCGCAGAAGGTGGCCATCCTGCACGAGCAGGGCCCGTTCGGCAGCGGCGTGCGCGACTCCTTCGTCGCCGAGGCCGAGGCCCGCGGCATGGAGATCGGCCCGGTCATCTCCTACGACGCCGCCAGCGTCTCCGACTTCACCACCCAGATCACCCAGGTCAAGGCCGCCGAGGCCGACGTCCTGATGGTCGCCGGCTACTACCGCGACGGCGTGCTCGTCGCCCAGGCCGTCGACACGGTCGACCCGGGCCTGAACGCCGTCTGGGGCGTGGCCAACGGCGCCTTCGACCTGCCGCAGTTCCCCGAGGAGGTCGGCGACGCCGGTGAGGGCTACTTCGACGCCAACTACCACCCGGACATGACCAACCCCGACATGCAGGCCCTGGCGGACCTCTACCGGGAGACCTATGACGACGAGATCCGCACCGGTGCGGTCCTGGCCCACGACGCGGTCTACGTGCTGGCTGCCGGGCTGGAGAGCGCCGGTGAGGCGGACGGCCAGAAGGTCCGCGACGCGATCTCCGAGAACGAGGTGCCGACCCTCATCGCCGGCAACGGGCCGATCAGCTTCGACGAGGTGGGCGAGAACACCAACGCCTTCCCGATCCTGATGCAGGTCCAGGACGGCGTCGTGGTGCAGGTGCACCCGGAGCAATTCGCCGAGGCCGACCCGATCTTCCCGGCGTTCCAGTAACCAGCAGAGCTCGATGACCTCCCAGCCCATGGTCGCCGACCAGGAGACGCGGACCCCCACGCCCAGCGCGTGGTGGGCCCGCCTCCCCTGGCTGCGCATCGGCATCGTCCTGGCCGCCGTGGTGGCCGCGATCGTGCTCGCCTACCTTCGGAGCGGCAGCACGGTCGTGGTCACCCAGGCGGTCGTGACCGGCATCCTCATCGGTGGCGTCTACGGCCTCGTCGCGATGGGCCTCACCCTGATCTTCGGGGTGCTGGACATCGTCAACTTCGCCCACGGCTCCTTCCTGGCGATCGCACTCTTCCTCAGCTACTACCTGGTCGCGGGGATGGGGATGCACCCCTACCTGGCGCTGCTGATCGTGCTCCCGGCGATGTTCCTGCTGGGTGCCCTCGTGCAGCGCTTCGTGCTCGCCGGCGCCATGGGCAAGCCGCTGGAGAACCAGCTGCTCATCACCCTGGGTATCTCCCTGGTCATCGAGAACTCGTTGCTGCTCTTCTTCGGCGCCAACCCCCGGTCGGTGTCCCTGCCGGGTGACCAGGGCGTCGCCATCCTCGGCGCCGTGGCCGAGCTCAGCCGGATCCTGGCCTTCGTCGGCGCCCTCGTGCTGGCCGGCCTGCTCTTCCTGCTGCTGCGCCGGACCAGCCTGGGCACCGCCATCCGGGCCGTCGCGGCCAACGACGCCGGCGCCCAGATGGTCGGCATCGACACCCGCTGGATCTACATGCTCACCTTCGCCATCGGCACCGCGTGCGCCGGTGCGGCGGGTGTGCTGGTCGCGCCCCTGGTGACGATCGAGCCGGTGACCGGCGCGCTGTTCAACATCATCGCCTTCGTGGTCGTCGTGCTGGGCGGCATGGGCAACGTGGTCGGCGCGCTCCTGGGCGGGCTGGTCGTCGGGCTCGCCGAGCAGCTCGGGGCCCTCCTCCTGCCCGGCCAGAGCCCGCTCCTGGTCGTCTTCATCGTCTTCGTGCTCGTCCTCCTGCTCCGACCGCAGGGTCTCTTCGGGAGGTCGGGCTCATGACCACCACCACGCAACCCGCCGCGGCCACCAAGGCGCTGCCCAAGCTCCCGTGGAGCCGGCACCTGCTCGTCACCGCGGTCCTGGCCGTCGTGCTCATCCCGCTGCCGATGCTGCTGGACCCCGCGGCGGAGGCCGTCGCCATCCGGGTGCTGCTCTTCGCCATCATGAGCATCAGCTGGAACATCATGAGCGGCTTCGGCGGCCTGTTCAGCTTCGGTCACGCCGCCTTCTTCGGCATCGGGGCCTACAGCACCGCCTGGCTCCAGGTCGAGAAGGGCGTCTCGCCCTGGATCGGCATGGCCGTTGGCGTGGTGATCGCCGCCCTGTTCGCCCTGGTGATGGGTGTGCTCGCGCTGCGCTACAAGCTGAAGGGCGCCTACTTCGCGCTGGTCACCCTGGCGTTTGCGGAGATGCTGCGCCTGTGGGCCACCAACAGCGACCTGGTCAACCGCGCCGTCGGCTACCACGTGCCGCTGCGGCCCGAGGAGTCCTGGTGGTGGATGCAGTTCGCCCCCGACTCGGCCAACTACTTCTTCATCGCCCTCGGCCTGATGATCCTCGGGCTGCTGGTGAGCATCCTGTTCCTGCGCTCCCGCGCCGGGCAGTTCGCGCTAGCCGCCCGCGACGACGACGAGGCGTCGGCCGCCCTGGGCATCCCGGTCGTGCGCTATAAGGTCCTCACGATGATGGTGTCCGCCGCCCTCATGGCGACCGCCGGCACCCTCTACCTGCAGTACTACCTGTTCATCGACCCCGACCTGGCCTTCGGGTCCGCGATGTCGATCCAGGCGATCCTGCCCGCCGTCATCGGCGGGGTGGCGACCATCTGGGGCCCGGTCATCGGCGCCGTCGTGCTGGGCCCGCTGACCGACATCACGGCAACGCTGCTGCGCAACCCGCCGCCGTTCCTGGACTTCCTGGCCGGCCGCGGCGGGCTGGACGTCGTGGTCTACGGCATCCTGCTCGTGATCATCATCCTGGTCCTGCCCAAGGGCATCTACGGCGCGCTGCGCGACAGGTGGTCGAGACGATGAGCCTGCTGACCGTCGAGGGACTGAGCAAGTCCTTCAAGGGCCTCCGGGCCGTCGACGACGTGAGCTTCGAGGTCGAGCAGGGCGCCATCCTGGGCATCATCGGCCCGAACGGCGCCGGCAAGACCACCGCCTTCAACCTGATCGCGGGGGCCATCAAGCCCGACGCGGGCACGGTGACCCTGGACGGGAAGGACATCACCGGGCACCCGCCGCACAAGATCGCGGCGGCCGGGATGGCCCGCACCTTCCAGCTGATGCGGCCGTTCTACTCGATGGACGTGCTGCAGAACGTCACCGTGGCGGTGCTCGCCGGCGGCGCGTCCGAGAAGTCGGCGCGCGACCAGGCGGCCGGGATCATCGAGCGGATCGGCCTGTCCCAGTGGCGGGACTCCCCGACCGAGGGGCTGCCCACCGCCGCGCTGAAGCGCCTCGAGCTCGCCCGCGCGCTGGCCATCAAGCCCCGCGTGCTGCTGCTCGACGAG
>Ga0123333_10003230_pt1 | contig 15970 bp, 14 predicted proteins | sample BioC12SIPDNA_3_FD_89957 | JGI IMG/M metagenome (GOLD analysis project Ga0123333, IMG submission 89957) | Anaerobic biogas reactor microbial communites from Washington, USA - Biogas_R2_B C12 SIP DNA | ecosystem: Engineered > Bioreactor > Anaerobic > Unclassified | place: Washington, USA... | reverse complement strand
TAAAGGCGCTGGAGAATTATGCGGTGATGCGCCGCAGCCTGCCCATCGCGGGGAGCAGCAACATTTAGGGCGACGCGGTCGCGCCCCGGGATCCAGGGATAGGGCAATTGCATCTTAATTGCCCTGGCCGAAGAGCACTTTGAGCAGGTACGGCTCATCCCAGCCGGCTTTGAGGCGCTTGGCCTTGATGCCGGCCTTGACACTCTTTTCCTGTTTAAGCAGGTTGAGGGCAATGTGCCGCAGGACAGCAAAGTTAGCTGGGCCGTTGTCCTTGCGGACCCGCTGGTGATCTTCATTGAAGCCGATATCCAGCACCCAGTGCAGCGAGTTTTCGATGCCCCAATGGCTGCGGACTGCGGTTAGCATACGCCGGGCATCGCCGTCGAGGCTGGAGATGAAGTAGCGGGCTTCGATGGTGGTGGCACCGTTCACGCGGCGCTCGGCGACGACCTTGACAATCGTGCGCAAGTTGCGCCAACCGGCGCGGTTGCGCAGGTAATTGACCAAAGCGGCATCGGCGATGGTCCAGCACTGCCGGATTTCCAGGCGACCATGCCCCTTGTCGGTGGTCTTGTGGTAATCATGCGGCACATCCTTGAAGTTCACTTCCTGGGCGGCCGCAAACAGCCCGGTGATGTCCTGGTAGAGATGGCCCTGGTTCTCTTTGACCGCCAGCACGTAGTCCGCGTCCCGGTCGACAATCGCCTGGGCGATCTCTGTTTGGCAGCCAATCGCGTCGATGGTCACGATACAGCCGGCAATTTCCAGCACCTGTAGCAGCTTGGGGATCGCCGTGATCTCATTCGATTTGTCGTCAACCTTGACCTGACCCAGGACCAGGTGATTGGCCGTGGCCCAGGCGCTGACCATGTCAATGCCCGCCTTGCCGAGCAGCCGGTTGCAGGAGCCGCGTAGCACCTTACCATCAATCGCAATGACCTGGCCACGTGTGACCTCGCTCACGGCCTGCATCCATGCCAGAAAGCACTGCTGGAACTGCTCGGCATTCAGCCGGGCAAACACCCGCCCAAACGTGTCGTGCGAAGGGATGCCGTTGGGCAATTCAAGGAACGTTTTCAGCCACGCCAGTTTCGCGTTCCCGAACAGCTCCACCTCGACCCAATCATCGGCGCCACAGATGATGGCGCAGATCGCAATGATGATGATGTCGAGCAGTTGATGTAGTTTCGTCCGGTCAATCCGGGGATCTTCCAGACTCGCAAAGTGATCGCTGATCCAAGCGGTAGGCTCGTCGTTCATGGCTAACCTCCTGACAACGCAAGGATAACCTCATTTAGCCTGCCGCGTCTACCATCTGACGATTGTACGACATTTATTAGATGCGTACGCCCTGGAAACGTCCCTGCGGTGCGTTGACAGTTCGTAGCACCATCCTTTATAATAACATTTCGCCAGCGATGCTGTTCGGACGGCGCGGGGTGTTGCCACTCGCGCCTTTCATCGCGATGGCCGCTGGGTCAATCACGAGGTTCGAAACCCGGCCGATGCGTGCGGACGTGTTCGGCTCGCCGGTCGGGGGCTTTTTGTCGACTTGGGCAACGTGCCTGCACGTGGCGCGGTGACGCTCAAGATTTCGCAGATCCCATTTTCGTGTCTTTTGGAGGTTCCTTTTCATGTCTACATCTCTACCACCGACCAAGCCGCCGGCTGAAGTACATCCCATGCAGGCCCTGTTGGACCAGGGCGGGTACGATATGCCGCAGCGCGGCGACATCCGCGAGGGAACGATCATCTCGGTCAGCCCACAGGAAATCGTGATCGACCTGGGCCTGAAGCGGGAAGCCATCGTGCCGGCCAATGATCTGTCGCGCCTGGACAAGTCCACCCTCGCTGAGCTACAGGAAGGCACGACCTGGCCCGTTTACATCCTGCAGCCATCGGATCGGGAAGGGAACCTCATCGTTTCGGTTTCTCGTGCGCTTCAGGAGAAGGATTGGCTGATCGCGCAGGAGAAGATGGACAACAATGAGATGTTCGAGGCCACGGTCAGCGGCCACAATGCTGGCGGCCTTGAGGTCATCTTCGGCAAGCTGCGCGGCTTTGTGCCTGCGTCGCATCTCTCCTCGCTGCCGCGCGACATGTCGCCGGAAGAGCGCAAGGCCCAGCTGGCGACCTACGTCGGCAAGGAGATTCCCGTCAAGATCGTGGAGGTGGACCGCAAGCGCCGCCGGCTGATCATGTCGGAGCGCGCCGCCCGCCGCCGCTGGCAGCGCGAGCATCGCAAGCAGCTGCTCGACGACATCCAGGTTGGCGAGGTCCGTGAGGGCACTGTGCGCAGCCTCTCCGAGTTCGGCGCCTTCGTCGACCTCGGCGGTGCAGACGGCCTGGTCCACATCTCCGAGCTGGCATGGTTCCCCGTTGGCCACCCGAGTGAGGTGCTGAAGGTCGGCCAGGTGGTCGAGGTCAAGGTGCTCCGCATCGATAAGCAGCGCGAGCGCGTCGGCCTGAGCCTCAAGCGCGTGCAGCCCGATCCGTGGAGCCACATCGAGGAGCTCTACACCGCACAGCAACTGATCGAGGCAGTGGTGACGCGCGTGACCGACTTCGGCGCGTTCGTGCGCCTGCGCAGCGGCGTCGAAGGCCTGCTGCACGTCTCTGAGATGGCCGACATCCGGCCCGATCATCCGCAGAGCCTCGTGTCGCCGGGCGACCTGTTGCTCCTCCGCGTGCTTCGGATCGAGCCGGAGCGCCGCCGGATTGGCCTGAGCCTGCGCGCGGTCTCCGAGACAGAGTGGTCCGACTGGGCCGCGAGCTACCGCGAGAAGGCAGCCGCGCTGGCCGAGGAGCAGGGCGAGGACCTGGGCGAAGAAGTGGCGCCTGAGTTGGAGGCTGTGGCCGAAGACGCAGAGGGTGTGGTCGAGGCTGTGGCCGAGGACGCTGAGTCTGTGGTCGAGACCGTGGCCGAGGATGCTGAGTCTGCAGTTGAGGCAGTGTCCGAAGAGGTCGAGGCCGTCGCCGAGGACGCTGAGTCTGTGGTCGAGACCGTGGCCGAGGATGCTGAGTCTGCCGTTGAGGCAGTGTCCGAAGAGGTCGAGGCTGTGGCCGAGGACGTTGCCGAGGGTGCGGCATCTGCAGTGGACACTGTGGCCGAGGACGCCGAGTCTGTGGTCGAGGCCGTTGCCGAAGACGTCGAGTCCGCGGCTGAGGCCGTCGCCGAGAAGGTGGAAGCTGCAGCAGGCTTCGTCGCCGGCAAGTTGGCGTCTGCCTGGTCCTTTGTTGCCGATAAGGCAGAGGACGCCCAGGAAGCGCTTGCAGACGTCTTCGATGGCGACGACGACGAGCCTGAAGCGATCGTCGAGAACGTGTCGGAAGTCGTCGATGACGCGGCGGACGCGGTTGAAGACGCAGTGGACGCGGTGGCCGATGGGGCGGAAGCTGCGGTTGAAGACGCAGCCGACGTTGTGGATGATGTCGTGTCGGGCGAGAAGGACCTGTCTCTCTAACTTGAGACCCTCTGGCCGGCGTTGATCGCGGCCGAAGGTGGGGAGGACGACGAGACGCCCGGCCGAGGACACTACTCCTGCGCGATGGCGCGCGAACGAGAAGATGACCAACAAGACTGACGAAGTCGCCGAAGCACGTGCCCGGCTTCAGGCTGAACGCGCAGAGGTGCTTGAGCAGCTCGAGCTGCTCAACACCCGCCTGGAAACTAAGGGCGACTACGAGCTGGGCGAGGGTGATCCCATGATCTATCAATGGGAGCTCAACCTTGCCCTGCGTGAGCGTGCGCAGCAGCATCTGGTCGAGATCGACGAGGCCCTGGTGCAGCTCGACATGGGCATCTATGGCCTCTGCGAGCAGTGTGGCAAGCCCATCGAGCCCGAGCGGCTCGCGGTGCTGAGCCATACGACCGTATGCAGCAAGTGCGCCCAGCGCCGGCGCTGATCGTTCGTCCGTAGACTGTATCTGACGCCCGGCCTCGCGCCGGGCGTTTGCTTATGACGGCTGAATGCCGGAAGCAGATCGACCATGGCACAACCTGATCCGCCCGTAACGGTGATCCTGACGCACGAGCACACTGACTTCGATGCGCTGGCCAGCTTGCTCGCGGCCTCACGCCTCTATCCCACCGCGGCCCCGATCCTGCCGCGCCAGATGAACCGCAACCTTGAAGCATTCCTGGCCGAATATGCCGAGGTGCTTCCGTTCGTGAGGCTCGAGGAGTATCCGAGGCGCCGGATCGACAGCGTGGTGCTCGTCGACACTCAGACGGTGCAGCCGATTCGCGGCATGAGCCCGCAGACGGCGGTCCAGATATTCGATCACCATCCCAGGCTGCGCGATCTGCCCTCGAGCTGGTCCCTGGTCGAAGAAGAGCTCGGCGCCACGACCACCCTCCTCATAGAGCGCCTGGCTGAGGCCCGCATTGCGGTCACGCCGGTGGAGGCGACGCTGCTGGCCCTGGGGATCTATGAAGATACCGGCGCACTCACCTATCCCACGACCACGCCGCGCGATCTGCGGGCCGTCGCCTGGCTGCTGGAGCGCGGCGCCAACCTGCTGGTGGTGGACAAGTACCTCAATCACCCCCTGACCGACGAGCAGCGCGCGCTCTATCAGCACCTGGCCGATAACAGCCAGCCCTACCAGATCAACGACCATTCGATCATCATTGCCAGCGCGCAGGTCGAGACCCCGGTGGACGAGATTTCCACCCTGGCGCACAAGCTCCGCGACCTGTACGAACCTGACGCGCTCTTCATCCTGGTCCAGATGGGGGACTACATCCAGCTGGTGGCTCGCAGCAGCAGCGAGGCGGTGGACGTCGGCAAGATCGCGGGCGCATTCGGCGGGGGCGGCCACAGCCGGGCTGCTGCGGCCTTGATTCGTGACAACTCACTCCCCAGCGTGTTCGAGTCGCTGGTCTACCACCTCCAGAGCGCGATCAGGCCGGGCGTGACGGTCGGACAGATCATGTCCTACGGTGCACCCCAGACGCTGGCGCCGGACGATTCGATCGCAGCGGCTGCCGAACGCGTACGCCGTTATGGGTTCGAGGGATTTCCGGTCGTGGAGAGTGGACGGATCGTCGGCATGCTCACCCGCCGCGAGATCGACCGCGCAGTGCATCACGGGCTTGAGAAGCATCCGGTGAGCCGGTACATGCGCGCGGGCGAGGTGTTCGTGACGCCGGACGAGCCGGTCACTAACCTGCGCAAGATCATGACCGAGCGGGAGTGGGGACAGGTGCCGGTCCTCGACCCGGCGAGCGGCGCGCTGCTGGGCATCGTGACGCGCACGGACCTGATCAAGCAGTGGGCGACGGCGAGCATGCCCCGCGGGGAGTCGCTGGCCGCCCTGATGACGAACGCGCTGCCCGATGACCAGCTCGAACTGCTGCGCCGTGCGGGCGCGGTGGCGCATGAGCTCGGTTACCCGCTGTACGTCGTAGGCGGCTTCGTGCGCGATCTCCTGCTCTCTCAGCCCAATTTCGACATGGACCTGGTGGTCGAAGGAGATGCGATTCGCCTCACGCAGGAGCTCGTCGATCGCCTGGGCGGCCGCCTGCGGAGCCACCGCCGGTTCGGCACAGCCAAATGGATCCTTCCCCGCGACCCTGATGGGTCTGCGGCCGGGCTCCCCGACTCGCTCGACTTCGTCAGCGCGCGCACGGAGTTCTACGAGCATCCGACCGCGCTGCCCACGGTGGAGCGCAGCAGCATCAAGCAGGATCTGCATCGCCGAGACTTCACGATCAACACCCTTGCGGTTCGCCTGACCCCGGATCACTGGGGCGAGATGCTGGACTTTTACGGCGGGCGCAAGGATCTGGACGACGGCGTGATCCGCGTCCTGCACAGCCTGAGCTTCGTCGAGGACCCCACGCGCATCCTTCGGGCGGCGCGCTTCGAGCAGCGGTTCGCGTTCGAGATCGAGCCCCGCACCGCCGAGCTGATCTCCGATGCCCTCGACCTTCTCGACCGGATGAGTGCGGAGCGGGTGCGGCACGAGTTGGAGCTGATCCTGGCCGAGGCCGAGCCGGAGCGTGCGCTGTGCCGTCTTCAGGGGCTCGGCGTGCTCAGCAAGCTGCACGGCGCCCTGTACTGCGACGAATGGTTTGCCGCCAAGGCCGCGGAGCTCAGGCTGGCGCTTGGACAGGTGCGCAATCGCGGGGGTGTCACGCCGCCGCCGATGGCGATTGCGGGCGATGCTGCACCGCGGCTGCACCTTGCGCTGCTCACGTACAGATTGCCGGTCGGGACGGTCGCGGAGGTGATGGAAAGGCTGCACATGCGGCGGCCCTACCGCGAGCGCGCGCTCGAGGTCGCCCAGCTTGCGCCGCGCCTCGAGCGGCTCAGCGGCAACGAAGTATCTCCCAGCCAGATCGCCCTGGCGCTGGACGAGTCGAGCGCGGAGGCCAGGCTGGTCCTGCGCGTGGCTTCGGACGACTGGCTGGTGCGCCAACGGCTCGACCTCTACCAGAGACGCCTGCGCAACATCAGGACCACGATCGACGGCGATGACCTGCTCCGCCTGGGCATTCCCCAGGGCCGCATCTACCGGGAGATTCTCGAGCGGGTGCGGGTGGCCCGGCTGGACAACGCGATCCGGACGCGGGAGGAGGAGGAGGCACTGGCGCTACGGCTGTGGGCCGCGCAGCGCGGGGATGAGGCTGCCTGACGCGCGAGGCCCGTCGTCATCAGGTGCCCGGCACCTCCGAGGTGCCGGGCACCTGGACTGCGCGAGGCCTGTCATCGTGAGGTGCCGGGCACTTCGAAAGTGCCCGGCACCTGGACTGCGCGAGGTCCGCCGTCATTAGGTGCCGGGCACTTCGAAAGTGCCCGGCACCTGGATCACGCCAAGTGCCGTCGTAAAGTGCCCCGCACCTGGATTGCTTGGATAGAAAGGTACATCACTGATGCCGCCCCGCGAAGTCACCTTCGTCCAGGACCACTACTACCACATCTACAACCGCGGCGTGGCCCGGCAGAGCATCTTCCGGGAGACCGACAACTATCTGTTTTTCCTGCGTCGCCTGAAGAAATGTGCTCATGATCTGAACGTTTCAGTGATCGCCTACTGCTTGCTGCCGAACCACTACCATTTGCTGGTTCGGCAGGATGGCTTTGAGCCGGCGGGTCTATTGCCGCAACGGTGCTGCAACAGCTATGCCAAGGCGTTCAACAAGCGATACGGGCGCACGGGTGCTCTGTTTGAGGATCGCTATCAGGCCATCGAGGTAGATTCCGAGGCGTATCTGCTGCAGGTGTGCCGCTACATCCATGCCAATCCGGTGCGCCACGGCTTGGCTTCACAACTCGAGGAGTGGCCCTTCTCCAATTATCCCGAATGGCTTGGCTTGCGCAACGGCGAGCTTGTCGATCGGGCATTCATCCAGGCGCACTTTCAGACAGCTGCGCAGTACGGCCACTTCGTGTCGTCGTACGCTCTCGGACAAGACGATTTGCCGATTGAACTGACAGGGTATCTGCGATCGCTCGGCGGCTGAGGCGTGCATCCGGGCCGCGCAAGATCTTCCGTCTTTAGGTGCCGGGCACTTCCGAAGTGCCCGGCACCTGGATCGCGCGAGAGCTTCCGTCTTTAAGGTGCCCGGCACCTGGATCAGGCGAGGCTCATCGTCGTGAAGTGCCCGGCACCTGGGCCGCGCGAGAGCTTCCGTCTTTAAGGTGCCCGGCACCTGGATCGCGCGAGAGCTTCCGTCCTTAAGTGCCCGGCACCTCCAAGGTGCCGGGCACTTGGTCCGCGAGGACCGCGCGAGCGCTGGTTTGGCGGTTTTCTTTATGCTATACTTCGGCAGCATTCGGGATGCGGGCAGCAGCGGGCGAGATCGCATGCGTACACCTTGCTGCACTGCCAGGGAGGGACGCCTATGGGCCATCGAACCCTAACACTCGGCCTGGTTCTACGTGCTCTGTTTCTGGACAGCGAAGCCTTCGACGAGGTGCGGGATGACGATAACCCCTTCATCGAAGGACTGTTCCTGCTGGTCCTGCTCGGGCTGGCCACGGCCGCGCTGACGCTGGTTGGCCAGTTGATTGCCTGGGGCAGCGTGCCGCACATCGGCTCGATTCGCGATGTCGTGATGTCTGCGCTGCAGCAGCAGTCCTGGTGGTCGTCGTTGAACGCTGACCCGCAGGCCTCGGCCACCTTCCAGACCCTGTGGGACGGACTCTGGCGCGCGCTGCCGCCGCTGTTTGGCGCGCCCGATCCTGCCCTGTCGGCCCTCAATCTTCTGGTGTGGCCGGTCTGGCTGGTGGCGAGCTGGCTGATCTACGCGACCCTGGCGCACGGATTCGCGCGCTGGCTGGGCGGCACGGGGGCCTTCGGCGGCACGCTGGGCGCGACCGCACTCTCGTTCACCCCGATCCTGTTCCGCGGGCTGGGGATCGTTCCCTTCATCGCCCTCGGCGGGGTGCTCAACACGTGGCAGCTCATCCTGAGGTACAAGGCGGTACGCTCCGCGCACGGCTTGACCTGGGGCAGGGCGCTGGCCGCGACCCTGCTGCCGTACGCCTTGTACCTGGTCCTCTGGCTTCTGGCGGGCAGCGCCGCGCTGCTTCTGATTAGCCTGCTGGCAGGGAGGTGAGCGATGAAGGCCTGGTTGATTGACATTCGCGATGCGCTCCTGCTGCGCAGTACGGCCTTCGCACGCCTGCAGGAGCGGCCTGACGCGTTCTTCCGCGGCTTCATCGTCATCGTGGTGGTCGCGCTGCTGGTGGGGCTCCCGGCGTTCGTCATCGACGTCGTCCAGGGGTTTGGCCCGGCTGCCGTCGTCGAGCCGACCGAACTGCAGCCTGGCCTGCACTTCGACCGCGCTGCGCTGGCGCCGATGTTGCGCGCGGCCGGACTTACCGATGCGATGATCGAGGAGGCCCTGCAGCGGGCGGAGGAGAGCGCGCTGATGGCGGGCACGATCGCGACCGGGATCCAGAAGCTGCCCACCGCGTTGCCGCGGCCGGCCGGCCAGGCCGCGCAGGCCCTTGGACGCTGGCTGTCGCAGCCCTTCACCTCCGCGGGGATCCCCCTCACCGCAGCCGTGCTCGCCACCTGGCTGGGCTACGGCATCTGGGTGATGCTGGTGGCCAGGCTGCTGGGCGGCCGAGCCACCCTGCACGGCTTCTTCGGCGCCACCGCCTACTTCGCCGCGCCACACCTGTTGGCCGTGTTCGACCGCGTGCCCGTGGCGGGTCCCATCCTGTCGGTCGTCGGCGCCATCTGGGGTCTTGCGATCTATGTGGTGGCCACTGCAGTGAGCCAGCGGCTGACGCTCTCACGGGCGCTCCTGGCCGTCGTCCTGCCCCTCGTCGTGTTGTTTGTCGTGCTGTCGTTCACCATCCTTCCCATCGGCCTGATCGCCTTGCTGAGCGGGGGCAGCCGTTAGCGCCATGGCACAGTTTCTCAACCTGGTGACGGGCGAAGAGGCGTGGGCCATCTTTCTGGCCCAATTCAAGCCCGTCGTGTCGGGCGAACGCGTTCGCGTCGCCGATGCGCTGGGCCGCGTCCTGGCAGAGGACGCCACCGCGCCCCACGACCTGCCCACCTTCGTGCGCAGCACGGTCGACGGCTACGCGGTGCAGTCGGGCGACACGCACGGGGCATCCGCGGGCATGCCCGCATACCTGGACGTCGTCGCGGAGGCGCCGATGGGCCGGGCGGTGCACTTCCGGCTCGGCCCGGGCCAGGCCGCGCTCGTGCACACGGGCGGGATGGTGCCCGACGGCGCGGATGCCGTGGTGATGATCGAGCAGACCCACCACGCGGGTGGGCCGATGTTCGGCGGAACGGCGCTCCAGCCCGGGTTCGAGGCCCATGCGATCGAGGTGTACAAGCCGGTAGCCGCGGGCGAGAACTGCATCCACACCGGCGAGGACGTGCGGACGGGGGAGCTCGTCCTGGAGGCGGGCCATACGCTACGACCGCAGGATCTCGGCGGCCTGCTTGCGGTGGGCATCACGGAGGTGTCGGTTGCCCGGCAGCCGCGCCTGGGCATCGTGAGCCAGGGCGACGAGGTGGTGCCGCCGGAAGAGGAGCCCGGGCCTGGCCAGGTGCGCGACATCAACAGCTACACGCTGGCAGGGCTCGTTCGGGAGACGGGCGGCGTGCCGCTGAACTACCCGATCGCACCGGATACCGAGGAGGGGCTCGACGCCGTGGTGGGCAGGGCCTTCCGCGAGGCTGACATCGTGGTGGTCACCGCGGGCAGCTCGGTGAGCTATCGCGACCTGACCGCGTCCGCCATCGCGCGGCTGGGGCAACCCGGCATCCTCGTGCACGGGGTGGCGATTCGGCCGGGCAAGCCGACCATCCTGGCCCTGTGCGACGGCAAGCCTGTGTTCGGGCTGCCCGGCAATCCCGTTTCCTGCATCAACATCTTCAAGGTCTTCGTGGTTCCGACCATCCGGCTGATGTTGGGCGCCGCGCGCCCGCGCCAACACGTCATCTCCGCGCGGCTCGCGCGCAACATCCCTGCCGCAAGCGGCCGCGCGGATTTCGTTCGCGTGCGCCTGGAGGAACGGGACGGCGACGTGTGGGCCGTGCCGGTGTTCGGCAAGTCCAACCTGATCTTCACCCTCGTGCGCTCGGAGGGCGTCATCGAGGTGGCGCTGGACAGCAACGGGATCGCGGCGGGCGAGTTGGTGCAGGTCATCCTGGACTGATCGGCGGGCCTGGCGCAGGGCGCGCAAAAGCCGGAGCTAATCGCCACCAGCTCCGGCTTTGTCGATTACAATGATGACAGGTGTGGCGGGCTACTGGCCCTTGCTCTTGCGATGGTGCGCGATCGTGCGCTGGATCAGATCCTCTTCCTCGTCATCCTCGAATTCCCACGTTCGGCCGCTCTTCTTCTTGCGATCGCGACGGCGCTCGGAGCCACCCTTGTTGGCCTCCTGAAGCGCAGCCTCGAAGGGCGAGACGAACTGCTCTTCTTCCAGGATTGAGAGGGGATCTTCACCCACCGGCATAGGTGCGTACGTCGCTGCGGGGGCAGCGTCGGGCGCTGGCGGCAGGAGTTCCTTGATGCTCAAGTCGATGCGGCCACGCCTGCGATCGAGTCCGACCACCTGCACGTCGATCTCATCGCCGATATTGACGACGTCTTCGGGCTTCTCGACGAAGCTGCGGCCCATCTCCTTGACATGGAGCATGCCATCGCGGCCCACGCCAATGTCAACGAATGCGCCGTAACGTTCGAGTCGGGTTACCCGGCCCCGCACGACTGCTCCTTCCTCGAGGTCGCGCAGCGTCATGGTGCCCGGTTCGATCATGCTGAGGCTGATCCGGTTCTTTTCCCGGTCCAGCTCCTTGATCCACACCCGCACCTGTTCGCCTTCTGTGACCACGTCGGAAGGTTTGGAGACCCGCCCTTGAGCCATCTCCGAGACATGGACGAGACCATCACGGCCCACGCCAATGTCGACGAACGCACCGAATTCGGTGACACGCTTCACGACTCCCTCAACTTCCTGGCCTACGGCAAGCGTCTTGACGACCTTACGAGGGGGAATGTTGAGGGCGCTTCCTTCCTGCCCCACGATGTCCTTGCTCCTTGGAGGATACAAACTTCGGCGGCCTGTCAGCCGACAAGTCCGCATTATACAGGGCTCTGCATGAGGTGTCAAAAGACATGGGCGTACTGTTTACGACAACGAACCTCGTTGATAAGCTTGCCTGCGTCAGCGGGCTCCGCTATAATCATGATTCAGGAGTGTGTGATGACACAGCAAGAGGCGTTGGACCTGATCAAGGAGTTGCTGCGGGCCGAGGACGACGAGCAGCTGATGCAACTGGTCAGCCTGCATCTGCCATCGGTGGATGGCACCTTCTTCAGCACCGCGGATGCAGCGGTGCGCCGGCTCGAGCACGACGGTAAGGCTGGACCAGCGAACGCGCTGCGCGGGCTGACGGATCGCATGTTGCGCATGAAGACGCTGATCTGAGATGAGCGAACAAGTCAAACTGCTGCTTTCCTACAACATTCGGGCCGGCCAGGAAAACGCGTACCGCCGCTTCGTCATGGAGGAGCTGCTACCCAAGGCGCAGGAGCTGGGCATGACGCCGACGGATGCGTGGCACACCTCGTACGGCAATTACCCGGCGCGCCTCCTCGGCTTCGTCGCGGACGACCTTGCATCGCTGCGCACTGCGACTGCGTCTGAGGAGTGGCGGGCCGCACTGGAGAAGCTGGAAACGTATACGGTCGGGCTCAGCGGCCGGGTCGTGCACTACACGGGGGGCTTCCAATGGTGAGGTGAGTCGCTTCGCGCGCGGAAGGCCCGTGGCCCGCCGCGCGGGCGTCCATCGAAACGACACAAGCCCTCCCGGCGCACCATGCGCCGGGAGGGCTTGTTCGTCATGTCGGCTGTTCGGTCAGCGCTGTTCCGTCAGTGCAGCGCGGCCACCAGTTCGCGCGCGAACTGCGCCGGGTCCGCGATGATGTTGTAGTCCGCGAAGGGCACGATCGGCGCCTGCGCGTCGGCCTGGGCCGATACCACGCAGAGCGCGTCGACCGTTCCCATCATGAAGTTCGTGTCGCCATCGACGCCCAACGCGATGCAGAGCGACGGTGCGATGGTGGCGCCGGTCAGGCCCACCACCTCGTCCTCCGTCACCCAGCCGGCGTCGAGCGCGCTCTCGTCGCCGGCCAGGAAGCCGCCCAGCGCATGGGCCAGCTCCCGGGCCGCGGCCACGCCCACCTCATCGGCCAGGCCCCACCCCGCAACCACCACTACCGGCGCGCTGTGCAGCGTGAGGCCCGGCTGTGCCAGCTTGACGGGCTCGTAGGCCGGCGGTTGGCCCCAGGCGACCTCCGCACTCGTGGTCTCGCCCTGTCGCCAGGGTTCCTGAAACGCAGAGGGCAGCAGGTCAGTGTCGACCGCGACGATTGCGGGCGAGTTCAGCAGGCTGAGCGTCATGCGCGCCGCGTCGTCGAGAATCGGTTGGTGTGCGATCAGGCGCTGATAGATCGGATCGACCGCCAGGTCTGCCGCACGATCGCACAGGCTGCCGTCGAGCAGCTGTGCCAGTGCCGGCGCGATGGCCCGGCCCAGGGGCGTGCGGGGCAGCAGCACCGCCTGTGGGCTGCGTTCGCGGAAGAAGTCTGCCAGGTCCGCAGCCGCCGGCACGCCGCTGGCCGTCACGATCTTGTCCGCGCCCGCGGGAATGGCGCCGCCTGCGTCGCCGTGGGCGCCCTCGCCCGCGACGAGGAGGGTCACGTAGCCGCCGAGCGCGTCCGCAACGACCCGCGCCTTGCCCACAAGACGGAGCAGCCCATCGTCTACGCGGCCGTCGGGCGACACGACCCACACGCCGCCGCTCTCGCTCGTCACCTCGTCGAAAGAGCCTCCCATCAAGGCCTGTAAGTCGGAGAGATCCATGCCCATATGCCTGCTCCTTAGATCAGCCGTTGGCCGCGAAAGCGGCCGCGCAGCTGGGCGACGAGCTCGCGCGCTGCATCCGGCGGGCTGCCGCTGATGGTCTGCCCGCGTTGTCGTTCGGCGCCGAGCACGAGGCCACCCATCTCCGTGTCAGGTGCGAGCACCTCCTCGCTGACGCCCAGTTCATCGGCCGTCCAGGTCTCGACGAGGCCCGGCTCCCAGGCAGTTGCGATGCGTGAAGGCAGCGGATAGCGCGGCCGCCCTGCGCTGGGGTGGATCTCGGCGACCGCGGGCAGGGCCACCGGCATTCGCAGCCCACCGCCGTCCCCGCGGGCAACGGCCGAAAGCCCGCCCGAATGGGCATCGAACCCAACCACGTCCATGAGAAGCGGCAGATCGAGCGCGGTGGCCAGCCTCGGCGCGATGCTGCCGATGCGGTCCATCTCGTCCGGTTGTCCCGCGATCAGAAGGTCCGCGCCCCCGAGGCGTTCGGCCGCGGCCGCGATGAGCGCAGCCATGCCCTTGCCGCCCAGGTTCGGCGGCGCCAGCACCAGAGCCGCCCTGTCCGCGCCGATGGCGATGGCCTCGCGCGCCGTGTCGTCGGCGGCTTCATCACCCACCACGAGCGCAATGACCTCGCCCGCGTCGCTACTTTCGCGCACTCTTAGCGCTGTTTCCAGTGCCACCTTGTCCGCAAAGCGCGTCTTGTGGACTGCCTCGCGCATGTCCAGCTCCTCGCGGCTCCGGGAGATCTTCACTGTCTTCGGGTCAAGGCCCTGTTTCATGCATACGATGATACGCATTTCACTCTCCTTACGTCCCGACCCGGACGCCATACGGGCGGAGTACCTGCCCGGCGATGACGATGCGCTGGATCTCGTTGGTGCCCTCGAAGATCTCGGCGATGCGCGCGTCGCGCCACATGCGCTCCACCGGGAAGGCTCGGTTGTAGCCCAACGCGCCGTGCACCTGGAGCATCTTATTGATCGCGCGCGAAGCCACCTCTGAGCCGTACAGCTTGCAGATGGCGGCCTCCTTGCTGTAGGGTTGATGCGTATCGACCATCCACGCGGTCCGGTAGACCAGCGAGCGGAGCGCCTCAACTTCGACGGCTGTATCTGCGATCATCCATTGGATGGCCTGTTTCTCGCCGATCGCCTTGCCGAACTGCCGGCGTCCCGCGGCGTAGCGGCACATCGAATCCAGCGCGCCCTGCGCACCGCCGAGACACGCGGCGCCCAGGCCAAGCCGCCCGGTGTCGAGGGTCGCCATGAAGGTGATGAAGCCCGCGCCCACCTGGCCGAGCACGTTGGCGTTCGGCACAACCACCTCATCGAAGACCATCTCGGACGTCGCACTTCCCCGGATGCCCATCTTGTGTTCGATCGTGCCGACCGAGACCCCATTCATCTCCTTCTCGACGATGAAGGCGGTGACGCCCCCGCGCACGCCGAGTGCAGGATCGGTCACTGCCAGGACGGTCATGACGTCGGCAATGGGGCCGTTGGTGATGTACATCTTCGTGCCGGTCAGGACCCAGTTGCTGCCATCTTTGATCGCACGCGTCTTGATGGCCGCAGCGTCGGAGCCTGCACCGGGTTCCGTGAGACAGAAGGCAGCCATCTTGCGCCCTGTGCACAGATCGGGCAGGTACTTATCCTTCTGCTGATCGTTGCCGCCCAGGTAGAGCGACATCACGCCGATGCCGATGTGTGCTCCGATGGTGGTTGCAGTCGATGTGCAGACGCCGCCCATGACCTCCATGAGCAGGCAGTAGCCCAACTCGCCCAGGCCGCCGCCGCCGTACCTGAGCGGAAACGGCACGCCCAGCAGGCCGTTTTCGCCCAGCTTGCGAACGATCTCCATGTCCGGCACGCCTAGCACATCCACCTGTTTGGCCCTGGGTCGCACTTCCTGCTCGGCGAACTCACGCACCATCTCGCGGAAAAGCAGCAGGTTTTTCGGAATCGTAAAGTCCATGCGTGACCTCCTAAGGCCTCACCTTGACCCCTACGGGCGCGAGCAGGCCGCCGGCGATGACGATCTGCTGCATCTGGGATGTGCCTTCGACCAGTTCCACGGCGCGTGCATCGCGGTAGTAGCGCTCGATCGGATATTCTGCGCTGAAGCCTGCCCCGCCATGCACCTGGACCATCTTGTTCGTCACGCTGCCGGCCATGCGCCCCGCGAACAGCTTGGCCATGGCGGCTGCCTGTGTGAAGGGTTGGCCCCGGTCTATCAGCCACGCGGCGTGCCGCACCAGCCACTGGGCGGCCTGCACCTCCGTGGCCGAATCAGCCAGGAACATCTGGATGGCCTGTTTGTTCGCGATAGCCGTGCCGAACTGCACGCGCTCGGTCGAGTAGCGGGTGGCCAGCTCGACGACCTTGCGGGCGACGCCCACAGCGGCCACGGAGATGCCGACACGGCCGTAGTCGAGCGCTTCGAGCGCGATCCGGTAGCCCGCGCCCTCCGATCCGAGCAGGTGATCTGCCGGCACGCGCACATCTCTCAGGTACAGCCGCGTGATGCTCGCGCCGCGCATGCCCAGCGTCTTCTCGCGCTGGCCGACGACCAAACCCTCCGCCTCGGCGGGCACCACGAACGCGCTCATG